>Ga0187780_10001098_pt1 | contig 20350 bp, 19 predicted proteins | sample 1015_Q2_SP10_20__FD_132429 | JGI IMG/M metagenome (GOLD analysis project Ga0187780, IMG submission 132429) | Tropical peat soil microbial communities from peatlands in Department of Meta, Colombia - 1015_Q2_SP10_20_MG | ecosystem: Environmental > Terrestrial > Soil > Wetlands > Peat | place...
CTTACAGGATTTCATTGCTTTTTTATTTGTTTCCTTTGGTAATCATCAACTCTCAGATCATCTCCCCATTGCAGAGTTGTGAACTTCGCAACCTCTTTTCTTGCGGACTCCTTCCGAGACTGTCGAAAAACGCTCCAGCATAGTTAATGGGTGATTTTCGGGGGTCTCATGACCCCTCGCAATTATGAGATCGTTGATTCCCGTTCCCTCTTCGAGGTGGTGAGGCCTATTCCACCGCTGGCCTGGATCCCCATTGCCATCCTGTGGTTCGGCATCGGCATAAAATCCGCGGCCTTTATCATCTTTCTGGGAGCTTTTTTCCCAATTTTCCTGAATACGATTTCTGGAGTCCTATCCATCCATCCCATCCTCATCGAAGCTGCACTAACGTTGCACGCAAAAGAGAAGGATATCTTTCTCAAAGTTTTGCTCCCGGGAGCAGTCCCTTCCATCTTTGTGGGAATGCGAATTGGTATCGGCATTGGATGGATGACCCTTGTTGCCGCCGAATTCACAGGAGTCAGGGAGGGCTACGGGCTGGGCTACATGATCATGACCGCCCGGGATATACAGAGACCAGACGAAATCTTAGCAGGGATGTTAGTCATTGGCGTGATCGGCCTACTGATTGACATCGGCTTGCGGACTGTAGAATCGAGAACGATCCGTTGGAGATAGATGGGATGATCTCTCAGGGCACCTTAACCTCAAAACTCAGGATTCCTTGATTGATATCAAGGTATCCTGGAAAAGCGGGAGTCGAGCTTGGCGCTTGAATTCTTAGACATCAGCAAGACATTTCTGGGTAGGAGTCCGGGAGAAAGCGTTCATGTCTTGGAGCAGATCCGGCACCGAATCGAAAACGGACAGTTCGTCTCGATCGTCGGGCCGAGTGGTTGCGGAAAGACCACCCTCTTGAGGATCATCGCCGGCCTCGAAGAATCCTCTTCCGGGAAGGTCCTTTTGGATGGGAAGGAATTATCTCAGGGGTCGGAAGAGGTGGGACTGGTTTTTCAGGAGTACGCTCTTTTCCCGTGGAGGACCACCCTCCAGAACATCGAGATGGGTCCTGAGATCAAAGGGGTCGACAAAGAGAAAAGACGTTTGACCGCGATGGAATATATTAGGACGTTCGATTTGAACGGATTTGAGCACCGGTACCCTCGGGAACTTTCAGGCGGCATGAAACAGCGGGTTGCCATTGCCCGAACCTTGATCATGAATCCTCGAGTCGTGTTAATGGATGAGCCTTTTGGTTCATTAGACAGCCAGACGAGGAATGGACTTCAAGAGTTTTTACTTGGGATCTGGGAAAGAAGAAGGGACACCATCCTCTTTGTGACGCACAATGTGGATGAAGCCGTTTTTCTCAGCGATCAGATCATTGTTCTTTCGAAAAGACCCGCGCGAATCTTTAAGACGTTTGAGGTAGGGCTCCAAAGGCCAAGAGATCGAACAGGTTATGAATGCAACGAGATCAGGAGAGAGGTGTTGAAGGTTTTGAGCAGAGAGGCATAGTAAACACAACTTCCTTTTTTCTTGATAAAAGTTTTAAACATTGCAATATGGAGTCCCATAATGAAAAATCATCGCAGTATTTGTAAATATAAATTGTGGGGTAATATTTGAAAACCAAAACTGTGAACTACGATATCGCAGAAGTTTTTATATCGCTTAAGATTGTATCCGGAGTGAAGCGAGGCGGAATTCCGGATACAATCTTAACCGATATATTCACCTCGCGGGCATCTTCTGTGTGGGGAGAAGTGGACTTCCCAGGTGCAGGTGGTTGGTTTTTCTTCTGGCAGGATGACGGAAGGAGAGAACACTATCCAGAGAGTTGGTGTAAGAATGGCAATTAAAACGGCTATTCGATTCATGGAGTTTCTTTTAAATAGAGGACGACCATCCAGACATTCTACCCACTTACATCTTAGAGAATCTCAATGCACACCCATCGGCGGCCTCGTCTCTTTTGCCTTTTTCATCAGAAGGACGAAGGGGAGAATGAGGATCATCATGACGGAAAGGGTGTAGAAGGTATCGTTAAAAGCCAACATGGATGCCTGTTGCAGAAGTTGATTGTAAATCAGGCCGAGGCTCCCTTGGCGTGGATAGGGAGGTATCAACCCCCTCTCTCTTAAGAATTGGGAGATCTGGGGAACGGCCTCCTGCAGGTTTCTGCTAAAGGGTGTCAGATGCTCCATGAGACGGAACTGATGAAACTGTGATCTCCTGGCCACCATGGTCGTTACAAAGGCGACACCAAAACTGCCTCCGAGGTTTCTCAGAAGGTTAAAGATCGCGGTGGCATTTCCCATCTCCTCGTTTCGTATTCCAGACATCGTTGTGGTGGTCAGGGGAATAAAAAGGAAACCCATGCCGACACCCAGTACGACCCTTGGCCAGAAGACGGCACTGAAATCGGCGAGGAGGTTGAACTGCGACATGAGATGAACAGAATAGGCGGCCACGGCGATGCCGAAGCCGAGAATAACCTTTGGATTGACCCTGTTCACCAGGTTCCCGGCGATAGGCATGGCGATCATCGTGGCAATGCCGCCAGGCCCCAAGGCCAGTCCAGCGAGGAAGGAGGTATACCCCATCAATGTTTGAAGGTAGATCGGGAGTAGGACAATGCTTCCGAAGAGGTTGAAAAAGGTGAAGAACATGATGAGGTTTCCCGAACTATAGGAGAGATTTTTGAAGATTCTCAAATTCACCACCGGGTTCTCCGTTGTTAATTCCACGGCGATAAAAATGATGAGAGAGGATACGGCGATAAAAGCCATCCAGATGATGAATTGGGATGAAAACCAGTCCTCCCTCTGGCCTTTATCCAGGACGACCTGAAGGCAGCCGAGCCCAACGGTCATAAAACAAAGCCCCCAGGTGTCGATCTTCATTTTGATGCGCTCCATATAAGGGGGGTTGACGATAAAAAATAGGGTCATAAGGATAGAAATAAATCCAATGGGGACGTTGATATAGAAGATCCACCTCCAGGACCAGTTGTCCGTAATCCATCCTCCCAGTAGAGGTCCGATGATGGGTCCAAACATGATGCCGACGCCGAAAATCGCCATCGCCATCCCGTGCTGATAGGGCGGGAACGTTTCCAGAAGAATGGCCTGGGAAAGAGGTTGAAGGCCGCCGCCTCCGGCGCCCTGAAGGACCCTGAAAAATATGAGACTCCTCAGATTCCAGGCGGAACCGCACATGAACGAACTGAAGGTAAAGAGGGAGATTGAGATGATGAGGTAGAGTTTTCTCCCGAAGAGCCTGCTTAGCCATCCGGAGATGGGAATGATAATGGCATTGGATACAAGATAGGACGTGATGATCCAGGTGGATTCGTCGATCCCAGCCGAAAGGCTCCCACGGATATGATCGAGAGAAACGTTGACAACCGAGGTGTCGACGATCTCGATGAGCGTGGGCAACATGACAGTGATGGCAACGATCCACCGATTCATAACCGCCCGTGCCCTATTCCGAATGAACCAGGATCGTCGGGGTCACGGACATCCCGATTCGGAGGAGATGACCAGGGTCGGCCCCTTCATCGAGAACGATCTTTACGGGAATTCTCTGGACGACCTTTACGAAATTTCCGGTCGCGTTTTCGGGCGGGAAAAGTGAGAAAACGGCCCCGGTTCCTGCCATGACGCTGTTCACTTTTCCATAAAAGACTTTTCCCGGATAGGTGTCCACTGTGATTTTTACTCTCTGACCCGGCCTTACGTCTTGGAGGTCCGTCTCCTTATAGTTGGCGGTGATCCAGATTTCCTGTTGAGCAAGAGGTACGACGGCCATGAGGGGCTGTCCGGCTTGAATCTGGTTTCCTGTCTCCACCGTTCGCTTTGTGATGTAACCGTCTACAGGCGCATAAATCTTCGTGTAACCAAAATTCAGTTCAGCTCCCTTCAACGTTGCGTCCTTCTGCTGGATCTGGGCCTCCTGCGTGGGGAGACCCGATTCACTCTGTTTGATCAGGGCCCTCTGCGTCTCAACGGATGCCTCAAGTTGTCCGGCCAAATCCCGCGCTGCCTTCACCTGCGCTACCGCCACCTCATAGGCTGTTTTTGCGTTGTCATATTGTTGCCGGGGAATGGCCTCCTTTTTCAAAAGGGACTCCGCTCTTTGGAGGTTCACCTTTGCCAGCTCGAGGTTGGCCTTCTGGAGCTCGACATTCGCCCGGGCCGCCTCCAACGACGCGATGATCTCGGCCTCCTGTTTCTTCGCGGTGTTTACCCTGTCTTGAAGCTCAGAAAGCCTTGCCCTCTCAGCCCGCAAGCCAGCTTGGGCTTCCTTCATCCTGAACCCGTAATCGACGGGATCGATCTCGAGGAGGAGATGGTCCTTCTTCACAAACTGGTTGTCGTTGATATATAGAATTCTGACAGTGCCGGGAACCTTTGAAGCGATGACGTGAACTCTGCCGTCGACAAAGGCATCATCCGTGGAAACATGGGTAGCCTTGTAGCGGATATAAAAGTAGATTGCCGCTGCTCCAACAACGATGATGACGGGGAGCAGAATAAAAACAAACGTTCTCTTTCTCAGTCTGTTTGGTCTCTCTCTCATCTCTTCCATTTAACGGGAACCCTCCGATCATTTACAAATAGACTATATGTTAGTGTTTACGTCCGAAATTGTAAAGCCTTTTTCGTCCCATTCGGGATCCGCCCATGGATACCCCGCGTCGAATTTCAATAAAACATGTCCGGATGAGGAGTTTATTTTTATGTTGTTTATCGAGAGGGGGATGATATAAGTTTGGAGACCAACTTTCTGTAAGCACCGATGAAATAATACGTTTGACCCGCAGTTACAGTAACTATCTGCGGGGGTGGCGCGATGTAGCCATCCACATCACCAAATGAGACTGCATGCGGTCCAGCATCCAGGTTTTCACTCCAGAGTTTTTTAGCTTTGAAAAGGTAGTCAACATAAATATCTCCACTTACAGGCGTTGTTGTAACGACCAGAGTACCTGTTCCTTGGGCTTTTGCAGGATTAAACTGCCCCAGAAAAACATAGAGAACGATAATGGAAAACAAGACCAAGAGAGTACGAGCCATTGAATTATTATATAAGAAGTTTTATGAAAAGGGAACACTCAGTTTTTCCCCCATCAGGAAGGGGCGATTAAGGTGGGTGGTCTGTAGCAATTTTTTTAATTATCAAGAGCTTCGAATGAGCGAGGTTCCTTTATCCTTTACAATTAGCTGGCCAAGCACTAACATAGCAAATAAACTCCCGGTGTTTTCAGACCGCCCAAAATGCTTGGATTTGATTTTCCTATATTTACCTGGCTTGATGATTTCTATCGCAAATCCTCGACTCGTGAAGCATGCTTCGATTGAAGATAAGTGAAGTGCTCAAATTGAAGGTCCATTAGATAATCGAGGAGTGGCTTTTCAGGATGGGCCTCTGCCAGGCCTTATCAAGAAAATAGTCTAAGACCTTTTTTGAAGTCTTTTTTCTCTCAACCAATATTCTTCCGCCAGATTCCTTTCTCAGGCTGAAGAAAGACCTTTCGTTGTCGAGCAGCAAAAGCAAATCAACCCAAGTTACATCGTCTTCCTTAACCTTATCCTCAACCTTAGCCTTAACCTCAGCTTTATTGAAAGACGCAAAGCGCATAGCGCATGGGGCATAGCCTGCAAATTCATATTCATCTCCCACCTCAGGCTTGCCCTTAGACCCTCTTTTCTCTTTAAGGATCTGAAAGAGTTCTTTCAACGTCATTCCTTCTTCCAACTCCTTTTTATCCATCTTTCCTTTGATAAAATTGATGACCCTTGCGAGGCGAAAAAGAGTGACCAGATCGGTACGGCTGAATTCCTTCGTTTCAATGGGAAAGGCGCTTGATCGCCACTGGCATTCGTGGGGAGGTAGAATGCCGTCTTGCTTGCATCTCTCAAAAAGAAGGGTCCCAGGAGTGGGATAATAGATGCTTGGGCCGATGAGAACCTTTTTCCCCATCAGGTAGATCAATGTATCTGTCATCTCCTCCATGGTTTGGCCGAGCATTCCAAGGATGGCGTAGGCAATCACGTTAAGGCCAGCCCTTTCCGCCTCTTCCACGATCTCATCAAACTCAGTCTCTGCCTTAGGTCTTCCCATCTTTTCTTTCATTCTGGGATCTGTGCTGACATAGGAAAGATTGAGTGTCTTAAATCCTGCCTTTTTCACTAACTTTAGAAGCTCTTTATCCAGAGAAGCAAAAGAGATTCCATTCATAGCAGACAGCTCAATTTTCCGTTCCCCGAATGTTTCAATGATGAGATTCATCAATCGCTTTGCTCGCTGTTGATCAAAGGTGAAATTGTCGTCTTCAATATCAAAAATCTCGATCCCGTATTGTTTTTTGCACTCCATCATCTCTTGAACAATTGCCTCTGGAGTTCGAGTCCTGAAAGAAGTGCCCATGACAAGATGAGCTGAACAGTAGACACACCCATGCGGGCAACCCCTGCTGGTGATGATCATCGTGGATCGTTTCTTTCTCATCTGATATCGATCCAGATCGAGCAGTTCCCTCGCAGGACGAGGCAGGAAACCGAGATCTTGAACGAAATTCTGAAGAGGGTTGATTCGTATTTCTCCGTCTTCTCGATATCCAATCCCATCAATCTCCTCAATCTTTTCCACTTTTCCTTTCCCAATCTCTTCTAAAAGAAGAGGAAAACGGACCTCCCCTTCCCCCAAGACCACATAATCGACAAAAGGGTCTCGTAGGACACCCTCCGGATCGCAACTGACGTGGGCTCCTCCCATCACGATAATCTTTTCTCTATCCCATTGCTTGATGATCCTGGCAATCCCCAACGCCTCACCATGATACGGGGTAAAGGAAGACGAGATCCCGAAAACATCGGCCTCCGAATCTTCAACCCTCTTTTGGATTTCAGCCCAGTCCATTCCAAAATGGTAATAGCCGGAATAGAGTTTGAATGGACCCTGATCATTGAAAGGGTAGAAATCTTTAAGATAGGAAAGTTCTCCGGGGATGGGAATGGATTTTTTCTTCTCTGTTTGACAATCGAGGATCTCTATCTCGTGACCGTGATCTCTTAGTGAGGCGGCAAGATAGGCCAGCCCGATCGGCTGCGTCCGGATAGAGGTTCGATAGAAATCCTCAATGGGCGGCTGAATGAGGAGAATTTTCATGAGCTCGCAACTGAACCAGAATATTGATACCATAATACAATAACACAAGTCGAAATGAATTTTGAAAAGCGAACGATGAAAAAGTAAGTTTAGGCCGCAGTGTCAGGCAGGAAGTTACTTCATATACGAGGATGGGTATGTCATCACCTTTGGTTGCATTACACCATAATTCCAGTTAGCCTCAATCTGATCGTCATCACCCTCTCGTAGTTGTCCGTATCACAATATTGAAAACCGAGCTTCCTGTAGAGCCTAATGGCTACGAAGTTGGTTACGGTGACTGTCAACCAGACTGAGTCGAACCCAAGTTGCCTGGACTTCTCCAGGGTCAACCGTGTCAGCTCTGTCCCGATGCCGAGATTCCTGTGGTTTTGATCGACAAAGATCACGAACTCACCCGATCTGCCTTTCACATCGGGAATCAGCGCAGCGTGGCCTATGACGCTATCGTCTCTCCATGCAAGAAGATTCTCCCCTATTTGAAAAAGATTCTTCAGCCAGTTTTGACAGGTCTCAAGGTCTTCAGGCGGGAGGCCCTGAGAGGCGGGTTTAGGAGAAAACGTACGATACATCTCATAGAGAGACGGAAAATCCTCAGCACAACTCATTCCTATGTTAAAGGGTTTTCCAGACTTGTCAATTCTGGTGATGCGCATGGGCTTCATAACGAAATGAATTTGAAAAGGGAATGGCTCTTCCCCAATTATTCGCCTTCTTGGTAAAACGAATATACTTCAAAGCTTCTAAAAAGGCAATTTCTGTTAGAACATGGCAGGGCTTCTTTATTTCTGCCTATAGGGCAAGAGCTCTTTTGGAATCGGAATTCCAAAGCTTTTTCATTCGGTGAGATGATTCCTGATGATCCGTTAACGGCGGGCGCTTTCTCGAGGGGCGGTAGGATCAATCCATTTGGGGTCGCAATAGAATCGATTTGCTGAAGCCCACGTCAGGCAGTGTATTGTGGTTTCTGTGCATGATCCATTAAGAAATTCTTCAAAACATCCCTATCCTCACGAGAGATGTCTACAAATCTCACTCCAGTCTGATAATCCCACGCCCAGTCCTTCCTCAGACGAATATCCATCCAAACCACCTGGACCACCGTTTCAATAACATTTAGATTAGGAGAAGGAGGGAAAAATAATCTCAGGATCAGTTGTTGACCCACTCCCAATTCCTCCGGAAGGTGGAGAAGCAATCCCCCTTCACTCGCGTTAACGGCCCGGGCGTATTTGGAAAATAAGCTCGGTCTGCTATACTTGATCGGAAGGTCGACCTCGAATCTCGGATATTTCCTTTTCTCAGAACCAAGGTTCCTTTCCACTAACTCCATCGGCGAGCTCCCTTTATTTTTATTTTACCGACTTTTTGGAGCAAGAATTATACCAGGGGAAGGTTAGCTATTTTAGTTTCATAACTAACCGGAATCTGTCGATTAATCTGAATTGTGATAATGGTTCAAATCGGAAAACGGAACTGCATGGGTTGACATATTGTCAAAATCAAACCGTTTTTGACAAACAGTCCATTTGGTTCATGAGAATAATGAGGTCAGATGAGCGACTTCGTTTGACCAATCAGGCGGGAGAATAGGGAAATCGATCTGTTCTCAGAGGATAAGGTGTCATTCAAAATTAGGGTTTCAAAGATTCTCAGAGCCTAATGAATTTAGCTTAGGTCGCCCAGTTCATACTGAAGAATTCCCACCAGAACGATGGCAGCCGTCTCTGTCCTCAGAATACGCTGCCCCAGCTTAACGGGAATAAACCCCGTCTTCCTCGCCGCCTTCACCTCTTGTTCGGTAAAGCCCCCTTCCGGCCCGACCATCACACAGATCTTTTGAATGGCTTGTTGTCTCAAGACACTCTTAAGATTTTCTCCCTCCTTTTCCCAAAGAAGGATCTTCAACCCATCTTCTCCGAGATCTCCCAAAACCTCTCCCAACGGCCGGCATTCTCCCACATAAGGGACCTTGGCCCTTCTCGATTGCCGGACTGCGTTCACGGCGATGTGCTGCCAACGGTGGGCCTTCCTCTGTTTCGCCTCCCTCTCCCGTAAAGAGATAGACCTCTCCGATTGAAAGGGAAGGATGGTTGAGACACCCAGTTCCGTCGTCTTCTGGATGATCAGCTCCATTCTTTCCTTTTCTGGAAGGGCCTGAAGGAGAATCATTTCCAAAGACGACTCTGTAGGCGATGCAAAGGCACCAAAAATGAAAACAGAGCCTTCGGTTTTGGAGAGACAAGTGACTCTCCCTCTGAAATCACTCCCTTCGGAGTCGGTCAGGGTGACGAGGCTTCCCACACGGCCGCCCTGAAAACAAAGGGCCTCCAAGGGAGGCCCTTTAATCACAACTGCTTTGCCGATATCAACCCTTCTGTCCAGAACAATTCTATCCATCGCAAGAGGGCTTGCCCTTCTTCTTCTTTTTTTCCCCTTTCGCCCCTTCTTCCCCTCCTTCAAATTCTTTGATCTTCGTTCCCAGTTCCCTAAGCTTCTTATCCACGCGGTCATTCACCGTCCCCTCCTTAAACCGCCCATCTTCCAACCTCTCACCGGCCTCCATTCCTATGAGAATCTCAATGCCCTGGTTAATAGTCCGAACCGGATAGATATGGAACTTTCCCTCCCTCACCGCCTCCACCACATCTTTCCTCAGCATCAGATCATCGATATTGAGATGAGGAATCATCACACCCTGTTTGCCCGTAATTCCTTTTGCCCTGCAAACGTCGAAGAATCCTTCAATTTTTTCATTCACGCCGCCGATCGGCTGAATTTCTCCTTTTTGATTGACCGAACCAGTCACGGCGATGTCTTGTCGGAGTGGAAGCCCGGAGATGCTTGAAAGCAAAGCATAGATTTCCGTAGAAGAGGCGCTATCCCCTTCCACGCCACTATAGGACTGCTCAAAACAAAGGCTGGCGCTCATGGTGATCGGCTTATCCTGGGCATATTGCCCCCTCAGATATCCGGTGAGGATATAGACTCCTTTGTTATGGATGGGGCCGCTCATCTCGGCTTCCCTTTCGATATTGATAATGCCTGCCTTCCCCAGGGATGTTTTGGCAGTGATCCGGGATGGCTTTCCGAACATGTAATCCCCAAGATTGTAGACGGAGAGGCCATTGACCTGGCCCACCACCATTCCATCGGAGTCGATCAAAATGGTTCCGTCATCGATCATCTCTTGAATCTTCTCCTCGATAAGGTTCACCCTGTAATTCTTCTTCTCAATCGCCTTCTCGACATGCTTTCCGGCAACCACATCGCTCCCCTCCTTCTCCGCCCAGTAGTTGGCCTCTCTCAGGAGGTCAGCGATGAGATGAAAACGTGTCGAGATCTTTTTCTGTCTTCCCGTAATTCTCACTCCGTGCTCCACTACGGCCGCAACCCCCGTTTTATCAAAGGGTTTCAATTTATCCTCATCACAGATCTTCCGAACAAAGGAAGCATACTGCTGGATTTTGTCACCGTCCTTGTTCATCACCGAGTCAAAGTCTGCTTTGATTTTGAAAATCTTTTTGAAATCATCGTCTAAGCTGTAAAGAAGGTAGTAAATCTGGGCATCTCCGATCATGATGACTTTCGTGTCGCAATCAATCGGCTCCGGCTTCAGGGCCGAGGTGGAAAAGAAATAGAGGGGGTCGAAGGTCTGAATCTCGATGACCTGGTTTTTCAACGTCCTTTTCAACGCCGCCCAAACCCACGGCTCGGTCAGGGCATCCAGGGCATTGAAAATCAGATAACCTCCGTTGGCCCTTAAAAAGGAGCCTGCCTTGATATGAAGAAAGTCCGTCTTCCAGATTCCTGTTCGCTCGACCACCCGCTCGATGGTGCCAAAAAGGTTTCGGTAGTTGGGGGTGGTCTCGACGATGATGGGGGCTCCTTTGGTCTCCGAATTGTCCACCAACACGTTTACCTGATATTCGCTGAAGGAGTCCACCGTTTGAGGCAAGACCAACCCGGGAATAGGCGAAGGGGCTTCTTCCTTCTCCCTGAAGCGGCCGAGATTGGTTAGAATATCTTCTTGAACTTCATCCAGATATTGGTGAACCTTCTCATTGCCGAATTTCTCCTTAATATCGGAAATGGAGTCTTTGACCGCTGGAGAGATCACCTCGTTGTCCAAGGAGGTCAGCTCTTCTTTGATTTCCTTCTCCGCTTTCCGGGTTTCTTTAAAGATATCCTCCAATTCGTTGATCAGTAGCGCCTGCTTTTGTTTAAGTTTTTCGAGCTCCTCTTTAGAAAATTTATTCTCCTCCACCATGGACTCCACCTGTTCAATGTTGACAGGGTTCCCTTCGATTAAAGGGAAAATGCCGGGACGAGAGTACGGGCCCATTTGGATCTGAACCAAAGCAAACCCCTCTTTGTTGACCTTTTTTTCGAACTCTCGGAACATCTCGGCCTGCTTGTTCCGAAATTTTTCAACCACCTCTTTCTTTTTGTTGAGATAAGTCTCGTTCTCGAATATCAAGGGGATTTTCTTTTTCAGCGTTTCGATCAGGGTTTCCATCTCTTTCTTGAAATCATTCCCCTGCCCCGCAGGAAGGCTAATCATATGGGGCATGTCAGGATTCTTGAAGTTGTTCACATAGCAGAGGTCATTCGGGATTTTTCCTTGTATGTTTGATTCTTCCAAAATGCATTTGATCGTGGTAAACCGGCCCGTCCCTGCCAGACCCGTTACAAAGATATTGTACCCAATGCCATGGATGCTCAATCCCAACCGGATCGCCTCTTGGGCCCTCTCCTGACCGATGATCTCCTCGCAGGCCTGGATCGCTTCAGTGGTCTCGAAAGGCAGCGTTTCCAGATCACAATGCCACCTTAATTTCTCAACGGGAACTTCTTCGTAGACTTTGTCGACCATAGCTTCCCCCTTTGTCCTTAACCTTGCAATTTATTTCACTTTCAATTTTCTATCAGAACCTAACAAATGTCAACGAGCTTTTTAAAAAAACAGAAATTAACGGTGAAGAGTGATGAAATGCGAGTTATGGATTATCAATTAAGGGTAAAAAATCCAAATATCAAAATCCCTGCCGGCAGGCAAATGTCACTTGAATGTCAACATCCAAAAATGTTTGACATGATACTCAGTTTCGGATTTGTTTTGAATTTTGAACTTTGGAATTTGGATTTCGAACTTTTCTAAATGCCCTCTTTGGCGAGCTCCTGGATCAGCCCTCTGCTCTTCTCGGACACTCTTTTGGGAACCTTGACGATCACCTTGACGTATTCATCCCCCTTGCCTTCCCCTTGAAAATGCGGCATGCCGAGCCCTTTCAGCCGCAACTTGGTATGGCTCTGGGTTCCCGGGGGGATTTTGACCTTTTTCATCCCTTCGAGAGTAGGAGCTTCAATAGTCGCCCCAAGAACCGCCTCGGAAAAATTAATCTCTTTTTCGACAATGAGGTCGTCCCCTTCTCGGCTAAAGACCGGATGCTCTCTGATAGAAACCTGAAGGTAGAGATCACCCGGCGGACCACCGTTTCTTCCTTCCATCCCCTTCTTGGAAAGTCTGAGCTTCTTCCCCGATGGAATCCCTCTTGGGATTTTTACAGAAATGTCTTCGACTTTTCCGTTCTTTTGAAAGGAGACCCTTTTCTCTCCGCCAGAAGCAGCTTCTTCCAAGGAAATGGCCATCTCGTAGACGATGTCTTCCCCTCTCTGGGGCATCCGTCCCCTATCCTCATAGCCCCCCTGCCTGCCAAAAACGTCTCCAAAATCAAAACCGCTCCGACCTCCGGTTCGATACTCCCATCTACCCCTTCCCCCAAAAAGGCTGGATAGAATCTCGTCAAAATCAAATCCCCGGAAAATATCTTCTTGAGTATATCGTTGGTGAAATCCTTCGGCGCCAAAGGTGTCGTATTGTTTTCGCTTCTCTTTATCGCTCAGGACGGCGTAAGCCTCGTTGATCTCTTTAAAACGCTCTTCGGCCTCCTTTTTATTGGGATTTCGGTCGGGATGATATTTCATCGCCAACTTTCGGTAAGCCCGTTTGATCTCCTCATCGCTGGCATTCTTACCCACGCCCAGTACGGTATAATAATCCTTGGCTGCCATTATTCCTTATCCTCAAGCCTCTGGTCCGACTGTCGCCGGTAAACCTCACGGATCATTCGGTTAAGGTATCCCTCCGGATCATCGACCGTCTCTCTGGTCACGGTGAACTCTCTTTGACCCGTCTTATCGCGGATCAACTCGAACCCATATTCATAATCTTTTGAAAGCCGCGAGAAGAGCCCCGCTCCCTTTCCCTCTTCATTCAGGATGATCTCTGTGATCCGATGAATGGCCTCTTCGCTAAACTCAAGGCTAATTCCGGTCCGTCGTTGAAAATCCCTCTCAAACTCTTCCACCTGTCGTTGAACCTCTACCACCTCTTCCGAAACGCTGTTGACATCATACCCTTTTTCGATCATCCGATTAACGATCAGGTCGATCCTCCCCTCTCGGAAAACAATTCCGTAGCGTTTCTTAAACTCCGCCTCTCTCCGCCGGACAGACTCCTTCAGCACCATCTTCTCGCGGGAAAGGAGGCTTTCAAACTTTTCCAACATCTCCGGGTTGGAGGGGTCCTGGAGCAATCGTTTCAACTCCCGGTCCGGATCTTCCACCAGCGCCCCGGTGACGACAAATTTCTGGATATCTGTGGACGGAAGTCGCTTTTCAAATCTGATGAGAACCTTCTCCACCGCACTGACCAATCCTCTCGCACCGGTTTTTTCTTCATAGGCCTTCACGGCCAGCGCGTGAAGGGCTTCCTCTTCAAACTGAATGTCAATCCCGTAGGATTTGAAATCCTTCTTCTTCCCAAGGATGATGGGATTATTGGGATTTTTCAGAATCGCATGGAGGTCGTCCACCTCGAGTCTTTCGAACACGGTGGTCACCGGCAGTCTCCCGATGAACTCCGACTCGAACCCATAGGCGATCAGATCCTCTGCCTTCGCCAGCTTAAGATGTTCAGCCTGTTCGTCCTTCGAGCGGATCTCCGCCCCGAACCCAATCCCCTCCCGGTTCAAACGTTTCTTGATGAGTTCCTCCAACCCGTTGAAGGCGCCGCTCATGATAAAGAGGATGTTCTTGGTGTTGACGGTCCGTTTCTCCCTTTTGCCGGTCTTCCGGTAATGTTCAATCGCCTCAAGCTGAGAGATCGGGTCATGAGGGACTTTAAGATCCACCTCTGTCTCCTCCATCGGTTTGAGCAGAGCCCGCTGAACCCCCGTCCTCGATACATCCGGCCCGATGAGGTTATTCGAGGAGGCGATCTTATCGATCTCATCCACGTAAATGATTCCGTACTGAGCCGTTTCAATATCTCCGCTGGCTTCATAGACAAGATCCCTGACGAGATCCTCCACATCGCCACCGACATAACCGGTTTCACTGAACTTCGTCGCATCCCCTTTCACAAAAGGGACTCCAATCTTCTTGGCGATCAACTTGATCAGATAGGTCTTCCCCACACCGGTGGGACCGATCATCAGGATATTGTTCTTGATGTGGCCCACGCCTTCATATCGATTACGTCCCTTGGTCATTTCAGTGAACTTGATCCGATTGAAGTGTGTGCAGATTTTGGTCGCGAGGATCTCCTTGGCCTCATCCTGTCGAATGATGTAATCATCCAGAAAGGCCTCCAACTCCTCCGGTTTCAGGTCAAAATGAATCTTTTTCTTCCCCTCACCCAGGTCTTTCTCCTCTTTCTGAACCTCCTCCGTCTGAGGCTTCGGGAAGAGCATGGGCACGACCAGTCGGATCCGGTCTCCGTACTTTTTCCCCAAATATTCGTTTAGCTCCTTTTCCAACTCTTTCTGATCTGGAACCTTCGAATCAGAATCTTTCATCGATTCCTAACTCCTTTTTTCCCCGCAATTTATTGAGATTAATATAACCATTACTACAGTATTTTTCAACTCATTGACTTACGGGAACGCTGTCTGTCCAAGGATGAAAATGAGGGGTGAAAGGGGATTAAACGAACTTGACGGATTTAAGCCTGTCTTCTTCCCATCGAAAGCGGCGTCTTCTTCTTTTGCGGCAGACTTTTCCTTCCTGAAGGACGGCACCAACTAATAAGGGGAGAGCAACGGTTGCATCCATATAAAGGGCGGCGTAGTTCGACCCCCTCTCAATCTTCCCCCAGGACTTCGCTTCTTCGAAGGTACAGCCTGAGAGTCCTCCCCATTTTGGGTCGTCCGTCGTCACTTGGAAGGCGTAGCGATGGCCGCTCTCTTTCTCGAACAGGAGTTCACTGACAGGTCCGAGCTGTTGAATATAATTTTTGGGGACGCCTCCTCCGATGTAGATCGCCCCCGTGACAGAGGCCATTTTCTTCAGTTGAGCGATCTCGAAGCTGTCCCGAATCTGGTCGATCAGGAGTCTCTCCGAAGGAGCCTTCTTTTGCAGGTGGAGGAATGTCAAGCCGATTCCTATGGAACTATCACTCAGGGCTGGGATAAAGATGGGAACACCGTATCGGGAGGCTGTTTTGAGGATGGATCCTTCATCCATGATGGAGTGCCCTAAAACCTCCAAGTACCTCCGTGAGGAAACGACCTTTTCCTCCAACTCCTCCGGAATCCTGGAGAGAAAATGAATCACCCGATTGATTTCATGGTCATCCATCAGGGCATCATAGACTCGGACGATACGATGTTTCCGCAGGGCATCGTCATCGCCTTCCTCGGACCCGACATAGTGCCGATACCCAAATCCTTCAAAAAGATCATGAAACATATTCGCTCCGGTGGAGACGATGACGTCGACCAACTTCATCTCGATCATATCCCGGATGACTCTGCGCATCCCCCCGGGGATCATCGCCCCCGACAACCCCAGAAAGATAACACAGGTTGGATCATCGAGCATCTTTCGAAAAACTTCAAAACATTTAAAAACATTCCGACTTTGAAAGGACGTATACTGGAAGCCCTTGACCAGATCGAGAAGGCTCTTCGTCCTTTTAAGGTTTAAATGTTGAACGGGCTGCTGAAGGAGTTTCGATTTCTTGCTTTTCATCTTCGTCACAGGAGAGATGAATTTTTGCGGAAATTATCAAATAAAAACGGAGAAGTCAAGGAAAATGATTTATCTTGTTGTGTTTGCGCGCTGGATGCCTTGACATTTGGGAAGAAATACGATAATTACTGGGGCTTGAGAGAGGAAGAGGACAGGATGGAGAAAGGATAACCCCTGATATGGAGAAAAAGCCGATCCGAATTGCTGTTGTGGGTGTCGGAAACTGTGCCAGCGCCCTAATCCAGGGGATTGAATTTTATCGTGAAAATAGCCGGAAGAACCGCCCATCGGAATCCCTTGGCTTAATGCACGTCGATATCGGTGGCTACAAGCCCTGGGATATCGAGGTGGGTGCGGCGTTCGATATCGACCGAAGAAAAGTGGGGAAACTCCTCAAACAGGCTCTTTTCAGCAGGCCCAATTGCACTAAGACCATTTATCCGAACCTCAACGATTCTGCCGTGGTGGTCTCCATGGGAGAGGTCTTGGACGGGGTTTCAGGGCATATGAAGGATTACCCTGAAGACCGCGTTTTCCTCGTCGCCGAGGAAAAACCTTCCAATGTGGAGAAGGTTCTCAAAGATTCCGGGGTGCAGATCCTTCTCAACTATCTTCCCGTAGGTTCGGATCAAGCCACTCGGTTCTATTCGGAGGCTTGCTTGAATGCAGGGGTCAGCTTAATCAACTGCATGCCCAGTTTCATCGCCTCCGATCCTCAATGGGCAAGACGGTTTGAAGAGAAAGGCATTCCCATCGTTGGGGACGATGTCAAATCCCAAATGGGGGCCACCATCATCCACCGGGCATTAGCGAAGCTCTTTGAAGATCGAGGGGTCCGCCTGGACCGAACCTACCAGATCAACACAGGCGGAAATACCGACTTCCTCAATATGCTCAATCGAGATCGTTTGAAAAGTAAACGGATCTCCAAAACCGAGGCGATTCAATCTCAACTCGGGGTTCCATTAGAACCGGAGAATATCCACATCGGTCCTTCCGATTATGTCCCCTGGCAAAACGACAACAAGGTCTGTTTTTTGAGAATGGAAGGAAGAGGGTTCGGGGAGGTCTCCCTTAACCTCGAATTGAGACTCTCTGTAGAGGATTCTCCCAATAGCGGGGGGATGACGATTGACGCCATCCGGTGTTGCCAACTCGCCCGTGAGCGAGGAATCGGAGGCCCTCTTCTTTCTATTTCGGCCTATGCAATGAAACATCCAATTGTCCAGATCCACGACAGTGAAGCCAAATCTATGGTGGAGGAATTCATCGAAGGGAAACGGGAGCGCTAACCTTCTCAAATGTTAGATCGCAGGCGGCGGATGTACGGTGGAAGCTCATTCCAGAAAAGATTGTAAGGCAGCCCTATCCCCGGTAGCCCGGATGGTCTTGAAATACTCCACAACTCTTCGGGTGTCCCTTCCAAATTGTTCATAAAGCACTTCAAATTTTTCGAGGCGATGGAAATATCGGCGATAGGCTAATAGCACCGCATTATTGATGCCCGCCTTTTCGAAATTCCTATAACCACCTATCTTAAGGGATGCCATCTTTTCCATGAATTCTTCTTTCAAGTGCTGAAACAACTCTTTCCTCTCTCTTAATTTCTCATCCTTTGAAATCTCTCTCGAATAGAAACGGGATAGCTGCTGACAGGCCTGGTCGATCCATTGGGAAAAAAGGAGGTCGTCGTCCTGGCAGTGGATGGCTTCAATCACTTCCTTTGATCCCTTCCCATACTTCTCGCATAAGAAATCGATGGCCCCCTGATTCCCCACGAAAGTGGCTATCCGTTCGTTGAAGTCGGTCTGGCCTTTAAAATAGATCGTGTCATGGGTCATCTCATGGAGGATGAGATTGGCGAGAGTGGCCTCATCCCATTGAAGCATGGACGAAAAGATGGGGTCTTTCAGCCATCCGAGCGTGCTGTAGGCACCGGCCTCCTGGATAAACGTGTCGTACCCCTTCGTCTCAAGAAATCGTTGCTCCTTGAGAACATCTCCCTTCGTAAAAAAGCTCTTATAGGTCACCTCGCCGGTGATGGGAAAGTTCCAATGATAAAGTTGCAGACAATCCTTCTCCGAGGCCGTGATGACATAGAGAACAGGGCCCTTGACTTCGAAATATTTTGAATAACTCTTCGTCCTTGTGAGACCCAACTTCTCTTCACCGTAGCGCTTTACCTCCTGGATGAAATGGATCTTCTCTTTGGCTTCCTCCCCCACCCATTGGTCCTCTAAAACCTCTTGAACCGGGACACTATGAAAAGTGATGAAGGATTGATGCCACCCTAGCTTGGAGAAATAGAGAAGGTTCCCGCAGCCCGTCAAAGAAGGGGACACGAAGGTCAGTAATAAAAAAACCGTGAAATTTTTCATGATCAATCCTTCCTAAAATATTCTTCCACGGGAATCAAACACTTCCACCCCCCCTCCTTCTTTCTCTTAACATCCCCCCCGGATTTGGACTATACTTATATCGTTCCATCCTCTCGGCAACGGTCCCCGTTTCAGGAGAGGGACGGAGGTCATGAAGATGACCGTTTTGAAGAAGCTAAAAGACTATCTAGAAAAGAATCGGGTTCGATATGAGGTGGGCTACCATGAAAGGGTCTATACCTCTCAAGAAATCGCAGCGGCGATGCATGTCCCGGGAAGAGAACTGGTCAAAGTGGTCATGGTGAAAACAGATGGCAAGATGGTGATGTTGGTCCCACCTGCCAGCTATTGCGTGGAAACCAAGAAGCTAGAAAAGGCTTTTCAGTGTAAGAAATTGCGGATTGCAAAAGAAAAAGATTTTGAGGAACTCTTCCCCGACTGTGGGTTGGGGCCATGCCCCCTTTTGGGAACCTCTACCATTTAGAAGTATGGGTCGATCAGGTTCTCACCGAGGAGGAAATGATTGTTTTTCGGGCCGGAAGCCATGTGGAAACCCTTAAGATCAAGTATGACGATTACGCTCGATTAGTCAACCGTGGGTGGGAGATTTCAGCGAGCACTTGTGAGAGCAGGATGCTCTTCATCCTTCCTTAACTTTTGTAATAAGACCACGACGGCCATTAACCCAAACCCGATGATATCGTACAGGGGTTCAGGGTAGACCAGGGCCAGTCCTGCCACGATGAGCATGATTCTTTCATAAAAAGTCGTCTTCTTAAGAAACCAATTTTCGACTCCACCCGCCAGGGCGGCAATCCCAACAAATGCGGTAAAGGTCGTCCAGATGACATCTACCACCGGCCCTTTGAGTAAGATCCCAATGCCCTTAGGATCGACCGTGAACATAAATGGCACGATAAAGGCGGGGAGCGTATATTTCCATGCATACATCGTTGTCTTGTAAGGATTCCCTCCAGTCAGGGCTGCTGCGGCGAAGGGTGAGAGGGCAGTCGGAGGAGAAACCTCGGAAAGAATGGCATAATAGAAGACAAACATATGGGCAGCAAAATCCGGTATCCCCAATTGGATCATTGCCGGAGCACAAATGACGACACAAATGATGTAGGAGGCTGTGACCGGAACAGCCAGTCCAACGATCCAAACAATGATCGCCGTATAGATCACTGTCACCAGAACACTCCCTCCGGCATAGGCAAGAATAATTGAACTGAACTTTAGCCCCAACCCTGTCAGGGTCACTACTCCCACAATGATCCCGGCGGCAGCACAAGTAGAGGCCACACTCAAAACACCGATCGAGCCTCCCCTCAAGGCCTTCACTAATTTCTTGGGGGTGAGGGCTGTATCTTTTCTGATGAAACTGACTGCAAAGGTGATGATGGTTGACCAGAAGACAGCCATGATCGGTGTAAAGCCAATGGCCATAATCGCCACAATGGCCACAAGAGAGGTGAAGTGAAATCCGTAGAGGTAGGTGAGCTGCCACAGACTATAAGTTTTATCGAAGGCGACCTCTTTCACCCCGGCCTTTTTGGCATCCAGTTCCACCATCAACAAGATGGACCAATAATAAAGGCAGGTTGGAATGGAAGCCATGACGATCACATCTAGGTAGGAAATCTTTAAGAATTCGGCGATGAGAAAGGCGGCTGCTCCCAGGACGGGAGGTGAAAGGATGGCCCCGATCCCTCCCGCAGAGAGAAGTCCCCCTGCCGCGTCCTTACTATAGCCTGCCC
>Ga0187780_10001099_pt1 | contig 20346 bp, 17 predicted proteins | sample 1015_Q2_SP10_20__FD_132429 | JGI IMG/M metagenome (GOLD analysis project Ga0187780, IMG submission 132429) | Tropical peat soil microbial communities from peatlands in Department of Meta, Colombia - 1015_Q2_SP10_20_MG | ecosystem: Environmental > Terrestrial > Soil > Wetlands > Peat | place...
CGCATCCATGAGCTATTCGTAGAGATTGTGAAGGACAACACATGAGCGGCCACTCCAAGTGGGCCACCACCAAGCACAAGAAGGCGGTGGTGGACGCCAAGCGCGGCAAGCTGTTCGCCAAGCTGATCAAGAACGTCGAGGTCGCCGCCCGCACCGGCGGTGGGGACCCGGCGGGGAACCCGACGCTGTACGACGCCATCCAGAAGGCGAAGAAGAGCTCGGTCCCGAACGACAACATCGACCGGGCCGTCCGCCGGGGTAGTGGTCTGGAGGCCGGCGGAGCGCAGTACGAGAACGTCACCTACGAGGGGTACGCCCCCGGCGGGGTCGCGGTGCTGGTGCAGGTCCTGACCGACAACAGGAACCGCGCCGCCTCCGACGTGCGCACCGCGTTCAGCCGGAACGGCGGCTCGCTGGCCGACCCCGGGTCGGTGTCGTACCTGTTCCACCGCAAGGGCGTCATCGTCGTCGACAAGGACGGGGTCACCGAGGACGACGTGCTCGCGGCGGTGCTCGACGCCGGCGCGGAGGACGTCCACGACCTCGGCGAGTCGTTCGAGGTGGTGTCCGAGCCTGGCGACCTGGTCACGGCCCGCAAGGCACTGCAGGACGCCGGGATCGACTACGAATCCGCGGACGTGGCGTTCCTGCCCAGCGTCGAGGTCGACCTCGACGAGGAGCACGCGAAGCGGGTGTTCCGGCTGATCGAGGCGCTCGAGGATTCCGACGACGTGCAGGACGTGTACGCCAATTACTCCGTCGCCGACGACGTGCTGGAGAAACTGGGCTGAGCTCCGGCTCAGGCCCGCGCTAGCTGACGGCCTGCGCCGGCCGGGGCCCGTTTGTGATATCCCGAACGGGCAGTGGTACCCGTCCCCGGGCCAGCCGCCCGGTCTTCGTGGTCAGCGCCGGCCGCCGCGGCATGTTCCCGGCCGGCCGGCGGTTATCCGGGGTGACCCGCGCGGACGGCTGCCGTACGGTGGTTGCTCGTGGCTGAACCACCGAACCCCGCCGCTGCCGTGATCCGGCCCGTGCGCCCCGACGACGACATGGAGGCGCAGCTTGACCTGGCCGAACGGGCCTTCGGGGTCATGAGTCCGGCCCGGCGCGACCGGTGGAGGCGGTCGGTCGCCGACCTCATCGCGCACGGCCGCTGCCTCGGCGCCTTTGCCGGCGGCCGGGCGGTCGGCTCCGCCATGTTTTATGACATGCGGCAATGGTGGTGTGGCCGGCCGGTGCCGATGGCCGGGGTGTCGAGCGTCAAGATAGCGCCGGAGGATCGGGGTCAGGGCCTCGGCCGCCGGCTGATGGCGGCCGTGCTGGCCGAGGTGGCGGCGCGCGGTTACCCGCTTTCCGCGCTATACCCTGCGACGATGCCGATGTACCGGTCACTGGGCTGGGAACTTGCCGGGGCTAAGGAGACCGTCGTGATCCCCGCGCGGTCACTGCGCGGCCTGACGCCGCCCGACCCGGCTGCTGACGGGCTCGCCCCCGTCGCGCCAGCGCGACCGGGCTTGCGGCGGGCCGGGCCCGGCGATGCGGACGCCGTGATCTCCGTCATCGGCCGGGTGCACGAGGCGGCGCGTCACTGCGGTCCCATCACCTGGGACACCGCGGCGGTGCGCGACTGGCTCGCCGACCCGGAAATGTACGCGTACATCTGCGACGACGGCTTCCTCCTCTACCGGTGGCACGACGGGAATCACGCCCTGTTCGTCGAGGGCGCCGAGGGAATCTCCGGCCCGACCGTCCGCGCGATCTGGTCGCACGTCGGCTCGCACGCCTCGGTCACGGAGCAGGTCTATGCCAGGGTCGGCTCCGCCGACGCGTTCTGGTGGCTGACCCGCGAGCGCGACGCCGACGCCGAACACCGGTCGCTGTGGATGCTCCGCGTGGTCGACGCCCGCGCGGCCATCGCCGCGCGCGGCTTCCCGGCCGCCGTGACGGCGGCCGTCCCGCTGGTCATCGCGGACGACGTCCGTCCCGCCAACTCCGGCCGCTGGGAGCTCACCGTGGCCGAGGGCAAGGGCTCGCTGAACCCGATAGCCCCAGCAGGTCGGCAGATCACGGCGCCGGGCGACCTGCCCGCCGCGCCCGCCCACCTGACCGTCGGCGCACGGGGCCTGGCCGCGCTGTACGCCGGGACCCCCCTCGCCACGCTGCGCCAGGCCGGCCTGGCCTCGGGCGGCTCACCGGATGCCGACGCGGCCCTCGATGCCGCGTTCGGCGCGACCGCCTACCTGCTCGACTCCTTCTGAGCCAATTGAAGGACACGCCGCGCATTGTGCGGGACGCAGACGCCGCGGGCCGGTAGGTTCGTAGGCGAACAGATGTTCGTGACCGCCGGAAGCCGGATGGAGAGCACCCTAGTGCGCCTGACCTATGCGCGGCACCCGATCCGGGTGCTCGGCGTTGACCCGGGGCTGACCAGGTGCGGCGTCGGGGTTGTGGACGGAGCCCCCGGTCGGGCGCTGACCCTGGTCCGGGTCGGGGTCATCAGGACATCGGCCGGCGATGACATCGCGGTGCGGCTGCTGGCGATCGAGACGGAGATCGAGTCCTGGCTGGACGCCTGCCGACCCGACGCGGTGGCCGTGGAGCGGGTCTTCAGCCAGCAGAACGTGCGGACGGTGATGGGCACGGCGCAGGCGGGCGCGATCGCGATCGTGTCCGCGGCGCGCCGGGGGCTGCCGGTCGCCACCCATACGCCCAGCGAAGTCAAGGCAGCGGTGACAGGAAGCGGACGGGCCGGCAAGGACCAGGTCGCGACCATGGTGGCGAAACTGCTGCGGATCACCGACCCGCCACGCCCCCCGGACGCGGCCGACGCCCTCGCGCTGGCGATCTGTCATCTGTGGCGCGGCGGCGCCCCCATGGGCGCCGGGTTGCGACTGGCGGGCCTGGACCGGCGGGCCGCCTACGCACCGGCGGCGGCGAGCAGAGGAGGTCGTGCGTGATCGCTCATGTGCGCGGGACGGTCGCGGGCGTGGCGCCCGATGGTGCCGTCATCGAGGTCGGCGGCGTCGGCATGCGGGTGCAGTGCACTCCAGGCACCCTGGCCACGCTGACACCGGGAGAGCACGCGCAGGTGGCTACCTCCCTGGTGGTCAGGGAAGATTCGCTGACCCTGTACGGCTTCTGCTCCGATGACGAACGGAACGTCTTCGAGCTCCTGCAGACGGCCAGCGGCGTCGGCCCGAGGCTGGCGCTGGCCATGCTGGCGGTCCATACGCCGGACGCGCTGCGGCGTGCCGTCGCGACCGAAGATCTCGGCGCGCTGACCATGGTCCCCGGCATCGGCAGGAAAGGGGCGCAGCGGATCGTGCTCGAGCTGCGGGACAGGCTCGGCCCGCCGGGCGAGAACGGCGCCGGAGGCGACGGCCTGCCGGGCTTGAGGCGGCCGGAGCGCGTCCCGTTGTGGCGGGACCAGGTGCAATCCGGCCTGGTAAACCTGGGCTGGCCGGCCCGTGATGCCGACCAGGCGATCGCCGCCCTGGAGGAAGACGGCACGATCGGCGCGGCGAACGGTGCGAACCCCGGGCCGGTGGACGTCGCCACGGTGCTGCGCGCCGCGCTCCGCAAGCTAAGCAAGCAATGACCGAACAGAAGGGGGAAGGGGAGGCGGGCGGGGCCCTGGCCAGGGCCGAAGAAGCCGAGCTGGCCGCGCGCCGGGAGAGCCTCGGCGGGGGCGCCGACGGGTCCACCGCGATGGTGTCCGCGCTGGCCGACGCGGACGAGCGTGCCATCGAAGGTGCGCTGCGGCCCAAGCGGCTGACCGAGTTCACCGGCCAGGCCCGGGTGCGCGAGCAGCTGTCGCTGATCCTGACCAGTGCCCTGCGGCGCGGCCGGGCGCCGGATCACGTGCTGCTCGCCGGCCCGCCCGGCCTGGGCAAGACCACCATCGCGATGATCGTCGCCGCCGAGCTCGGCGCGCCGCTGCGCATCACCAGCGGGCCGGCGATCGAGCGTTCCGGTGACCTGGCGGCGGTGCTGTCCACGCTCAGCGAGGGCGAGGTGGTCTTCATCGATGAGATTCACCGCCTGGCCAGGCCCGCCGAGGAAATGCTCTACCTGGCGATGGAGGATTTCCGGGTCGACGTGGTGATCGGCAAGGGCCCGGGCGCGACCGCCATTCCCTTGGACATCGCCCCGTTCACGCTGGTCGGGGCGACCACGCGGGCCGGGCTGCTACCCGCCCCGCTGCGGGATAGGTTCGGGTTCACCGCTCACCTCGATTTCTACGCCCCCGACGAACTCGAGCACATCATCCGCCGGTCCGCCGGGCTGCTCGGGGTAACGCTCACCGACGAGGGCGCGGCCGAGCTGGCCAGCCGGTCGCGGGGGACGCCGCGGATCGCGAACCGGCTGCTACGCCGGGTTCGCGATTACGCCGAAGTCCGGGCCGACGGCGTGGTGACCAAGCAGATCGCCCGGACCGCGCTTGAGCTCTACGAAGTGGACGCCCGTGGCCTGGACCGCCTCGACCGGGGCGTGCTGGACGCGGTGGTCCGCCGGTTCGGCGGCGGGCCGGTCGGCCTGTCCACCCTCGCGGTGGCGCTGGGGGAGGAAGCGGAGACCGTCGAGGTGGTGGCGGAGCCGTTCCTCGTCCGGTGCGGGCTGCTGGCGCGGACCCCGCGCGGCCGGGTAGCTACCGCGGCCGGCTGGGCCCACCTTGGCCTCACGCCCCCGCCGCGGCTGGCCGACCTGCCCACTTTGTTTGACTAGCCGAGGGGGCCTGGGTCCCCCCGGTCGCGGCGGGCTCCCGCGGGTCTTCCGGGCTCGTTCCCGCCGGACGTGCACCATAACAAGATCGCGCCGAGGTCACGATCACTGGCAAAACCTCGTAGCCTGTTGGTGCGCGGTAAAAGCGCGGCTAAACTTCGGCAGTTGGCCGTTGGCCTTCGCCGCGACCACGCTCGCAGAACCAACTGGAAGGATGCCCCGGTCATGGGGATTAGCGCAGCCGCTGAAGCGGCCACGAAGTCATCTGGTAGCAGCTCTTATACGTTCCTGCTTCTGATCGTACTTGTCTTTATCGGCTTCTACTTCCTGATGATCAGGCCGCAGCGACGCCGCCAGCAAGCAGTCCAGCAGCAGCAGCGCACCGTCGCCCCCGGCGCCAGGGTCCGCACCACGGCCGGAATGTACGCCACGGTAACCGCGGTGGACGGCGACGACGTGATCCTAGAGGTAGCCCCGGGCGTGGACGTCCGCTACATGAAGCGGGCCATCATGGAGGTCGTCTCCCCCGGGGAGGCCGACGCCAGCGAGGACGTCGAGGACGCTCACTCCGCCGAGTACGCCGACGACGCTCACTCCGCCGAGTACGCCGACGATGACGACGCGACCCCGGAAGATTCCGAGCCGGCCGATGACCACCAGGACGCCGGAAAAGCCAAGGACAAGCTGACCGATTCGCGCGACGGCCAGGTCGGATCCGGCAATGCCTTCTGAGCCGCCAGCTGGCCTGAGGGTTAACGGGTAACGACCGATCTCAGACAGGCGGAGAAGTGGCAGCCCCATCCAAGACCGGCGCGCATCCGGGACGGGCACTCGCGACGCTCGGTGCGCTCGTCGTGATCATGCTCCTGGCCATCGTCGGCGGCAACTTGTTCACCCCGAGCCAGTGGCACAAGGATTTCCCGATCGGCCTCGGCCTCGACCTGTCCAGCGGCACCCAGCTGAGCATGCAGGCGACCACTCCGACCGGGGGCATACCGTCCAGCGCCGAGATGCAAGAAGCCATCTCCATCATCCTGGCCCGGGTCAACGGCACCGGTAACTCCGGTGCCGAGGTCCAGACGCAGGGCAACAACATCCTCAACGTGTCGGTCCCGGGCAAGACCACCCAGCAGACCGAGCAACTGGTCAGCCAGACCGCTCTGCTGAACTTCCGCCAGACATTGCTCTACGAGCCCTACAGCGGGACCACCCCGTCGACGACGCCCTCGGCGTCCGCCAGTCCCAGCGCGTCGGCGAGCGCAAGCCCCTCGGCGAGCACGAGTCCTTCAGCGAAGACCTCGGCCTCGCCCAGTACCACCAGCACGGCCACGACCTCGGCCAAGATCGTCTCGGGCGCCGGGGCCAGCGCCAGTCCCAGCGCCACCGGAACCGCCTCGGCTAAGGCATCCGCCTCGCCCCAGGCGTCCGCGTCGGCCAGCCCGAGCCCGGCCGCGAGCGCTTCCTCCTCGCCGCCGGCGAGCTCCACGGCGCTCGGCGACCCGAGCCTGGTGGACAAGAACGTGCTCGCGCTCTTCAACAAGCTGGTCTGCAAGCCGGGAGACACGACGCAGTGGAAGACCCAGGTCGGGTACACGAACTCCAACGACTACAACAACCCGGACGTGCAGATCGTCTCGTGCGACAACGCCGGCAACAAGTTCGCCCTGGATGTGGCCAAGGTAGTGGGCAGGGACATCACCAACGCCACCGCCACGCTGTCCACGACCAGCAACCAGTGGGAAGTCAACCTGTCGCTCAACAGCGCGGGGGCCGCGGCCTTCAGCACCCTGACCTCGGACCAGTATTCCAAGTACTACACCGCGGGCCAGGACAACCCTGCCACTAACGACTACTGGCTGGACACCATCGCGATCGTCCTGGACGGGAACGTCGTATCGGTGCCGGAGACGATTCAGGCGATCCCGGGCGGCAACGCCCTGATCACCGGCAGTTTCACCCAGGCACAGGCCACCCAGCTGCAGAACGTGCTGAAGTACGGGTCGCTGCCGCTGAACTTCAAGATCCTCAGCCTGAGCACGGTCTCACCGCAGCTCGGCCGGGCCCAGCTGGTCGGCGGCCTGATCGCCGCCGCGATCGGGCTGATCCTCGTGGTGGCTTATTCGTTCCTGTACTACCGCGGTCTCGGCCTGGTCTCGGTCTCCAGCCTGATAGTCGCCGGGACCCTGGCGCTGCTGTCGGTGATCCTGCTCACCAAGTACCAGAGTTTCACCCTGGAGCTTTCCGGGATCGCGGGCCTGATCGTGGCCATCGGCATCACCGCCGATTCGTTCGTCGTGTTCTTCGAGCGATTGCGGGACGAAGTCCGGGAAGGCAAGCAGCTCCGGCCGGCGGTGGAGGCCGGCTGGAAGCGCGCCAGGCGGACGATCCTGGTGTCCGACACGGTGTCGTTCCTCGCCGCGGTGCTGCTGTACTACTTCTCCATCGGCGAGGTCAAGGGGTTCGCCTACACCCTCGGCCTGACCACGATCATCGACGTGGTGGTGGTGTTCCTGTTCACCCATCCGATGCTCACGCTGCTGGCCCGGACCAGGTTCTACGGCAACGGGCACCCGCTCTCCGGCCTTGACCCGTCCCGGCTCGGGGCCCGTGCCCCCTGGAGATCCTCGGTTCCGCGCGCCGCGGTCAGGCGGAAGCCGGAAACGGTGACGCGCAGCACCGTGCCGGGGCGCCCGGGGTCCCGCAACACGGGGGAGGCGTGATGTCGCGGCTCGGCCAGCTCGGCGGCAAGCTCTACCGCGGTGAGGTGTCCTTCGACTTCGTCGGCAGGCAGCGGACGTGGTACGCGATCTCCGGGGTGATCCTGCTCATCAGCATCGTGGCGCTGTTCACCCGCGGCCTGGACTTCAGCGTGGACTTCAAGGGCGGCGCGGTGTTCAAGTTCTCCGCGCCCCAGGCGTCAGTGACGCAGGTCCAGGACGCGGTCGCCAGCACGGGCGTCGACGGTGCGGTCGTGCAGGAGCTCAGCGGCCCCCTGGGCAGCTCCTGGCAGGTGCAGACGCAGACGCTGACCAGCCAGCAGACCAACCAGGTCGAGAACGCGCTGGAGAGCCAGGTACACGCGCAGGACATGAGCACCAACTTCGTGGGGGCGAGCTGGGGCAGCCAGATCACCACCAAGGCCGTGCAGGCCCTGATCACGTTCATGGTCGTGATCGTGCTGTACCTCTCGATCGCGTTCGAGTGGAAGATGGCGGTCTCGGCCTTCGTGGCCCTGGTGCACGACCTGGTCATCGCCACCGGGGTGTACGCGCTGACCGGCTTCCAGGTGAGCCCCGCCACCGTCATCGGGCTGCTGACCATCCTCGGCTATTCGCTGTACGACACCGTGGTCGTTTTCGACAAGGTCCGGGAGAATACCGCCGGCCTGCTCAGCGGAGCCAGGAGCACCTACAGCGAGGCGGCGAACCTGGCCCTGAACCAGACGCTGGTCAGGTCCATCAACACGTCCATCATCGCGCTGCTGCCGGTCGCCGCGATCCTGTTCGTCGGCGGCGGCCTGCTCGGTGCCGGCGAGCTGAAGGACCTGGCGCTCGTGCTGTTCGTCGGCATGCTGTCCGGCACCTACTCCTCGATCTTCATCGCCACCCCGGTGCTCTGCGACCTGAAGGAACGCGAGCCGCAGTACCAGGCCCTGGCCAAGCGGGTGAGCGTACGCGCCGCCGGCGGCCGGGCGGCCAAGCGGGCTGCCGCGAAGACGCAAGCCGGCGACCGGGCCGCGGTCGGCGCGCAGTCGGCATCGGAGGCGGATGACGGGGCGGACGACTCCGGGTACGCCGACGACAGCGCGCCGTCCGCGGATGAGCTCGCTCCCACCGCGTCGCGGGTTCCGGCCGCCCGTAGCACACCGGGCAATGCCCGCCCCGGCCCGCGGCAACAGCCCCGCCGGAGCGGCAGTTCGGCGCGGCATCGTCCGGCGGGCAAGAAGAAGCGGCGCTGAGCAATGGCCGATCAGGCGGAGGCTCCTGCCGACGACGATCTGATCCACCTCATCACGACCCGGATACGTGACGTCCCGGATTATCCGCAGCCGGGTGTCACCTTCAAGGACATCACCCCGCTGCTCGCCGACAGCCAGGCCTTCAGCGCGGTGGTAGACGCCCTGGCCGTGACGCACGGACCCGTCGACAAGGTGGCGGGCATCGAGGCACGCGGCTTCATCCTCGCCGCTCCTGTGGCCTGGCGCCTCGGCGCGGGGTTCGTGCCGATCCGGAAGAAGGGCAAGCTGCCCGGTGCGACGTTCGCGCAGGATTACGAGCTCGAATACGGGACCGCGACGATCGAGGTCCTCACCGATGCCTTCGAGCCCGCCGATCGCGTCCTGATCATTGACGACGTCCTGGCCACCGGCGGTACCGCACGCGCCACGGCTGATCTCGTGCACCGCGCGGGAGCCCAGGTAGCGGGCATCGCCGTGCTACTGGAGCTGTCCTTCCTGAACGGCCGCGCCAAGCTCGCCGACCTTCCGGTCAGCGCCCTCCTCACCATCTAACCGCCCCCACCCCCAGCGCTCGCGCTCCCGCGTCCTCAGCGCTCGCGCTCCCGCGTCCTCAGCGCTCACCCTCTGCATCCTTAGCGATCACCCCTCCGCGTCCCCTGCGGCCCCACCTCTTACCTTCGTGTCCGATTCGTCCCGCGGAATCCCGGCGGGAATCGCACGCATGTGATCTGGCGTTGAACTCGTCCAAGTAGACTGATGGCTTGGCAGATGTGAGGAGCGCGAGTGCCCGGTGATGTCATCACAACCGGCACGAGAGCTGCTGATGCTGCCCGGGTCGACGCGCCAGGGGGTACATATCCCGTAGCTGATGCGGAACAGGCCGAGGCAGAGGCGGCAGGCGTGCCCGGCCGCCGCACGGCCAATGGCACTCCGCGGAACGAAAACAAGGCTTCGCGGACCCCGCAGAGCGCCACAGACCCGGAACCTCCGGAACCCCCGGAACCCCCGGAGAACTCGCTGACCCCAGAGAGCCCGCAGGCTCCGCGAGGCCTGAGCAACCTCGGCGCTCCAGAGACAAAAACAGACTCTGACCCGATTGGTACCGACCCGGCCGTAAACGGTCAGGCCGGAAAAGGCGAGACCGGACGGGCCCAGAAGGCCGGAGCCGGACGAGCCGAGCCGGCCGGCCCGGAAGGGACCGGCCCGAGCCGCCGGGGAAGCGGTCAGGCCAGGACGGGCCGCGCCCGGGCGGCGGTCGCCGCGGTCCAGGGCCAGGCTGCTGACGTCGCGGCCACGGGCGTGGGGGTGCGGCGCCGGCTGGCGCGGCTGGGCGCACAGCGCGCGGCGGTCAACCCGGTGCTCGAGCCGCTCATCAAGACCGTGCGCTCGACGCACCCGAAGGCCAATGTGCGGCCGATCGAACGAGCCTACGAGACCGCCGCCTACTGGCACCGGGACCAGAAGCGGCTGAGCGGCGACCCGTACATCACCCATCCGCTAGCGGTGGCCACCATTCTCGCCGAGCTCGGCATGCCCACCCAGCCCATCTGCGCGGCGTTGCTGCACGACACGATCGAAGACACCGCTTATACGCTGACCGAGCTACGCGCCGAGTTCGGCGAGGATGTCGCCGCGCTCGTAGACGGCGTTACCAAGCTGGACAAGGTCAAATACGGCGAGTCCGCCGAGGCGGAGACCGTCCGCAAGATGGTGGTCGCGATGTCCCGCGACATCCGCGTGCTGGTGATCAAGCTCGCGGACCGGCTGCACAACATGCGCACGCTGCGCTACCTGCCGCGGGAAAAGCAGGAGCGCAAGTCCAGGGAGGTCCTGGAGATCTACGCGCCGCTCGCGCACCGCCTCGGCATGAACACCGTGAAGTGGGAGCTGGAGGATCTCGCCTTCCAGACGCTCTACCCCAAGCGGTACGACGAGATCGTGCGCCTGGTATCCAGCCGGGCGCCGCGGATCGAGGCCTTCCTGCAGGAAGTGATCCAGGACGTCCGGGGCGACCTGCAGGACGCCAAGATCAAGGCGAGGGTAACCGGCCGGCCGAAGCACTACTACTCGATCTACCAGAAGATGATCGCCAGGAACGTCGGCTTCGACGACATCTACGACCTGGTGGGCATCCGGGTCCTCGTCGAATCCGTCCGCGACTGTTATGCGGCGCTCGGCACCATCCACGCGCGGTGGAACCCCGTCCCCGGACGGTTCAAGGACTACATCGCGATGCCGAAATTCAACATGTACCAGTCGCTGCACACCACGGTCATCGGCCCGGACGGCAAGCCGGTCGAGCTGCAGATACGTACCTGGCGCATGCACCAAAGGGCGGAGTACGGGGTCGCGGCGCACTGGAAGTACAAGGAGGAGGCGGTCTTCGGCGGCCGGACCAAGGACGCCAAGGACGACACCCAGGAGATGGCCTGGCTCAGGCAGCTTGTCGACTGGCAGCGCGAGACCGAGGACCCCGCCGAGTTCCTCGAGTCGCTCCGCTTCGACCTGGCCACCTCCGAGGTTTACGTGTTCACCCCCAAGGGCCAGGTCCTGGCGCTGCCGCAGGGCTCGACCCCGGTGGACTTCGCCTACGCCATTCACACCGAGGTCGGGCACCGGACGGTAGGCGCGCGGGTCAACGGCCGCCTGGTGGCGCTGGAGTCCACCCTCGACAACGGCGACACGGTGGAGATCATCACCGCCAAGACGCAGGAGGCGGGACCGAGCCGGGACTGGCTCAAGTTCGTGCAGAGCCCGCGGGCCCGGAACAAGATCCGGCAGTGGTTCTCCAAGGAGCGCCGGGAAGCCGCGGTGGAGGCGGGCAAGGACCAGATCGCGCGCGCCATGCGCAAGCAGGGGCTCCCGCTGCAGCGGCTCGCGACCGCCGACACGCTGCTCGCCTTGGCCCGCGACCTGCGCTACCCGGACGTCTCCGGGCTGTACGCGGCGGTCGGTGAGGGGCGGGTCAGCGCTCAGTCGGTGGTCGAGAAGCTGGTCAGGTCGGTCGGCGGGCTCGCGGGCGCCCAAGAGGATCTGGCCGAGGCGACGCTGCCGACCAAGGCGCCACGGCCCAGGGCACCGTCAGAATCCGGCGTCGAGGTCACCGGCGCCCCGGACGTGTGGGTGCGCCTGTCCCGGTGCTGCACCCCGGTACCCGGGGACCAGATCGCGGGCTTCGTCACTCACGGCCACGGCGTGTCCGTGCACCGGACGGACTGCGTCAACCTGGCTCACCTGAGTGACACTCAGCGGGAGCGGATGGTCGAGGTCCACTGGGCGCCGACCGACGGCTCGGTGTTCCTGGTGGGCATCCAGGTGGAGGCGCTCGACCGGACCAGGCTGCTGTCCGACGTGACCAGGGTGCTGTCCGACCAGCACGTCAACATCCTGTCCGCGACGGTCACCACCAGCCGGGACCGGGTAGCGGTCAGCCGCTTCACGTTCGAGATGGGTGACCCGAAGCACCTCGGCCACGTGCTGCGCGCCGTCCGCGCCATCGACGGCGTCTACGACGTCTACCGCGTCACCAGCTGACCAGGGGCCCCGGGGTAAGTTACTGAATTCGGCTAGCGTGTGCTCGGCTTCTTCCAGCCAGGCGCGGCGCGCAGCCAGGGCCTCCTCGGCGGTCTGCGCGGCTCGGGCGTCACCCCGCTCGCGCGCACTGGCCAGCTGTTCCTCCAGCTGGGCGATGGTGGCCCGCAGCTGTGCCACCGTGCCCTCCGCCCGGGCCAGCGCCTCGGGGTTGGACCGGCGCCACTGGGCCTCCTCCGCCTTGCGCACCGCCTCCTCGACCCGCCGTAGTCCCGACTCCAGGTGCTCGCGCGCATCCCGCGGCACGGCGCCGACCTGCTCCCACCGTTCCTGGATGCCGCGCAGCGCGGACCTGGCGGCGCGGACGTCTGACACCGGCAGCAGCGCCTGGGCCTGGTCGAGCAGCTGCTGCTTGGCCTCGGCGTGCTCGCGCAGCGCGGCGTCCTTGGCCGAGAACACCTCCGCGCGGGCGGTGAAGAACTTGTCCTGGGCGGCCCTGAACCGCTTCCACAGCTCGGCCTCGGCGTCCCGGTCCGCACGCCCGGCCGCCTTCCACTGGCGCATCAGTTCGCGGAACGCGCTGGTGGTCGGGCCCCAATCGGTGGACCCCGACAGCGCTTCGGCGTCGGCGCACAGTTGCTCCTTGCGGGCCCTGACGTCCTCCCGCTCGGCTTCCAGGGTGGCGAAGTACGCTTTGCGCCGCTTGGTGAACGCGTTCCGGGCCGCGGACAGGCGCTTCCACAGAACGGACTCGGCGGCCCGGTCGGCGTGCGGGGCCGCCTTCCACTCCTCCAGCAGTTCGCGCATCCGCTCGCCGCTGCTCTTCCAGTGGGTGGCCTCGGCGGCGATCTGCTCCGCCTCAGCGACGATCCGCTCCTTGATCTGCTTGGCTTGCACGCGGGCCTGTTCCCGGGCCGCCCTGGCCTCCTCGCGGCGGTGGCCGACGTCTTCGGTCAGGCGCTCGAGACGGGCCCGGAGCCCGTCGAGATCGCCGAGCGCGTTGGCTTCGGCGATGCTGTTGATCAGGCGCTGGACGGTGGCCGCGGCCTGCGCGGGCGCCATGTCGGTAGCGGTGATCCGCTGCTCGAGCAGGACCACCTCGGTCTCGAGTGCCTCGTACTTGCGCTGGAAGAAAGCGAGCGCCTCCTCCGGGCTTCCCGCCTGCCATGAGCCGATCACCCGCTCGCCGTCGGCGGTACGGACGTAGACCGTCCCGTCGGGGTCTACCCGGCCCCACGGATGGTAGGCGGTGGTCACGGCGAACCTCCTGCGTAGTCTTGCTCGTGTCAGGTTTTCTTGACCGTCACACTGTCAATGATGACCTTCTCCTTGGGAGCGCCGCCGCCTGCCTGGGCATATTGACACGAGTATCCATCCTTCGCCACATTCTGGACGACATCGAGTCCGGATGAAACCGTGGCGAACGGCGTAAACGAGGCCGTCAGCCCGGAAGTGCTGTCTTTGTACACGATGAAGAACTGACTGCCGTTGGTGGTCGCACTGCCTTCGTTGGCCATCGCGACCGTTCCCGCCGGGTATTTGGCGTCCTTGAGATTCTCGCTAGCGAAATTGTAGCCCGGCGTCCCGGTGCCTACGGGGCTGGTGTCACTGCAGGTGAGCTTGGTTGTGGAGGTCGCGTACGGGTCACCGCACTGCAGCACGTAGATGCCGCTTGTCAGCATCCGGTGGCACTGGGTGTTGTCAAAGTAGCCCGCCTCCGCCAGGTGCACGAAGGAGTTGACGGTGCAGGTCGCCTTGCTATTGAGCAGGTTGAAGGTGATCTTGCCCTGGTTGGTGTTGAGCGTCGCCTGATAGCTGGCGGTGTAGTCCGGCGTGGACGGCGGGAAGCTCACCTTGCGCGCCACCGGGGTGGCCTTCGTGTAGCTGCAGTGATGCGCGGGCTCAGCCACGGCCGCGGCCGACGCCGAAGGCGTGGCGGTCGGCGACTTGCTCGCCGACGCCGACGCGTTCTTGCCGTTCCCGCTGGGCAGGAACACCACCAGCAGCGCGGCGATAAGCCCGGCGACGGCGACCGCGACGATGCCGGTGAGCCAGCGTCTGCGGACCCGGCGCTGCCTTGACGCCCGCTGCTCCTGCTGGCGCCGGTACCTTTCCCTGGCTTGCCTGCGCTGGCGATCGTTCTTACCCGGCACCGGTAGTGTCCTCCTTGGCCTGTCGCGCTATCTCGCTACCGCTGGTATTCACGGGGCAGGCCAACGAACCCGGTATACCTCTGATCCCGAAACATAGGAAACTTCGCGATCGTTCGCGAATCGTACCTTCCAGATGCCGGGATCGGTACCCTTCGTTACCGGTTCGCGGCCGTGCGGGTCCCCTCGGTAGCCTGAGACACCGTACCGTGAGAAAGGACGATTGTGCTCGTCGTCGGGTTCCCCTCGGGCGCGTTCGCCGCCAACTGTTATGTGGTTGCGACCGCGCCCGGTGAACAGTGCGTGATCATCGATCCGGGCCAGGACGCCGTGCGCGGCATCGAGGACATCCTGGCCGAGCACCGGCTCAGGCCAGCTGCGGTCCTGCTCACGCACGGCCATATCGACCACATATGGTCCGTCGCCCCGGTCTGCGACGCTAAAGGCATCCCCGCGTACATCCATCCCGCCGACCGCGCATTGCTCAGCGACCCGGCAAAGGGTTTCTCGCTCGGGATTGGACAGGAACTGTTCGGCGGGCTGAAATTCACCGAGCCGGACGACGTGAAAGAACTGGCGGATGCGACGACTCTGAGCCTTGTGGGACTCGAGATCATCGTGAATCACGCGCCCGGTCATACCGAAGGTTCGGTGACATTCCGGTTGCCACTCGAGACTCCCGCTGCGGCGGCAGGAGCACCTATTACCGCGCACGGTAAAAGCAAAATGGACGGGGCCGGCCTGTTGTTCTCGGGTGACCTGCTGTTCGCCGGGTCGATCGGACGGACCGACCTGCCGGGCGGAGATTACCCGACGATCCTGCGCAGCCTGGCGCGCGTCTGCCTTAGCCTGCCGGACGAGACCTTGGTGCTATCCGGGCACGGGCCGCGGACGACGATCGGGGCTGAGCGCAGGACCAATCCGTTCCTGGCGGGCCTCGAGCCTTCGGGGCCGTCGACGCCAGACGCCGGGCCGGCCAAGGGCCAGCGAAGGGGATTGTGATACCCGGATGAATGAGAGGGGCCGAGCTCGATGATCCGCACCCATGAGGCCGGGACGCTGCGGGCGTGGCACGCGGGAGAGTACGTGGTGCTGGCCGGCTGGGTGGCGCGGCGCCGGGACCACGGTGGTGTCGTCTTCATTGACCTGCGGGATGCGAGCGGCGTGGTGCAGGTCGTCTGGCGCGGCGAGGAGGCGGTCGCGCACGAGCTGAGGGCCGAGTTCTGCGTGCTCGTGACCGGGCAGGTGCGGGCCCGTCCGGCCGGGAACGAGAACCCGGAGCTGCCGACCGGGGCGATCGAGGTCGTCGCGGCCGAGGTGGAGGTGCTCAGCCAGGCCGACCCGCTGCCGTTCCCCATCGAGGGATCCGCCGAGGTCAGCGAGGATGTCCGGCTCAAGTACCGGTACCTGGACATCAGGCGCGCGGACACCGCGCGGGCGCTGCGGATCCGGTCACGGGCCGCCTACCTGCTGTCCGACGTGATGCGTGAGCACCGGTTCGTGAACGTCGAGACGCCGTACCTGACCAAGTCCACCCCGGAGGGAGCGCGCGATTTCCTGGTCCCGGTGCGGCTGCGGCCGGGCAACTGGTACGCGCTGCCGCAGTCGCCGCAGCTGTTCAAGCAGCTGCTCATGGTCGGCGGGCTCGAGCGCTACTACCAGCTGGCCCGGTGCTTCAGGGACGAGGACTTCCGCGCGGACCGGCAGCCGGAGTTCACCCAGATCGACATCGAGATGTCCTTCGTCACCCGGCAGGACGTCATCGACGTCGCCGAGGACGTGGTGGCGCGGCTCTGGGCCGAACTGGCCGGCTACCAGGTGCCTAGGCCGCTGCCCCGGCTGACCTACGCGGACGCGATGGCGCGGTACGGCTCGGACAAGCCTGACCTGCGGTTCTCTTGTGAGCTGACCGACCTGACCGAATACTTCGCGGCGACCGGGTTCCGGGTGTTCCAGGCGCAGTACGTCGGGGCGGTGGTCATGCCCGGCGGTGCGTCACAGTCGCGCCGCGAGCTGGACGGGTGGCAGGAATGGGCGCGGTCGCGGGGCGCCCGCGGGCTCGCCTACGCGCTGATCCGCGCCTCGGGCGAGGTGTCAGGTCCGGTGGCGAAGAACCTGTCGGACGCGGAAAGGTCCGGGCTGGCCGGCGCGGTCGGCGCCGCGCCGGGCGACTGCGTGTTCTTCGCGGCCGGCCCGGCCCTGACCGCGCGGGAACTGCTCGGCGCGGCCCGGCTGGAGATCGGGCGGAGGTGCGGCCTGATCGACGAGTCGGCGTGGTCGTTCCTGTGGGTCGTCGACGCGCCGATGTTCGAGGAGGACGGATCCGGCGGCTGGACGTCGGTGCACCACCCCTTCACCGCGCCGCTGCCCGAATGGGCGGACAAGTTCGCCGTCGAACCGGGCCGCGCGCTAGCCGATGCCTACGACATCGTCTGCAACGGGTACGAGATCGGCGGCGGGTCGATCCGTATTCACAAATCCTCGATGCAGCAGGCCGTGTTCGACGTGATCGGGTTGTCTCCCGCCGAGGCGCGGCCGCAGTTCGGGTTCCTGCTCGACGCGTTCAAGTACGGGCCGCCGCCGCACGGCGGCATCGCGTTCGGCTGGGACCGGGTGTGCATGCTGCTCGCGGGCGCCACCACGATCCGCGACGTGATCGCGTTCCCCAAGGCCGCCTCCGGGCTGGACCCGCTCACCGGCGCCCCCACGCCCATTACGGCGGCCCAGCGCCGCGAAGCCGGCATCGACGCGAAACCCGCCGGCGGCCCCGATCCGGCCAGCTGAACAGTCCAGCCGCCTGCTCCCGCTCGTCGGCCCGGCCCACCGCCCACCAGGCATCGACGGGACGTAATGGACAGTAGCCGGGAGTATGGTCGGAGCGTGGGCAGTATGGAAACAGACGCCGCAAGCCTGTTCGACGAGGCGGAACAGGCGGCCGCCGAGGCAGCCGCGCCGCTGGCGGTCCGGATGCGGCCCCGCACGCTAGACGAGGTGATCGGGCAGCGGCACCTGACCGGCGAGGGCACGCCGTTCCGCAAGCTGATCGACAACGACGCGCCCATGTCACTGTTGCTGTGGGGTCCCCCCGGCACCGGTAAGACCACGCTGGCGTACGTGGTCAGCCAGGTGACCAGGCGGCGGTTCGTGGAACTGTCGGCGGTCAGCGCCGGGGTCAAGGACGTGCGGGCGGCCGTCGACGCGGCCCGCCGCACCCTCGGCCTGAGCGGCACGCAGACCGTGCTGTTCATCGACGAGGTGCACCGGTTCAGCAAGACCCAGCAGGATGCGCTGCTGCCGGCGGTGGAGAACCGCTGGGTGTCGTTCATCGGCGCGACCACCGAGAACCCGTTCTTCTCCGTCGTGTCACCGCTGCTTTCCCGTTCGCTGCTGCTGACCTTGCAGCCGCTGTCCGACGACGACATCCGCGAGGTCATCAGCCGCGCGCTGGCCGACCCGCGCGGGTTCGCCGGCCGCGTCACCCTGGACGACCCGGCCGCCGATCACCTCGTGCGGCTGGCGGGCGGCGATGCACGGCGGGCGCTCACCTACCTGGAGGCTGCCGCTCTCGGCCTGCCCGCCGGCGGTCGCATCGATACCCCCATGCTCGAGCGTGCGGTAGACCGAGCCGCGGTCCGCTACGACCGGGACGGTGACCAGCACTACGACGTGATCAGCGCGTTCATCAAGTCCATGCGAGGCAGCGACGTCGACGCGGCCCTGCACTACCTGGCCCGGATGATCGAGGCCGGGGAGGACCCGCGGTTCATCGCCAGGCGGCTCATCGTGCACGCCAGCGAGGACGTCGGCATGGCCGACCCCACCGCCCTGCAGACCGCGGTCGCCGCGGCGCAGGCGGTCGAGTTCGTCGGGCTGCCCGAGGCCAGGATCAACCTGGCCCAGGCGGTGATCCACATATCGCTGGCCCCCAAGTCCAACGCGGTGATCAAGGCCATCGGCGCGGCGGACGCGGATGTGCGGGCCGGGCTGGTTGGCGCGGTGCCTGCGCACCTGCGCGATGCACACTATCCTGGGGCGGGCAAGGTCGGCCACGGCGAGGGCTACCTGTACCCGCACGACTTCGACGACGGCATCGTCGCGCAGAGCTATGCTCCCGATTCGGTGGCGGACCGCATCTACTACGAGCCGTCCGGACATGGCCTGGAAGCCCGCGTTGCCGAACGCGCCGGGCGGATCCGGGCCATCCTCGGGAAAAGGAAGAAGGAGCAGTCATGACGCGGACTGGTCTGTCATGAACGCGGCGGAACTGGCCGCGCTGATCGCTGCCGTCTTCTGGGCGCTGCTGGTGTGCGTGGGCGTCTTCGTCCTGTTCAGGCTGGGGCGGCTGCTGTCAGAGTCCAGCCTGCTGGTCGCCGACCTGCGCGAGCGCGGCGACGTGCTGCTGCAGCGGGCTGAGGTGGCAGTCGGCGGCGCGCAGGCCGCCGTGGACCGGGCCGGGCAGCAGCTCGACCGGACCGAATCCCTCACCGCCAGCATGGATGACCTGGAGGCGGGGATGACCGAACTCGCCGGGCAGGTGACGGCGCTGGCCGGGCTCGGCCGCACGATCGCGAGCGGCCCGGTCGGCCGGGCGGGCGCGCTGGCCTACGGCGTCCGGCACGCGGTGAGCCTGCGCCGGACCGGCCGGCACACGGTTCCCGGCCGGTTGGTGGAACGTGGCACGCTGGCCCGGGAGCCGCAGAGATGATCCGCCGGGGTTTCTGGCTGACGGCCGGGGCGGTGGCCGGCGCCTACGGCTACCGGCGTGTCTCCGCCCTCGGCCGCCGCGTGTCCGCCACGCTCAACCCCCCGGGACCCGGCGCTCCGGCTCAGTTCGCTCCCCGGCGTACCCGCCGGGGAGCGGTGGCCGTGACCCGGGAGGCCATCCGGTTCACGCGCGACGTGCGGGAAGGCATGGAGCTGTATATGGCTCGGCATTCCGCGCCCGAAGGCTCTACCCTCGGAGCACGAGACCTGGAGCCAGCCCGGCGCCCCGGTACTGACCACGACCCTCAACTCAAGGATGGCCGCTGATGGAGTCGGCAGAGATCGCCCGCCGCTTCCTTGCCTATTTCAAGCAGCAGGGGCACGCCATCGTGCCCTCGGCCTCCCTGGTCGCCGATGATCCCACGGTGCTGTTCGTCATCGCGGGCATGCAGCCGTTCAAGCCGTACCTGCTCGGCCAGCAGACGCCGCCGTGGCGGCGGGTGGCAGACGTGCAGAAGTGCCTGCGCACGCTGGACATCGAGGAGGTGGGCAAGACCACCCGGCACGCCACGTTCTTCCAGATGCTCGGCAACTGGTCGTTCGGTGATTACTTCAAAGAAGGAGCGATCACGTTCGCCTGGGAGCTGCTGACCAGGTCCGAGGCGGACGGCGGCTTCGGGTTCCCGGAGGGCAAGCTGTGGGCGACGGTCCTGCACGGTGACGACGAGGCGTACGGGATCTGGCGGGACCAGATCGGCCTGCCGGAGGGCCGGATCCAGGCCCGCGGCCTGGCCGACAACTACTGGCACATGGGGGTGCCGGGTCCCGGCGGCCCGTGCTCGGAGATCTACTACGACCGGGGCCCCGAATACGGGCGCGACGGCGGCCCGGAGGTGGATGAGGACCGCTTCCTCGAGGTCTGGAACCTGGTCTTCATGCAAGACCAGCTGAGCAAGGTCCGGGCCAAGGACGACTTCGACATCGAGGGCCTGCTGCCGGCCAGGAACGTCGACACGGGAATGGGCCTGGAGCGGATGGCATCCATCCTGCAAGGCGTCGACAACCTGTACGAGATCGATACCACGTGGAAGATCCTCGACCGGGCGGCCGAGCTGACCGAGCAGGGCTACGGCCGGGAGCACAGGGCCGACGTGGCCCTGCGCGTGATCGCCGATCACGTCCGCAGCGCGGTGATGCTGATCGAGGACGGGGTGCTGCCGGGCAACGAGGGCCGCGGCTACGTGCTCCGGCGCATCGTGAGGCGCAGCATCAGGAACCTGC
>Ga0187780_10001100_pt1 | contig 20336 bp, 17 predicted proteins | sample 1015_Q2_SP10_20__FD_132429 | JGI IMG/M metagenome (GOLD analysis project Ga0187780, IMG submission 132429) | Tropical peat soil microbial communities from peatlands in Department of Meta, Colombia - 1015_Q2_SP10_20_MG | ecosystem: Environmental > Terrestrial > Soil > Wetlands > Peat | place...
CTCGTGGTGGGCGTGGGCGACAGGCAGGTACGCAACTTGTCAGCCGGGGCGAGCGCCCCGCGAGGACCGACCAGGGATCGGCTGCTGGAGCTGCACTACGTGACCAGGCATCTGCGCGAGGTGTATACGCGCGAGGGCGCGGAGATCTGGCTGCATGGGCGCAAGCGGAGCCTCGGCGGGCGACGCCCGATCGACCTGCTCGCCGCGGGCGCGTTCGACGAGGTGCTCGACGCGATCGAGCGGATGAACGCGGGGGCGATGTGAGGCACCGGGAGCTGCTCGCCGCCATCTCCGACCTCGAACCGGTGGCGGTGGGTGGAGACTTCGAACGCCACTGCGGCCTGCGCTGGAACGACTTGACGCCAAGCGCAGCCGGCGGGCGGTGGGAGCGCGCAGGACCTTCGAGGTGCTCTACCTCGGCTGGCCTCGCCAGAGTGTCGTGGCCGAGGCATACCGGCACCTCGTCGACGACGAGCTCGATCAGCCGGGCGAGCTCGCGGCGGCCGTGATCGAGCGTCGGGTGCTGACCTGTGAAGTGCATGTCGACAACATCCTCGACCTGCGCCCCCAGCCGGCGCGCGCAACGGTCGAGCTCGCCGACGGCGAGCTGTTCTCAGAACCCGGCGAATACGATCGCTGCCAGGCGATCGGAGCCGCGGCCCACCAGCTCGGTCGCCACGGCGTGATCGCGCCCTCGGCCAGTCGGCTTGGCGAGACCCTCGCCCTCTTCAGCACAAACCTTCCCGTCGAGCAGTGGCCGACGGTGAAGGCTCGTGACATCTGGCGAGGTCTTCCCCCCGATCCTCGCAGACTGCGCGCGGTCGAAGACACAGCCTGATCCAGCAGGAGCCGGGCGCTCCAATCCGAGAGCGGCCGCAACTCGACAGCGAGCAGCTACTCGATGTCAACCCTATACACGTCGATTTGCAGGGATTTCTATGCGCCCGAGTGGACTCGAACCACCACCATGTTTACACATGACAAGGCCCTCAACCTTGCGCGTCTACCAATTCCGCCACGGGCGCAGGAGGGGCGAGTATAGCCCCGGGCCTCTGGCGTCGCCGGCGGCTGGCCAAGCCCGGGGCTTGCATCCGTCCATAGCCACCGCTACAGTACGAACACATGTTCGTTGCAGGTCCTCATCCACTCGGACGCGGAGGCACGCAGGCATCATGGATCTGACCAAGCGCCAGCAGGAGATCTTCGACTTCATCCGCAAGTACTCGGCCAAGTACGGCTACCCACCGACCGTCCGCGACATCGGCAAAGCCGTCGGGCTCGCCTCCTCCTCGACCGTGCACGCGCACCTCGCGAACCTCGAGAAGATCGGGCTGCTGCGTCGAGATCCGTCGAAGCCTCGCGCGATCGAGCTGCTCGACCGCGCGGTCGGCACCGCCGTCGACAGCATGCGGGGCATCGTGCGCGGCGAGTCTCTGCCGCTGCTCGGCTCGGTCGCGGCCGGACAGCCGATGCTCGCTGAGGAGAACATCGAGGACTACGTCTCGGTGCCCGAGATCGCGGGCGGCAGCGACGGCCAGTACCTGCTGCAGATTCGTGGCGATTCAATGAAGAACGCCGGCATCCTCGAGGGCGACTACGTTGTCGTGCAGCCGCAGGACACGGCCAGGGATGGTGAGGTCGTGGTGGCTCTGCTCGGTGAGGAGGCGACCGTCAAGCGTTTCTTCCGCGAGGAAGACCACGTCCGTCTGCAGCCCGAGAACGAGACGATGGAGCCGATCCGCAGCAAGGAGGTCAAGGTGCTTGGCCGCGTTGTCGGGCTGCTGAGGAAGGTCTGACCGACCGTTCAGCTGCCGCCCGGCGCGCCAGACTCGACAGCCGGACCCTTCACTGGAGCTCCAGCGCGCTAACTTGATGGTGCAGGCCAAGCAGCCGCGGAGGCCGGTAGGTCTTCGAGGAAAGTCGGGACATCGAAGGGCAGGGTGGTCGAGGAATCGACCCGAGGAAACTCGCGGGAAAGTGCCACAGAAACAAACCGCCGATGGGGCCGTCCCACGTGAACGGCCCACAGGCAAGGGTGAAATGGTGCGGTAAGAGCGCACCAGCGTCGCGGTGACGCGGCGGCTGGGTAAACCCCACCCGATGCAAGGCCAAACCGGACCGCTTGCAGGTGCCCGCCGAGGTCCAGGTAGGCCGCTCAGATGGATGGCTGCTCACGACAGAATCCCGCTTACCGACCTGCTAAGGAAAGGCCCCGCTCCGGCGGGGTTTTTCTATAGGCGTTAGCCGAGACCCAGCGCGCGCCTCACCGCATCCAGGCCCACGCCTTCGACTCGCAAGACCTTGTCTCGCGAGCTGCCACCGCGCACGACCGTCACGCTGCCGGCGCCCACGCCCACACGCTTGGCGATCAAGCGGCACACGGCGACGTTCGCACGACCGTCCACCGGCGGCGCGTTCACGCGCACGAGCAACGCGCCGCCCCGCTCGCCGACGATCTCGTTCGCACGCGCGCGCGGCGTCACCCGCACGGCCAGCTCGCAGCTCTCGACACCCGCCATCTCGCTCTCGACAGCCTACGGTGGCTCGCTCGCACCGCGCGCGGGTGTGCCGGCTGCTCCATCAGGCAGACTGCGCTGACGTGAGCGCGACCGGGCCCGCCAGCCGAGCAGAGTCAGCTCACGCGGTGCACGGCAGGGACGTGCACGTCCGCCGCGGCGAGGTGCAGGCGCTCGCCGGCCTTTCCTTCTCGATCGCCGCCGGGCGAGTCACCGGCCTGCTCGGTCCAAGCGGCAGCGGCAAGTCCACGCTGATCAGGGCGATCGCCGGCGTGCAGGCCGGCGTCGTCGGCGAGCTAAGCGTGCTCGGGCATCAGGCCGGCAGTCCGGCCGTGCGAGCGGAGCTCGGCTACATGCCCCAAGCGCCGTCCGTGTACGAAGACCTGACCGTCGCCGAGAACCTGCGCTACTTCGCCGCGATGCACGGTGCTCAGGTGGGCGAGCTGCTTGAGCGCGTCGGCCTGCGCGCGCAGGCCCACCAGCTCGGCCGCCGCCTCTCCGGCGGGCAGCGCGCACGGGTCTCGCTGGCCGCCGCGCTGCTCGGCTCGCCGCGGCTGCTGCTGCTCGACGAGCCGACCGTCGGCCTCGATCCGCTGCTGCGCCGCGAGCTGTGGCAGCTGTTCGGCGAGCTCGCCGGGCAGGGCGCGACGCTCGTGATCTCAAGCCACGTGATGGACGAGGCGCGCCACTGCGAGGATCTGATCCTGCTGCGCGACGGCGCTCTGGTCGCACAGCTGACGCCCGCGCAGATGTGCGCGCGCACCGGCGCGGAAGACATGGACGAGGCGTTCACGCGCCTGATCGAGCACGGATGAGCACGCCGTTCGCGCGCACGTTCGCGACCGCCGGCCGGGTGCTTGCGCAACTGCGCCACGACCCGCGCACGGTCGCGCTGATGATCTTCGTTCCGTGCTTGCTCGAGACGCTCTTGCGCCTGATCTACACGCACCGCCGTCTCGCGTTCGATCACGCCGGCGCGCCGCTGCTCGCGATCTTCCCGCTGATCACCGTCTTCCTCGTCACGTCGATCGCGCTGCTGCGCGAGCGCACGAGCGGCACGCTCGAACGCCTGCTCGCGACGCCGCTCGGACGGCTCGAGCTGCTGATCGGCTACGCGCTCGCGTTCGGCCTGCTCGCGATCGCGCAGGCGGTCATCGCCAGCGCGCTCACGCTCGGGCCGCTCGGGCTGCACGTCCGCGGCGGCGCCGTGCTCGTCGTCGTGCTCGCGGTCGCTGTCGCGCTGCTCGGCATGGGCCTCGGTCTGCTGGCGAGCGCCTTCGCCCGCAGCGAGTTCCAGGTCGTGCAGTTCCTGCCCGCGATGATCCTGCCGCAGCTGCTGCTGTGCGGGCTGCTCGTCCCGCGCGCACAGATGCCCGCGGCGCTGCACACGATCTCCGACCTACTGCCGATGTCCTACGCCGTCGACGGGATGAAGCACCTGACCAACTCCTACACAGCCAGCGCCGCCGTGTGGGGCGACATCGCGATCGTGCTCGCGTTCGCGGCCGCCGCGCTCATGCTCGGAGCCGGCACACTGCGCCGCCGCACGCCCTAGCGAGGGCACGGCGCTACGCGCCGCGAGTGGCCGCCGTCTGCTCTGACGCGTCCGCGGGAACCACGATCACCGGCACCGGCGAGCGCTTCTGCAGCTCGCTCGTGACCGTGCCCACGGCTCGATGCAGTCGCGAATGCTGTTCGCGGCCCGTCACGATCGCGTTGGCTCCGTGGCGCTCGGCCGCGGCCAGCAGCGCCGTCACCGGATCCTCGTCCGAGACCTCGTTCACAACCTCGACGTCGAACGTCACCGCATCGCTCTCGAGCATCAGCTCGTCGAGGATCGCGTGCCCGGTCTGCGCTCGCTCCTGCGCGCTCGACAGCGGCGAAGGCGGGGCATGCAGCGGCCTGCCGGCGTGCACGATCACGAGCGTGCCGCTCGGCGCCAGCTCACGCAACGCCCAGCTCGCCGCGGCGCGCGAGCCCTCACTCCCGTCATAGCCGAGCACCAGACATCCTATGGCAGCGTTCTTTCCCGGCATCAGCCTGCTCCTCTGCTTTCACAGACACGATTGATGTACGCAAGCTAGTCCCGGCCGCAAGCGAGCGCATCGTGGGCTTTCGCCCCTCCTGTTGCGTCCTTCTACGGAGTGGCAGCGAGGGGAACTTGCTGGGTGATGCAGTGAATGTTGCCGCCGCCCAGCAGGATCTCGCGCGCCGGAACTCCCACGATCTCGCGCTCTGCAAAGCAGCTGCCGAGCAGCGCCGCCACCTCATCGTCGTAGCGCTCGTCAAGCAGCGGCATCACCACGCAAGCGCCCGCGAGATAGAAGTTCACGTACGAGGCCGCCAGACGATCACCCGCGCGCCGCGGCAAGCTGCCGAGCACAATGTCGACGCCGCTCGCCTCCTGCTCGCCGATCGTCAGCGGACCGGGGGAGGGCAGGCAGATCACCTCCAGCGAGCGCCCACGCGCATCGGTCGCTCGCTCGAGCCGCTCATAGGCGTCGCGTGAGATCGCGTGCTGCGGGTCGGACTCATCCTGTGTCCAAGTCAGGAGCACCACGCCCGGCTGAGCGAAGCATGCGAGGTTGTCAACGTGCCCGTCGGTCTCATCACCGTGCACGCCGCGGCCCAGCCAGATCATCTTCTCGGCGCCGAGGTAGTCGAACAGCACACGCTCGATCTCCTCGCGCGACAGGCCAGGGTTGCGGTTGGGGTTCAGCAGGCACTCTTCGGTCGCCAGCACCGTGCCCTGGCCGTCCACGTGAATCGCGCCGCCCTCGAGCACGATCGGCGCGCGGTAGCGCTCGACGCCTTCGATCTCGAGCACCTTGCCGGCCACGCGCTCGTCGTGATCCCAAGGGAAGTACAGGCCGCCGTGCAGCCCGCCCCACGCATTGAAGCGCCAGTCGACGCCGCGCCGCCCCCGGCGTCGTCGACCACGAACGTCGGACCCATGTCGCGCATCCAAGCGTCGTCGCTCGACATCTCCACCACGCGTATCGAGGGCGAGAGCACCGCGCGGCAATGCTCGAACTGCGCATCGGACACCGCCACCGTCACCGGCTCGCTGAGGTTGATCACCTCCGCCACGGCGGCGAACGCCTGCTGAGCGGGCTTCGCGCCCATGCGCCAGTTGTCGGGTCGCTCGGGCCACAGCATCCAGCAGCCGGCGTGTGGCTCGAACTCGCCGGGCATCCGGTAGCCGTCGGCCGCGGGTGTGGAGGCGAGTGTTGCGCTCACGGGAGTCCGAGCCTACAGTCGTTGCGTGCCCGACTCCATCCCGCTGATCGCGGCTGGCAGGCCGCTTGACTCGCCAGCTCGTGTGCGCGCTCCCCGGCGCTCGCCGCTGCGGATCGCCGTGGTGCAGCAGCGCTGGCATCCCGACCCCGACGAGCACGTGCGGGCGCTGGCCGCCGGGATCAGCCGCGCCGCCGACGCGGGCGCACAGCCGATGTGTACGGGTCGCTGCTCGCGCCGACCGTCAGCACTGCAGGTGCGGATACTCCTCGGCGATGAGCTCGCGATAACGCGCGTAGATCGGTTTGGTGATCGGGATCAACTCCAGCGCCGCTTTCAGGTCCCCGCCCGTCTTGATACGCCTCCTGGCGATCGCGTACACGATGCTTTCACGGCCCTGGAAGTAGCGGTTGGCGGTCTCTGAGGACATCGTCATGCGCACCTTCGGCGTCCAGTCGATCTCGTCCGTCCACTTCCAGGCGAGGTTCCTGTGCTCTCGCGGGTGGCCTGCCCGGACGTTCAGCACGAGGTCGACGTCGTCGAACTGAAAACGCTGCGGCACGTCGGCGTCGCGCAGCCGCGGCCCCATCTCGGGGTCCTCGCTCATCATCTGAAAGACCCGGTCCATCACCTCGCGGAACTCCTTCGGCGATGCGAACGGGCTTGCCATATCTGGCTGTTATACCCGTGCCGACCCTGCCAGGTGCGGGCCGGCCTCAGAAGTGCAGCTGTTCGCGTGCGCTCTCAACGAGGGTGCCGCTGTGCTTGAGCTCGCTCAGCGCGGTCATCATCGCGTCGAGCTCACAGTCGATCTTCGCCGGCCATGGCTTCTGCGGATGGTCGTCGAGCGTCTTCAGCCCGTTGCCCGTGATGATCGCCACGATCGTGTCATCGGGCGCGAAGCGCCCCGCCGCCGCGAGTTTCTCGAGCACGGCGATCGTCGTGCCGCCGGCCGGCTCGGTCAGCAGTCCCTCGGTCGCCGCGAGCAGGTCGATCCCGGCGAAGATCTCCGGATCGCTCGCAAAGCCGCCGGTGCCGCCGCGTTTACGCACCGCGTCGATCACCAGGTAGCCGTCGCCGGGCGCGCCGATCGCGAGCGAGTGCGCGGCCGTCTCAGGCGTCACCGGCACGATCTCCGCCTCCTCGGCGATGATCGCGGTCGCGATCGGGTTGCACCCGCTCGGCTGGGCGATGTGAATGCGGGTTGGATCGGTCTCTGAGAGACCCAGCAGCTGCAGCTCCTCCAGACCCTTGTGCAGCCGCGAGGAGAGCGTGCCGCCCGCGGCCGCGGTGATGATGTGCTCGGGCGAGCACCAGTCGAGCTGCTCGACGATCTCGAACGCGGCCGTCTTCGCGCCCTCCGCGTAGAACGGGCGCAGCGTGATGTTCGCGAAATCCATGCCGGTGGTCTCGGCGAGTTCGCGGCAGCGGCGATTGGCTTCGTCGTAGTTGCCCTCGACCTGGCAGACCTTCGCGCCCAGCGCCATGCACGCGCGCGCCTTCGTGTCCTCCAGCCGGTTTGGGTAGAAGACGTATGCGGCCACGCCCGCCTTCGCCGCGAACGACGCCACCGCGGTGCCGACGTTGCCGGTCGACACGCAGCCGATCTCGCTCCTGCCCCGCTCGAGCAGCCGCGCGATCGACATCGACACGACGCGGTCCTTGTAGGAGAAGCTCGGCCGGTTGCTGGAGTCGTCCTTGATGTACAGGTTCGACAAGCCCAGCTCGGCGCCAAGGCGGTCGGCGCGGATCAGCGGCGTGTAGCCGGCGTGCTGTCCCACGCGCGCCTGCGCGGAGGCGTCCACGATCGGCAGCAGCTCCTCGAAGTGCCAGATGTTCTGCGGCCGCTCCGAGCTCGGAACGTCGCTGAAGTGGCGTGCGGCCAGCTCGTAGTCATAGACCACGTCGAGTCCCTTGTTGCAGTCCGGGCACGCGAACACGGCCTGCTCCAGCGGGTAACTGTGGTCGCAGCGGTGGCAGACGAGCGCGGTCGCGCACGAGCGCGTCCGCTGTCTAGATCCCTGCGCGGGACTCTCTGCGGTCTGGATGCTCATGCGGGCACCTTGAACGATACGCCGGGCCACGGCGTTTGTGCGGCGTGCTCGTCGTTGCCGAGCGCGATCCACAGCTCCTCGGCGAGATGCGGCACGAACGGGCCGAGCGTCTGCGCGAGCAGCGTGAGCGCCTCTATCAGCGCGCCCAGGTTGACCGCGCTCAACTGCCCCTCGCGCGCGACAGCACGTTTCTCGAAGTCCTTGATCCGATCGAACAGCCGCATCACGTTGCGCACGCCGCTGTGCATCTCAAGACCCTCCATGTCCTCGGTGATGCGGCTCACGCCCGCCTCGCACCACTGCGACAGTTTCAGGCGCAGATGCTCGCTCGTGTCTCTGACCGGCTCCGCGTCCTCCGCCGGGGACGCATCGTCATCGGTGATGGATGCCGCACGAACATGGCGATCGATCATCGTGTGGGTGTACTCCCACACCTGCCCGAGGAAGCGGTGGCAGCGCAGCACCGCCGAGTCGCTCCAATTGAGTGACTTCTGTGGGCGCGCCGCGTACAGGACCGCCAGCCTCACGGTGTCAGCACCGTAGCGCTCCACCAGTTCGTCTGGGTCCACCACGTTGCCCAGATGCTTGCTCATCTTGCGTCCCTCGGCCGTGACCATCTCGTGAAACAGGCAGCCCGCGAACGGCTCGCCGTCAGCCAGGAACGACAACGACCCGATGTCGCGCAGCGCCTTCGTCACCGTGCGCTGGTCGAACACGAAGTTGCCACTGTCCGAGCCAGCCACCACGCGCTCACAGGGCAGCCAGTGACGCAGGTCCGCGAGCGCGAAGATCTCCTCCAGCGAGTCCTCGCGCGCCTCCCGCGGCACGCACACCGGCACCCACAGCCACAGCGCGTCGAAGTGACAGTCGAGCGTGTCGGTCTCGCGGCGCGCCGGACCGCCACAACGCGGACACGTCGTCTTAATAAAATCCTCCCTCTCGGCAAGCGGGTTGCCTGTGCCCGTCGGTTTGATGTCCAGCGGCAGCAACACAGGCAACTCGGACGCGTCGAGCGGGACCATGCCACAGCTCTCGCAGTACACGACCGGGATCGGCGTGCCCCACGAGCGCTGGCGCGAGACCACCCAGTCGGACGCCTTGTACCGCACCGCCGGGCGCGTCTCGGCCGGGCCGCCGCGGTCGGCGCCTATCGCGTCGTCCCCGCCCAACTCCTCCACCTCCAACCCCATCCTGCGCGCCACCACCTCGTCGCTGCGATCGGCGCTGGGGATGCCCAACGCGACCGTCGCGCCGAAGCGCGAGTCCACCAGTGGCGAGATGTACACCGGCAGGGGCTCGCCGCCAGGCCACGCCAACGTGCGCCCGGTGTCGATGATCGGGATCGTCTCGGCCTCGCGCGCGCTGCGCTCCCAGCCACCCGAGCGCAGCGTCTCCAGCTCCTCGCGCACGGACAGATCGGCCGCCCACGCATCCGCGTCCGGGTGGCGCGCGGACATCAGCACGAAGCGCGCCCCCGCGAGCGCGTCCGCATGTGGCGTGAAGACCGTCAGCGAAGACCCGTCCGCGCCCTGCATCTCCAGCTCCACTCCGTCCACGCGGCCGAGCACATACTGCTGGGAGGCCAGCGCCACCTCGTCCCAGATCCCGCTCGCCGCGCGCTCGGACAGGCGGCGGTCGTTCTCCTCCAGGTACTCACTGATGCGCAGATACCACTGCGGCAGCTGGATCAAGCGCACGGGGTTGTGGCAGCGCCAGCACGTGCCGCCCGCCTCAACCTGGATCGACGCCAGCGTCGTCTGGCAGTCATCACACCAGTCCACGTTGCCCGTGCCGTGGTACACGAGCCCCGCCTCGAGCAACGTCAAGAACATCCACTGCGACCAGCGGTACATGATCGCGTCAGAGCTCACGAACGAGCGATCCCAGTCGAACGAGAAGCCCAGGCGCTGCAGCTGGCCGGTCATGTGCGTCGCGCAGCGGTTCACCCACTCGCTCGGCGAGACCCCGCCGGCGATCGCGCCGAGCTCCGCCGGCAGGCCAAAGGCGTCAAAGCCGAACGCGAACAGCACCGCGTCGCCACGCGCGCGGCGAAAGCGCGCATAGGCGTCGCCGATCGAGTAGCTGCGCACGTGGCCGATGTGAATGTTGCCCGAGGTGAACGGCGCGGACGGCTTTATGTAGAGGTGTGTCTGCTCATCCCCCTCGGGTGAGGGCGCTGCCAGCGGCGGCGTTCTGAACGCGTCGCGCTCGCGCCACGCCGCCTGGCGGCGCGCCTCGATCACCTCGGGCTTATAACGCGTGTGAGTAGCGTCGCTCATGTCAAGCGAGCATATCTGAGGGCATAAGCCCGCTTGTGACCATTGCTATGCTCAGCTCCCTTGCCAAAGCTGTCCGCGATCACTGCAAAGATGCCGCGATGGAGATAGAGATCGGGCGCGGCAAGAAAGGCCGCCGGGCGTACGGCTTTGACGACATCGCAATCGTGCCCTCACGGCGCACGCGCGACCCCGACGACATCGACATCTCGTGGAAGCTCGGTCCCTACCAGTTCGAGCTGCCGATGCTGGCCTCGGCGATGGACGGCGTGGTCTCGCCCGAGAGCGCCGGCATCATCGGCCGACTCGGCGGCCTCGCGGTGCTGAACCTCGAGGGCATCTTCACCCGCTACGAGGACGCGGATGAGCAGCTCGAGGAGATCGCCTCGCTGCCGAAGGAGACCGCCACGCGCAAGATGCAGGAGATTTACAGCGAGCCGGTCAAGCCCGAGCTGATCGCGCAGCGCATCCGCGAGATCAAGGAGCAGAAGGTCGTCGTCGCGGCGTCGCTCACGCCCCAACGCGTGCTGCGCTACCACGAGATCGCGATGGACGCCGGCCTGGACGTGCTCGTGATCCAGGGCACCGTCGTCTCCGGCGAGCACGTCTCGACCGTGTCCGAGCCGCTCAACCTCAAGGAGTTCATCCCCACGCTCGACGTGCCGGTGGTAGTCGGCGGCTGCGCCTCCTACCACACCGGCCTGCACCTGATGCGCACTGGCGCCGCCGGGGTGCTCGTGGGCGTCGGCCCGGGCGCCGCGTGCACCACGCGCGGTGTGCTCGGCATCGGCGTGCCGCAGGCGACCGCGATCGCGGACGTCGCGTACGCACGCTCGACGCACATGCTCGAGACCGGCGAGTACTGCCAGGTGATCGCCGACGGCGGCATGCGCAACGGCGGCGACGTCTCCAAGGCGATCGCGCTGGGCGCCGACGCAGTGATGATCGGCTCGCCGCTCGCGCGCGCGTACGAAGCACCCGGACGCGGCTTTCACTGGGGGATGGCGACCTTTCACCCGAGCCTGCCCCGCGGCGCGCGCGTGGCGACCACGCAGAACGGCACGCTCGAGGAGATCCTCGTCGGCCCGGCGCGCGAGAACGACGGCACCTTCAACCTGTTCGGCGGCCTGCGCACGTCGATGGCGACCTGCGGTCACAAGGACCTCGCGGAGTTCAACCGCGCGGAGGTCGTGATCGCGCCTGCGCTACAGACAGAGGGCAAGGCGCTGCAGCGCGACCAGGGCGTCGGCATGGGCGCGAGCAACGGCAAGGTGGCCGCGCTCGTCGATGACTAGCCCTGCCGCTACGGCCGTCGAGCCGGCAGACGAGCGGCGGAGGATCACGCCTGCGCCCCCCGCGGTGCAGGAGATCGTGGTCCTCGACTATGGCGGCCAGTACTCGCAGCTGATCGCGCGCAGGGTGCGCGACTGCGGCGTGTTCAGCGAGCTGCTGCCACACCACGTGCCGCTCGAGCAGATCGCCGCGCGGCGCCCGCGCGGGATCATCCTCTCCGGCGGCCCCGCGTCGGTGTACGCCGAGGGCGCGCCGCCGCTCGAGCTCGGCCTGCTGGAGCTGGGCGTGCCGGTAATGGGCATCTGTTACGGCATGCAGCTGCTGATGCACGCGCTCGGCGGGCGGGTGGAGCAGGCGGAGGTGGGGGAGTTCGGCCGCTCAGACCTGCACGTGGCGCAGCCGGGCACGCTGCTGCGGGACATGCCGCGCGAGCAGACGTGCTGGATGTCCCACCGCGACACGGTGTTCGAGCCGCCGCCGGGCTTCACCGCGCTCGCGTCCTCCAGCGGTTCGCCGGTCGCGGCCGTCGAGGACGTGCAGCGAGGCGTATACGGCATCCAGTTCCACCCCGAGGTCGTGCACACCCCATACGGCGAGGAGATCCTGACGCGCTTCCTCACCGAGGTGTGCGGTTGTGAGCAGAACTGGTCGGCGACCTCGATCGTCGAGGAACAGGTGCGGCGCATCCGCGAGCAGGTCGGCGACGATCGCGTCATCTGTGGACTGTCCGGCGGCGTTGACTCCTCGGTCGCGGCGCTGCTCGTCTACCGCGCGGTCGGCGAGCAGCTGACGTGCGTGTTCGTCGACCACGGCCTGATGCGCAAGGACGAGGGCGAACAGGTCGTGCGCACCTTCCGCGACACGTTCAAGGTGCCGCTCGTCGCGGTCGACGCCGAGACGCGCTTCCTGGAGAAGCTCAAAGGCGTCGTCGAGCCCGAGGCCAAGCGCAAGGCGATCGGCGCCGAGTTCATCAGAGTCTTCGAGGAGGAGGCGCGCAAGCTCGCCCAGGATGGGGGCGAGGACGCGCTCGCAGAGCGGCCGGTGCGCTTCCTCGTGCAGGGCACGCTGTACTCGGACGTGATCGAGTCAGGCGGCGGCACCGGGGCGGCCACGATCAAGTCCCACCACAACGTCGGCGGCCTGCCCGACGACCTCCAGTTCGAGCTGGTCGAGCCGCTGCGCGCGCTGTTCAAGGACGAGGTCCGCGCCGTCGGCGCAGAGATCGGGCTGCCCGAGCGCTTGGTCTGGCGCCAGCCATTCCCGGGACCCGGCCTCGCGATCCGCGTCGTCGGCGGCGAAGCGACCAAGGAGCGTCTGGACGTGCTACGCGAGGCCGACCACATCCTGCAGGAGGAGATCCGCAGCGCTGGTCTGTACCGGGAGCTGTGGCAATCCTTCTGCGTGCTCCCCGACATACGCACGGTCGGCGTGCAGGGAGACGAGCGCACCTACGGCTACGTCGTGGTCGTGCGCGCGGTCACCAGCGACGACGCGATGACGGCCGACTGGGCGAGACTTCCATACGACCTGCTCGAGACGATCGCCTCGCGCATGATCAACGAGCTGCGCGAGGTCAACCGCGTGGTGCTCGACATAACGAGCAAGCCGCCGGGAACCATTGAGTGGGAGTAGCGCCTGCGGTCTCTCAACTTGATGCCGGCTGGCGCGGGCATCAAGTTGAGAGACCTTCGGCTTGGCTGGCTTGGTGTCACGACGCGCGGTGACTTGGCGCGGCGCACGCCATTGCTTTGTGATCGGGCATGGCCTCGGCGTTGCTCTATGATGTCCGCCTGCCGCGCGTGTCTTTGCGTGGCCTTTTTCACGCCTTCGCCTATTTCGCCTTATGACTCCTTCCACTAAGACCTATGTAGCTAAGCCGAGCGACCGCGAGCGCAATTGGCTGCTGGTGGACGCCAACGGGAAGACGCTCGGTCGCCTGGCTACGCAGCTTGCGGATCTGTTGCGCGGTAAGCGCAAGCCTCAGTACACGCCGCACATCGACACTGGCGACTTTGTGGTTGTGGTCAACGCCGAGAAGATCAGCGTCAGCGGCAACAAGCGCCAGGACAAGCGCTACTACCGTCACTCCGGGTATCCCGGCGGCCTGCGCTCGCGCACGTTCGAGGAGATGCAGGCCAGGCGCCCCGAGGAGATCATCAGACTGGCCGTTAAGGGCATGATGCCCCGCAACCGGCTCGCGCGCAAGCAGATCACCAAGCTCAAGATCTACGCCGGCCCGGAGCACCCGCACGAGGCCCAGAAACCACAACCGCTGGAGATCGAGGCCTGATGGCAGAGGACGAGCAGCAGCAGGAGGGCATCCAGGAGGAGGCGGCGGCGGAGGCCCCGCTGGCGCCTGAGCAGCCGCAGGCCGAGGCCGTAGACACTCCGCAGGAGGCACAGCCTGAAGAGCAGCCGCAGGCCGAGGCCGCTCCGGAGGCGCCCGAGGAGCTCGCATACGATGCGGCAGCGGAGGCTCCCGAGCCGGCCGCTGAGCCGCAAGCCGAGGCGGATGCGCAAAGCGTCGAAGAGGACGAGGAAGACGAGGAGGAGCCCGCTCCGCGCGAGAAGCCGGCCGTGCCGGGAGCGCACCTGGAAGTCGACATCGTCCCCGAAGGCGTCGACCCGTTGGGCAGGGAAGAACGTGGCTACGAGGATGTGTACGCGGTCGACCCGTATGCGCTTGAGGAGGAGGTCGAGGAGGCGGAGGAGCCCTCCGAGGAGGAGCAGGAGGAGGCGTTTGCGCAGCCGATCTCGACGGCTGCGATCGATCTTGCCTCGGGCGCGCGCTACCGCGCTACCGGCAAGCGCAAGTCGGCGATCGCGCGCGTGACGCTGCGGCCGGGCACAGGCACATATCTCGTCAACGGCCGCACCTTGGAGGAGCACTTCCCGCGCTTGACGCTGCAGCGCAACATCCGCCAGCCGCTCGAGACGGTCGGCTACGAGGACCGCATGGACGTCGTCGCAAGGCTGCACGGCGGCGGCATCTCCGCGCAGGCCGGCGCGCTACGACACGGGGTCTCGCGCGCGCTGCTGGAGGCCGATCCGAATCTGCGCGGTGAGCTCAAGCGCAGGGGCTTTCTGACCCGCGACTCGCGCGCGAAGGAGCGCAAGAAGGCCGGTCTGAAGAAGGCGCGCAAGCGTCCGCAGTTCTCCAAGCGCTGAGGCACCGCATAGAGGGGGAAGGCATGGCCCGCAAGTTGTTCGGGACCGATGGCGTCCGCGGGATAGCTGGCGAGCTGTTGACCGCGGAGCTCGCGCTCGCGCTCGGCTCGGCGGCGACCCGTGACGCGTCGGCCGCATCGTCCCCGAAGGGGGAGAGGGAGCGTCCGCAGGTACTGATCATTCGCGACACGCGCGAGTCCGGCGAGATGCTCGAGGCGGCACTCGCCGCAGGCGTGAGCGCGGCAGGCGGCGATGCGCTTCTAGGTGGCGTGCTGCCGACGCCCGCGGCGCCGCTCTTGATGCGCCGCTACGGCTTCGATCTCGCGGCGGTGCTCTCGGCCTCGCACAACCCCTACCAAGACAACGGCATCAAGTTCTTCGCCGGCGACGGCTACAAGCTCTCGGACGAGTCCGAGCTGGCGATCGAACGCGCGCTCGAAGCCAGCGCGATCTCCTCGCCGGCGAGCGCGATCGGGCACATCCGCGACTTGCGCGGCGCGCCCGAGGACTATCTGCGCGAGTTGCACGTGCGCTTCCGCGAGCTCGACCTCGACGGCCTAGATGTGGTGCTCGACTGCGCCAACGGTGCGACCTACCAGGTCGCACCGGAGATCTTCAGGCGCCTGGGCGCGCGCGTGACGGTGCTCGCGGATACGCCCGACGGGCGCAACATCAACGCCGAATGTGGCTCCACGCACATGCAGACGCTGGCGCAGACGGTGCTTGCCGGCGGGCATGCGCTCGGTTTCGCGTTCGACGGCGATGGCGATCGCGTGCTCGCCGTGGATCGCAGCGGCGCGGTCGTGGACGGCGATGAGCTGATGGCGCTCGCGACACTGCACCTGCGCGCGCGCGGGCGCCTCAGCGGCGACGGGGTCGCCGTGACGGTGATGACGAACTACGGGTTCCATGCCGCGATGGAGCGCGAGGGCGTCGCGGTCGCGACCACGCAGGTCGGCGACCGCTACGTGCTCGAGGAGCTGCGTGCGCGCGGCTGGACACTCGGCGGCGAGCAGTCCGGGCACATCATCGACATGAGCTTCAACCGCACGGGCGACGGCATCGCCAGCGCGCTGCTCACACTGGAGGCGCTCCGCGGGTCGGACCTGAGCGAACGCCACGCGATGTCAAAGCTGCCGCAGCGGCTGGTTAACGTGCGCGTACGCGACCGCGAGGGGCTCGCCAAGGCGCGCGATCTCAGCGCGGAGGTCAGCGCGGCCGAGCGCGAGCTGAGTGGGCGTGGGAGGGTGCTCGTGCGAGCGAGCGGCACCGAGCCGCTGGTGCGCGTGATGGTCGAGGCGCCCACAGACGAGGAGGCCGAGTTGGTGTGCTCTCGTCTGGTCGCGCAAGTCGAGCGCGAGCTGGGCTGAGCGGCGTCGACATCCTCCAAGCAGCTCGTCTGGGCGCACTCGGGCGCTCGCTAGCGCGCAGGCGCCGCTGGTATCTTCGATCCGGTGTGCGGCATCGTTGGCTACGTGGGCAAGCGGGTGGGTGGGGATTCGGTTCAGGGCCTGCTGCTGGACGGGCTGAGCAAGCTCGAGTACCGCGGTTATGACTCGGCCGGGATCTCGGTGATCGCGAGCGACCGGATCGACACGGTACGCGCAGTCGGCAACCTCGACGCCTTGCGCGAGAAGCTCGAGCGTCAAACGCAGACGGCGGCCGTGGGTGCGGGAGCGACCGCGGTTCTAACCGCTCCCACGCCTTTGGCGAGCACCGGCATCGGCCACACACGCTGGGCCACGCACGGCCGCGTCAGCGAGGAGAACGCGCACCCGCACTTCGACAGCGCCGAGCGCGTGCACGTCGTCGTCAACGGGATCGTCGAGAACTACGTGGCGCTCAAGCAGCGTCTGCTGGCGCAGGGCTGCGTGTTCACGTCCGAGACCGACGCCGAGGTGATCGCGCACCTGATCGCCGACTGCTACGAGGGCGATCTCGTCGCGGCAGTGCGCGCCGCGTACGCGCAGCTCGAGGGTCACTACGCGTTCGTCGCGATGAGCCTCGACGAGCCGCAGCTGCTGGTGGGGGCGCGCAAGGAGTGTCCGCTGGTGATCGGCCGCGGCGAGGGCGAGCAGTTCGTGGCCTCCGCGGTGCCGGCGTTCCTGGCGCAGACGCGCCACGTGCAGTACCTCGAGAACGGCGAGGTGGTGGCGCTGCGTCCCGACGGCGTGACGATCACGACCGCGGATGGGGAGCCGGTACAGCGCGGCGTGGAGAGCGTGGAATGGGACGAGGAGACCGCCGAGAAGGGCGGTTTCGAGACATTCATGCTCAAGGAGATCCACGAACAGGCGGACGCGGTCGCCGAGACGATCGCCGACCGCACCGCGCGCGGCGCGGGCGTGGACCTCGACGAGGAGGGCGCGCTGGATGAGTCGATCCTGCAGAACCTGCGGCGCATCGTGGTCGTGGCGTGCGGGACGGCCTACCACGCGGGCGTCATCGGCCGCTACGCGATCGAGGAGTGGGCGCGCGTGCCGGTCGAGCTGGACATCGCCTCGGAGTATCGCTACCGCAACCCGGTCGTCGGGGCGGGCGACCTCGTGATCGGCATTTCGCAGTCGGGCGAGACCGCCGACACGCTCGCCGCGATGCGCCTTGCGCGCGAGCGCGGCGCGAGCGTGCTCGCGATCACGAACACGATGGGCTCGCAGGTCACGCGCGAGGCCGACGGTGTGTTGTTCACGCGCGCGGGCCTCGAGATCGGCGTGGCCGCGACCAAGACGTTCGTCTGTCAGGTCGCGGTCATGTACCTGCTCGGCCTGCGGCTGGCGGAGCTGCGCGGCACGCTCCCGCCCGAGCGGATCGCCGAGCTGGTCGGCGAGCTCAAGCGCCTGCCGCACTACATCGATGAGCTGATCGGCGAGTGCGAACCGCAGGCGCAGGCGATCGCGAAGGATTGCTGGGACGCGAATTTCTTCCTTTACATCGGGCGCCACGTGGGCCTGCCGGTGGCGCTCGAGGGGGCGCTCAAGCTGAAGGAGATCTCCTACATCTCAACCGACGCGTATGCCGCGGGCGAGATGAAGCACGGGCCGATCGCGCTGCTCGACGAGGCCACGCCGGTGGTGTGCGTGGCCACGCGCTCGCCGGTGCTCGAGAAGCTGATCTCCAACGTGCAGGAGGCGCGCGCGCGCGGTGCACGCGTGATCGCCGTGACGACCGCGGGCGAAGGCGCGGTCGAGCCGCACGCGGACGCGACGATCGCGGTGCCGGCGACCGATTGGATGCTGCAGCCGATGCTCGCCGTGATTCCGCTGCAGCTGCTCGCGTACGCGATCGCGCGGCTGCGCGGCCTGAACGTCGATCAGCCGCGCAACCTCGCCAAGACGGTCACGGTCGAGTAACGCCCGCACGAGGTGAACGCGCTACCGCCCTGGCTGGTCCCGCTCCCCGACGCCGAGGCGATGCGCGCGATCGACCGCTGGGCGATCGAGCGGCGAGGCGTGCCGGGTTTGGACCTGATGGAGCGCGCCGGCGCTGGTGTGGCGCGCGCGGTCGAACGGCTCGCGCCCGACGGTCCGGTGACGATTGTTTGCGGCAAGGGCAACAACGGCGGCGATGGCTTGGTGGTCGCGCGTCTGCTGCGCGAGGCGGATCGCCGCGTGACGGTCGTATGCGCTGAGTCTCCGCAAGCGTTCGCGGGCGACGCGCGCGCCAACCTCGAACGCCTGCCCGGCGAGCCCCCTGTGGATCTCGACGGGGCGCCGTGGGAGCGTGGGACGGATCCGCCCGGCTCGCGCGCGGATGCCGCCACGGACGTGCTCACCGGGGCGGAGTTGGTCGTCGACGCGATTCTCGGCACGGGCTTTCAGGGCGAGCCGCACGGCGCCGCCGCCGACGCGATCGAGGCCGTGAACCATGCCGGAAGACGGGTCGTGAGCGTGGACGTGCCGAGCGGCGTGGATGCCTCGACCGGCGAGGTGAGCGGCGCGGCGGTGCGCGCGACGCTCACCGTCAGCTTCCACGCCGGCAAGCCCGGGCTGTGGATCAACCCCGGCAAGGCGCACGCCGGCGAGGTGCAGACGATCGACATCGGCATCCCGCGCGGCGCCCCCGGTACGTCGCCGATCGGCCTGATCGCACCTTCCGTGCTCGGCGTGCTCGCGCGCAGGGGCGCCGCGTCGACCAAGTTCAGCTCGGGCCACGTGCTTGTAGTTGGCGGTTCGCGCGGGCTGACCGGCGCACCGCGCATGGCCGCGGCCGCGAGCATGCGCACGGGTGCCGGTTATGTGACCGCGTGTGTGCCCGCGTCGCTGCAGGCGCTGCTCGCCTCTGGCGGGACGCCCGAGATGATGACGCGCGGTCTGCCGGACGAGGACGGCGCGCTGAGCGCGGACGGGGTTGACGCAGTGCTCGAAGCGAGCGCACGCGGTGGGGCGCTCGCGCTCGGCCCGGGGCTGGGGCGCACAGCGGGCGCGCTCGAGTTCGCGCGCTCGCTTGCCCGCCAGGCTCGCCTGGCAATGGTGCTCGACGCCGACGGCCTGAACGCGCACGCGGGCCGGTTGCACGAGCTGGCTGCGCGAGGTGCGCCGACGGTGCTGACGCCGCACGCGGGCGAGCTCGGCCGGCTGCTGGAGCTCGACAGCGCGCAGATCGAGCGCGCGCGGCTGCGCCACGTGCGCGCCGCCGCCGAGCGCTCGGCGGCGGTCGTCGTGCTCAAGGGCGATGACACGCTCGTGGCCGAGCCATCGGGTCGCGTGGCTGTCAGCCCCGGTGGCGCCCCAGCGCTTGCGACGGCCGGCACCGGCGACGTGCTCACAGGCGTGATCGCCGCGCTGCTGGCGCAGGGCCTGGATCCGTTCACCGCGGCGGCCGCGGGCGTGCGTCTGCACACGCAGGCCGGCCGCGAGGCGGCGCGGCGCGTGGGCTCCGCGGAGGGGGTGATCGCGACGGACGTGATCGCGGCCCTGCCGGCCGTACGTGCAGCGCAGGACGTGCGCGGTCAGCGAGATCACGGTTCATGCGATGATTGAGCACGTGCCGAGCGTCGGGGAGGGGCAGGCGCGGCGTGCTCAAGCGAGCGTCAACGTCGCCGCCATCCAGCGCAACTGCGCGCGTCTGTGCACGGAGCTGCGCCGCGGCGCACAGCTATGCGCGGTCGTGAAGGCCAACGGCTACGGCCACGGAGCGGCGCAAAGCGCCCGCGCGGCGCTCGCGGGCGGCGCCCGCTGGCTCGCGGTCGCCGACGCGCGTGAGGCGCACGAGCTACGCGACGCTGGCATACGCGACGTGCGCGTGCTGGTGATGGGCGCGCTTAGCGAGGCCGAGCTCAGGGAGGCGCTGGCCGCCGATGCGGACGTGGTCGTGTGGGCCGAGGACTATCTGCAGCTGATCGCCGACGCGGGCGGAGGCCGCGTGCACGTCAAGTTCGATTCGGGCATGGGGCGACTGGGCACGCGCGACCCGAAGCAGGCCGCGCGCGTGGCCGCCGCCGCCGCGCGCATGCCGCAGCTGCAGCTGGCGGGCGCGATGACGCACTTCGCGACCGCCGACCAGCTCGACGACGACGGTTTCTTCGCGCGCCAGCTGCTCGCATTCACGCGCTGGGCGCGAGCGCTCAAGCAGGAGCATCCCGAGGTCATCATCCACGCGGCCAACAGCGCGGCCACGATGCGCGAAATCGAGGCCCAGTTCGACATGGTGCGCTGCGGTATCGCGATCTACGGCATGGACCCATTCGGACGCGACCCGGCGGCGCGGGGCCTGGAGCCCGCGCTCGAGCTGAGCTCATACGTCGCAGAGCTCAAGCCATGCCGCACGGGGGAGAGCGCCGGCTACGGACGGCA
>Ga0187780_10001101_pt1 | contig 20335 bp, 23 predicted proteins | sample 1015_Q2_SP10_20__FD_132429 | JGI IMG/M metagenome (GOLD analysis project Ga0187780, IMG submission 132429) | Tropical peat soil microbial communities from peatlands in Department of Meta, Colombia - 1015_Q2_SP10_20_MG | ecosystem: Environmental > Terrestrial > Soil > Wetlands > Peat | place...
CACCGACCTCACCAACTATTGCGAGGCCCTGCGTGAGGTGTCCGCCAGTCACGGTGAAATCCCGAGCCGCAAGGGTTACCCCGGTTACCTCTATTCAGACCTCGCTTCGATCTACGAGCGTGCGGGATGCATCCGCGGGCGGCCGGGAACCCTGACGCAGCTGCCGGTTCTGACCATGCCGGCGGATGACATCGGCCACCCCATTCCGGATCTCACCGGTTACATCACCGAAGGCCAGATCGTGCTGGATCGCGAACTGGACCGGCGCGGCATCTACCCACCCGTCAAAGTGCTGCCGAGCCTGTCGCGCCTGATGGCCTCAGGCGTTGGCGCGCGCTACACGCATGCGGATCATCCTGCGCTCGCCAACCAGCTGTTTGCGTCCTACGCACGAGCCACGCGCATCCGGGTATTGGCGAGTGTCATGGGGCGCGAGGGCCTGTCCGACATCGACCAGCGGCATCTGGACTTCGCCGATGCATTCGAGACGAGTCTGGTTTCGCAGAATTCCGCTCGCACGCTCGAGGAGAGCATGGAGGTGGGCTGGCGGACCCTGCAGTGCCTGCCGACCAGTGAGCTGACCCGACTGTCACGTGCCCAGATCGCAGGACATTTCTCTGACCATGGCTGACCGGGAACTCATCCCGACGCGCATCGCATACCTGGACCTGCTCGATGAGCGGCGGCTGGTTCACGAAGGTTTCGAGCTCCTGGATGAAAAGCGGATGCTGCTCGCTACCCGCATACTGCGCGGGCTCGAGCAACTCGCCGCACAACGCAAAACGCTGGAAACGGCATGGCAGGCAGTCGTGGACGCGCTGCGGACTGCGCTCACTGCCCATGGGCTGCAGGAGCTGACCGTGTGGCCACCGCGGTCGTCAGCGCTCAACGTCGAGGAGCACAAGGAACGCGTGTTCGGCCTGACAATTCTCTCGGCGGACGCCTCCATCGATGTCGGTCCACATGCCTGGGCAGCGGTTAACACCGCGCCGTCGATCGATGCCTGCGTCAGCGTGACCCGTGACTTCCTGCGCCTCGGGGCGCTGGTTGCAGCGCTCGAGGCGTCGCTCATTCGCCTCTCGGACGAATTCACGCGCACCGAACGCCGGGCACGCGCTGTGGAGAACATCCTGTTGCCCGAGCTCGAGGCTGATCTCCAGAACGTAGCCGCCGCTCTCGAGGCACTGGACCAGGAAGAAGTCGTCCGCGTTCATGCGCTGCGACCGCCGGACGCCTGAGTGATCGCGGTTGCATTCGGCTTCAAAGTAGGCAGATCATCGAGCGGGACGGAGCTGCGGAAGTACCATGTTGGCCGGCGAGCGCCGATTCATCGAAGTCAAGGTCAAGCCAAACTGTGGTGCCAGCGCGCTTGCGCAGGACGACAACGGCGTTTGGGTAGCGGAGCTTCGATCGCCACCAGTCGACGGCAAGGCGAACGCCGAGCTGATCGCGCTCGTGGCCAGGCATTTCGGCTGTCCGCGCTCGGCGGTGTCCATAAAAAGTGGCGCCACCGGCCGTCGGAAGCTATTGAAGATTCAGACGCAGTGAGCGTTGGTAAGCACTGGCACTGACGCCGGGTCCGCGCTTCGGGCGGAGCCGAACTTAGGGAACACAAGCAAAGTCATTCGCTGGCCAGATTGGGCGAGCGATCGCTTCGGAGGGTTGCGGCGATGCCCCCACTCTTAATATCCGCGCTGATTCTGATCCTCATCTTTCTGACCGGGTTTCGCATCGCACAGGAATACGAGCGCGGAGTCGTTTTCCGCCTCGGAAGATTCACCGGCCTGCGCGGTCCCGGTTTGTACTGGATCATTCCGCTCGGCATCGAGCGCGCCGTACGGATCGATATCCGGACGCGCACGGTCTCGGCTGAACGGCAAGAAACCATCACGCGGGACAGCGTGACCGTTAAGGTAAACGCAGTGCTCTGGTATCACATCACCGACGCCGGCAAGTCCGTGATTGCGGTCGCCGACGCGGGAGCAGCGGTCTACCAGCTGGCGCTGACGAGCCTGCGCAACATCATCGGCCAGCATGATCTGGACGAGGTCCTGCAGGAGCGAAACAAAATCAATGGCTTGCTGCGAGAGAACGTCGTCGGCGCGACTGCTCCCTGGGGCCTGGAAGTGGAGCGCTTTGAGATGAAAGACGTCGAGCTGCCCGAGGCGATGCAGCAGGTCATGGCGATGCAGGCGGAGGCGATTCGAGAAAAACGCGCGCGCATCATCAAGGCGGAGGCAGAACGCGAGGCGTCCCAGAAACTGCGCGATGCCGCAGAGCAGATGGCCAACAACCCGGTCGCAGTTGAGCTGCGACGCATGCAGATGGTCACGGAGGTCGGAGCGGAAAACAACAGCACGACCGTGCTGATGATCCCGTCGGATTTCGTGACGCTCGCGAAGAGCTTTGCCCAATACCTCAGCGAGCACGCGCCGCGAAAGAGCGCGTCATGACTAAGGGTCACGGTGGCGGGAATCAGACGGTGGCCGCGGGCCGCTCTGCGTAGCCGAGAGTCCTGAGGGCCTCTGTGATTTCCTCGAGGCTGCGCGGGTCGTCGATCGTGGCCGGTACGTTATAAGTCTGGCTGTCAGCGATCGCCCGCATCGTCCCACGAAGAACCTTGCCGGATCGGGTCTTCGGCAACCGAGCCACGATCGCAACATGGCGGAACGCGGCCACGGCTCCGATTTGCTGGCGGACCGAGTCGATCAGTTCCTGCCGGACCTGCTGCGGTGGTCGGTTGACGCCTGCCTTGAGAACCACGAGACCCACCGGGAGCTGGCCCTTGAGGGCATCCGCCGCGCCGATAACCGCACACTCGGCCACATCGGGATGTCCGGCGAGCACTTCTTCCATGCCGCCGGTCGACAGGCGATGCCCCGCCACGTTGATCACGTCGTCGATGCGGGACATGATCCACACGTAACCGTCGCCATCGATGAAGCCGGCGTCGCCAGTCAGGTAGTAGCCGGGATATCGTTTGAGATAGCTGTCGCGGTAGCCCTCGTCGTTCTCCCACAGTGTGGGCAGCGTGCCGGGCGGCAGCGGCAGGCGAATCACGATGTTCCCGGTCTGACCCGCAGGCACTCGTCCACCGTTGTCGTCAAGCACCTGCACGTCGTAACCCGGCACAGGCACGCTGGCCGATCCGGCCTTTACCTTGAGAGGTGTCAGGCCCCGGCAATTGGCAGCGACCGGCCAGCCGGTCTCCGTCTGCCACCAGTGATCGATGACCGGTACCCGGAGCTTCTCCTCTGCCCAGTGCACGGTGTCGGGGTCGCACCGTTCGCCAGCAAGGAACAAGGTGCGAAGGCTTGACAGGTCATAGCGACCGATCAGAGCCCCCGTCGGGTCCTCTTTCTTGATCGCCCGAAATGCAGTGGGCGCTGTGAACAACGCGTTCACGCGATGCTGTGCGATCACTCGCCAGAATGCTCCGGCATCCGGCGTGCCCACTGGCTTGCCTTCGTAAAGCACGGTGGTGCATCCCGCGAGCAGCGGTGCGTAAACGATGTAAGAGTGGCCTACGACCCAGCCGACGTCGGAGGCCGCCCAGAACACGTCGCCGGCCTGCGTGCCGTAGACCGCCGACATCGACCACGCCAAGGCAACCGCGTGGCCGCCATGGTCGCGCACCACGCCTTTCGGTTTACCGGTCGTTCCCGACGTATACAGAATGTATAGCGGGTCCGTGGCCTCGAGGGACGCGCAGGGCGCGGGAGTCGCACGTGCGACCACTTCAACCCAATCGACGTCGCGACCAGCCACGAGCGCGGCCTCCAGCTGCGGCCTCTGGAATATGATGCAGCGACGGACCTTGTGGGCGGCGAGCTTGAGCGCCTCGTCGAGCAGCGGCTTGTACGGAATGACCCGCTGAACCTCGATACCGCAGGACGCTGATATGACGACCACCGGTCGTGCGTCGTCGATTCGCTTGGCCAGCTCGTGTGGCGCAAACCCGCCGAATACGACGGAGTGAACGGCGCCGATGCGCGCGCACGCGAGCATCGCCACCACCGCTTCCGGCACCATCGGCATATAGATGGCGACCCGGTCACCGCGGCTCACGCCCTCAGAAACGAGTGCGCCCGCGAACCGGGCCACGCGGTCACCGAGTTCCCGGTACGTTAGCGTCGAGACGGTTCCGGTGACGGGGCTGTCGTAGATCAGTGCCAGCTGATCGCCGCGGCCCTGCGCGATGTGGCGGTCGATTGCGTTGTAGCAGGTGTTAATGCGACCGCCGGTGAACCAGCGGTAAAACGGCGCCCGACTGTCGTCGAGCACGCGATCCCAGCGACGCTCCCAGGACAATGCGGCCGCTCGCTCGGCCCAGAACGCATCCGGGTTCTCAAGCGCGCGGTCGTACGCATCCCGATAGGCGTCTGGGTGAGTAGTCGCCATGACCCGCCAATGCCCGGAAAATCGCCAATATCCTAAGCTAACTGAGCTGGGAAGTTCACTCCGGTCCAGTACTTATGTCAGTGCCCGGGCCATCGAATGTGCCGACGATTGCCCGGCATGATGAGATTCGCCGCCCCGGATGACTCTTGGCCCTATCCGGATTGTGCGGGCGCGCAGCCGCGACTCTTATATATAGGGCCGGCCGTAGGGCCCGGCGGGCGCTTGCGTCGGTTCGGAAATGGCGGGCCGCGCGATGCCGGCCAGCCGTCGACTCCCGGGCGATTCGCTTTACGAGCCGTGCGCTCTGGCGTCGGCAATCACTTTGGGAAAATCGATTTGGGCACTCGGTCCGATCAGGACGCGGTCGCCGACTATAAAGCCGGGCGTGTCGAAGATGCGCAGCGCGCGCGCCAGATTGAAATTCGCGATGATTTCGTTGGCGACCTCCGGCGCCTGCATGTCGCGGCGCAGCTGCGCGAGGTCCAGGCCCACACTTCTGGCGGTCGCGAAAATTGCCTCCTCTCCCCAATCGCCGCGATACGCCATCAGCGCTTCGTGAAACTGCTGGAACTTGTGCTGACGTAGAGATGCCAGTGACGCCCGTGCCGCGATCTGCGACTCTGGCGTCAGGATCGGAAATTGCTTGAGTATCAGCCGGACGTGGCGGTCAGAGCGCAGCGCCTGCTCCAGCCGTGGCTCCACCGCCTTACAGAATGGGCAGGCGTAGTCGAAGAATTCAACAATCGTCACGTCGCCGCGCGGGTCGCCGATGACGGGAGAATTCGGATCGTCCTGCAGAGCCTGCCGGTGCGCGATGACGGCCTGATTGTCCGCTACCGATGGCGAGTCGGCGTCGGACCAAGCCGCCGCGACCAGCCCCAGCCAGCCTGTCAGCAGGATCGAGGCTCCTCTCATACCCTTCCCACTTGTATGCAGTGAGCGGCGGCGGCCTTGCCCAATCCGCGATCAGTATAAATGCAGCACCGGGCCCGGTCGCGTCCAGTGCGACTTACAGGCAGACGCTTGGGACGAGATAACCTACGCGGTCACTTGGCTGTGACGTGCGGGGTCATGTTGAGAGAACTGAGACTCGGCGCTGAGGAAGTCTTCTTGGGCGCCTGAACGTGATGCCGCCATTTGCCGCGATGGACCACCGGCGGATCGATGGGGTCCCCGTACACGTGGCTCGTCGAATGATGTGGCGCGTACGAACTCGGCTTCGGAATCGAGCCAGGACTCGGGGGACCGGCAATTGCGAGCGGAGCGCTCGCCAGCAGGGCAGCGATAACGAGAGACGCGGCAAGACGTGGCGTGATCGAGAATCTCACAAGTGGCATGTTAGTGCAGTCGCAAACTACGGCAATTACCGCCCCGTATTTGCGTGACCCATGTCGCCTTTTTATGAGAGACAGCTCACAGCTTTCATTCGTCATAGTCACTGCTGAAGCGACTGACGTACAGGAGCGCCGCCGGCGGTGGCGAATTCACCGCCGACGTACAACCCGTCGGCTTTACGTTCACGGCCAAGCTGAACCCTCTGTTCCTGCGAACCCTGCGTTATATTGGTAACTGGGGATCCCACAATGGGATTGCGCCATTTCTTGTGCGGCCACGACCCGCAAGATCGCCAGAGACCTCAACAGGCGGCGTGCACAAACCCAGCGCACAGGAAATCACTTCATGCCCAAGATAGACATCGCGTCTGTTCGAGTGCGGAAGGGCTCCGGCTATCCACCGCCGTTCGATGCACCCTGTGCCGCGCGCACGCGGCGACGACTGGGAGAGGCAGGCGGCATTCGCGATTTCGGCGTTAATCTCATGACGTTGCCGCCGGGGGGCTGGTCCAGTCAGCGCCACTGGCACAGTCACGAGGACGAGTTTGTATACGTCCTTGAAGGCGAACTGATCCTCGTGGAGAACGACGGAGAAACGGTTCTGCAGGCGGGAGACTGCGCCGCGTTTCCGAAAGGCACCGGCAATGGCCATCACCTGATCAACAGGTCAACTGGAACGGCGGTTTATCTGGAGGTCGGCTCGCGTGATCCGCTCGACCTCACCACCTGCTCGGATATCGATATGATGAGTTCCAATGCCGATGGCAGGTTCGTGCACAAGGACGGCAGGCCCTATCCCAATCCGTAGCCGCTCACGTGATGGCGAAACCGTGTTTGGGTGCGGCAATGTGTTGCGATTCTTGCTGGTGACGCGACGAGCTATCCAGCGGCAATGGAGGCGGCCCTGCCCATGATGCTCCGCTGGCTGCTGGCGACCATCCACCTGCTGGCGCTGCCCTTGGGTTTGGGTGCCGTTTGGGCTAGAGGTCGTGCGTTGCGTGCGACACGCAGCGCCGCTGACCTGCCGCGTGCATTCCTGGCCGATAACCTCTGGGGCTTGGCCGCCGTCCTCTGGATTGCGACAGGCCTGGTCCGAGCGTTCGGCGGATTCGAGAAGGGTGCCTCGTACTATTTGAATGACGAGATGTTCCAGTTAAAGATGGGCCTCCTCGTCCTCGTACTGCTTCTCGAGATCTGGCCCATGGTCATGCTCGTACGTTGGCGCATCGCCTTGCGGCGCGGAGCAGCGATCGATACCGCTGCGGCGCACACGCTGGGGCAAATCAGCGCTATTGAGGCCCTGCTCGTCGTGCTTATGGTGTTCGCGGCGACTGCGGTCGCGCGCGGGTATCTGTACTAACACAGCGCCCCGGCGGGCTCGGCCTGCCGATGAAGATGTCGGGCTGCGCGCGCTCGTGGCCGGGTCCGGTGGTGAGTACTTAAAGTGCGCATGTTCGTCAGGGCACTTCTGGCGTTTCTGGCATTACCCGGCGTAGTCGCATTCGCGGTCCCGATTTGGATCGGGCTTTCGAGCCACCGGGCTCCTCGCCACTTGGCCGCGGCTGTGATTGCGCTCATCTGCGGCACGACTCTCTTGCTCTGGAGCGTGCGCGAGTTTTATGTCGCGGGCCGCGGTACCTTGGCGGCCTGGTCACCGCCGATACGTTTGGTTACCACCGGCCCCTATCGGTGGTCCCGCAATCCGATGTACGTCGGAGTCGTGACGATTCTCGTCGGTTGGAGCATCCTGTGGCAGTCGCCCATGCTTGCCATCTATACCGCGTGCGTCGCGTCCGCCTTCTACGCCAGAGTAAGACTCGCGGAGGAGCCGTGGGCGCTGCGCAAATTTGGCGCCGAATGGGAGGCTTATAGGTCGAAGGTGCCACGATGGATTTTCTGAGCCAGACACTGTTGCCGCGCTATCGAATGGCGTGCATAGCCTTGCGCCGATCATTCGCGACGATGAGGAAAGTACCTCACCTGTCGCGCGTCGTTGCCTTTGCCGGCTGTGCAGTGCTGCTACTGCTCGGCGCGCCTTCGATCCTGCATGCCGACGATGCAAAGCCTCTAAATGCGATTCTTATCGTGGCTCGATCGGAACTGCCCGACCCCAATTTCGCCGACTCGATCGTATTGGTCATGAACAACCTGGGTCCCGCGCCGGTCGGCATCATCACCAACAGGCCCACCAAGATTCCAGTCGCGCAACTCTTTCCAGACCTCAAGCGCCTCGAGCGACTTCCAGACAAGGTGTACTTCGGTGGGCCGGTCGATGCGCACACCGTTTGGTTCCTGTTTCGCGCGGCGACCCCGCCCAAGAACGCCGTCAGAGTGCTGGACGGGGTCTGCCTGAGTGCCAGCGAGGCGTTGCTGCAGCAGCTGCTTGGTCGTGCTAAGCCCATGGAGGGCTTAAGGATTTTCGTCGGCTACGCGGGCTGGGCGCCAGGTCAGCTGGAAGCAGAGATAGCGCGCGGCGATTGGACGTCGCGACGCGCGGAGTCGGAAGCAATTTTCGACGGGCGCTCGGATCACCCCTGGCCTTCCCCTGCGCCGCCGGGACCGCCGCTCAGCATTTGAGTTTGCGCACGAGCCCGGCGATGCGCTTGCCGCCATGCCATCTTAATTGCGTTGTCCTCCATCCGTAGATCCTGACTGCCGCGCAATCTGGACAAACACGTCGATTCTCAGCCGCGGTCCCGGAGCGATCGCGTAACCCGTCAGGGGGGTTATACGACGTACAGAGTCAATGCCGGGCTGATTCGAACGGATGATTGGGCGATAAGGGGGCAAATCCCATGATCGAGCCTCGAGCGACGCAGGTGCTGGTGCTGGGTTCGCTTCTCGCGTTCCCGCATATTTCGGGCGCCGCTGGCGGCGGCGGTGACATCTGCACTGGGAAGGGAGTCGAGGTCCAGGTGCTCGGTTCGGGTGGCCCGGAGATGACTGATAAGCGCGCCAGTAGCAGCTACGTCATTTGGACAGACGGACAAGCGCGAGTGCTGGTCGACGCCGGAGGAGGCGCGGCATTGCGCTTCGGCGAGTCGAAAGCGCGGATGGAAGACCTCGACGCAATCCTCTTGACTCACCTGCACATTGACCATACAGCTGATTTCCCCGCGCTGTTGAAGTCCTCCTATTTCGGAGAGCGCAAGCGTCCTCTATCCGTGTACGGACCTGCAGGCAACGGTGGCTTCCCGACGACGACCGCCTTTGTGGCGGACCTATTCGACCCGTCCCACGGTGCCTATCGTTATCTCGCCGATTTTCTTGCCGGAAGTGACGACGGCTATCAGTTGCGCACGCAGGATGTGACGCTACGGCCGGGTGAGATACGGAGAGTCTCCGGTGCGGACGGAATCGTGATCTCGGCTACCTCCGTAGCTCATGGGACGGTGCCCGCGCTCGCTTGGCGCGTAGAGATCGACGGTCGCGTAGTTGCCTTCAGTGGTGACACCAACGGGCAGGACCCCTCCCTGAGGGAGTTGGCGAAAAATGCCGACGTCTTTATTGCGCACAACGCGGTACCTGAAGGCACGACGGGCGCACCGCGCGCTTTGCACATGCCGCCATCAGTGATCGGGCAGATCGCCCGTTCGGCAGGCGTCAAGCGGCTGGTACTATCACATCGCATGCTGCGAACGCTTGGCCACGAGGAGGAGACACGGAAATTCATCGCCGCAAGCTATTCCGGCCCGGTGGAATTTGCTAACGATCTGGATTGTTTCCGCTGAGGCGCTAATGTGCGATGTCGCGATTCTGGCTCGACGTGGGCGTTGACCGGAATGGATCATTGAGCGGGAAATTGAACGGGAGCCGCGGAGTTGGGCACTGGCATGACGCTGACCTTTCGCCCGGCGCAAACGCGCGACATCGAGGAGATGTTTTCGCTTCGGGGTCGCACCCGCGAGAATCCCATCTCACGCGAAGATCTCGCGTCACTTGGGTTCACGCCTGAATCCACCGCGGCTCGCATGGCCAGCGGACAGGTCGCAGGCTGGGTCTGCCGCGACGAGTCTTCGCTCGTCGGATTTTGCAGTGGGGACTCACTATCAGGAGAGATACTTGTATTGGCTGTCCTGCCGGAGTTCGAAGGCAAGGGGATTGGGAAACAGCTGCTGTGGCGTGTCATCGAAGCCCTAAAGTCCAAGGGCTGTCGCGGTCTCTGGCTGGCAGCGTCACCGGATCCCGGTGTTCGCTCGTATGGCTTTTATCGTCACCTTGGCTGGCGGGCCACAGGCAAAATGTCCAGCAGTGGCGATGAAATACTGGCATACAGGCCGGACGATCTTAAGAGCGGACGGTGACTCGCTTTGCGAGACCCGGGGTTGATAGGGCGCTGGCGCCTTACGTCTTCGGCGTCTGAGCTCTCGCGACGTCGATGATCTTGCTCTCATTGGCGTGCGAATGACCCATGGCAATGAGCTGCTCCAGTTGCCTCGCTGCCAGCTCCCCGAAGGGACTACCGAGCCCGAGGCCTCTGGCGAATGCAAGGGCGTAGGCGACGTCCTTCAAACGAAGGGCGGAACTAAACACAACGTCGTGCTCGTGATCGTTTCCGACCATCCGACGGGCGTTGCGGACGACTTGGGGACTCGCGGCTTGACCCGTCGCGATCGCTTGGACGACGGTCTTGAGATCGAGGCCGGCCCTCTCCGCGAGGGCCAAGCCCTCCGCTAGGGAGGCGATCTGTACGCCCCCGATCATGTTGATGATCAGTTTGTAGGCGGTGCCGGAACCCACGCCGCCGAAATGGAGGATCCGGTCCGCGAACGTGCCGAGGAGCGCGCGAGCCGACTCTAGATCTGTCGAATCCGCACCGACCAGGAGCGTCAATGTGCCCGCTGCCGCGCTGTCCGGAAGTCCGGTAACGGGAGCATCGAGGTAACGCAGGTTGCGCAGACGCGCTTGGCCGGCGAGTTCCATGACCCACGCATGCGAGAGGGTTGAGCACTCGATCGCGAGTGCTCGAGGAGCGAGCCGCGCGGAGAGCACGCCGTCCGGCCCCAGCCAGACTGACTGGGAGGAGGTGTCGTCGGCGGTCATCGCGACGACGGCCTCTGCGCCGGAGCAGGCCTCCCGGGCCGTTGGATGGACGCGCGCGCCGGCGCGCTCGAGCGTAGCTGCTTTGGAGAGGGTGCGGTTGAAAACACGCAGGTCATGGCCGGCTTGAAGTACTCGCTGCGCCATTCCCAGCCCCATGTTTCCGAGCCCGATGAAGGCGACGCTTGTCACGGGTATTCCCTCCCGAAGGCAGGACCTTGGGGCCCCAGCGTATCTGTCACGCGAGCGGGAAACGAGATGAGTCCAAGGAGTGGTTCGATAAGGCCGCAACGGCGGCCGACGGCCATGCCGGATTCGAGGCCTTCGTCGCGAGGATTGGGGAGAAGTGTGGGGTGTAGGATCGACCCGCTTGCGAATTCGGCAGGGCCCGTAGAATTCCTACCGGCGCTCGCTTGACGGCGGATTGCAGTGAGGAAGCCGAGGTGTCGACGCCGTTAGAACGCGATCTCCCGCATTGCCTGTACACGGCAGACGCACCCCCTCCAATCGCGACTCCACCCCTGGTAGATGGCAGCCGGGTGGAGACGGCAGTAGTGGGGGGTGGTTACACGGGCTTGTCCACAGCCCTGCATCTTGCAGAGCGAGGCGGATCCGTGGCGTTGCTCGAAGCGCGCGAACCGGGTTGGGGCGCAGCGGGCCGCAATGGTGGCCAAGTCAACGCGGGGCTCAAGCAGGAGCCGGACGAAATAGAGCGCGATTTCGGGCCGGTGTACGGCCCCCGTCTCACTTCCTTGGCTCTCGGTGGGCCGGAACGTCTCTTCGACCTTATCAGACGTCTCCATATTGAGTGTGACTCTGCGCAGTGTGGAACGCTGCGAGCCGCGCGAACGCCGGGCTCCGTAAAAGCTCTACAAGTGGCCGCATCGCAGTGGCGTCGGTACGGAGTCCCAGTCGAGCTATGGGACCAGGAGCGAATGGCGGCTGAGACAGGTACGACTCGCTACGCCGCAGGGATGTACGACCCTCGTGGAGGCGCGGTCAACCCGCTCGCCCTTGCGCGAGGATTGGCGCGCGCCGCGCAGCGTGCTGGAGCAGCGATCCACTCGCCGACGCCGGTCGTCGCACTCAGGAGGATGGGCACAAGTTGGGAAGTTCACACGCCCGCAGCAATTGTGCGCGCCGATAAAGTTGTCATCGCCACGCAGGCCTACTCCGACGAACTCTGGCCTGGGTTACGAAGGAGCGTGATTCCCGTATTCAGTTCCATCGTCGCAACAGAACCTATGCCTGGAGACCTCGCCGCGTCGGTGCTTCCCGGCAAACAGGTGGTTTACGAAAGCGGTCGCGTCGCGGTCTATTTCCGGCGTGACCGCTGTAATCGACTCTTGATAGGCGGACGAGGGCTGCAACGCGACGCTCGAGAGCGCGACGACCTGCAGCATTTAATTCGTTATGCGTCGCGGCTTTGGCCCGCTTTGCGCGGCCTTGGCTGGACGCACTGGTGGAATGGCCAGTTGGCGTTCACTCGAGATCTCTACCCGAAATTCCATGTTCCGGCGCCCGGGCTGTATGTTCTAGTCGGATTTGCACGGGGCGTCGCGCTCAGTGTCGTCTTCGGAGCGGAGCTGGCGGCGCTCTTAGCGGGTAGCGCGCTCGCGAGTTTTCCGCTGCCCGTGTGTCCAATACGTCCGTTCCCCCTGCACCGATTGTGGCGCCTGGGCGTCGTCGCGCGCGTGCTGCATGGACGATTGCTTGACGGCCTGGGTCGTTGAATGGGACCGACCGGGCCGCGAATAGAGGTTGGTCCACGCACCGCGGCCGCGTTTGCCCACAGTGCGTACAGGCGCCGGCGGATTTGCGGGCATTTAGACTTTCGTCGATCGGATTAGCGAGTAAGTGCGGGGACTAGAGCCGCCGTACATAGACTCCGCCTAGTCGGCAGTGATTACTGGGTGCCCGCGTCCGCGGCTTGGCGGCGCTGTGCGTCGAGAGTTACGGCCGCCTCGGCTTGCTGTTTTACCTGCGCTTCTAGTTTCGGCGCTTGCTTTGCCTGCTCGATTTCCGAGGCACCGCCCGCCGCCGCTGAGACTGCAGTTTCGCCGAGGCCGCAGCCCGCTAGGGCTAGCAGAGCCATAAACGACAGAATTATCCGTTGCACTAGGTGACTCCGCGACTGAATACTCGAGCGTTTCTACTCCCCTCTGCGGGACTGACAAGGACGTAACGCACGGATGTTGCAGCAAATGAAGCAAGGGGGCCCTGACGAGGAGCCGCGCTTCTCCAGTCCGCGAATGTGCTGCGTCGCAGCAGCATCGTTGGACGACCGAAGTGGTAGTCCGTCAAGGCCACCTTGCCGCTCGCTCGATCTGGCTCACTGGAATCTAGCTTGGCCGCACCAGGAAACGGTCAAATTCGTCCTCAACGGGTCCCTCGACGTTGTCAGCGCCGTCCTCACTTGGCCACCTTCTTCAGTGTCGCGCGCTCAACGGAGCCCAGCCGTTGTTCATCGAAGGGATTATCGAACTTCGTCACCGTCGTCAGGGTATCGCCTTTCACGGTGATATCCGTGCGCACGACGTAGTTCATGTCTGGCCACTTCGCACGCCAGTAACCAGAGCCTTTGGCGAAGTGTTGCTCTACGAGCTGCGCGGCCTGGACCACGACTCGGCCTGACTGCATCGTCATGCGCAAAACAACCGTGCCGGTGTCTGTGATGTCCAAGCTTCCGCTCGCTGCGTTGATGTCGTTCAGGTGGAGTACGCGGCCGGTCGGCAGAGTCACAGCATAGTTTTCATACGAGTACCGCCCCACAATCGGGGACAGTTCTCCCGCGCTCGCGAATGCAGGCATGAGAAGTAGCGTCGTCGCCAATAACGCTTTCATCTTTGCGTCTCCCCAGTACCGCCCCGCGTACCGGAGATTGTAGACGAAGGATCATCGTATTCTCTTTTGGAACACGTGTTCCAATCGTGCTGGTCATGTGGGGTCAGCACAGGCGGAGCGCTACTCAGGTAAGTTCATCTTGCGAAGGAAGGTTTTATAACGCGGGTCTGACGTTAGGCTTTTCAACAGCGGGTCGTCCCTGCACATGAACAGAGCCGGATCCTTTTCTTGCCACGCCTTGTCGAGCCAGTGAAAGGCGTCGTCCTTCTCCCCGCGAGCCGCGAGCGCGTACGCCAAGCCCAAATACCAGCCATGATCTCCCAATCCCCGGAGCCGGCCAATCGCAGCGTCGGAATCGCCATCGCGGCCGGTTGCGTGGTACGCCATTGCGAGGCCGGCTAAGTTCGATGTCTCGTCGGGCTCACGGCGGAATTCTAGAAGCGCCTCTTCGGGCTTGCCGTCGGCCAACAACGCTACACCCACAAAGAAGTGGGCATAGGCGTAGGTTGGCGCGATCTCGACAGCCCGTCGACACGACTGAACCGCATCGGCGGTCCTGCCGGTCCTTTCGTACAGCCAGCAAGCCACTACGTGCTCCGCAGGGTCCAGCGGATCTGTCGCTCGCGCGGCATCCACGTCCCGTGCCGCTTCCGACCATTTCCCGACTGACATGTGTAGCGAAGCGGAAAGCCAGCGCACATAGGAGTTGCTCGGCGCCAGTGCAATTGCGGTACTGAGTTCATGTTCCGCGGCCGACCAGTCCCAGTCATATTGCGTGTTTATGCCTCCCAGTACTGCGTGCGCAACAGCAGAGTTCTCGTTAATTCTCAGCACAGTTTTAGCGGTCGCCCGCGCCTGCTCCCACCCTGCCTGCGCAGGCAGGTAGCTAAAGTCTGCCTGGTAGCTGAGTGTCCGGGCCAATTCTTCCAAAGCCGGAACGAAGGATGGTTCAAGGTCGATCGCGTGTCGGAAGTGTGCCGCGGCGTGCTCGAAGCCCTCCCGATCAAGTTTCTCGAGCTCATACACACCACGCAGATAGCTGTCGTACGCCTCCGCGTTTTTCACTGGTGTACCGTTGCGCAAGTCGCCGATCGCGGCAATCTCGACATGCAGCGCGTGGGCCAGGCTGCTGGCGAGTTCCTCCTGAGCGGGAATAACGTCTGACACGGTGCGATCGTAAGATTCCGACCAGCGGTGTGAACCGTCGTTCGCGTCGATGAGCTGAGCCGTGACGCGCACTCGATCGCCGGTTCTTCGGACACTGCCCTCGAGAAGATAGGCCGCTCCTAACGTAGATCCGATTGTTCGCAAGTCTGCCGATCTCTGTCTGAATTGGAATGACGAGGTGCGACCGATGACTTTCAAGTCGGGAATTTTCTGCAGGAGATCAAGAATCTCGTCCGCTATACCATCCGCGAAATACTCTTGATCATGCTTCTCGCTCATGTCGACGAAAGGCAATACAGCAATCGACTTCTCTGGGGCGGTGTTAGACGTCACCGTCGAGCGCTTGGACAGATCGAAACGCACAACGCCTACATAGCCAAGAACGAGCGACAGTCCGACGGCAGCGGCGATCGCCACGATGGCGACCCACCGCGATCGCCGTGGCGCCGGTTGTGATCTCGCCGTTACGTCCCCGCGGATCTCGGCCGCTGCGGTAGTAGCGGGAGCTTGGGCTGATAGTTCGGCGACGTGCGTGACGAAAGCGGTCGTAGTCTCGCCCGCTGGCAGGCGGGTCCACTGGACATCATGGAATTTGTCTGGGACAGCGGCACCGCGTTCGCGCGTGTCATCGATAACGACGGGAAGCACGAACGTCCGCTTGTCAGCCATATCGCCGGCGCGCTCCACCGCCAATCTCCACTCACGACGGAAGTAGCCCTCGTCGCGCGATTCCGTGTGAGCGGAAATGACAGCAACGAAAAGTCGGCAGTCGTGGACCCGCTCTCGGATCTGCCGGTCCCATGCCTCGCCGCCCCTCAGCTCACTTTTGTCGAACCAGACTTCAATTCCCGCGGCCCGAAGACCATCGCAAATGCGTTGCGCTGCCTCGGCATCCTCCGAGGCGTAACTAACGAATACAGCGTTTGACGTGCCGGCCACGGCGAGGCAGTCCCCCCCTCTCCAGCCTAGGATGACCCAACGGGCACGACCTGGGCGAACGCACCCACAGCGAGCGCTCGTGGAAGCCGGCACAGGGCGAGAGTCTCCCTCCCGGCAGCGAGGGTCCTCACCTGCCCCTCATCGCGCTGCTCCAGAGCATGAACGCATACGGTTGGAGCGCGTATAGCAGGAGTACGATGATCGCGACGATCGCAGCGACGCGCCAGATCTTCCGACCCTTCCTGACCAGCTGGCGCTGCGCCTCCTGGCGCTCGATGGCCTCCTTCTGGCGGGCCATCGCCTGCTCCTGATTCGTCACAGATCGCTGCATGAGTTCGAGCTGCTGGCGCTGCAGGTCACGGATTTCGCGTAGGAATGCGGTCTCGTCGTCGATCATGCTTCCCTCCCCCCTCTCGCGCTTTGCATCCTCCGGTGCAACCGGCTGCACCGGAGCATCTGGTCTTTAGCCCGGCGACCCAGCACGGCGCGCTATAGCAGCAGGGCCGCCTTGCCGACGGGCATGGTGAGTCGAGCGACTCCACCATGATGGTCGGCAGAATCCGCCGCGGCATGGCCGCCTGTCGTGCCGCGGCGCAACAACGGGGTCCAGGGGCGAGCGCGATACTGCGACAGTCGATCATCTTCTCGGACCCAGAGGCTTGGACGGTACGCTTGAGCTTGGTGCCGAAGGTGTGGCGCTCTAGAACCCGGACCCGGAACATTATCGCAGTCAGTCGGAACCCGAATAACCATTGCCGAATGCAGTCATGATCCTCGCAAGACGCCGGGCTGATCGGGGCGGATAACCGGGCGGGGTCAGATTGCGGGGGAAATTGAACATGAAACTGAACAAGAGCCAACACTTGGGCGTTATCACGATCGCATTCGCGGTCGCGTGTATGTTCGGCGCATCCGCCGCCACTGATGAGAATAGATGGCCTGGCACGAAAGTGTCAGAGGCTACTCCGACAATTAAGAGCATGCCCGCGGTGCTGGCGAAGAACCTCGCCAATTTCGACGATCTGGATTTTCATGTCTACACCGGTCAACAGTGGGAGAACCTGCACAAGAGTCACGGAAAAGACATCGTCGTCTACTATCCGGATGGGCACACCACCAAAGGATTGCCCGACCACATAAAGGAACTGAAGTTCATGTGGACATTCGCGCCAGACAACCGGATTACCGAGCACCCTGTGCGGTTTGGCACGGGCGACGGCGAATGGACTGCGGTCATGGGGTTCCTGGATGGTACGTTCACAAAGCCCATGTCGCTTCCGAACGGCACCATCATTCAACCGACCGGTAAGGCGTATCACTTGCCCATGGCAACATTGGGTCATTGGAATAAGGATGGCGTCATGTCTGAGGAGTATCTCTTCTGGGACAACGCTACGCTGATGAAGCAGATCGGGATAACCAAGTGATTTGTTGCTTGCCGCCGGGCGGAGCCAACTCTGATCCCAACTCGACGCGAGGCTGATCGGGGCCCTCTAGCCTCCCCGCATATCGCAGTAGGTCCCTGGCCGGAGGAGCATCATCGTGATCGCCCGTAGCGACGTGTTCCCGCTCGACGGAGGCTGCGACTGCGGTCTGGTCCGCTATCGCATGCGGACGGCCCCACTCTTTGTACATTGCTGCCATTGCCGCTGGTGCCAACGGGAGACCGGCGCTTCGTTTGCCCTGAATGCTCTGATTGAAGCGGATCGCGTGGTGCACCTGAATGCCGACCCCGAGATCGTCGGTACGCCCTCGAACAGCGGCAAGGGCCAGCAAATAGCGCGCTGCCCAAAATGTTGTATCGCTCTCTGGAGCAGTTATGCCGGCGCTACTCGTGGCGCAATGCGGTCAGGGTTGTCACGTGATCATGAGAAGAAAACCGGGGTTGAAGCAAGCAGCTCCCGCCGCGCAGCTCCGGGGGTAGCGAGTTCAGCGTCAGTGCTCTCTCGGGACGCGCGGTGCGTTTGTGGCGCCGCCGCCAGTCATGTGGCGTTGGCGCAGACCAATGCGTCGGGCGCCATGCCGCTGCTTGTCGGCGCAGCGAGCTTCTCGCGCTCCACAAAGACAGCGTTCACAACAATCTCCATTACGACGTCCAGGCCGACGGCGGGCGCGGCAGATCCGAGCCGATGCTGCCGTGCGCGCTCGGGTGCGTCGACCGTATGGCCTGCGCGCACGACTTGAGTGCAAGAACGGAGACGCGGGCGCCTATGGGCGCCGCGCTTTCTTTCATGCGCTGGCTCTGGCTTGCGCGTCCGGAGGCGCAATAACGCGCTCGCAATCCTCTATCCGCAGACAGTTACAATGGAAGCTGGTTTGCAGCAGCTTCCGCATCCGCCCGATCCGCGACAGCTGCTTGTCCAACTCCGCCAGCTTTCGATTCTCTCGCGCAGTTTCTTGCGGCGATGGTGATCGCGTGATCCAATCGCCGGGCTAATCGGACAATTTCTTCTGGAGGCCAATATGATCGCCTATGTGACGGTAGGCACGAATGACTTGACGCGCGCTGCGCGCTTCTATGATCAGCTGCTTGCAGTGCTGGGTGCCAAGCGCACCTGGGAGGTGGAGCGCTCGATCGGGTGGAGTACCTCGCCAGAGGCTCCGGCGGTATCCATCGTTAAACCGTTCGACGGCATGCCAGCGTCCGTCGGAAACGGTGGAATGGTAGCCCTGGCGGCTAGGTCGAAGGACCAAGTGGACGCCGCATATAAGAAGGCCATAGAGCTTGGCGCCAAGGATGAGGGAGCAGCCGGACCGCGCGGTAGCTATTATGCGGCCTACTTCCGAGATCCTGACGGCAACAAGCTGTCGGTATTTTTTGAGCCGTAATTGGATGAATCCAGCTCCTGTTGCGGCTGAACGGCAATCGCGGTTGCGTACCCTTCGCCGAGGCGCATTGTTCGATTCCGCGCGGGCCGCTCCGTGCGGCGTACGAACTATACAAACGAATTTGGGGAGGAATCGATCATGAGAAAACTTCTCACGTTCCTGCTTCTTGGGTTGATGCTCGCTGCCAGTTCAGCATTCGCGGCCGATCCGATTGTGGGTACATGGACGCTGAATGTCGCGAAGTCGAAGTTCGCATCTGGGCCGGCACCGAAGGCTGGGAATCGCGTTTACTCAGAATCGGGTGGCCTTTACACGCTCGAGCAGAAGACCACGGGCGCTGACGGCAAGGAAGCGACGTTCAAGGTGCAGTATCGCGAGGGCGACAATACGACATCCAATGCTGCAAACGGTATTGACAGCAGCCATGCGACAAAAGTCAATGCGAACACGTGGGACTTCGCATTCAAGTCCGGTGGCAAGGAAGTCGGACGTGTGCAGCGCACGGTTTCAGCGGATGGCAAGACGCTCACTGTCCATAATACGGGGAAGCAGCTGTCCGGTGCGACGGGAGACGACACGCTGGTCTTCGACAAGAAATAAGCGTCAGGAGGTCCCGAGGCCATATCCTCGGATGAGGCGCTGATCAGAGGTAGACACGGAACGTAGATTCACCCCGTACGGCAAATACCTACGGGGCTCTCCCGTGGCTAGATACGTGTTCGGGCGGACAGGTCAGTACCGCTCGTCGTGCAATTGACCGCCGCCGTTATCTGGGGCGCACCGGCTCCGAGCCTTCCGACGGATGGTCGTGGGCGGCGAGCCTCTTTGTTCTCTACTCCGGCAAGTTTATCTTTCGCAACACTGTTTTATAGCGAGTGTACCCGTGCAGTCCCGCGAACAGCGGGTCCGTTTTAAGATTGATTAGTCCGGGATCACGTTTCGCCGCCGCCGACGATGATGTGGCCCGGCGGCTTGCTGTCGACCGGCGCCTGCGTTAGGGCAGTCGTGCGCGATTAAGACTGCCGCGTTGTTGGCTAGCGTCAGGGAGTCGGCGAAGCGCGCTCGACTGGGCGTCGCGCGGTGATGAACCACGTGCTGGACGGAGCCCATACGCCGTCCTTACGAACGTAGGGCGCCAACGTTTGCCGCAGCGCCGCGGCGACGGTCGGCCTCAACCTTTCGCCTACGGCACCTGCCAGGCGAATGATTTCGCCCGCTGGTCCTAGTGCCATGGCGAATTCGATCGCATCGTCGAGGTCACGACCGATGCAGATGTCCGTGTCGAAGCGCTCAAACGCGACGCCGACATAGCCTGCGCTGACCAGCATCGAGCTCACCATATCGGCACCGGCCATCGAGAACGGCCCCGGCCCACAATGCACCTGATCGGTATCCTCATGCGGCACGACGGGCACGATCTCCCGTACTTTGAGCTCGGCATCGTGCAGCCAGGGGTTGTCCTCTCGTTTGCGCCATACGATCTGCGTTAACACCCCGCCTGGCTTCAGGGCCGCGCGAATATTCCTGAGCGCAACCCCTGGCATCATGAAGAACATCGTTCCAAGTCGAGCAAATGCGTAGTCGTACGGGCCGCGAAGATCGTCCACCTGTACATCAGCCCTGAAGAAGTGCGCATTCTGCACGCCGAGCTGTGCGGCGTCACGTTCCGCGGCACGCACGAAGTTCTCAGCACAGTCGACGCCGACTGCTTCGCCGCTTGGGCCGACCAATTGCGCAAGCTTGATAGTGCTGTCGCCAAAACCGCAGCCGACATCGAGTAC
>Ga0187780_10001102_pt1 | contig 20328 bp, 19 predicted proteins | sample 1015_Q2_SP10_20__FD_132429 | JGI IMG/M metagenome (GOLD analysis project Ga0187780, IMG submission 132429) | Tropical peat soil microbial communities from peatlands in Department of Meta, Colombia - 1015_Q2_SP10_20_MG | ecosystem: Environmental > Terrestrial > Soil > Wetlands > Peat | place...
CGCGGCGTCCGATACGTGGAGGCCTCGCAATGAGTCGGAATCTCCGCCGCAGGGACACGATGCCAAGTGCGGGCTGGCGTGCCACTCGATAGTGCAGAGCCGCGATTACGTTTTCACGGAGTACGGACACAGGTGAGCGTGGAACTGAATGTCAGCTTTCGGCGGTAAGGCGGACGATGTCACCAATTGGCACTAACCCGACGCCGAGCCATATCCGCCCCGAGTCCGCACTCAGAGGCTAAGCAGACATGGTGTACTGCGCTTTGAGAAGGTTCATGGCAAAGGGCTATGGATTTTGGTGACAATTGGGCCGGATCGGTACGATGAAACGCGTTCGGCCCCTTGTTGCTGCGCTTAGCGTCGGTTTGCTGTTAGGAGGCAACCAGACATCCCGCGGAGAACAAGTCGATCTAACGCAATGGACGCCTCCCGACATCGGCACGGTTGGTGACGATCCATTCGGCAAACTTGTCAGATACGGGCACAATGTATTCACCGACACCGCAAATGAGATAGGCCCCGCGGTCTCGGACCCGGCGAAGCGTTTAGCGGGCAACAATCTCGCGTGCCAGAACTGCCACCTGCGGGCCGGTACCCAGCCCTATGCCATGCCTTTGACAGGGGTTTGGGGCCAATTCCCGCAGTACAGAGCGCGGGAGGGGATGGTCGATATACTCGAAGAGCGGATCAACGGCTGCATGCAGCGAAGCATGAATGGTCGCGCGCTTTCGCTTGAGAGCCGTGAGATGCGAGCGTTTTCCTCCTACATGCGGTGGCTGTCCACGGGCGTTCCTGACGGCGCCAAGCTCCTCGGCGCCGGCGCGTTGCAGATCAAGGAGCCGGCACGCGCTGCAGATCCTCGTCGTGGTGGCGAAATCTATGCGCAGTTTTGCGCGGCATGTCACGGCGCCACCGGATTGGGACAGCGCGCGCAAAATGGGCTCGGCTATCAGTTTCCGCCGCTTTGGGGTCCAGACAGCTTCAACAACGGAGCTGGAATGAGCCGGCTTCTGACCGTGGCTGCCTACGCCATGCACAACATGCCGCTTGGCATCACGTTCAACGTCCCGGTCTTAACAGATGAGCAAGCCTATGACGTCGCCGGGTTCATCGTCAGCCAGGATCGGCCGAAAAAAGCGAACCTCGACGAGGATTTTCCGATTCGTCTTCAAAAGCCCATCGACACTCCATACGGGCCTTATGCGGACGGATTTTCGGCAGAGCAACACTTACTCGGGCCATTCGGTCCAATCCGGGCCAAGGTGAAGGAGCTGGCTGCCGAGTCTCAAACGGCGCATGCGGGAGAGCCCGACAACGGTTCGCGCGAATCCGCTGCCGATAGATAGGGTTTTGGCTGACCAGCCCAGATCAAAATCACAAACATTCTTTCCGCTACTCGAACGTCGCCTTTTGGCACTTAGCGGCCATGCCTACGCGTCACTGCCTGTCCGCTTTCGGGGCAACAGCGGACATTGGCCGGACACTCCGAAACGTCTACCTCCGATACCGAGCGAGGAGGCTTCTAAGCTTGTTGCTGCCGTGTTTCCATTTCGGAAACTTTCTCCTGGCAGTGAGTTTGACCGAAGAGCGATGGTCGGGTCTCTGAAAATCAATATATGCTTCGGTTTTGGAGCCGATCCTGCGCCAGGCGGCAGCGCCGACTGCTCTTCCGACCGATATGGAGGAGGCTTGTTGATGAAGATACTCATTTGGCTTCCACGCTGCGCCGTTATCCATTCTTTGTTGATTTGCCGAAAGATCGCTGTCTTAGGCGCGAGATATTTAGATGATGACGTGCGTGCCTGCCAATTATTGACTTTTCGTAAGCGATTCCAAGAAGGCAATCACCTTGGCTCTAGCATCGGCCGAATCTAACCCGCCATATGGCTTCATGTTGTTGCCGTGCACCACTGCATCGGGGTTTGCGATGAAGCGATCAAGTTTTCCTTTGTCCCAGACAAAGTCCGCGCTCCTCATGGCGCTCGAATAGCCGTAGTTGGGCAACGAACCGGCTTTTCTTCCAATAACCTTGTACAGACTTGGGCCCAACCGATTATCGCCTTCTTTCACCGAGTGACAGGTTCGGCAGGCGTTATTGAATAGCAATTGTCCCGCATCTACGTCCTGACATATTGACGGCGATGCGGTTGCCATGATGACGCTGAACGTCAGCAATGCTGTCGTCAACCTGATCATTTCTTATTTTTTAAGCCACACCGGTCGCTACACTGATCGTGGCAAGTATCCCTAGCCGTGCGACACTGCGTAAGCTGGTCAGGATTGTCCAGCGCACACTTTTCATATGTTTTATCGCAGCTGCCCGAACAAGCCTCCCAACATACGCTAGGCGTCATCTGAGCTAGTCTGATTGGGAGGTTTTTAGCGGCAGCATTAGTGACCACGCTTAACACCATGACGGATGCCAAGCAGACGCCGATTTGGAATCCCCTAGACGAAAACATCTGCAACCTCCATCGAAGGGCAGCCAATCTGCAAATGCACTAGCGTATTCTGCATTGATATAAATCAATGAGCCTCGCAGGGTCCCCCTGCAACTCGACGGATCGCATTGACCGAGGCGCAGCTATCCGCTCGGGCCGCGCATATTCTTTCCGAGGGGGAGGCTGCGGAGGATGAGGCGCCGGCGCGGTCGACGGCTGTACGGGGGTTGGTGCGGCTGGCAGCGCCTGTGTCGTTCGGCGTGCTACACCTCGCGCCGCTGCTGCCGGAGTTCGTCGTCCAATATCCTGAGGTGTCGATCGACCTGCATCTGAGCGACGCCATGGTCGACATGATCGGCGACGGCTTCGATGCGGCGATCCGCATCGCCGTCTTGCCGGACTCCTCGCTGATTGCACGGAGACTCTGCGGGATGCCGCGCTATCTCGTCGGTGCTCCACGCTACTTGAAGACGCGCGGCAGGCCACGTCACCCGCTGCACCTCGCAGAGCACATCTGTATAACCTACGGACATGCCGCCGCGCCCGAGAGCTGGCGCTTCACGCTGAAGAACAGAAAATCTGCCACCGTTCGTCCGTCAGGACCGCTGCGCGTGAACAACGGCGACGCCATGATGCCGGCTCTGATTGCCGGCATAGGTCTTGGCGTGTTGCCCGAATTCATCGTGCGCGACGCGCTCGCCGACGGACGACTGGAGCGATTGCTGCCGGAATGGTCGATGGCATCGGGTTCGGTCTACTGGGTGACACCGCCCGGGGGCAACGGCCGAAGCGCGTCGATGTGCTCGGCGAATTCATGGCCCAGTCGCTGACCTCGAACCGACGAGGTACGCAACAGTAGACCCGACCTATCGTGTGAATCGATATTGCCCGAGCTGAAGTTTGACCATTTCGAGCAGGTGCCTAGAGTTGGGTATGTCCGGTCCGACCGGCACTCGGCGCCTAGCCGAGGGACCTACTTTTGCCCGCCCAAAGTCGTGGAAGATTGTTGTGCTGCTCCCGGCGATCATCACCATGCACCGCAATTTTGGGGAGCCGCTTCTGATGCTGTCGATGGCTCATCTATCTGCCTGTGCGGTGTGAAGGCCGATATCTCGGCTTGCTTCATCGAGACGAGAACGCGTCCGGTCTAAATGATATCGTAACATAAAATAGAGATCGGAGTGCCGCATCGGAACGCTCATTGTCGCCTTGTCAATCTTATCCAGTTCAGCCTTCAAAGCTTGTGCTTCCGCAACCGTAAGGTTTGTTTGAAGTGCGTTTTCGATCACTCTGAGCCGCCGATAAAGCGGCCGCAAACGTTGCTGGATAAACCATTCATATAGTCTCGGCGCGAAGCCAAAAACTGGAAAAGCGATCGCTAGTGTCGCGAGCAGGAACGCAATTGTCCTTTGTACATAACTCGTCATCCAAAGGGGCAAATATTTCGAAAGGAGCGAAGGGCCATTCTTGTAATAGTCAATGGCGACAGTCGCTACCGGGTATTCTGGATCGTCAATCGCTGGAAATTCTCCGCTGTGTTGAAAGAGCCCCGGTCCCCCGTGTTCTTCCTTCAGCGTCTGCGCCAAGAGCTGAACGATTGCGGGATGCAGGTCATCACGAATCAGTACCTTGGCTGTGGTCCCCACCAAAGTTATATCATCTGGTGGATTAGGAGGATCGAGTTGAACGACCCCCTTTGGCAATACAAGCCTGACGAGATCTGGGAAAACGCGTATGAAAGCGTCGGCCGATGAAAAATTCATAAGCCGAACGTTAGGATTATTTAGCAAGCTTTCTACCGAAGGTGCATCCGATCCGCCCACGAGTAGAGCGGCATCTACAGTTCCTCTGTATAAGGCCTCAACAGCGGCGTCGCCGGCGAAGGGTAACAGTGTCGCGGTTTTAGCGTCGATGTTAGCCCTACTAAGAATGCGCTCCGAAAGATACCGGGCGCCGCTTCCTTCCGGTCCTACAGCGATGCGCTTTCCTTTAAGTTGTGTCAGGCTATCAAGCGATTGGCTAGACGAGTAAAAAATCCAAAATGGCACATTGAAAATGAGACCCATCGACCGCAAATCGGGCGCTTGAGCGCTGTTGGAGATGCCACCCGCCGAGAATGCAATTTGTACTCCGGAGTGGGGGTCCCGCAAAAGCTTCACGTTCTCGAAGGCGCCGGCAGTCTCCCGTACATTCAGCCCCACTCCCGCACGCGCGAATCGTGCTCGGTATCTTTCTCCAAAATACTCAAATGTGGTTCCTTTCCGACCGGTCGCGATGGTTACCTTAAATGGCGGTGAGGGGACAAAGTATTCCAGCGCGATCCAGCAAGCACCGATAATTAAGAACAACGCGGCCAGTCCGGCGATTAGTCTACCGTGCCCCAACTTCTGCATCCCATTGTTCAAGGTATTGCGGTTCACATGGACTGCGGAGAATGCGAGGGAGAAGCTCTTCGAGCAAGAGGGATCCTTCCGGGCAGTTCATTTTGTCCGAGTAACTTGGCCGAAAGTCGCCAACTTGCTATCGCGCGAACACCTGGCGGCGTGAACATGAGCCATCCTCCGGTTTTCGAATCTCGATAACGGCCGCGGCCGCTGGGAAAGAAGTCGTTCGCAGATGATGACGCCGCGTTCCACGACCGAGCGGATTGTCGCGATCGACCGAGCCTCATCGGTTCCGCCCCACATCCAACCGCCAATCGCCCAAGTGCCGAGGCCGACTCGCGATGTCGTCAAACTTGAGTTACCGATTGTAATCTGTTCCATGACGTTTGCCTTTCGCAGTTCGAGATTAAAGTGTTGCGTTAGTTTTGGGGTATGCCGGCGTCAGCCGCGGGCAGTCGGCCGATGGCCGACCAGTCGAGCGCTTCACCGCCGTGAGCGAGCAAGTTCAGGAATCGATCTCGCAGCAAACTGGCCACCGGCATGGGTACGCGCAGATCCTCCGCGGCAGCACGCCCGACGAACAAGCCGGTTCCATGTTGTTTCGATCCGCAATTTCTCCAGCGCGGAACTGTCGTATCATTCGTGCGTTATCAACTCCGCGGGGTTTTCACTCGCAGGGGAGAACTGCAATGAGAGGAATTGCTTTTTCGATTGCGGTCTCAGGCTTAATATTCTTGGCAGTTAACGGGATTACGCGAGCTAGTCCCATCGCGCCGCTTGCACCAGGGGCCGCCAACAACACCAGCGCTGCTGGCATCACTCCCGTAAATTATTACTATCATCATTACCGTCATCAGCATTACTGGCACTATGGCTTTGATGGCTTTGATCCCACCGCCTACAACTGGGACTATTATCGCGTTGACCAACCGGGGAGAGGTACCAACGTGGAGTCGACCCGATGAGATAGCTCCGGCGGGCATTTGCGTCGCGCCAGCAACGGGTCAACCCACGGCGTTTCGCCGATACTGTTTGTTGCTCAATAGCGGTGTAGCGTAACTCTCCTTAAAGTCCTCGTAGCGCCACCTGATAAAGTTCTGGATACGCTACACGGCGAGAGAAAAAGGGATCAAGCCAAGACAACTATTTACCGAGAGCACGCTGCGCCTCTAATACGGCCTGTTCGCACACGCTCTGGTCACCGGCCTCATCGGCTTCGCGAGCCTGCCCAAGGGCCTCAGTGACCCCCTCCGCTTGTTCAGGCGATAAAATGCCGAGCTCAGCTTCAGCGGCTGCAATTGAGTTTGGCGTCGGCTGATGATGCGCCGTGGCTGCCGCACTCTCGGGTGCGCCCGGTGCAACGGCCGCCCTAGCTTCGAGCTTGGCATCAAACTTGGCCTGCACGCGATCGATCTCTTGTGAACATGGGCCAGCGTAAATCGCCGACGAAGGCGTGGTGACAACAACTACGGCCGCCGTCAATAATCGTCCCATTGTCATGATGAAACCTCGTCACCAGCTGTCTGGCGGTGGGGGACCTTCGTTACTGCAAGATGGGCCGCCATTCGCTGGACAGCCGCCACCGATTGGGTCGGGGATGAAGTTATAAATAGCTCGATAGGTCTGGGTGACGCGACGATGCTTGGTCGCGGCTGACGCTGCGAAGGCAGTGGCGAGAACAATTGCGGCGGAAAGCGCAATTGTTGCCTTCCTGAACATTTTTAGGTCTCCCCGGTTTGCCTTGGGCCTAAGCCAACGGGTTGCCCGTAGCCAGGCCACACAGGATGAGACCGCCAAAACACAGTTGTTCCCGTTGTCACATTAAGTTGATGTCGCGTGATGGTTCTGCACTGGATAGAACAATCTGCAAAGTCGCTGCGACAAAGGGTGGGGATTCTTTTTTTGAATCCCTTGGGCATTGCTAGTAAAGGAGTATTTGAGATGAAAATGACCGCGAAGCTGTCCTTAGCCGCACTCCTAGTCCTGTCGATCGCGGCGCCCGTGCGGGCCCAAAGCCCAACACAGGGCGACTACTACGCACCGGGCCCGACAATGCCGGTACAAGCGACCGCTGACCAACTGAAAAGAAACGAGCAGGGCGACTATTACGTGGGCAACATGACCATCCTTAGCGCGCGCCGCATGGCGGCCCTCAAAAAGTGCACCAATGGGATCGCGTTTGATTCCGACCGTTACATCGCATGCATGTCGGCGGAGGGTGAGTCTCCCTAGACGGATTAGGAGGGTTGCAGGCTCAATTCGGCGCTCGTGTTTGTGCAGCCGAAGACGGCTAGGTTCGAAAGCCGGTCGCTGGTTGCGTGACGTTTTTTTCTTCCAGTGCAATGGATAAATTGAGGTAGAAGAACTTTTTCACTGTTTGGTCTCCACCCGGAAAAATGCTCCAGTGTTTGTCCGCCGCCGTTAGTTCGCTGTTTTATGTTTTCTTCAATGCTCTTGACGTCCGACCAAACCGAGAGGGTTAGGGCGACGGGGATGGCGCCAACGAATAGAATTAAGGCGGGCATTTTCCTACCTCCTGTCGTTGCTAGGAACGTCGTGCAAACGGTGTCGCTGCGCCATTAAATTGGGCTTTCGCTAATTAAAAAATGCTTCAACCTCGCTATTGTTGCCGTCAGCAGTGCGCGGCGCCAAATACGGCGTACTTCGCTCGCGCCTTCTGACTAAATCCGAATTTAGTTCTAAAAACTGGAATTTAATGGCGCTGAGGCGTGACCCGTTCTACCTCCAAGGCATGGCAAATGCAGACTCGTCCGATGTCGGTGCGGGCCATGAAGGCAGGTGCGGCCCACACCTCTGCCCGCTCGGCCGCAGCATGGCTGGTTCGATCGCTGGGCTGGCGCGGCTAGTGGTACCCCAGAGTTTCGCTGACTTTGCCGCGGAAAACCCAATAGGACCAAGCTGTGTACATCAGGATGATGGGCAGCAAGAACAGCGTGCCAATTAGGATGAAGGCCTGCGTACTTGGAGACGAGGCTGCCTGCCATAGCGTGTAGTGGTACGGCACGATCATTGGCCAGAGGCTGATCGCGATGCCGACAAAGGACATCAAAAATAGCCCGATGGCACCCAGGAATGGCATAAATTCGTGCTGGTGTTTCAAGGCATACCATTCGCCGATTGCAATCAGCGCGGTAATGATTGGTACCGGCGAGAGAAATGCAATATTTGGCCAACTGAACCACCGTTGCGCGATCTCGCCATGTAACATCGGCGTCCAGATACTGACGCCAAGGATTGCGGCCATAACCAGCATAAGGCACACGGTGCCCACTCGCCGCGCCCAGTGCTGCAAGTTGCCTTCGGTCTTCAGGACAAGCCACCCCGCACCCAACAGGGTATACCCAAATATCAGCGCTAATCCGATGGCGAGCGGAAACGGACCAACCCAGTCGAATGAGGTGCCAGTGAAGTGCCGGCCACTTACCTTAAAGCCTTGGATAAATGCGCCGAGGACCACCCCTTGTGCGAAGGTTGCGACGATGGCCCCCCCACAGAACGCTCCATCCCAGAAGCGCCGCAGTGCCCCTTGCTTGAAGCGGAACTCGAACGCGACGCCGCGGAAAACGAGCGCGAGGAGCATAATCAGAATGGGGAAATAGACCGCTGGAATGATGATCGCGAAGGCGAGTGGAAAAGCTACCAGCAGACCGAGCCCGCCGAACACGAGCCAAGTCTCATTGCCGTCCCAGACCGGCGCAATCGAGTTCATAACGGTCCTGCGGTCTGCTTCGGTCCGCACGAACCCGTAAAGTATTCCGACGCCTAGATCGAAACCGTCGAAGACCACATAATAAAAAACCGCGAGGGCAAGAAGGGCAGTCCATACCGGCACTAGATCGAGCACCATCGCGCTCTCCTGGTTCACGAATCGGTAGCGGCTCGCGCCGCATTTTCGAAGGGGCGGTTTGGCAGGCCACTTTCGATTATTTCCGGCTTGAACTCCTCCTCTTGTGGGCCGCGGCGCACCAGCCCAGCCATGAATGCAATGCCCGTCGGGAACATGATCAAATAAACGACGACATAACAAGCTAGCGACAGAACCACGTCTGCACCGGTGAGTGAGGGCGATACAGAATCGGCGGTTCGCAACAACCCGTATACGGTCCAGGGTTGGCGGCCCACCTCGGTTGTCGTCCAGCCGGCGATGACGGCTACGAAGCCGAGCGGCGCCACCCATTGGCATAGTCGCAGGTACCAAACCGAGTTCCAGAGCTGCCCGCGCAGCCGCAGAACCTGACCCAGCGCCACCACGAACAGCATGATAAATGCGATTCCAACCATCACACGAAACGCAAAAAACGGAGGAGCCACGGGCGGCCGTTGATCCATTGGCCACTCCTTGAGACCCTTGATCACACCATTCCACGAATGAGTGAGAATGAGGCTGCCGAAATAAGGGATTTCAATTGCGTAACGCATGGTCGCTGCCGCATCATCGGGAATACCGAACAGTGTCAGCGGCGCCGGCTGGGCAGTGTCGTACCTGCCTTCGATCGCAGCTAGCTTCGCAGGCTGGTATTCGAGGGTGTTAAGCCCGTGCTGATCACCAAGAAACATCTGCAGTGGTACGAGGATGATTAGGAGATCGAGCGCCATGCGGATCATCATGCGCGCGTCGTCGGTCGCCCTGGCGCGCCGCAGAAGCCAAGCGCCTACACCCATCACCACAAAGGCAGTCGTGATGTAGAACGCAGTGACGTTATGCAGGAATCGATAGGGAAAGGAAGGATTGAAGACGATTGCAAACCAATCGACCGGCTCGAAACGTCCGTCTACGAGTTTGTAGCCCTGCGGCGTCTGCATCCATGAGTTCGTCGCCAAAATCCAAAAAGACGACAGCAAGGTTCCGAACGCGACCATGAGTGCGGCAAAAAAATGGGCCCAGCTGGGCACTAGTCGTCGGCCGAACAGAAGAACCCCAAGGAAAGAGGCCTCTAGAAAAAAAGCCATCAATCCCTCGTATGCCAGCAATGGCGAAACCACATCACCGGCGGCATCGCTGAAGCGACTCCAGTTCGTGCCGAACTGGAACGGCATGATAATCCCGGAAACGACGCCCATCCCGAATGAGACGGCCAATATCCTGATCCAGAATCCGGATATCCGGAACCAGATTTGCCGACTGGTGAAAAGATAGAGAGCTTCGAGGACAGCGATATATGAAGCAAGCCCGATCGTGAAGGCCGGCAAGAGAATGTGCCAGGCGACCACCCAAGCCCATTGCACGCGGGATAACAGAACGGGATCGAGGGTCATGTGATGTCCGGGCAGCGCCCTCCCCGTCCCCAAGCGAACCATTGACCGAAAACAATCGCTTAAGGCACCGAGTTCGAGTTAGTTACGATCCCAACGCACCCGGCATTATCTCATCTGAAACGGTTACAATCCAGATGGCTCGGCTGAAAATCTTGGCCCAGAACGTGTGACGATTACGGCGATGCGCTTGTCTTCATGACAGACCCTGGCAGGCTCGACGATCGTCACCGTGAGACTATGGATATCGACCTGCACATTTTTTCAGAAGAACTATGTTCGCATTTGCTCTTGCTGCACTGCATAAGTCCGAAACTCGCGGAATACGGTCTGGACTGTCGACGTTTACCCAAATGCTCCGGTTCTCATGTTTTAATAATCGCGCGCACATCATCGCCGTGTCCGTGTTTTTCCTCTGCACGGGGTGAGGCACTTTTGAACTTATCGGGTCCGCGCATCATTCCTCGCGCCTAGCGGGACTGCACGCGTTTCCAATTGCTCGCAAAATTCTCAAAGCCGCGGTTTTTATTTGGAGACCACATGTTTGCCTGTTTGTCGCTTCATTCGTCTCTCCGCGTCCAGGTTTATTCAAGGTTCCCGTTTGCTATGGACTTCCCTATTGGCGCTCCGACTATTGTGGTGGCAGCATAAACTTCGGCGACCTGATCGCGAAGCTGAGTTGCTGATCTCACTGCGAACGGGATCGAAAACCATGGCGGCGTAACCGGTGGCCACGGCAGACCCCGTCCCTGCCACACCGGTGTGCGGGGAGGAGTGAAGGAGAAGAATAATGCCGAAAAATTCTACTATTGGCCGCCCTTGGTTCGATCCCCTTTTGTGCGCCGAGTGATTGCGCTTTGTACGCCGGCTCGGGCTGGAACGAGGCCCACGTAGCCGAGTTAAGCGATTAGCCGGCCGGGGTCGTGCTCCCATACTTTATCCTGGCTGCGCTATAGTGGGTCCAGGACGTCCCGTAGACGGAATACCCGCGCTGCCGATTTCATGGCCGATGATGTCCTATTTGGAAGCCGATTGATGTCAGGTAGCCGGGCCGAGGTCGCACATAGATGAGCTGAGCAGCATGGGTATCGTTCGCTTTGCTCTGAGATTGCCGCATACTTTCTATGTCCTCGCCGCCCTCGTCCTATTCCTTGGCGTCACAGCGGTGCTGTCGATGCCAACCGATATTTTCCCCGAGATCGACATCCCGGTCGTGACCATCATCTGGCAATATACAGGACTCAGCACGCCGGAAATGGAACAGCGGGTCACGACTTACAGTGAGTATTCGTTGTCATCGAGCGTGAACGGAATTCAGGACATCGAAGCCCAGACCTTAAATGGCATCTCGATTCAGAAGGTTTTCTTTCAACCGGACGTGAATCTCGATCTGGCGATTGCTCAGATCGTCGCCGGAACAAATTCGATCCGCGCACTGATGCCGACTGGAATCCAGCCGCCCATCATCGTCCAGTATAATGCCTCAAGCGTGCCGGTTCTGCAGATCGGGTTAAGCTCCGAGACCCTAAACGAGCAGCAGCTCTACGACTACGGCATTTACCGGTTACGGCAGCAGCTCGCGCCTATCCATGGCATCACGCTTCCCACCCCAGCCGGCGGCAAGTATCGCCAGATCATGGTCGATATCGATCCGTTGAAACTGCAGGCCAAGGGACTGACACCCTTGGATGTCGTCAATGCCGTGAACGCGCAGAATCTCACGATCCCCTCTGGCTTGGCCAAGATCGGGGATACCCAGTTCACGGTGCGCACTAACTCGCTTCCGACAACCATTGATGATCTCAACAACATCCCCATCAAATTCGTCAATGGCGCCACCGTGTTCGTCAAGGATGTCGGACAAGTCCATGACGGCTCTGCCGTGCAGCAAAACATAGTGCGGACGGACGGAAGCCGTGCGGTGTTGCTGAGCATCATTAAGAACGGTAACGCATCGACGCTCGCCGTCGTCAAGGCCGTCAAACAGGCACTCAGCGTGGCGCGGGCAGCGGCGCCGCCGGGCATGCACATTAAGGAGCTGTTCGATCAGTCGGTATTCGTCCGGGCTTCGATTGAGGGTCTGCTTAAGGAAGGCGCCATTGCGGCTTGTCTGACAGCGCTGATGATCGTTCTGTTTCTGGGGTCGTGGCGGTCGACACTTGTGGTGATGATTTCGATCCCGCTCGCAATCTTAAGCTCGCTCGTCGTTCTCTATTTCCTTGGTGATACGATCAACACAATGACGCTCGGCGGCCTAGCGCTGGCAATCGGAATTCTGGTCGACGACTCGACCGTTACGATCGAAAATACTCACCGCCTACTCACCGAGGAACGCATGCCGCTGCCTGCGGCGACGCTCGAAGGCGCCGCAGGCATTGCCGTGCCGACGCTGGTGTCGACACTTGCGATCAGCTGCGTATTCGTCTCCGTGGTCTTCTTACATGGACCGGCGAAATATCTCTTCACGCCACTCGGGCTTGCAGTGGTGTTTGCGATGCTGGCGTCCTACGGGTTTTCACGGACCTTAACGCCGATCACCATTGGGCTTTTGCTTAAGGGCGAGCAGCATGGCGGTGAGAGCTGGTTTGACCGTTTGTATGCTCGGTTTAACCGAGGCTTCGAGACCATGCGCGACGGTTATACCGAACTCCTCGGCACATTAATGCATCGTCGGTTGATCGTGCCTGCCGTCGCTGCGATCGTTCTCGCGCTCGGCGGCACGCTCTTCATGTTCGTTGGCCGCGACTTCTTCCCGGTTATCGATGGCGGCCAGATTCAATTGCACGTTCGTGTCCCAGCTGGCACGCGCATCGAAAAGACCGAGCAGATGTTTCAGGCGATCGAGGACAGAATCCGTCAAGTCATTCCGGAGAACGATCGAGACCTGATCTTGGACAATATCGGCTTGCCGGCGCGTTCGTACAATTATGCCTTCAGCGACGGCACGGCGACCGGTCTCAACGATGGGGTTATTCTCGTTGCATTGAAGGACGGCCACGCCCCGACGGCAAATTACATCCGAAAGCTTCGCCAAGTGCTGCCAGCCGCCTTCCCCGACACGATATTCTACTTTCAGCCGGCCGACATGGTGACGCAGATCCTTAATTTCGGCATCCCGGCGCAGATCGACGTACGTACTGTTGGCTACGACCGAGCTAACAATCTGCGCATCGCCAAGGAACTGACGCAAAAGATCGCGGCTATCCCGGGATTGGCCGATGTCCATTTACAGCAGGAGATCAACGCACCCGAACTGTTCGCACAGATCGATCGCGCCCGCGCCGCTCAGTTCGGTCTGACTGCAAATAGCATTGCGCTTAACCTGAATACGAGCCTGAGCTCATCCGAGCAGGTTTCGCCCAATTTTTGGACAGACCCGACGAACGGCACGCCGTACTATCTGGCGGTGCAGACACCCGAGTACCGGGTGGATACGTTGAACGAACTGAAGAACACCCCAATCGCGACGTTCACAGCCGCCGGCGGCAATCCCGTACCGGGGCTGCTTAGCAACGTCGCAACTATCAAGCGCGATTCGGTCCAGACCAACGCCAATCAGGCCAATGTCCAGCCGGTGTATGAGATCTATGCCAATGCGCAAGGTCGCGATCTCGGTTCGATTTCCGGCGACATCAACAAGCTCATTGCGCAATATCAGAAGCAACTTTCGCCGGGTAATCGGATCGAAGTCGCCGGGCAAATCGTCAGCATGAACAACGCGTTTCGGGACCTGGCAATCGGTATAATGTTCGCCGCCGTTTTCGTCTATCTGCTGATGGTCGTCAATTATCAGACCTGGGGCGAGCCGTTTGTTGTCATTTTGGCTCTGCCGGCGACGTTCTGCGGCATTGTGACGATGCTCTACATCACCAACACCACGCTCAGCGTTCCCTCGCTGATGGGGGCGATCATGGCCATCGGCGTCGCATCGGCCAATTCGATCCTGCTTGTTACCTTTGCGCGCGAGCAACAACTCGCCGGCTTGCCGGCGCTCGACGCGGCAATCGCCGCCGGCCGCACCAGAATCCGTCCAGTTTTGATGACGGCGGCTGCGATGATTGTCGGCATGATCCCTATGGCGATCGGTGGGGCGGGCGAGGAGCAGAATGCCGCGCTGGCGCGCGCGGTGATCGGCGGCCTGTTATTTGCCACGCCGACCACACTTCTCGCTGTGCCCTACCTCTTCGCCATGCTACGTAAGGGTAACGACGGCAAGCCGGCACATGGCGTATTCGAGGAGGGTTTGCCGTGAACAAGATGGAACGGTCACCGGCGCCGGACCCGAACGCCAAGACCGAGCAAATTGAAACAACGGCGCCACCCAGAAGGGGCAACGGCCGCATGATGCTGGCGGCTGGCATCGTTGTCTTACTCGCCGGGGCGTTGGCGGCGGGCATCTGGCAACACTACAGCGTACACGCGCAGGTCATGGCTGCGGCCGAGCAGCAGCGCGACTTCGTCCCCACGGTGACGACGGCAACGGTCAATGCCAGCGGCAAAACGATGTCGGTGATCTGGCCGGGTACAACCGAAGCGTACGCTCAAGCAAACATTTATGCGCGGGCCAGTGGTTATGTTTCCAAGCGCGAAGTCGATATCGGCAGCCACGTAAAAGCCGGCCAATTGCTCCTGGAAATCACCGCACCCGAGCTCGATCATCAGATTGCTCAAGCTGATGCGACGCTCGTCCAGCTGCAGGCCGCATTGAAGCAAGCGCAGGCCAATCGCGATCTCGGGCAGGTCACTTGGAACCGTGACAGCGTTCTCGTGCAAAAGGGATGGGTTACGGCACAGCAGGGTGACACCGATCGGTTGAATCTCCAGGCGCAGGACGCGGCGGTCGCCGTCGCCGACGCGAACGTCAAGGCGCAGACCGCACAGATTGCCGTGTTGCACCAGCAGAAGGATTATCAGAGCATAACCGCGCCCTTCGACGGTGTAATTACACAACGCAATGTCGACATCGGCAGTCTTGTGCAGGCAGACGCGACAACTGGCACGTTTCTATTCACGCTGATGCAGAGCGATACGTTGCGCATTCAGCTCTATGTTCCACAGGACGAAGTTTTCGGTTTGGGCCCCGGCGTTGACGCAGTCATTCGCGTGCCGGAGCTGCCGGGCCGCGATTTTCCGGGAAAGGTGACGCGCATCGCCGATGCGCTACAGCCGGGCACACGAACACTTTTGACCGAAATCGACGTGCCTAATCCGGACAATGCTTTGTCGCCCGGACTCTATTGCACCGTCGAGCTGAAGATTCCGCGCAAGACGCCATCGCTGATTCTGCCGTCCGAAGCGATCATCTTCAACGCCAAAGGCCTCAGCGTCGCAGTGGTCGAAAACGGGACCGCGCACCTGCACAATGTCAACGTCGTGCGTGACTTCGGCACCACAGTTGAAGTGAACACGGGCGTCAAGGACGGCGACCAGGTGATCCTAGCTCCGCCCGTCAATCTTGCCGACGGCCAGAAAGTCCAGGTTCGGGCCAAACCGCCGACATAGCGTTCATGTAACGCAGGAATGTTGCGCGCGCCTTTTCTTCTGTTGTTGTCTTGATGTTCACCATCATTCGCTGCAATGCGCTCCGGTTTGACGGCGTCGATCATAGCCACCACGCCCGCAACGCTCCAGACTTGATCAATGCCAGCGATCATGCAGGCGCAAAGAGAAGCCGGCGCTCGGCTCCTCGCCCGTTGGAGAAATGTTGGAGAAATGGACTCCGCCACCAACACTGGAAGCGCAAGTATTTGAATTGATTGGCGCTCCCTAGGGGAGACTGCGGGCAATCTCAGAAATGCCGATAAATCCGAAAGAAATCACATCACCTGCTCGCGGAGTGATACCACTCTGTTATCCCACTCACAATCATCTTCCCCCGCACAGGTCTCACGCCTCCCTGCCCCGCGGATTAGCGATCACCGCAGGGACGCCGATTAACTCAGTCAATCCTTCAGCCACGATCTTCACGCGGCGGCACTCAACAAGACCATGTGACAGATCAGTCCACATCCAAAGCATCATGGCGATGCAGCTGTTCTCAACAAGATCAAGAATTGCCATGGGGGATCGGTACTGCAATGAGCGCGCATTGTGGGCCGCTGTAGCCCCTCAGATTTCTGCAAAATGTACCGAGACCCTCCTGGACACCCTCTCGGGGCAGGACGATGATATGCGGCAACCCTGACTTTGGGTTGCCGTCATGGACATCGTGGTCTGGCTGCGGAGCCTTGGCCTCGGACGGTATGAGGCGGCGTTCCGCGACAACGAGATAGACGAGACGGTTCTTCCGAACCTCACAGCGGAAGACCTAAAGGACCTCGGTGTCTCTGTCGTCGGCCACCGCCGCAAACTCCTCGATGCTATCGCTGCTTTACGAACAGATGCGGGCCCCAAGGCTCCATCCTCTAATGCAACGACCACTTCCAGCGGGCCGGCCGTCTCCCCCGAAGACCACGCCGAGCGCCGTCAGGTGACCGTGATGTTCTCCGACTTGGTCGGCTCGACGGCACTGTCCGCGCGCATGGACCCGGAAGACCTGCGCGACGTCATTTCGGCCTACCAGAAGTGCGTCGCAGAGACTGTGGGCTGCTTCGGAGGCTTCGTGGCGAAGTACATGGGCGATGGCGTCCTTGTTTACTTTGGGTATCCGCAGGCACATGAGGACGATGCTGAGCAGGCTGTACGCGCAGGCTTGGAGCTAGTCGCGGCACTGAGTGGCCTAAAGACCCAAGCGGCGCTGCAAACGCGCGTAGGTATTGCGACAGGCGTGGTCGTGGTCGGCGATCTGGTCGGATCGGGAGAGGCGCAGGAGCGTGGCATCGTCGGCGAGACGCCCAACCTTGCGGCTCGCTTGCAGGGCATCGCTGAGCCCAATTCTGTGGTCATCGCCGACGACACGCGAAAGCTGCTTGGCAATCTGTTCGAGCTTGAGGACCTTGGAGCGAAGGACCTCAAAGGCATCGCAGAACCTGTTCGGGCTTGGGCGGCACTACGACCGAGTTCTGTGGAAAGCCGCTTCGAGGGGCTGCATGGGAGCGCGTTGACTAAACTTGTCGGACGCGAAGAGGAACTTGAACTCCTTCTTCAGCGCTGGTCGAAGGCCAAGACCGGCGAAGGCCAAGTGGTGTTGCTCTCGGGCGAAGCTGGTATCGGCAAATCCCGACTGACGGCGGCGCTGCTGGAACGGCTCGTTGGAGAGCCGCACACGCGCCTGCGTTATTTCTGCTCGCCGCAGCACGCTAACAGCGCATTCTTTCCGATCATCAGGCAGATAGAACGTGCCGCTGGGTTTAGCCACACTGACACCGGGCCAGCGAAACTCGACAAGCTTGATGCGGTGCTCGCTCTGGCATCAACGTCCGAACAAGACGCCGCGCTGTTTGCCGATCTGCTGCCGCTGCCGAACGACGGACGTTATCCCGCGCTCGAACTGACGCCGCAGCAGCGCCGGCAAAAAACGCTGGAGGCGCTTGGCTCGCAGTTGGTCGCTTTGTCACGCTCTCGTCCGGTGCTGATGATCTTCGAGGATGCGCATTGGGCTGACCCCACGAGCCTGGAAGTGTTTGGTCGAGTGGTGGACCAGATCGCGATCCACCCCATGCTGCTGCTCATAACTTTTCGGCCAGAGTTTGAACCGCCATGGATCGGACAGCCGCACGTCACCGTCCTCACCATCAATCGGCTGACGCGGCGTGAGGTCGAGGCGATGATCGATCGGGTTGGCGGCAATCAGCTCGTCCCAGATATCCGACAGGACATCATCGAGCGGACCGATGGCATTCCCCTGTTCGTGGAGGAAATGACCAAAGCAGTGCTGGAAGCGGAGAGCCAGAGCGCGGCCGCGCGCACGACCGCGGCCATTCCGTCCCCGGCAGTGGCGGTCCCGGCGAGCTTACACGCCTCACTGATGGCACGGCTCGACCGGCTTGGACCCGCAAAAGAAGTAGCGCAGATCGGAGCAGCCCTCGGGCGCGAGTTTTCCCATGCGCTGTTAGCTGCCGTGACGCGGAAGCCTGAAGCGGAACTTCGGTCGGCTCTCGACCGTCTCGTTGTGGCTGGTTTGCTGTTCCGGCAGGGTGCGTCGCGCCAGGCCACTTACCTATTCAAGCACGCACTCGTGCAGGACGCCGCCTACGGCACGCTGCTGCGAGAACCGCGACGAGCGCTGCAAGCTCGCATAGCCGAAACTCTGGAAAGTGATTTCGCCGACGTCACTGAGAACGAGCCTGAGGTTTTGGCACGTCACTGCACTGAGGCTGGGTTGATCGAGAAGGCTGCGGGTCTGTGGGGCAAGGCCGGACAGCGGTCGATCGAGCGCTCGGCGCTGGTCGAAGCCGTAGCTCAGCTCACCCGCGCCCTCGACCAGATCGCGACCTTGCCAAGCACCCCGGCGTTGCGTCACGAGGAGGTCAAGCTTCAGGTCGCCCTCATAACCCCACTCATGCACGTTAAAGGATACGCTGCTCCGGAAACGAAGGCGGCTGTGGAGCGGGCGCGTCTGCTGATCGAGCAGGCTGAAGGGATGGGAGAGCCTCAAGAAGACCCCCTGCTGCTATTCTCGGTTCTCTATGGCTTCTGGGTTGCGAACTACATAGCGTTCAAAGGGGACGCCCTGCGCGATCTTGCGGCTCACTTCCTAACCCTCGCCGAGAAGCAAACGGGCACGGGCCCGCTGATGGTCGGGCATCGTATCATGGCCATTTCGTTGCTGTTTACGGGGGATATCACGGAAGGACGAACGCATTTAGACCGAGCGCTCGCGCTTTATAATTCCGTCGAGCACGCCTCACTAGCTACTCGATTTGGCCAGGACCCCCTGGTCTCAATCTTGTCCTATCGGGCGCTTGCTCTGGTGTTGCTTGGCTATCCTGACGCCGCTCTGACGGACGCCGACCGCGCGGTGGAGCACGCGCGCGACACCGGACAGGCGGCCACGCTAATGTACGCGCTAACACATGCTTCCCTGGTCAATTCGCAATGCGGAGATTATGACGTAGGAAACGCGCGCGCTGATGAAGCCAACACCTTAGCGGATGAAAAATCCTCGTTGTTTTGGAGGGCCAGCGGGATGTTGGGGCGAGGTTGTGCTTTTGCCATGAAAGGCCGCGGCGCTGAGGCAGTCGAGACCATCAACTCCGGCATCGGCGCCTTGCGAACGACAGGATCAACTAATTGGCTGCCGATGTATATGTCATACTTGGCAACTGCCCATGCGGGCCTTGGCCAATTCGGTGAAGCGTGGCGCTGCATCGGCGAAGCTATCGGGACGATTGCAACGACGAAAGAAAGGTGGTTCGAGGCGGAGGCTAATCGTGTAGCTGGCGAAATCGCTCTCAAATCGCCCGAACCGGTTGTTTCGAAAGCAGAGACGTATTTCGAGCGTGCTCTTGCTGTAGCGCGAAAACAGCAAGCAAAGTCTTGGGAACTACGCGCGGCGATGAGCATGGCACGGCTCTGGCGCGACCAGGGCAAGCCGCGGCAGGCTCGCGAGCTGCTCGCTCCGGTCTACGGCTGGTTCACTGAAGGCTTCGACACGCGCGATCTGAAGGAGGCGAACGCGCTGCTCGAAGAGCTTCAGAGAGCCTAGGGAGCGCTCGCCGCAGTAACTCGGAGTGTGCTGATGGTGCTAGCAACGGAAATGAAGAAACTCACGCTGATTTCCGTACTGCTCTTGGCGGCGTCGCCAGCCGTAGCGCAGGTTGCTACGTCGCTGAGCCAACAACAGTTGGGCGGTCAGAGCGTCCAGTCCGCAGCGACCCAAGCCCCAACGACCGGCGTTTTCTGCATCGAGGAAATGACTGCGACATTCTGCAACGTCCCCAGCGGTCCGAGCGAAGGTGGCTACGGGTCGAGAGGCGTGTCCACATCGAGCAGTGCGTCAGGAACAAGCAGCGTGTCTGCATCGAGCGGCGGCGCTGGTGGCATCAGCTCGTCTATCCCGCCATGCGGCAGCGAGCCGCCGTTTAACGAATTGTGCAACTGAACCAAGCTTACACAAAAGTGGGACACTGAATCGTTTCTACGGAATCATTAGAACCTATCTCAAAATTGTCTTGAAGAGGATAACGAGGCAGGCGAGCTGGACAAAGCCGAGGAAGTTTTGAGTATGGAATTCCCAGCGGACGAGTATGCGGCGCTGCCATTGTATCCAGGCGAAGAAACGCTCGACGAGCCAGCGTCGCATAAAACGGCTCAGCCGTCGTCGATCTTGCGTCGGCGGCTTGATGCGA
>Ga0187780_10001103_pt1 | contig 20316 bp, 28 predicted proteins | sample 1015_Q2_SP10_20__FD_132429 | JGI IMG/M metagenome (GOLD analysis project Ga0187780, IMG submission 132429) | Tropical peat soil microbial communities from peatlands in Department of Meta, Colombia - 1015_Q2_SP10_20_MG | ecosystem: Environmental > Terrestrial > Soil > Wetlands > Peat | place...
CGCGCCGCGGCGCCGCCGGGCGTGCGTTTCGTACCGCGCTTCATCGGCGACGACGAGCTGCCCGCGTACTTCCGGCGCGCGGACCTAGTCGTGCTGCCCTACCGCGAGATCGACCAGTCGGGCGTGCTGTTCACCGCGCTCGCGTTCGGCAAGCCGCTGCTGCTGAGCGACGTAGGCGGCTTTCCGGAGGTCGCCGCGACCGGAGCCGCGCGCACGTTCCCCGCTGGCGATGCCCGCGCGCTGCACGACGCTCTACGCGAGCTGCTCGATGACCCCGCCGCGCGCTCGCGGTTGGCGACGGCGGCGCGCGCGGCGACCGCGGGGCCGTACGCGTGGGACACGATCGCGCGCCGGACGCTCGCGCTGTACGAGCGGTTGCTCGCCGGCTGAACGCTGGGCGCACATCGCCTGCAGTCGCGCTCGGCGAGAATCCCGCCGGTGCTAGCTCTCGAAATCCTGTTCTGGGGTTCGGCCGCGCTGATCGTGTGGACGCAGCTCGGCTACGCCACCGCGCTGCTGGCGCTCGCGCGTGTACTGCCAGCCCCGGCGGCCGGACCGCGCGAACCCGACCTGCGCAGCCGCGACAGCGGCGGAGCCTCTCAACAGTCATCCCCCGCTGCGCAACTGCCCGACATGTCGCTGATCGTCGCCGCGCACGACGAGCAGGCGGTGATCGCGGCGAAGGTCGCCAACGCGCTCTCGCTCGACTACCCGCGCGAGCGCTTGCAGGTGATCGTCGCGTGCGACGGCTGCACCGATGCGACCGCCGAGCGTGCCCGCGAGGCCGGCGCCGACCTCGTGCTCGAGCTGTCGCGCGGCGGCAAGATCCGCGCGCAGGACGCCGCCGTCGAGCAGGCACGCGGCGAGCTCGTCGCGTTCTCGGACGCGAACGCGTTGTGGGAGCCGGACGCCGCGCGGGAGTTGGTCGGCGCGTTCGCGGACCCGCGCGTGGGCTACGCGTGCGGCCAGGTGCGCTTCCTGGGCGGCGCCGGCACCAATCAGGAGGGTGTCTACTGGCGCTACGAGATGGCCGTGCGCGAGCGCGAGTCGCGGCTCTCGTCGATCACCGCCGGCAACGGCGCGATCTACGCCACGCGGCGCGACAGTTACATCGTCGTCGACCCGATCATGGGCCACGACCTGTCGCTGCCGTTCAACACCGTCAAGCGCGGTCTGCGGGCCGTGTATGTGTCGAGCGCGCGCGCGAGCGAGAAGATGGTGCCTTCGATCGGCGGCGAGTTCGCGCGCAAGCGGCGCATGATGAGCCACACGTGGCCGATCCTGTTGCGCGGCGGCATCCTCTCGCCGCGCGGCTACCCGCCCGGCTACGCGCTGATGATCCTCTCGCACCGCCTGCTGCGCTACGCCACGCCCGCGCTGCACGCGATCGCTTTCGCCGCCAACGTTGCGCTCGTCGCCCTCAGCGGCGGCGGAGCGCAGGTCTTGTACGCGGTCACACTCGGCCTGCAGTTGCTGTTGCTGCTCGCCGCCGCGCTTGCCGGCATGCTCCCGCTGAGGCCGCTGCTCGTCGCACGCTACTACGTGCTCACCACGGCCTCGATCGCCGCGGGGCTGTGGGACTGGCTGCGGCACGGGACCGAGGCAAGCTGGGAGGCGGCTGAGGGCACGCGCTGAGGGTGCAGGTGGACTGACGAGAAGACGCGACGATCGCGCTGACCGCGCGACTGCGCCCTCGTACATCGCCGTGGCTACTGAGCCAGGATATCGCCAGCTCTCGGAGCGCTGCGTCTGCGGGCGGCGAGCCCGCCTATTCCTGGCTGCGTGCCGGGGAAATACTGATTGCAGGCCGGTTGGGCCTGCGCTACGCTCGACGCGCGATCACGGCAGGAATGCCGGTTAGTTGGTGCCCAAACGAACAACGAGGCTGCCGATTCACATGACGCTCAGGGCTCTGGGGTGGCGAGCAACCGATCGACCCAGATACGAGCCTTCTCGACCGCAGCGCACGCGCTAACACGATCGAGGCGCTCATCAAGCACGTCGTCGTAGCGAAACTCGACTGCCCAGGGGACCAACGCGCGCACCTCATCTACTGACACGGGTGGAGTCTGGTCGACATCTTCGAGCAGAGAGAGCAGCTTGCCGAGGTCGTGTATTCGGGGCGGTGCCACGCCGAGTTGCGCCAGGGCGGCCTTCAGCAGCTTCTCCAACGCCTGCTGTGCGTGGAAGCCGATGAGGTCGTCGGGTACATCTGGATCGTTCGCGAGCCTGTCAAGCGCAATCTCGTCGCTCTCCGCCTTGCGCGCGAAGCGGGCGGCAAGATCGCGCAGATCAGGTTTCGGCGAGGACACGGCCCTCCGTAAGAGCGTCGTGGATCAGCGTGCCGGGGAGATCGCCCCACGCCTCCGCGTACTCGCTCGCAACGACCACGACATCCGCGGCTATCTTGAGTGGGTCGAGCGCTGCGCGCAAGCGCACCATCTCGGTGGCCTTGCTTGCCACCGACGGCTCGATCACGAGGAAGTCGAAGTCACTATCGAGACCAGCCTCGCCGCGCCCGTGGGATCCAAAGAGGATCACCTTGGACCTAGGAGGAGCGGCATGCGCCAACAGACGGCCAGCGCGATCGACGATTTCGGCTGCGGTCACAACGTGTAATGGTAGTTCTTGACTCCGCTGCAGAGGGGCCACCGCTCAGTGTTTGCACTCGGCGAGGCGCCGCCCTACGTGATGGCGCAGCTCGGCCACACCACGCCAAGCCTCACGCTCGCCATCTACGCGCGCCAGATGGATCGCCGCGACGGCGAGCCCGAGCGCCTGAAAGCCCTTGTCGAGGGCCGCGAATGGGCACCCAGGGGCACTAGCGGCGATCTGGGCAGTAGCGAGCCGGTCACGCCGACATACGGCCCCCACACGGAACTTGGCTCTGTAGCGCGTATATTGAAGGATCGAGGGGTCATAGCTCAGCTGGGAGAGCGCCTGCTTTGCAATCGGGTCGCAGGCTTCACAGTAGGCCCCATTCCTCAGCGTTTATCGGCTACGGGCGATTCAGGCTTCGCTTGGATATGGCGGGATTGGGTGCGATTCGGTCGGCTTTGGGCACCGGATTGCGGTGCCCAAACGAAAAAACGACTACGCGAGTGCGAGCTTCAGGTCTGCCGGGCTTGCCTTCGCTGGTAGCTCAAGCAGAAGCTCGCCGTCCGCTTCGTCAAGAAGCTTGCGGATGTCAATGAGCGTGAGGCCGACCAGATCGCCGTTCTCATCAAAGCTGACAGCGTGTCCTCCAGGCGTCTCGTCAAAATCGACTGCCCGGGCAGGATCGCCCTGGGATAGGTAGAGCACGTCCGCATCGTGGTCGTAGCGGACGCGGTCAAAGATGTAGGGGCCGATATGGACGGTCATGGCTTGGTTCTCCTCGGAAACGCCGTGCGTATGCTCCCGGTTGAGTCTTCGTCAAAGGCTACTACCACCTTGAGCCACCGACTCGGTCCGGCGCCCTCCAGGTAGAACCAGTCCTGACCGGGGCGAGGCCGCTCGATCCGGTGGGTGGGCGCCTCAATCGCCCGGATCACATCAGCGCGAAACGGCGCCATGTACGGGTGTCCCTCGATGATGTGGTTCCAGCGCTCCTCAGTCAGCTGGACAGTTCGTCCGAGTGGATCTATCGCCAGGTCCATCGCTGGGATTCTTCTCGACGCCGCGGACCGGCCTTACGTGTGACCTCGTGACCACAGCTCGGCTGGTCAAGTACGTCTGCTCTGGAATGTGATGAAGGAGGCCCCCTTTGGTGGCACGATCGTTTGTCACCGAAGACCGAGCCTGGAAGGAGGCCTCGTACATCATGTTGCACGTTGGGTTGGATCTCAGTCGCAAGCGCGTCGATGTCTGCCTGATCTCTGATCAGGGCGAGCTCGTCGATGAGCTGGCTGCGCCGTTTGACGAGGACGGCTTGCGTCGCTTGAGCGAGCGTGTCGCCGCGAAACAGACGGGTCGGGTGCGCGCGGTCGTGGAGTCGATGAACGGCGCGCGGTTCGTGCACGACGCGCTCGAGGTGCATGGGTGGGACGTGCTCGTGGCTGACGCGCAGCGGGTGAAGGGTCTGGCGCCGTTGGCGTGCAAGACCGACAAGATCGACGCGCGCGTGCTCGCCGAGCTGTCGTTTCGTGATCTGGTGCCGGCGATCTGGCTGCCCGACCCGCGGGTGCGTCGTGAGCGCGAGCTCGCACGCTTTCGCCTGCACCTGGTGCGTCATCGCTCGAGCCTGAAGAACCGCATCCACTCGACGCTGATCACGTTCGGCAAGCCATGCCCGGTCTCGGACCTGTTCGGCGTCGCCGGGCGCAAGCTGCTCGGACGCCTCGATGTCCCTGCGCCGTGGCGCGAAAACGTCGAAGCGAGCGTCCTGCTGGTTGATCAGCTCGACCGCCAGATCGACGCGGTCGCCAGCGAGCTGAAGTTTGTCGGCGCCGATCATCCCTACGTGCCGTTGCTCATGAGCGCCCCGGGGGTGGGCTGGCTGGTGGGGTTCTCGATCGCGTGCGAGATCGGCGACATCAGTCGCTTCTCCTCGCCGACGAAGCTGTGCGGCTACACCGGCCTGTGCCCGCGCGTCATCCAGTCCGGGGAAACCGACCGTCGCGGGCCGATCTCCAAGCACGGCCCCAAATACTTGCGCTGGGCGCTGTTCGAGGCCGCGCTGAACGCATGCGACCATCCCGTCTACAAGGAGCGCTATGAGCGCACCAAGAAGCGTCTCGGCCGCCAGCGCGGCCCGAAGGTCGCGCAGATCGAGCTCTCCCGGAAGCTCACCGAGGCGATCTGGCACATGCTCACCCGCAACCAACCCTTTGCTCCGGCAGGCGCCCCATTTCGTCTAGCCGCTTGACGGTTCTCTCTGGAAATGCGCCACCGGAGACGACCGGCGCTCGGCAGTGGGCCAGCCAACAGGCGAGCCCTCGACACCGCGCTTCGCCCAGGCTAAGCCTCTGCGGCGCTATGAGGGGGGGCCACTCTCTCGCTGGGACAAGTTCCGCTCGATGATCGCACCGTAGTCCGATCTGTATTACCGCCATATTCGCTGCGCTGGATGGCTTACCACGCACCGAGGACATCTGACCAGTCAGCGAAGCTCCTTCGGATTAGTTCGCCTGCTTGGTACAGGCTGTATAGGCCAAGGATCACGATCACGGTCGTTTGCCACCACTGGCGGCCACCGTGTTCAATTGGGGCCGCGAACCATGCGAGGACGAAAGCCACGGATAGAACCGCGTAGGCGATGCCGAAGCCACGCGAAGCGCTAACCGATCCCTTAGCACTGCTTACGTAGAGGGCATGTCGGCGTTGAAAGTCCAAGCCCTGGACATGTGGCTCAACGAACAAGCGCAAATAGATGCCGGCACTAGCCACACCCAGACTCGCGCGGATCGTCAACTTCTCGGCCACTATGGTCACGATGGCAGCGAGTCCGACCAAGAAGCACACCTCGGTTGGCGACCGCGTGGGGGGAGAGCGCATCAGCAGCCCGAGGATGAGGCCGCTGGCTGCGAGCGCAAAACCGAGAAAGCCCTGACGCTCCCGCTGATCCTGCCGCATCCCCTCGCGGATGAAGTCGAACTCCTTCAGATAGCCGGCGATCTGGTCATCCACTGGGCTGTCCTGCGACATTTGGCAATGGTCGCACGGTGATGTCGAGCGCGATCGCCCGCCCCGCCCAGCGATTTCGAGGAGCACCCGAAAGCCCACGAATGGGCAGCAGCGACCGTCCGAGTATGCGAGGCGGTCGCGAGAGGAAACGGCCACGTTCGAGAATCCGCTCTACAGCGCGTATATTGGGGAGCTGAGGGGCCATAGCTCAGCTGGGAGAGCGCCTGCTTTGCAAGCGGGCTCGCGGCGCAAGCGCTGAGGCCGATTTTCCGCATGGTTGTGCGGGATCGTGGCGATTGACAGGCCGGCGAATGCGGCACGATCCGGTGTGTTCCGGCTGGGTTTGGGCACCGAAACTCGCCGCTGCCCATTCGTGATCTGGCCGCCGCGGTTACGAGTCTCCGCTGGCCGTCTGCGGACTGCGGGTAGTCGAGTACGCTTGAGGGCTCGTGGAGGCGTTCGAGTCTTTCGTCGCGGTGGCGCTCGAAACCGAGGGGTTCGTGGTGTCCGGGGGAGTGAAGTTCCGCGTCAAGCTACCGACACGGAAGGCCGGGTATGTCGAGGAGCAGACCCACGGCTATGAGGTGGACCTCGTTGGCGCCCGAGCCGACCAGCTCGTCCTGGCAAGCGTGAAGTCCGCCTTCGGATCGCGCGGCGTGGTCGCCGAGCATGTCATGGGGACCACCTCCGATGAGGGCGCCCGCAGGCGGTATAGGCTCCTAAATGACGAGACGGTGCGGACGGCCGTTGTCGAGGCCGCGGCAGAGCGCTACCGCTATCGCCCCAACCAGGTTCAGCTCCGGCTCTACGTAGGCCGCTTTGCCGGGCGCAAGGCCGGTGAGCACGAGCGGCAGGTACGCGATTGGGCGGCACGCGAGCGGGTCGGCGGCGCTCCGATCTCAGTCGTCGGCGTGCGGGAGGTTGTCCGCACCGTCCGAGAGGCCGCGGGCGACACTCAGTACCGCGACAGTCCCGTCCTAGTCGCGCTCAAGGCGCTACAGGAGGCTGACCAGCTTGTGCCGGAGCCTCCCGGCTGATCGCGTTGACGCTGGGCTGAGCCTATGGGCGGACCTGGATGCGGCTTGATTGGGGGCGATCCGGCGGGGTTTCTCGAGGTTTTCCAACACAGCGCGGCCAGCCGGTACGGTGTCCTGATGGCGTACTCCGCGAAGGCTGTCGAGCGTCGACGTTGTCGTGCCATCTGCCGCAGTGGGTCGCCCTGTCGGGCGTGGGCGATCTGGGGTCATCCCGAGGGCTTGTGCAGCACGCACGCCGGCCGGACGCGCGGACGACGTGAGCGCCGGTCGCGGCCACCCGCTCATGCGCGCTACGAGAAGTGTCGCTGCGAAGCGTACGCCTGGCCTCATCGACCTGGCGGCGGCTTCTGTCGATGGCCCGACCCGCCGCTCGACAGGAGTCCGACCCGAGCGGGAACGCATTCGTGGCCGCGACTCCGGGCAGCGGGCGCAGTCGGCCCCAGGATCGAGGCGATACTCAGGTTTGGACCCAACGCTCAGACGAGGCGCAGCTCGCACGCTCTCGATGCCCCGCCTGAGCCAACGATCCTCCAAGAGCTAGCCCGCATCCTGCGCCAGATGGACGAGTCTGCTACTCAGCGCCCAGGCGCAGGCGCGGGCCACGATGCTCCATGCTTTGAGGCATGCTCCTCGGCCCTTGCGATCAGCTCGGACGGCCGGATGCCTAGCGTGACCGCAAGCTGAGCGACGGCGCCCAGCGTCGGCCGGCGCTCGGCGCGCTCGATTCCGCCGATGTAGTTGCGATGCACACCACTGTCGAGGCCGAGGCGCTCCTGGGAGACGCCGAGTTCGTCGCGTAGCTCTCGGATCGCCTCGCCAAGCCCCGTGAGCAGCGGATCGCTTGCTGACACAAGACTGCACGTTGCAGCCCAACCGTGTTAGGTTCTACAGCCCAACCGTGTTGTCGCCTTCAGGATCAGGCCGCGCGTCGCAGCGCCAGCTCCATGAGGGTTGGCCTCGCCGGCCCGATCTTCGCATGACGAGCAGCGCAGCGGTGTTGCTTGCTCTTGGGTTCCTCTGCGGGACTCTCTTGCTGGCGGGTTGCGGGTCATCAACCAGGGCCAGCATGAGAACTGTTGCCTCGACCAAGGTGTCGAGCCGAGCGACGACCGTGACGCAAACAGGGCAGGGGTATCTAGGTGCCGCGACCGTCACCATCGAACCGAGCTTGCTCGAAGCCTTGCCGCGCCCCGAAAACGACGTGACGGGGTTTCCTAAATCTGGCGTGCTGATCGAGTCGGTCGAAGCCCACAGCCCCGCCGCGCTCGCTGGGCTTCACGGCCAGGAAGGCGGCCCCTACAAGGACTTCGGGGGCGACGCGATCACTGCGGCAGACGGTATCTCGATCACGAGCAGCAGCGAGCTTGGAGAGATCGTCGCCAGCTTGAAGCCCGGCCAGGTGATCCCGCTGGTGGTTGCTCGCTCGTTTGAGGAACCGCAGCAGGACTCAGAAGAAACACGCTTTGCCTACGAAACGCCCACGGCGGTCTCTGTGCGGCTCGGCCTTCGGCCTGGCACTGTGCCCCGAGTCAGGGCGCTGGGCGAAGACTGTGGGAGCACGGAAGTCGAGCCCGGTCGCTATCTCCACTTGTTCGCCTCGATGTCGGTTGGCTGTGACGCAGCGGCAGCCACGATGCGCCAGTACGCATCCCGGCCCGAACGAGAATGCGGAGGTAACATGTGCACGATCCGGCTAGCCGGCGGATGGGTATGCAGCAGCCCGCCGTCCGCCACGTCCGAAGCGACAGGGATCGTTAACGAGTGCAGCTCGGGTGGCGAGAAAGTCGTCGCTCTCCCTGCGACGCAGCAAGGGCCGTCCGTCACACAGAGCGCCTCGGCGGAAGCCTCGATGCCCGCCGCGTGCGGGCAGCCACCGTATCTCCAGCACCCTTCGAGGTTCGCGTTTAGCTGTGACGGCAACACGATCTTTACGACCGTGCACTGGCAGCACTGGGGCGAATCGAGCGCGACCGGCGACGGCACATTGAGCATGCTCAGCGACGGATGCATCCCTGACTGCGCCACCGCACCGCGAAACCAATACGCGGCACGGATCGTCGCCTCAGACATCATCTTCTGCGGCACGCGCAGGATCTACAGCACCCTCACGGCGTACCTGGCAGAGCCCGACAGCCAAGGCCACCGGGTGCTGAGTGCACCACGAGTCACGAGCTGCGACTGAGCCCGAGGAACCGCGGGGAGGCTGGTCCTGGTGGCACGCGAACCTCGACGGATAGGACGGCGAGCATGGGCGTTTATCGCAGCCGTTGCTGTCCTTACTGCGGCAGCCGTGGTGATCGTGACGGCTGAGCACTCGCGCGAAGCTCGGGAACGGCGCGAACTTGCTGCCGAAGCGCGTCAACGCCCAAGGCGCGAAGCCCAGCGACGACGCGGGGAAGTCGAAAGCATCGAGCGTCTACGCCGTCAAGAAGCAGCCGAAGCGCGAGGGCGCCGGCGCGAAGCCGCAGAGGCCAAGGTGCGAGAACGTAGACGCGAGGAACCGCTCGAACGCTGGCGGACACTTGAGCGGGGCCTTGTCCCCCTGCTCGCCCTCGATGGTGGAGTGAAAGCGTATGTCCGCATCAACGAACAGGCAGAAGACGCATCTGAACGCGCGCGTGTCGCAGCGCAAATCAAGACGCTCGCGTCCTCGATTGCCGAGGAGGGCAACCAACTGCAACCGCTAGCGATGCACTCAACCGCCGCGTGCGCGACCGCGATCCAGAACGCTCGCACTCTCCTGGCACGCTGGCAGGAAACGGTGGAACAGACCACACCGGATTCAATGGCCAGCGAGTACGCATGGGCAAACGCTCAGCACGAGCTAGAACCGTTGGAGTCACCGCCCGGCTATCTCGGCGATGGACTGCAGGTGTGCGATCCGAGCGGCACCGGCGAAGTAGAAGCGGAAAGCGAATCGTAAGGGCGGAAGCGCGGCTCTGTCATCGGCTCCTCCGCCCATTCCACGCGCACACCCTCGGCGTTGATCCGTCCTTCCAGCTCCCGGACGGCGCGAGCGTTCCGCGTCTGCCGGTTGTGCCACATCTGAGCCGGGTTCCCCTTGCTTCCCTCACAGCGCCGCCGGAAGCCCTCCGCGAGTGCGACGGTTGCGGAGCTGTCCTCACGCGATCCGTCGCTTGGCTTGTGGATCGGCCACTCCCAACCGAGCAAGGCCCCAAGTTGCAGCGTCCTTGGCAGGCCACCTGCTGGCGTTTCGATCACGGTGACTTGCCCGTCCTCGTCATGGATTGGCATGCCAGCCGGGTTCAGATCGGTGTAGGTGAGCGGCCGGAACGCTCGGGCTCGCCATCCGTCATGGAGATTTCGCAGGGCTGGCCAGCCGCCAGGAAACAGGCGCGCGTGCAGCTCACGAAAGTGCTCCCGCGAGACTGACTGGTGGCCCTGCGCGATGAGCACCTTGTGCGTGACCTCGTAGAGGCTCCACTCAAGCGCCCAGAAGTTCCGTTCGTCCCGGTCGAGCGCGGCGTGATCGTCTAGCAGCGACTTGCGGCGACGCCTGTCGGCGCCTTTGTTTTTTGTGGCCTGGACCCCGTGCGCGTTGTGCTCGATGCTCGACGTCATGACCGAACACATGCTCCATGCCGCCGCGGCGGACACGATTAGGCGCCGGCGGCAAGCGCTTGGCCTGAGCCGGGAGCGGCTCGCCGTTGCTGCAGGTGTGGCAGCGGGGACAGTCGCGCGGATCGAGCGCGGGAGTGTCACGCCATACCGGCTTACTGTGAACGCGATCCTCGACGCGCTGAGCTCCGCCGAGGCCGAAACGAAGTCGAGCCCGGCTGGCAGGCCGGACTCGACGCAAACGACCGGGGGCTCGGTCGAGAATGCTGGATCAGGCTAGCGCGCCGGCAAGCGGGAGAGCCGCGGCAGCGATCGAGTCGGCGCGCTGTGGTCTGCGCGTCTTCCCGGTCGTGCCCGGCGGCAAGAAGCCGCTGCGGCGGGGCTGGCGAAGCTCTGCAACGGCCGATCCAGCCGTAGTCGAGGTGACTTGGGCAGGCATACCGGACGCCAACATCGGGGTTGCGTGTGGCAACGGCCTGATCGTCGTAGATGCCGACAGCCGGGCTGGCGAGCGAGCCCTCTGTGAGCTGGGCTTGCCGGACACGCCGACCGTGCGCACCGGCAGAGGCCGGCACATCTACCTGGCAGGCGAGAGCCGCAACCGAGTGCGTGTGCTGCCAGGCGTAGATATCCGCGGCAGCGGCGGCTACGTCGTCGGCGCCGGATCACTGCACCCCAACGGGGCGACATACCGATGGGAGACCTCACCAGGCGAAGTCAAGCTCGCGCCCGCCCCGGAGTCGTTGCTTGCGCTCCTGGCCGAATCGGCGTGCAAGCGATCCGTCACGCTCACTGTGGCGCTGGGCAGGATCGAGCACGGGACTCGCAACGCGACTCTGTTCCGGCTCGCCTGCTCCCTGCGTGGCCGAGTCGGCTTCGCCTACGAGGAACTACTCGCGGCCCTCGGGACGGTCAACACGCATCGCTGCGCGCCTCCGCTCGAACACGCCGAGGTTGAACGGATCGCCCGGAGCGCATCCTCTTATGAGAGCGCGCCGGCTTGGGTCACTGATCCCGTTGCCTTTGCCTGCGACCCACGGATCAGGGCGCCTGCTCGATGGCTGCTCGTCGCCCTGGCGCGCTACGCCGATCACGAGGGCGTCTGCTGGCCCGGCATCCGTCGGCTGCATGCCGACACCGGCCTGGCAACCGACACGATTCAGGGAGCGGTCGAGGCGCTGATCGCGGCGGGGCGCATCGAGGTATTCCACCGGCGCGGGCAGTCGAACCTCTACCGACTGCAACCCCGCCCCGAGACTGCCAAGGCACCGGAGAGTGGTAGTTCTGTCCTACACGCCAGGACACCCGGAGCCGGCGCGTGAGGGCATGCGTCAATTGCGGCCGGTCGATCGACGGCTATCGCCGCCAGGCCGTCTACTGCTGCGCCCGCTGTCGCGCAGCTGCAAGCCGTGCGAGGGCGGCCCAAGCGGCTGGGCCGAGTCATCCACCGTCTGGGCTCACAAAACCGCACAGAAACCGCACACGGCCCGATACAGCGGATGCCCGCTACCGCGCTGCCACCCCCGCTGAGGAAGCGCGCGTCGCTCGTCTTCTGCGACGCCACGCTGACCTGCTTGCGGACGCCTCCACAGATCGGGCAGCAGCGTGACTCAGCCGACCGTCACGCTCGACTCCGCCAGCGTCGAGGCAATCGCCCAACGTGTGAACGTGCTCGTGCTGGGCAACCTGATCGAGCTGGGCTTGGAGAACGTCGCCGAGCGCATCGTGGAGCTACTGCGCACCTCCGATGACCTCGCGCCCGGTCGAGATGCGCCGCGCCTTGTGGACGCGCGAGAACTCGCCGCCAAGCTCAACGTCTCCCGCGACACGATCTACGAGCACGCGCGCGAACTCGGCGGCGAACGGATCGGCAACGGGACTCGCGGCCGGCTTCGCTTCGACCTCGATCGCGCGCTTGAAGCGTGGACCTCCCGCTCCATCAGCAGAGAGTCACAACCGTCGCAAACGCCCGTGGCTACGGCGCCTTCTGGGCACCGCAAGCGTGGCCGTTTGGGCACCAGTCGTGAGTTGCTGCCCATACGAGGCGCTGCTGACCGCCCAAAGGGTCACGAGGGGCGCGCGTGACGCCCTCGCCGCTGTTTCGATTCACCGTTGCGCTGTTCGACCTTGGCTACCGCGTTAGCGAGCTGAAGGAGACTCGCTTCGGAGGCGTCGAGGAAACGCATGACCGTATGCCAGCGGACTCCGCGGCGACCGCGCTCTACCTGCGAGACGTAGGTCGGGTGAATGTCGAGGCGGGCGGCCAGCTCGTCTTGCGTCAGCTTCGCTCGTTCGCGCAGCATTTGGAGCGCCTGGCCGAGCACTCGCTGGTCATTGGCGGCGTCTCGCAACTAAGCACTTTCAGTCAGGTTGGACTATCATGGCGGGGACCAAAACATAGTGCCCCCGCACCGTTGGAGCGGCCGGGGGCGTGGCACCGAAGGGTTCTCGCCTTCGGCGCGTCAGCCAAGCTACCAGCAGCAGGCAGCTTGACTCACTCGCCAAGCGCAGACCTCGGCGCCTCCAACCACAAGGAGGAACCGAAGATGACCAGCACCGTGACGATCCCTGCAGCCGGGATCGCCGACACCCGAGAAGCGCTGCTGTTCCTGCTGGGCCGTCCGCTGGAAGCGATGGCGCACGCGCTCACGCTCCCGGAGCGCGAGCTGCACCCGGAGTGGTTCGAGGGCGACCGCGAGCACTTCGAGCAGGTCTGTCGGCTGCTCGACGTCATCGGCTGGGATGCCGCCGCGCCCGTGCGCAAGGTCGAGGTCAGCGGCGAGGACGCCCGCACGATCCGCGAGGCGGTCGAGGACTACCTGCCGATGGTCGAGCAATGGCTGTGCGAAGCCAAGCAGCTCCGTGTCCGCCGTGAGCACCGCGACAGCGTGCAGGCCATGTGGTCGCTGCTCGCAGCACTCCCGCGGGTTGCCGGCGATGAGAGCGAGGCGGCGTGATGGCGCGCGTGAACGGCGCGGACGAGTCCGGGCGTGCGGAGCACCCGCGCCGGCGTGAACTGTCGTGGGCGTGGATGCTGCCGATGCTGCGCGTTGAAGGGGCGGTGGCGATGGTCAAGCGGAAGCGCACAACCGTCCCAGCGCAGATCGTGGTCCTGCTGCGCGGGGCGCTGTACACGGAGCTGGCGCGGGCGTGCGAGGACGCGCCCGCGCTGATGCCCGAGGCCCACGAACGCACGGGCTGGGCAGACGTGCTCGTGCGCATCGAGCGTGCACGCGGAGCGCTTGACGCGATCGGCTGGGAAGCGCCCGCCGAGCAGCGGGACGTGACGATCGCGCTCGACGCCACGATGATCGAGGCGCTAGAGGATGCCTGGGACGGGTGGAACTGGCTCGCCCAGCAGGAGAAGACCGAATCAGCGGAGGGACGCGGGCAGGCGCGCGTGAAGGCTGAGACGATCGCGCGGTTTCTGGCGTCCGTCACAGAGCGCCCGTCGCCCGACACGCCGAAGCGTGGTGATGCCTGATGCCGCGCCCGGCTGCTGGACAGGTGGTCGTGCGCAAGCGCAGGCGCAGCACGACCTTTGCGATCCGCTTCCGCGCCTACGGTGCGCGCGAGTACGTGACGCTGGGGACCGCGGCGGAGGGCTGGACCCGAGGCAAGGCGGAGACGGAGCTACAGAACGTGCTCGCCGACGTGCGCCGCGGGATATGGCAGCCGCCGGCGCCGCCGCTGGTCGTGGAGGCACCGCGCCAGATGCCGACATTCCACGAGTTCGCCACAGAGTGGTTCGAGCGGCAGACGATCGAGGGAGGGCGCCACGGGAAAGGGCTGGCACCCAAGGGACGCGAGGATCTTCAATGGCGCCTGTCCAACCACCTGCTGCCCGCGTTCGCGTCGCGGCGGCTGGATCAGATCACCGTCGAGGACGTAGACCGCTACAGGCTTGCCAAGGTCCGCGACGGCCGGCTCGGCGTTACCTCGATCAACAAGACGCTGACAACGCTCGCCGCGATCCTTGAAACCGCCGTCGAGTACGAGTTGATCGACCGCAACCCAGCCAGAGGAAGGCGCCGGCGGCTGCCAGCGGCGGCGCCCCGCCGAACATGGCTCGATCGCGCAGACCACATCACGGCGCTGCTCGACGCCGCAGGCGACCTCGACGCGCAGGCGCGGCTCCGTAGAGGCCAGCGACGAGCGTTGCTCGCCACGTTGACGTTCGCGGGTCTACGGATCGGTGAGGCGCTCGCGCTGCGCTGGAGAGACGTAGACCTCGCACGCGGAACGATCACCGTCCGCAAAGCCAAGACGGACGCGGGCGTCCGCGTCGTGAACCTCCTGCCGATCCTCCGCGACGAGCTGGACTCCTACCGGGCGCGACTCGACGCGACACCGGACGCGCTCGTGTTCGGCACGACCACCGGCGAGCCGCAAACCCCGACGAACGTCCGGCGGCGAATACTCGCGCGGGCAATCGACGGCGCCAACCGCCAGCTCGCCAAGACCGAGGCCGAGCCGTTGCCCGAGCGGCTGACGCCTCACTCGCTGCGCCGCACCTTCGCCTCTGTGCTGTTCGCAATTGGCGAGGCGCCACCCTACGTCATGGCGCAACTCGGCCACACCACGCCAAGCCTCACGCTCGCCATATACGCACGGCAGATGGACCGCCGCGACGGCGAGCCGGAACGATTGAGAACGCTTATCGAAGGCCGTACGAGCTACGAGCTGCCGGTCACGGCGTCCCGCGAGAACTCCGCCGGATCGCATCCATCGAGTGCCGGCAGCAGCTCGTCGAGCAGATCGCTGAGCACTATCCCGTAGTTGTGAAGCTCACGCATCGCCCTGCCAAAGATGGCGAGCAGACGGCCAAGTGCGCCAATGACCGGCTCGCCGGCCAGCCCGTCTCGATACAGACGCTCGCCGACCGCATCCTGCCTGCCGCTAGGTAGCTGCTCTCGCCATACCCACATCCAGCAAGCGACGCGAGCCGGCAGGTCGCCGTCTCCTTCGCCAAGCGCAAGAGCGTGCGCCCAATCGTGGTGAACGCAGTTGCGCACGAATTGGACTGCCCTAACCGTCGAGCCGTAAGGAATCGAGTCGTGCCAGCGCTCAGACGCCGATAGCTCAAACGGCCAGCTCGCGCGGATGTACTGCTCTAGAGACGTAGCCCAGTTGAGCGCCTCAAACAGAGGCATGAAGGAGTCCGCCACGACCACCGGGCCCATCTCGGTGATCGTTGGTCCCTGCATGAACCACTCCGGTGACCCAGACCGGATGACTCGCTCAAACACCGCATCAATCGGCTCGCCGCCGCCCTGGAATCGCGAGCAGGCTTGGACATAGCCGAGGAAGAAGACAGCGATGTCAACGGCGTCCGTCACAGGATGGCAGCGTACCCCAGCCCGATGCAGCGGGCCGCGAATGGGCACCAATGGGCACCAGCGACGGTCCAAGCGCGCGGGAGAGGGCCGCGGCCGCAAGCGGTGCCGTTCGAGAATCGGCTCTGCAACACGTAGAATGGGGCCTCCAGGGGCCATAGCTCAGCTGGGAGAGCGCCTGCTTTGCAAGCAGGAGGTCACCGGTTCGATCCCGGTTGGCTCCATCCTCAGAATCCCTTTGTTCATGCGGGATTCCCCACGGCTGGTCACGCGCCAGCACTCGCCGCGAGTGCCGGATGGAAGCGTTTTGGAAGCCTCTCGGCTGGCGCCTGCGGGTTTCGCTTGCACGATGCGCTCTCCGTGGGCCGTGGCACCACTCGCCTGCGCTCTTGGTGGTGGTGCTGCTGGCTTGACCTTCGCCGAGCGCAGAAGCGGCGGCGAGGTATGAGCCGAAGCCCTACGTCTCGCCGCCGCCGAAGTCACTCCTGGCACGGATGACTTCGCCATCGTACCCGCCGACGCGGGTGAAGCAGGGGCCATCGACCAGGCCCAGGGCAAGCGAGCCAAAGCGCGCGGGCAGCGTGCGCAGGTGGGCTTCGGTGTTCCTCGATTCTGTCCCGTCCGTGTCGCCGCAAGGCGAGGCCGGCGGGGACGAAGCGGCAGCGAAAGCGCCGCGCTGGATAAAGCACGACCGAGGCCAGTCTGAGTCCCCGCAACGTCGAACACGAACCGCTCCCGTCCAGACGGCAGCAGCTCGCCGACGATCGCGCCCCCGCAAGGGGGCCGGTCTGTCCCCACACCCCGCCGCCCGCGCCATCCGGCAGCAAAGAACGGTCAGCGGTCTACGTGCCGTCGTGTACGCGCTCGGCGAGTCCATCGAGTCGGACCTAATAACGCCAACACCGTGCGCGCTCAACTACCTCGGCACCATCAAGCGTGAGCCGCTGAGGTGTGTCTTTGCCGGCAAGCGCGGCCGTAAGGTTGCCGACGATCTCAAGGCGCCAGGTGGCTGGTTCTGACCGCGCGTGGTCGTACTGCTCGCGTGTTACGTCGGCAGGGTAGGTGAATGACCCGTCGTCGGCCAGCAGCGGCGCGCCCCATCCCTTGACCTCGATCCGGTGCGCCGGGCCGCCGTCTGGTGGCTCGCTCAGGAAGTCGCAACCTTGGAGGCGCTGTGCGCGCTGGCTGAGCAACCGTCCTGGCCGCCACCCACGCGCCGTCTCTGCTGCCTGCACTATCTCGACGGCAGCTTGCTCGACGCGCTTGGCGTCGCTCATGGCGTTTCACCGCTCGTTTCACCGATTGCATCGGCGAGCTGGTGCAGGTCGGCATCGAGCGCGTGCAGTATCCGTGTGACGGTGTGCCAGCCGACGCCGCGGTGTCCGTTCTCGATCTGCGAGACGTAAGGCACACCGATTCCGACCCGCGCGGCCAGCTCGGCTTGCGTCACGCCGGCTTGGTCGCGGAGCCTCTGAATGGCTGCGCCGAGGGCCTGGTGATCGCGTGCGGCGTCGGGCGTAATCTTGTGGCGTGGCATAACAATCTAAGCTAATATAGGCAGGGCATCATCTACACAAAAAGTGCCCCCGCACCGCTTGCGACGGCCGGGGGCGTGGCACCGAAGACCAAGGCTTCGGCACGAAGGCCACGATACCCGCCAGGGTCATTGCGGCTCCGTCGCCAAGCTCGCGTCTTCGGTGCTTCCGACCAAGGAGGAATCGAAGATGACCAGCACCCTAACGATCCCGGCAGCCGGGATCGGCGACATGCGCGAAGCGCTGCTGTGCCTGCTCAACGAGCCGGTGGAAGCGATCAGCAACACGCTTTCGATCCCTGAGCGTGAGCTTCACCCGGAGTGGTTCGAGGATGACCGGCGCCAGTTCGAGCAGGTCTGTCGGCTGCTCGACGTGATCGGATGGGACGCCAGCGCCCCGCCGCGCAAGGTGGAGGTCGGCGGCGAGCACGCGGAGTTGCTGCGCGATGCAATCGAGGGCTACCTACCGCTGGTTGAGGGCTGGCTGCCGGAAGCAAAGGCACTGCGCGCGCGCCGCGAGCACCGCGACAGCGTTCAGGCGATGTGCTCGCTGCTGGCCGCGCTGCGCGAGGTCACACCGGCCGACCGGAAGGCGGCTTGACGATGACGCGGGTCAGCGATGCAGTGGAACTTGGTCGGCTGGTGCGGTTGCGCCGGCGCGAAGAACGCGAGACGCAGCAGAACCTCGCCGACGTGTGCCGCGTAGGCCGCGGATCGGTCGCCAAGCTGGAGCGCGGCGAGGCAAACCTGCAGCTAGGGATCGCGCTCCGCCTGATGCAGGCGTTGGGGCTAAACGTGGAGGTGATCCCGCGCAGCGCCAGCGTTGCGATGACCGCGGCGGAGGTAGCGGAGCTGGTCGAGCATGACCGGACGTTGAGCGCGCTCGGGCAGAGGGTCCGCCGGCTGCGCGAGTGGCGGAACATGAGCGAGTCCGAGCTTGCTGGCGCGGCAGGACTGAGGATACGGCGCCTGAACTCGATCGAAGCCGGCCGATTCGACCCGGCCTATAACGTGCTGCTCGCGCTCGCAGATGCGCTCGCCGTCAGAGCAGCCGAGCTTGTGGACGGCGCCGACACCGAAGCGCACGGTGGTGATGTCTGATGCCCACCACGGCCGCGGTCGCGTACCGCAGAACAGGCATTACGGGGTATCCCGAGCAAGGCGCCGCTGGCAGTTCGTCAGCGGCGCTCGCGCTCGTCGCCGGCGGGTGTGATGCGGCCTCCCCCATCCGTGGCGCCGACGAGCTGGCCGCTGCGTTCCTCGCCGGCTACGGCGATGCCACCCGGCAGGCATACGCGCGCGACCTGCGCGCGTGGGGAGCCTTCCTCGCCGGCTACGACGTAGCGGTCTTGTCGGCCCACCGCGTTCACGTCGATGCGTTCGTGCGCGCAAGCGAAGATGCCAGCGTCGCGCCGGCGACGATCGCGCGGCGCCTATCGGCGCTCGCCGGCTTCTACGGCTACGCGCTGGATGAGGGACTGATCGAGCGCTCGCCCGTCGCGCAGGTCCGCCGGCCGCGGGTGACTGACGAGTCACCACGCCTCGGCGTTGATCGCCGCGGGATGCGTGCGCTGCTCGATGTGGCGCACGCATCGGGCCTGCGCGATCACGCGCTCGCGTGTCGCTCGCGCTCAACGGTCTGCGCATCAGTGAGACGCTTGCAGCCGATGTAAGCGATCTCGGCCACGAGCGCGGACACCGCACGCTCAGGCTGCGGCGCAAGGGCGGTAAGCGGCAGACCGTCGCGCTCGCGCCGCGCACCGCGGACACGCTCGATGCGATGCTCGCCGGACGCACCGCTGGCCCGCTGTTCGTCACGCGCACCGGACGGCGCATGGACCGGCACGCCGCGCTCAAGGTAGTACACCGCCTCGCGCGCACGGCCGGGATCGAGCACACCGTCTCCCCTCACTCGCTGCGGCACGGGTTCGTCACGACCGCGCTCGATGCTGGCGTGCCGCTGCGCGACGTGCAGGACGCCGCCGGGCACTCCGACCCGCGCACGACCCGCCGCTACGACCGGGGGCGACACTCCCTCGATCGGGCAGCGACGTACACCGTGGCCAGCTACCTGGCCGCGTAGGCTTCTCCCGTCACCGCGACGGTCGGCCTCTCTGCGATCACGGCGGCTGATAGCTGAGGCTTCTGTGCAGCGCCGTTGCACTCCTTAGCATGGCGGTGACCGCTGGGGCGTCGTAGATGCGCTCGGGCGGAAACATCAACCGGCGGTTGGCGCTCAGTAGTCGTGGCTTGAGTTTTTCGACAACTTCGCCGGCGGGTGTGAGCCAGATGCCGAGATAGCCGGGTGTCGTCGCTTTGTCGGCGTCGGCGATGTCGCCAACGAAGTACCAGCCTGACGGGGCATACGGTGGGTCGCAGACCAGCGACAGAACCTGTGCCAGCTCAAGCCCACTCGCTTGCCTCTGGGACTCAGGGATGGCGCCGCGCGCGACGTGCAGCAGGTAGTCGTGCAGCGGAAGCGCGTCATAGGCTGCCTGCTGCGCTTCCGCGGCATCTCGACGCGACGCTTCCTCGGCCTCGGCCTCACGAGCCAGGCGATCAGCCCGACATCCTGAGCACTCGACCGCGTTCGCGTGAAAGCCGTGGTGGTATCCGCAGACTTTGCGCCCACAGCCCCCACAGCTCCCAATGGCGAAGATCGTGCAGAACGCGCACGTTTCGGTCGTCACACCGGCGCCCTCCTGGTAGCGGTGCCCGCAGACCACCGCTTGCCTTTCTGGTCCCAACGCCGGATGGATGGCGTTCGGGCGGAGCGCGGTTCCAGTGCTCGTGCAGACGTAGTAGCCCGGCGCCAACGCACGTCTATCGCTCCCTCCACATGCAGGACAAGGCACGTTGCGAATCTACCGCCAGCGACGGCACTCATGCGCCCATGTTCCCAGGGTTGCAACTCGCCCGACTGGCCGCCGGCCGGGCTAGCGTTCTCCCCATGTATGCGACATCTCCAGCGCCCGCTTGGCCGACGCCGATCGTAGCGCCGTACACCTACCGAACCGCGCTCTCGCGTCTCATGGAATACGAGGGGAGACGCTGCCTATGGCGGGTGGCCGTTGGCGGCGCATGGCTTGTGTCGATCCCGGCGCTAGACACTATGGAGGCCCGCTCTCTGTCTGGTGGTGGTGTGAGGGTCGGCACCCGCGCATGAGGTGCGCGGGTTGAGCGTCCAGGAGTGGCCTGGGCGCCGACCGCAATCATGGAGGTGCCG
>Ga0187780_10001104_pt1 | contig 20305 bp, 24 predicted proteins | sample 1015_Q2_SP10_20__FD_132429 | JGI IMG/M metagenome (GOLD analysis project Ga0187780, IMG submission 132429) | Tropical peat soil microbial communities from peatlands in Department of Meta, Colombia - 1015_Q2_SP10_20_MG | ecosystem: Environmental > Terrestrial > Soil > Wetlands > Peat | place...
AGCCGTAATCGCAGTAGCCGCAATCGCCCTAATCCACACCACCAAAAACAGAAAGACAACCATAATCCAACAACAAATACCCCAACAACAAACCCAACAAACACAACAGCCCCCCGAAAACTAGCCAATCCGTCTCCAAGCGTCAGAGAAGATCAACAAGTTCAAGTGTTTGGAAGCTCGCCTCACTAGACTCGTTTCGGTCTCTCTGTGCGCACTTGTATCTTATGTGAGAATTGATATGCCAGGATAGTATTCCTGGCGTCATGAAGCATCTAACGATTGGCATCTTTCATGACGATATGCTTGGTCGCGAATTAGGTAAGAAAAACACCGAGAGCGACATCGTTATGTGCAACAGGAAAACCGAGGATCGCATTTTCACTTTCATGTATCCTGTTGAAGACAGGATATCGCCGAAGAGTCAAATAATTTCCAGCGTTGATGTTGCTATAGTTGCGTTCGCTAAAATGACCAGGGAACTCGGCGAGACATTAGTAATGCTTGACTCGATAGGTATGTCCAGCGGGATTGCAATAACTTCTCCCTATGCGACGGCGGATCAGATAGCTCCGATCATCAAAGACACAACCATCAAAACATTCGCCGTCGAGCAAAGAGATCCGATGAGGATTCTTGACGTTCTCAAGAAATACCAACTTGAAAGGGATACAACGTCTCCTGCCGTTGTGGTTGTGGACCATTCTTTTAGCGTAAAAGGAGTAGGAGAAGTAATACTTGGATTTGTTAAAAAAGGCATTGTAAGAAAATACGACAAGCTCAAGTTGCTTCCGGCCAACAAGGAAGTTACGGTGCGATCTATACAAATGCAGGATGAAGACTTCGACGAAGCGGAAGCCGGATCTAGAGTCGGTTTAGCGATGAAAGGCGCGACTGTTGAAGAAATGAAGAGAGGATCCATCCTGTGTGCTGGGGGCGACATCAACACTGATACATCTGTGAAGCTTGCTTTCAAGAAGAGCCCGTTTTACTCTGATGAGATGAAAGAGGGTGCATTTCACGTTACCGTAGGCATGCAGACTGTGCCCGTCAATGTCACCCAAAAGAGTGACACATCGCTCGTTATCGAGTCTGAGAAGCCAATCACGTACATGGTTGACGATACGTTTCTACTATTGGATCTAAACTCCAAGAAGATGCGCGTTATGGGAAAAGCTCAGGCGCTGAAACCCTAACATTGGAACTCAAATTCTTCATAGACCTCAGGAAATTTGTACTCAATGAGTTCATTCGAACATCCAACGCCCGTGAACTATCTTTCGTGTTGATTATAAGGCACGTTTGAAAGTAATTGTGGCAATTGTGACCATAACTCCTGTGAAGACTGCTAAGAAGGTAAAGTCTCCAAGAACCGCTGATAACTCTGCTCCTTTGTACATTAAAAGACGAAGCGCATGGACGGAGTAAGCTTCCGGATTGAACACCGCAATGTCGCGCATCCATGTTGGGAATCCGTTGATCGGGTAAACCGCGCCGCTAGTGAAGTATAGAATTAGGTTGATGGGGAAAGATGTGAATCTGTAACCATTGGTCGACGTAGCCCTCATCGCGTACGCCGTCATCAATGAAATCAAACCCAAGGAAGTGAGAAATAACGTAACGAACATTAGCACATATCCAAAGACGCCCGCGTCAGGACGAAAGGCCCCCACTAGTACAGCCAGAATGAATAAGATCCCCGTTGAGAACATCGCCTTTGTCACTCCTGCAAAAAGCACACCTACAATTATCTCGTATTGTTTCAAAGGGCTTACAAGGTAACCTTCGATGATTCCGCGCTCTTTGTCCTCAAGAAGCGCAACCCCGCCTCCTATGATTGAAGCGAACATAATGCATTGAACGAGCGACCCCGGGGCCATGAATTCAATATAGAAAACGTTTCGATAGTAGTCAGACGGTACCACGCTAAGAATCGGACCATTCGACTGTACGATCAGTTCTTGTGAAGACAACTGTTGACTCGCCTGTGTCAGCTCAGCTGAAATCGTAGATGCGCTCACCGGATCGGTGTTATCCAGGTAAACAGTGATCGTTGGCTTAGTACCGTTGGACATCGACAAGGCTCGGTCAAAACCTGGAGGAACGTAAACTATCGCTTTAACCAAACCTTCGCGGAGCATGGTCCGGCCTGAATCCAGATCAGGGGCATTGATTAATCGAAACGAATTCTTACAATTAACGCCACCATACTCACAGTTTAACTGAACTCGAAGAATGTCGATTAAGTCGGAAGAAAATTTGCCGTAGCTTTCGCGCACGATCGCGACTGGAGCATAAGTAATTGCCCCACCGAACGCGTACCCAAGGAGAAGTAAGTACAGGAATGGCCCAATTATTGCAGACGACATCAAAATTGGTTGCCTAGCGAATTTTCGGGCGTCTCGTTCCCATACGGCCAGAGCGCCCCTCATACCCATAGGCTCCTTATTGGAGCAGCGTTTAGCGTGAGTTCACGTAAAGTTATCGATCCTAACATCCTTAATTTTCAGTATCTCATTGTAAGAGGGTTGACGATGACTAAGCTCAACGTAACGCTTGCGCAAATGATTGTGGCGCGCGGAAATCCTGAAGCAAATCTCAACAAAGCAGAAACTTTGGTCTCTGAAGCGAGTCGACGAGGAAGCAACATGATATGTTTTCCAGAGATGTGGACTACAGGATTCGACTGGGCTACGAATAATCGCATCGCAACCGACCAAGAGAAAGTCATAGATCGCGTAGCCAACATGGCAAGACAATATCATATCTGGATAAACGGATCCATGCTCGCCTTGAATGATGAAGGCAAAGTCTCCAATACCTCTATTCTCTTCGACGCGACCGGCAAGAGAGCAGGTATCTACCGCAAGGTGCATCTCTTTACAATGTTCCACGAAGATGAACACATGGCCCCGGGAAATTCTCTATGCACAGTCCAGACCCCGTGGGGGATGGTAGGGCTTTCTGTATGCTATGACATCCGTTTCCCTGAGCTGTTCCGCACGTACGCGTTGAAGGGTGTTAAGATACAACTTTCGCCGATGGCATTTCCCTATCCTCGGCTGCAACACTGGAAAGTTCTGGTTCGCGCTCGAGCCATCGAGAATCAAATGTATATGATTGGAACAAACCAGGTTGGAACTGAAGACTTCGGATCCGACGGAGTCGTGACGTATTTCGGCGATTCCTCCATTATCGACCCATGGGGCGAGACTGTGATTGAGGGCGGAGAGAAAGAGGAATCTCTACTCACCGCAAGCATTGAAATCGACAAAGTCGACCAGATTCGTTCTAAAATGAAAGTCCTAAATGACCGGCGACCAGACCTTTACGAGGTCGGCTAATTATAATTACATAAAAAATACGCTAGGTGAGAAGTCTCCGGAAGTTCAAGATAAATTCGGCATCTCAGATAGGATGACTTTGCGTTTTTCCTATTCGGCAGCAAGCTGGAAGATACTCGTCGTCCAGTTCTTCGCTGCTTTCAATTTCTTTGCTCACGAAGCCCTCTCGTATTTTCTTCATCTCCGGTTTTAAATTTTCTGCCACCAATTTATACGGAAGTTTCGTGAGGAGATCTACATGAAGAGTTTATCAAAAGCTCTTGACAGAGTGGAAACCTGTGAACACTTCCGTCAGATAGCAGAGTGATTCGCGTGGGCAATTCATTTCTAAAATATTTGGAACTGCCACTTGATCGTGATCCTACGAGAGAGGAGTTGATCGCGCACATGAGAAAACACCACATATCGCCTAGATGGAATCCTAACACGGGCTTCTATCTTCAATATGGCAACGAAAAGGGTTCGTGGGTCATAGGTCGAACAAAAGAGCGTTTTCGAAAGATCCTGGGGGTCAACACAAGAGATGATGCCGATAAGTTATGCGAAGAATTATTTGGTCAGAAGAATTTGAGGGATCAAACTAATCAGAATATGCAATCAGGTCAATCTTTCCACATCTAGTTCAACTTCTTAGTAATTACGTAGATCACGAGTTGCCCTTTCCTTTGGACGAAGTCGACGACTTGAAACGGCATATCATCGATTTTGGCATGTGAGACCAGATTGATGAGTTCGTTTTGCACTAGTGAGTAGTGAAGCCCACCGAAATAGAACATGTAACTCCAAAGACCAACCATTAGAATGCTAAGCACAGGTAGTCTTCCTAGGAATAACGGCTTGTGCGTATATTTCTTGAAGAAGTAAAATCGTCGTCCATCCTGAATGCGTTCGATAATGAGGACTGGAACTCTCTTTCTGAATCTGAAGAGCTCTCTGACGTCCAACGTTCAGCTGGCCTAATCACATTGTCGCAACCGAGGTATTCTGCGATTTACAAACATCGATGTCAAAATTGGCATCTAATTTTTCTCATTTGCGCATCTTGGACTGAGCCATTAGAAGTTTGGTTATCGCATATTCGAGACGTATCGACTGAGGAACATGGATGTACTATTTACAATACATTGATATACCACTGTTGATATTCTACTTGTGAGGTTTGCACATGCCGGATTTTGATGGATTGGACGAACTACTCAGTCGTGGCCGCTTCCACAAATCGCGCGGTGTTGGCTCCAAACTCAAACGAATCCTCGCTTCAGTAGCACTCTAGCCGCAATTTACCAATCCACACTGTTTGGCTTAGATGCCCTAATTGTAGTCGTCCGTTGTGTGAGGTCAGCCGGAGTAGCAATCTCGAAACTGGTACGATCACATCCCGGAGACGCAAAGAGACAGCGGCATGAGTTCCTGTTCAAAACGAACGCGCCGAAAGCCCCACTCTCGCGACACCGGGCGATGAGTAGATCATGACAATTTCTGTAGAAAGAATTATCTCCACCCGAACCGAGAGACTATCGTGAGCGTTAATTGCCGTTCTGCCCCAAGTGCGGGAAGCTCTCGGAAACTAAGTTTTGTCCGGACTGTGGGACGCGTCTAACAGTCGACCCACAACCCTTGCAAACTTCTCCATTAACTCAAAAGGTTTCGCAACCGCTACCACAGCCGTCGAAACCGAAAGGTAGCATCGGTCTGGGCGTATTGGCCGGATTCTTGCTAGTGATTTTGGTTGGTTACGTGCCAATCTTCGGTGCTCTGATCGCTGGTTTTGTCGCTGGTCTGATCGCACGAGGAGCACGTCGCGGTGCCGCTGCAGGATTCGTGGCTGGTATTGGAGGCGCAGTGATCCTGTCAGTTTTGCTGTTAGTCGCCGGAAGTACGATCGGTAGCTTACTTGGACAGGCAGGGTTGGGTATGCTTCTAGGGGGATCCGTTGGGGGAATGATTACTTTGCTCGCTCTTGGAAATGCCATAATTTGCCTTATCGGGGGGCTCATAGGCGGCGCGCTGAGACGGAATTAGAATTTCATATACAGAGATATCACAACAGTTGAGTCTGTCAATTCATCCTTTTACAGAAAGTTTTCTATCAGCAAACGTTTCTTCATACCGATTCCGTTTGATGAACTTCCACGAATTCGAAATGGAACGATGGCAGTCGACATGGGAAAACAAAGTAGAATTCAATCTATCCGAAAGTGGAGTACATCCTTTAACGCTAAAGGGCGTGCTTCGAGACGAAGAGTCCAATGTCTTCGACATACCTTTGGGATACGGACAAACTAACGGAACGATAGAACTGAGGAAGAGAATCGCCGCAACGTACGAAGACGCGAACGATAACAATGTCATCGTTACAAATGGTAGCTCGGAAGCGAATTTTATCGCCTTATGGCGACTTATCAGAGACAGAGGTGAAGTTGTTTTCATGGTTCCGAACTACATGCAGATTTGGGGACTTGCTAAGAATCTTGGAGCAAAAGTGAAAACATTCAGACTCTTAGAATCAAGGAATGAATGGACCCCTGATATCTCGACCTTAAGCCACGTGGTTAGTAAAAAGACGAAAGTGATCGCAATCTGTAATCCGAACAACCCAACCGGAGCAACGTTGAACGACGACGATTTGGACGAAATCTGTCGAATCGCTAGAAGAGTTAACGCATGGATCCTTCAGACGAAGTCTATCAGGGATCAGAAGTCGATGGAGAAGTTACGCCATCAATCTGGAACCATTACGATAACGTTCTGGCGATAAGCGGCTTATCAAAAGCCTACGGACTCCCCGGCCTCAGAATCGGATGGATAGTCACCAAGAAACAAATGGCGACAAAACTATGGGCAAACCACGATTACACGTCAATAGCACCAAATGTACTTAGCGACTATATAGCCAAAAAAGTAATGGAACCAGATACTCGAACAAAAATCCTGACCAGAACTAGATCCATCCTCACACAAAATCTACCCGTCATCAAAGAATGGGTAAATCGAAACAATGATCACTTCCATTTTATCCAACCAAAAGCAGGCGCCATAAGCTACATCAAATACAATTTCCACATTAAATCGAAACAGTTTGCTAATCGACTCTTACGAGAAAAAAAGACGCTTATAGTGCCCGGCGCGCACTTCCGGATGGACCGATACATACGCATAGGTTATGGTCAACCAGCAGATTATCTCACCGCTGGACTGAAACGGATCGACGAGTTGGTCACGACGATAAAACGGTAACTTCGTGCCGCCGAATTCTAGACTAAACTAATATTCTGATTTAGCCGATCGGTTTTTTTGATAGGCATTCGAATCAGATTCCCATGAAAGCGATCAAACTCTACTATCAGAAACCTAGTCACTACTGTGAGAAGGCTCGAGCAATATTACGGTATAAACAGATCCCCTTTGAGTTGATCAACGTTCCTGAAGGCGATCATCATGAAGTAATCGAAGCGAGTGGACAAGACTACGTTCCGTACCTAGAACTTCCTCAAGGAGAAGGCGTCACTTGGCCCTACATAGCAGACTGGGCTGAAAACACGAAACATGAGCCGACCATTTATCCTGGAGAGAATCCGAAAGAGACCCGAGCTAAGTGTAGAATTGTCGAACACTGGGCACATAACATAGTAGAAGATAGAGTTTGGAATTATGTCCTACCAGACTTGCCGAAAACATTTCAGGATCCAGAAGAACGTTGGATCTTCATTGAGCTTCAAGAAGCCAAACGTGGGCCCATCGAATTATTCAACCTTCGGAGAAACGAACTTCTCGCCAACGTAGAAGAAATCTGTGACCTCGCCCAAGACCTTCTCAATACGCAAAGTTACCTAGTTGGACCTAATCCAAGCCTCGCCGACTTCGCCCTCTACGGCGCTCTTCATCCACTGAAAGTTTCAGGAAACAACATCCCCACACAATTCACCTTACTGCGAAAGTGGCATAACAGAATTAACGCGTTAGCGAAATAAGATCATAAGTATTCAACTGGCAGATGAAATATCAGAAGGCTACTGATTGAGAATGGGCGCGAGGGAGATTAATTGAAGCAGCTTGAAGGCAAAGTTGCAGTCGTTACGGGTGCAAGTACTGGAATCGGAAAAGGAATTGCGCAAACCTTCGTTAGGGAAGGAGCGAAAGTAGTTCTGGCTTCTCGGAACGAGCAAGGATTGAAAGCGGTTGCCGATCAACTGCGACCAGATGGTACTGTGTTAGTTGTTCCAACCGATGTCAGACATGAGTCCGAAGTTGTCTCGCTTTTCGAAAAGACGATGCGTGAATTTGAGCGATTAGATATTCTAGTGAACAACGCCGGCATCTTTCGACCCGCTCCGCTTGACGAGACAACGCTTGAGGCATGGCAGGCGACCATGGACACGAACCTTACTGGTCCATTTCTATGCACTAGGGAGGCGGTGAAAATCATGAAACTTCGAGGAGGAGGGCGAATCATTAACATTGGAAGTATCAGCGCTCAAATGCCGCGACCTAATGGTGTTGCTTACAGTTGCTCCAAGGCGGGTCTAGTGTCGCTAACTCGGACCACCGCATTGATGGGTAGAAATTTTGGAATCGTAGCTGGCTGTATACACCCAGGAAACACAAATACCGAACTGATGACTGAGACTCCTAATGAACCTATGATGGAAACAAATGAATTAGTCAGAGCCGTTTTGGTTATGGCAACTCTGCCACCTGACGTGAACATGTTAGAAGCAATCGTATTGCCTGCAACCCAATTGTATCTTGGTCGCGGATAACCACGAATTAACAACAACGACCAGTACCATGATCGCTGTTGAGGTGTATCGGCTCTTACGTTCTATTGGCTTTCAGCGATGAAGTATTTCTTCTCAAGCTCTTTTTCTGCGCCCTTAAGATGCAGGTACCGCTCCTGCCATGATCTTAGAAAATAAAGAACCTTGATTCCTGCGACTGTAGAGATTACGGAGCAGATTCCAAATAGCAATGAGGAGATCTCCCAGATTGATCGCATCGCGCCTCTTTCCAAAAGTCCAGCTGGGCGTAGCACGTCGAAGGCAAACATCGTAGCCGCAAATATGATCGAGAATATGATCCCCATCAGGCCGATGGTCATAATCCATCTCTTCTCTCGATCTACTCCTGCAATCAGCTCCCTTGCCACAGAGATCAAACCTTCTTCACCCATGGTTTCGCTCTCCAAATGCTAGATTAAAACGGCTTATGTAACTAAGTTCTATCACATAGTATCACTCTTGCTTCGTGGTTCCAGTTACTCGGCGAGTAGGAGTCCAAAAACGTTCATTTTCGATAACTTTTCGACGTTCAGGGAAAAGTGTAATATACAATTCGATTGCCTTTTTGAGGAAATTGATCCCCTTTTCCATTATCTCGTATTCGTCGTTCTCATTCTTTCTGATGAACTGGTGGGCAACCAATTCGGCTAGATACTGCTTGCAGAGATCATCTCGAAGGTTGCAGGCACGTTCGATCTTAGTAACTTTTTGTGGCCCATAATTGAATAGGAACTCGCTCATGTCCATTCTGATCTCTATCGGTTCGCGCTGTCTTTCCTTCGGCAATTAAGCGGGCTCCCACCCCGTTCTTTTACTTGGAAGCGAGTGAAAGTCAGGGGTAAAGAAAGTATCTATTCAAAGTCTTATCTAACCCAAAATCCTCCCCCTCAAGCAGCGACGCGAGCGACACGTGTTTGAGAAAATAGAACCTCGTTCTGTCCCTTCCTTTCATCACATAGTGGCAATAGCGGCATAACTGCGGAATGAGGCATTGCATCAAAGTGAGCAAAACGTTGACGTTTCGAACTTTAAAGAATACGCAAAAAGTTGATCATGCAAACGACGCAATTTTGATGCTATCAGACGTAGTGGCTACCGTCGCGGCTCTCAAGATGATCTTCCCAAAACGCAATTGAGGAACTTAGACGGACGGATTATTTCTAGATGAAAAAATGTTCCTCTCTGCATTCATCTAAAGTAAGTCGTAAGTTTGTTCTAGTGGTGACCTCAGTTCTCGTCATTTCCATAGTTGTGGCGGTAAGCATGTCACCCAACGTAGCAGCATATCCTTCTCAGCCTAGTTTGTATGGTAATGACAATTCTCAACCCAGTTCGTCGTATGGCAATAGCACGAACAGTTTTAGTCCGAATCAGTGCTACGGTTATGGGTACTGCGGTGGAGGATATGGTCGCTGTTATTACTATTCATGCGGTTACGGTAATGGTTGCTACTACGGGTACGGGTATGGCTCGTACAATTCCTACTGTGGGTCCGGCTATAACGGCTACCAGACAACTCAAACGGCAACGACTGTAACGCAAACTGTATACTCAACCGCTACGTCTTACGTTACATCCTATGTAACCCTACCAGCATTAACCACCACAACAATACTCACAAGCACCACCACTGTTATGGATGAAACCACTGCCACCATCGCAGGCATCTCCGCTCTCGCATTAGCCGTAATTCTCATCTTTGTGGTAGCCTCACTCATAGGTGTGAGACGGGCATACGATGATCTGCAGCAGCAAAAACAAATTCAACAACAGCCTCGACCAAACCAAATACCTCAATTCCCCGCGGCAGGCTACTGCAGCACTTGCGGATCACCTATGCAACAGGGACAATTGTTCTGCAGCAAGTGCGGAAACAAATTTACTCGTAACACCCAGCAATGAGATATGAGATGTTACGGATGCAGTCAGATTGATGCACGCATAGCATTGAACTTCTGTCATGATGTTGAGCCATATGTCGTGGTGGAAGTTGCCAGGATTCGAAAAACAAGCGCAATGACGAATGCTCCGGGGTCAACATATCCGAGAGTTTGTTCTCCAAGGTATCTAGATTTGCCCTGTTTCGCAACCATACTCTTCGTGGATTGAGACCCATTTTCCGCGGCTGTAGCCGATCTTTCTAGGGCAATATTGAGATCGGTTCCTGTGGCAGCTGCTTCTTGAAGCGCTCTAACTGCAGGTTCTAAAGAATCGACAAGAGTCTTATCGCCAACCTTCGCTCCTCCTCGGGTTTGAATCCTTGCCAGGGATAAATCAAACATCGTTGCTAAGTCTGTAAGATTGGCTTCAGTCTTACCTTTTGCATATTTTCCAGCTTCGATAAAGAACGTTCCAAACAAGGCTCCTGATGCTCCGCCGGTTGATGACAGGATGGAGTTTCCTGCCAAAACTAGGAGTGTTCCGACGTCACCCTGCTTCTGCTGCTTTTCCATAGCTTTTCTAACGTTGTCGAAGGCCACATACATGCTTGTTCCGAAATCGCCGTCCCCACACTCTGCGTCCATGCGATTCAATTGATCTTTTGCTTGAATCAGACGGTCTGATACGTTTGAAATAAAAGTCAAGATTTGCGCGTAAGTCAGTTTATCTCCCAAATATTTTTCCTTCGTCAGCTGAAAAATTTCTCACACTTAACGAAAGTTGGCGTAAATGCGGGAGCATCATAACATTCCTTAAGTTCATTATCTAACCGCATCAATGTTATTGAGCAACCTGCCATCTCTTGAGTTGTAAGAAAGTTTCCCACTTCGGTGCGGTGAATAGTGATTCCCAGATTACTCAGCATATCATGGGTTTTACGGTTTACAATGAATAATTCCATCAGTGTCGTTGAACCATAACCGTTCACAATTAGATTGACCTCATCGCCTCTTTTGAAGGGTAGGTCACTCACGACAGTTTCAACAAGCAACTTAGTTGTCTCATCAGCAGAGAGCAGTTCGGTCTTTCTAACTCCCATCTCTCCGTGAGCTCCGATTCCGAAGTAGATCTCATTCTCGTCGAGTGTGAAGGTTGGTTTTCCGCTTGTTGGAACCGTCGCAGGAGACAAACCGACCGCGTAGGTTCTGCAATTATCTCTTGCTCTTTCGGCTGTTCTCATAACCTCTGCAAGGGAACTCCCAACCTCAGCTTTTGCGCCCGCGATTTTTATCACAAACAAGTTGGCCGCGAGACCACGTCGATCTTTTATCCGCTCCGGTGGTGCCGAAGCTACGTCATCCCATACTTTGAGTGATTCCGTTTCAATATTCTCCGCTTCGGCCAGCTCTGCTGCTATTCCAAAATTCAGGTTATCGCCTGCATAATTTCCGTAAACATACAACACTCCGCGTCCTCCGTTCGCTACTTTTGTCGCCTCGAGGATTAGCGGTGGGGCGGGAGCCGCGAAGACTTCACCTAGCACGGCGGCATCGGCCATTCCATATCCGACCCACCCGAGAAAAAGCGGTTCATGTCCGCTCCCACCTCCTACAACAATTCCCACCTTATCTTTGATTGGAGCGTTCCTTCTTGCAACTACGTGAGGATTGATCTGTTTCAGAAGATGGGGGTATGCCTTTACGTAACCTTGAATGCTCTCCACAGTAACCATAAATGGATCGTTGATCAGTTTCTTCATTCCGTTCCCGTTTCAGACATTGATGCAATCGGCGACTAATAGTTTCCAACGACTATCTGTTAGGTGATGGTAGTCCTGCGAGCTCTCGCGAGCGTTTGACGGTCACGTCGAATAATGTTCTGAATCTTCCGTCGGTCATGGACTGTTGAAGGTCTTGGAAGTTAGTGAGATCAATTCCATATACGTTTTCGTATTCTTCGTCTAAGAGACCGTTATCCAGAGGGTGACTTTCGAGCATTGTGTAGGAAACGGCTTTGTGTAAAATAGTTATGAAGACACTCGCGAGAGAACCTTTATGCAGTAAGTGTTGCCGTTTGTCTACGTAAGGGCAATTGGTGAAACTCTTCACTGTGCATGATTTCTTGTCTTGACTGAATAGTTTAGCATATACTTGCGCTATTGTGTTCAGGAATTGCGAATTTGCACAGAACGCGTCAAAGTTCTTGATTTCTGTCGAGGAGTGAATTACATGTTCTTTCATTTGCTGGATGTCTACCTGCGCTTTTCGTGCTCGTTCAGCCCAGTAATCTCTCGACCATAGAAGACAACACCAATCACATTTTTCGTCAACTTTTGAGTCTAACTGAAGTTCTTTGATGAAGTCGGTCGCATATTTCTCAGCGATAGAGGACAGATCATCAGTCGGCAAAGTATTCATCAGTTGTTGGGGGTGATCGGTAGAGGTTTATTCTTTCCTAATGATTTTCTATTATGGTTTTGAACTAAAAGTCAAGGTCTGGTTGTCGATGTAAGTATGGTCTTTGTTCTATGGTACGTAGGGACATGCAGGGTCTTCTTGGAATGGGTCTCCGTATTCAGAGAAGGCTCGAGATCGTGATCCGCCACATATGGTTCGATATTCGCATTTACCGCAACGCCCTTTCAGGTTTGATGGGTCTCTTAATGAAACAAAAAGTGGATTTGATCTGTAGATGGATGGCAAACTGTTCTCTGCTAGTCTACCGGTACTGATGGGAAGAAAACCACTTGGGTATACTTGACCATCGTGTGTTATGAACACAATTCCTTTACCATCTCCTGTTTGTGTCAACTTTGTGACAGGCGAACTAGTCGGGGGACCTTGTGTGTTGCGCAAATTAGTTCCAAGTCGTTTGTACAACAAGCTCTTAGGCGGAGCCTCGCTGTTTAGACGTTGTATACGGACTCGTCTGAATTGAGGTCCTTCAGCGGTTCGTACCGGGATTCCATATTGCGACGCGTCAAATAGAAAATGCATTACGTCTTCACATTCGTGAGATTCCAAGCTTTCCAGCGATGAACCTCGACCTGTTCGAATCAGGAAGAATACTTCCCAAGCTACTGCTCCAGTTCTACGGACGAGGTTGAACATGTTAGGTAATTCTTCGATGTTGCTTCTCATCACGGTCGTGTTGATTTGTGCCTTTAATCCTAATTTTTGAGCAAGTTGAAGCGCGTCAAGTGTTTTCCGGAACGTACCGAGAACTCCACGCAACTTATCATGTGTATCGGCACCTGCGCCGTCAACGCTTACAGAAATAACATCAACTCCTAACCGGTGCATCCTTCTGATAGAATCTTCATTTAGTAGTGGGGTTACACTTGCCGCTACCGCCACGTAGAGCCCCATCCTCTTCGCATGTTCGATTAATTCGAAGAAGTCCGATCGCATGAGCGGATCACCCCCGGTCATCAAAAGCGCAGGGTACGGCTGATTAAATTTCAATAATTCATCGATCAAGCTGAGACTTTGCTGGTGATCAAATTCTCCCGGTAATGGTTTCCGAATCGCCCTAGCTCTGCAATGTCTGCACGCGAGCAGGCATGATTTGGTCGTTTCCCAACAAACAAAGATAGGTGCTTCTGAAAAGTTTGTCCTCATTGTCCATGGTGGACGTGTCAAACTCTATCCCGAAGTGCACTTGCTCAGAATTACCGAACACTTAAGGACCGGTGCTGCTTTATCATATTTGAAAATCTCAAGAGTTCAATTTGTTGAGTAGATTTATCCCAGATAGGAAACTACTGATTCGTATTCAATACGTTCGATACCGAAACGTTGATTCCACAATACCACCTCTTGCTCATCTGGGTGTATTAGAGACGGAACAACAAATGAACAGGACCGAAGAAGAATGGAAGCAACTACTCACTCCCGAACAATTCCAGGTTGCTAGAAAGAAAGCAACAGAAAGACCATTCACCGGAGCGTACTGGAATAATCACGCGAATGGAATCTACAAATGCGTCTGTTGTGGCACTGACCTGTTCAGTTCAGAGACAAAATTTGAATCTGGAACGGGATGGCCGAGCTTCTGGGCTCCAATAGCTGAACGGAACATTAGGACACAAGTAGATAGGAGCTTATTCATGAAACGTACTGAAATTCTATGCAGCGTCTGCGATGCCCATCTGGGTCACGTTTTCGACGACGGACCTAAGCCCACTGGATTGCGCTACTGCCTTAATTCCGCTTCACTAAAATTCTCTGAATCCAAATGACGAAGTCTATTCTGGTGGAATTTCCTTGTACGCCAAAGAAATATCGATTCCTCGTTTCTTATTGTAATGCTTCGACGCTACGTATATGATAGCGCCGACCGCAAACGATACGACAACATATCCATAAGCAAAGGGGTTTCCACCCCAAACCGCTGGGTAAGCAAGGAACTGGTAGAGCAGGTATAGGAAAACCACTGCAGTAAACGCCCCGCAGAAGACGAGAATCCACTTAGATTGTCCCTTCTCATTCCTAACTCCGTAAACCAATCCCGACGCACCGATTGCTGCAAAGTAAATCATTGATGCTATCACGCTACCGTATAATGATACTAAGGTCCCGTAGAGGAAGGAAGCGCCACCAATCAGGAAGACTACGACGATCAGATCGATCAAGTGAGCGACCACCGGCGAACCCAGGTTTGGCGTTACGTACGCTATCTTAGAAGGCAGAAATCGGTCGAATGCTTGCGCGAACAGATACCGAGACACTAGAATTATTCCATAAGCAAGGATAGCGAAATTCCAACAAATCCATCCCAACCCAATGAACCATGAGAGCGCGAGATTACTGGAGACACCCATCGCCAGTGTCCAAAAGTTGAACGAATAATTGAACACCAAAGTTGGATTCGTTAAGGCGGAGGTGATGAATTCGAAGCCACCGACGTAATACATTGTCGCGAATGAACCTGTGACCAGAAGGAAGACTATGAATGAGGCGATAGGAACGTTCCATTTTACAGTCCGATTCCCGCCCTTCAGCTCCGACGCAACGGCTGGTCCGGCGAAAACCCAAGGGTATACGAAGATTGCGAAGAACGGGAGCATCATAATTGTGGCGTTGAAATCAAACGTCGATCCCGTGTACGATCCAGCGACCTGAGCATAGGTAGTATTCGAGCCGATGCTGTTCAGGAAATCCATGTAATTCATCACGCCCTGTCTGCCGGCAGAGAGAAGCGTAAGAATTCCGACAATCGTGCTGGCAATTCCAATAATTGAGAGCACAGCTACAAGTTTGAATCCATACTTTGGTCTCCAAATGTTAATTCCAATAATCGCTGCAAAAATAACGACGCCAAGCACAAATTGTGAAACTGTATTCGCGCCTGGAATATTCCCTGGCAGAGCAAGGCCTAAGCAGGTGGCAATTCCACAATTCTCGTATCCTAGAGAAAGACCCACGGAGCCAATTGCGAAGATCGTTGAGAGAGTGATCAAGGCCAAATACGCCATGGTTTCAAGGGCAGGACCCATGAACGATAGCGAACTTCCCCAGAAACCTCCGAAGGTTCTAGACAACCAGATGTAATCACCGCCGGTTCTTGGGATGCGTTGCGTCATCATCGTATAGACGATCACTTGGGGAATGGAAAGCAGAAAAGCGATGATGGATCCGTAAACGAGGTTTACGCCAGAAACGGATGGCAGTAGGACCATAGTGAATCCGACAACGGCTAGGGCTGCTCCCGCTGACATGTCACTGATATTCAGCGCAACCGCGTCGAAGAGTGAGACATTCTTCGTTAGACCGGTAGCTTCACGCACGAAGACCGGGGCTTTGGAATTTGACAAGAAGAACGAGGTACTGCTACGATAATTTGTATTTATGCCTTCTCAAGCACACCGGAGTGTCGGACGGAAATTCGGGTACACTTTTTTGGGTTATTTTGGAAATAGCTCAACGAATTTGAAATTGTTTGTATCCAATAGCCCGAGATCTGTCAGGCGGAGTTCAGGTAGGACCGAAAGAGCGAGCAGCGACATAGTCATGAATGGGGATACCCAGGAGCATCCAAGTGTTTTCCAGTCGTCATACATCGTACTAACCTCCTTCGCAACCTGCTGAACTGGTTGATCAGACATGAGACCGGCTATGGGGAGTTTCACAATTGACGTGACGTTGCCGCGTACTATGGTGACAATTCCGCCTCCTGCCTTCTCGAGTTCTTGAATGGCACGAGCCATGTCTTGGTCGTCGCTTCCGACCACGAGTATGTTGTGACTGTCGTGTGCGACGGTGGTTGCTACGGCGCCCTCTCTGAACGCGAAACCTTTCGTGAATCCTAACCCAATGTTCCCTGTGCCTTTATGCCTTTCAATTACAGCCGTCTTCAGCACCGCTCGTTCAGGGACAGCCAAGACCTCACTTTGTTTTACAGGTAGTTTTTCGATTATGTGTTTCGTGAGTACACTTCCTTCGATTGCCTGAATTACGCGCGTCGCTATCTCTCCCTGATCGATAGGGGCTTTAATTTTGAGATCTTTAGGTTCGATCATTCTACTGAGATGAATTGATTTTCGGGCATAGTCTGGATAATCGGGTCGAGGAAACTGCACAGTCATTCGCCCCTCTTTCGCTACCATGATGCCATCAGCGAAGACTGCGTGAACTTTCATTTGCGTCAGACTATCCAACACGACGATATCTGCCAGTCTTGAAGGTGCAATACTTCCGATCTCTCTGGCTTTTTCGAAGTGTTCAGCAGGATTTAACGAACCCATCTGGATGGCCGTTACTGGATCGACACCCTCCTGTATTGCTCTTCTGATGGAATGATTCATGTGACCATTTCGAATGATCGAGTCAGGTTCCTTATCGTCGGTTACCACACAGACATGTCTGGAATCAATTCCTGCTTCGGTTATACTTCGCACTGTGTCTCGGACGTCAAGCCACGCGGAACCCTCGCGCAACATTGCATACATTCCATTGCGCACTCTCTCTATGGCATCAATTTTTCGAGTTGATTCATGAGAGGACGTAATGCCTGCCGCCGCGTAGGCAGTAAGCTCCGTTCCGAGTAAACCTGTATCATGTCCTTCCACAACTTTCTTAGCCTTGAGGGTCGCGGCGATTTCTCCGTGCATCTTGTCGTCACCAGCGATCACACCAGGATAATTCATAACTTCCCCAAGAGCGGCAACGCCGTCCCATTGCATCGCTTCTTCAACCTCAGCCGGTCCAAATATTGCACCTCCATTTTCGAAACCGTGAGCCGCGGGGATGCAAGACGGCATTGAGACGAAGACTTTCAGCGGAAGCCCTCTGCCTTCTTCAAGCATTAGTCTGACGCCTTTCAGACCCAGCACGTTGCCGATCTCGTGCGGATCAATGAAGCAAGTAGTAGTTCCGAACGGTAAGACAGCGTTCGCAAACTGCGTGACGGTGATCATGCTGCTCTCGACATGGATGTGGCCATCTACGAATCCTGGCGTAAGATACTTGCCATGCGCATCAAAAATAGTCGTTTGAGGCCCGAGAGTATGATCCGCAGATTTTCCAACAAAAGCCACTCTGTCCTTCTTCACAGCGACGTCGATTCCTTCGAGAAGTTCGCCAGAGTTTACGTTAACAAGATTGCCGTTCTTGATTACAAGATCAGCTTTCTCTTTACCGAGAGCCGTAGCAACCAATGATTTTGTGACGTCGTAAAGGTTCGTACGTCGATGATTGCTGAGTATAGTCGACATAGGATTCAGCTTCGAATCAGCGATAATAAATCTTTGCAAGAGCAAGGAATCGCTGGAAATCAATCGATGACTTCTTGTGCTTCTATTCTTGAGGTAATTCCTTTATGTTGTCCCCTTCGAGGACATTGCCCTCTTGCTCCACGCTAGCGTACCATCCCCTTCTCTGATACATAGCCTTCACAATATCCTTGCCCTTTCCAATATTCGGGAGAACGTACAGATTATTGCATGGATCACAAGGCTTTGTAATCTTAATCACTGCTCCACCGATACTGTAACGTTTTCCCGGAGCGAAACTATCGTAAGGTATTCCAACCGTCGTAAAATTTTCACCTATATCTCCAGGTTGAATCCGCAAACCCTCGTGATTAAGCTCCTGAATCATCTCCAAAGGCATGATTAACACAGCCGAGCGCGGATCATCATGAGCCTCTTCATGTCTCCACCTGTTGAAGTCCCCGATCAACCCGGTCTTCTTCACTGCAACACGGTTGACAGGATGTTTTGGGAGTCCGCGTTCCCTTGCTGATTCAGGTTTAACGTTGATCTGATATACGCGGCCAACTGAGCGTTCAGAATTCATGGTTGACGTATAGTGAAGTCGACAATTAATAAAATAGATTCAAATAATCTCAGAACTGGAGCCACTGATGCACAATGACACACGGGCTATTAGGCATGCGTCGGCTTCATTCGTGCGAACCATATCATGTGATTGATCCTATCCGAGATTGACGGGTATCTCTTTGTCAGAGTGGAATCAACTCCTAAAATTGACAAAGCGCCTTGTGAGGAAAGGCTGTTCTTGGGAAATGCTTGATGTATCTTCAAAAGTGCCGATGCAAGTGTGAGAGGTTTCCGTGTCGCCAATGCAGCTGATTCGTCGGCTAAAATTTCACGTTCTCTGTGAAATGCTGCCTCGACGATGCGTATGATCGGATCGAAAGGCAAAGCGGTTCGATAGGCGGTTATCATTGACTTCAATGTCGTATCAGAATTTTTGATGTGGCCGAGCTCGTGTGCCAAAACTGCTTTCATCTCATCCTTTGTCAGAAGTGACATGAGACGCTCAGAGATGACGACTGTAGGTTTACTGGTTTCGACGGCGAACGAAATTGGGACATTGCTGCTGAACACTCGTAACTCGGGCGTAGCTACCTTCATCAAACGCGCGAGTGTGTCGAAGTTTCTTTCAAGATTACGATTTGCAGGATGAATGCCTCTCACTCTTCCAAGTACGATTTTAGGTGACATTACACGTAGGGTCAGCGAAAGGGGAACGGCTCCGGCCATCGCGATCAGTATGGCGCTTCCGAATACATCTCTAATCGCTAACTCAGAAGGGTTTGTTCGTATGAACGTATAGCAGAGAATCAGACTCGTAGCAATGAACAACCAAAGGAATAAGGAGGAAACAAAGATCAGGCCTAGGCTCCAGCAGCGTATTCGAATATTACTGATTCGTTTGAACGATATACAGAGAATTCCCATACTTAAGATGGGGAGAATTAATGAGAAAATTATAGGAATGGAGCTGAAATAAAGATAGACACCGAACAATTTTTCATTCACCCTTTACGTTTTCTTGGTCTTCCTGTCTTCGCTGTCCGAACAGCCTCTCCGGCGGAGATATTTTCTAGGCCTTCATAAATTGCTGGGACGACCGTCGGACCAAACGCGCGTACTAGAGCGTTGAGTGCTTCAGGAATTATGTTGGTTCGTAAGTATGCGTTGGATGCTGGAGAGTAAACATACTTCACGCCGCCTCGACCCGGCGTCTTGGATCGCGTTACCAAACCTCTCCGAAACAGTCTATCAAGAACCGTATTCACAGTCGTATATGCTGTCCCTCTGTCTCCCAGCTCCATCAGAATTTCGCCAGCCGATGCCTTTCCGAGCCTATTGAGCACCCGCAGAATCTCTGTCTGTAATTCGCCGGAAGGAATGCCGCGCGTGCCCTTCATCTGTTACTACTTCAAGTAGTAATAGTACGATGGACCACTATTTTACTATGCCGCTAATTTGCAGTTTTACACAGGTACGACAATGTGTAGTAACAAGGGATATGGTTATTACGACAATATGTAGTAACATTGCCTATTACCGAAATATGGTAAGGAGCTTCATGCGAAATGTTGAATCGAAAGAAGAAATGCGTCTCAGCAGCGAGCGTGTTGTTTGTTGGCTTGATCATGATGTCAATGGTTGGGCCAGCATACGCAACGGCAAGTCCGTTGAGTCAAATAAATCACATAGTCGTAATCTACCAGGAAAACTGGAGTTTCGACAGTCTGTACGGTAAATTCCCTGGAGCGAACGGCATAGCCAACGCAGGGAACAATGTGATACAATTAGACCGTCAAGGGCGTCCATACGCTACACTACCGCAAGCTCTCAATACAAACCTCAAACCCGCCCAACCAGACAAGCGCTTCCCGAACGATCTACCTGTTCAACCATTCGATCTAGGCCAATACGCGTCTGCAGATCAGAAGATCGGCGATCCAGGCGTAGGATTCTATCAGGAACAGTACCAGAGTGACGGCGGCTGAATGGACAAGTTCGTAGCCTGGAGTGAAAACAATAACGGC
>Ga0187780_10001105_pt1 | contig 20292 bp, 14 predicted proteins | sample 1015_Q2_SP10_20__FD_132429 | JGI IMG/M metagenome (GOLD analysis project Ga0187780, IMG submission 132429) | Tropical peat soil microbial communities from peatlands in Department of Meta, Colombia - 1015_Q2_SP10_20_MG | ecosystem: Environmental > Terrestrial > Soil > Wetlands > Peat | place...
CGATAAAACCAGAAAGCCCCCGATTCGATCGCTTCTTCGTTCCCGTGCCCCAGCTGATAGGGGTACATCGATACGCAAGTCGTTCCCATCAGAAGGCAGAGGCAACGTATGGCCTGGGCAAAGTTCCAGGCGACTTCACCTCCTCGAAACGTATAAAAGGTATTGAAGCCGACCTCCATCCACTCGAAGAGCCCGATGGCCTCGATGTAATTGATGGGGACTCCGTTCTTCAACGTGAACCCGGCTACGTAAGCGCGCAGAGGCAGGCGTAGCGCCGGAGGCAAGTTCCATAAATAAATCGAAACTCCGCGCCCCACATCGGCGCGCACGACCGACGCCGGATCAGCCAGCGTGGTACCGTACAATTCGCGGTAACGCACGAGCATGACCTCGCGGACCATGTTAATCGCGGCTTCGCCCTCCAGCCGCGAAAGGGATCGCAGTATCGGCGGCTGCATGAGTTCCCTGGTCAGCGAGACATCGCGGCGGCCAATGAGCGGGCCATGATGATAAAAAACTTGCCGCACCCGTTTCCAATTTCGCGTTCGTGAAAGCCGCAGATTGTTGAGTTGCCAGCGCACCGTCAGCTGAAGCGAGTTATAAAGTTGAGACTTCTCGACATCAGAAATAGACATACTCTCTAACTGCTCCACGAGCCATTGCAAGTCTTTGCTCCGCTCCTTTGCTGCGTGCAGCCACCGTTGCCACGGAATGTCCGCTTCCACCTGGCCGTCCTCTTCGATCAAGGGTATGAACTTGGGCCAAACTGAGGCCAGTGCCCGCTCGGCGGCGCCTTCATCCCAGACAATTTCTACGTCCTTGACTTGCTTTACCAGCCATCGCACCACATCGAAACTGAGAGTGTCCTGCATACTGGTTGCGGCAATGCCCGAAACCTCTAGGGGATCGAATTGTTCCATGTCCGCCCCGGCTGCGCGCAGCTCCTCGACTCTCGCATGGAAGTTGCCGAGCAATTTCTCGGCTTCGCGAATCGTCGCCGGACTGTGGGGAAAAGCCCGCAGGAACAGCAAGGATTCGTGGAAGCGGATCAAAGAAGCACTATCAGGAAATCCTCGCTCGGCCAGAGCGGACAATAGTTGCATAACGCCGGCGGCACCCCTTCCGAAGCGATAACGGTGCTGCTCGAGTTGAGTAAGAAGTCGTTTTAGCGAGCCTGAAGCCATGCTCCGGAACGTTATCCACGAGGCTGTGTTGATACCCGCCGTGATAAAACGAAATCAATTGACCTCTGGAGTTCGAGCCTCCGCCAACTGTAATGAAATTGTAATGTGTTGTTGGTCAGAACAAGTCCAATCGGATCATTAACTGTCAAATGCTTCGGTTTGTATTGGCTTGGAAGAATGGAGTAGAGTAAGAAGTTTTCTTAACGGTGCAGAACCCTACTGTGTTCTCATAATCCTTAGGTCGTCGGTGCGAGTCCAACCGCCGCCACCAATCGAATCAGCAATGCGCCACTAGTCCTGGCTCTTGGATCTGAGCCGCATAGAATTACCATCGCTGTCGTATCGCTCCAGTCGACCATTAGATGGACTCGTTTATCACGGACTTGGACCGAGCTGTTTGTAGATGCTCGCCGCGTTGTCGGCAAAAGTGGCCTCATATTTCGGGTATTGACGGAAATCCGAGTATTTCTCCATGTGAATATTCTGGCGAATCTGATCGAGGGTTTCGCCTTTTTGCCTCATCGCTGTTACCTGATTGTAAAGATCGTTCAGGTAGTCGCGGAAACGCTGAAGATCGGCTCGGGTGCCGACCTCGAAATGTCCCGGCACGGCCGATTCAATTGGCCATTGGAGAACCTGATCGAGGGCGTGGATCCAATTCTCAGCACTGCCATCGTCCATCGCAGGGCACGAGCGATTGAGAAACAGATCACCCATGGCGATGACGTGTTGATCGGGAAAATATACCAGTGCGTCCCCGGAGGTGTGAGCCTTACCGGAAAAGAATATTTCCACGGCATAAGAGCCCACATAAATGGTGATTTTATGCTGGAAGGTGAGATTGGCTGGTTGGAAGTGAAATGCTTCCAAGTTCGGCGCCTTCGCAATCGCCAGAGTTCGATCACGCGTGAAATCTGTGCTGATGACGACGGCATCGGGCCCAACTGTTCGGTTTCCACCCTGATGATCGGGATGGTAGTGAGTGTTGACGATATATTTCACCGGCAAGTGGGAAATCTGTCGGATAGCGCTTAATAACTTTGTTCCCTCTATCGCATTCAGTCCGGTGTCGACGACCAATATCCCCGTGTCTCCAACGAGAAACGTAGAGTTCGCACTGGCATCGTTGTCTGAGATGTACGCATAGAGATCTTTGCCGATTTGTTTGGCCGCAGGCTGAGCGAACAAATGGCAGCAGGAAAAAGCAAGAAAGGTGGTCAGGCACCGGATCCACAAAGATCGCGCATTCATTCCCTAGAAACTCACTTTGAACGCAAACTGGATGAGGCGAGGACCTCCGGACCCCAGCCCCACGTTATTCTGGGCTGCATCAGGAGTCTGGTACAAGGCCCCGAAATTCGGCGCTGCCAAAATATTGCTGGGGAGCGCGAAGGCCGGATGGTTGAAGATGTTGAAGAACTCCGCCCGGAATTGTGTGTTTACCTTGTCGCCAGTGGCCGAGTCGAAAAGCTTTCCTGCACGAATCACGATGCTGGAACTTGCCGTTTGTGCGGTTGAGGTCAGGGCCAACAGGAGAAGAGCAAGCATTATCTCAATTGTCCGCATCTGCCACCGGACGAAACATTTGATTGGATCTAATTTCCGGTACAAGCGAGCGGCGACGGTAGATTGGAGGCCCACGATTCTACAGGTGTATCTGATCAGAATCGGCAACTCAGGTTTCCATCACCCAGCATCAAGGAGCGATCAGGTTGGCGTAAAATAACTCCGCTTCATATCGTATGTCAAGATGATTTTATTGACATATCATAGGTATACATGAGGAATGTCACCAGCCTAGGCGAGGTTTGTCGCTGGGGCACTCTCCGAGGAGTTCCGGGGCGGCTCTCTTTCAGTTCCTCGGCGCTGTCATCTCTTGTACCGTGAGAAATAGGTTATCCTGCAGAACTTCGAGTACCGCGTTGACATCTTCCAGCGTGTTGTAAAAGTGAAACGACACGCGCAAACCGTCCATGCGATTGGACGCGACAATGTCACGTTGCGCCAACTTCTTCACCATGGCGTCGGAATCCTTCATCTGCAGGACCAGCAGGGGCCCGACGCTATCGGCGGGAGTTTTCAGTCTAATCTTGAGATCCCGTGCGCCCGCCATCAGAGCGCGGGTAAGGCGCGCAATATGTTCGGAGATCCTTCCAAATCCGACACCTCCCATCAACTGGAGAGCTGCGGGAACCGCGTAAACGTGCGGCAACGGAGGCGATCCGGTTTCAAAACGACGAGCCGTGGCCGCAGGTCTGAGATGTTTGACGTCAAAAGCAAACGGATTTTCTTGCGCGAACCAACCCGTGATTGTAGGAGTCAACGAAGCAATCAATTCCGGTCGGACATATAAAAAGGCAACTCCGGAAGGGCATAAAAGATATTTAAGTGCGCCCGTGACGAAGAAATCGACGTCGAGTTCCTTCACATTGATCGGCCGCGTTCCGCAATCCTGATAGCCGTCGAACATCACCAGTGCACCGTGGTCATGGGCGTGTCGAACAATGGAGCGAATGTCAGACCGAAAACCGTTCGAAAAGCAAACCTGCGTGACAGGAACAATGAGCGTCTGATCGTCTATAGCTCGTGCATAAGTGTCGGGAGAAAGCTTGCCGTTTTCGGCCGCTAGAAACTGTATTTTGGCGCCTCGACGTTCCTGGGCAAGCCAGATTTGCCCCATTGTGGGGAACTCGAATTCGCCCATGATTACTTTCGGCCGTCGGCTAAAATCGAGAGCGCTGGCAACCGAATTGATCCCTGCGGAGGCACTTGTGACAACGGCAACCTCTTCCGGAGCTGCACCGATAAAACGAGCAAAGGCGGTGCGCGCGGCTTCGTATTGTTCTACCCAGCAGTCCCAGGGCGATCCCTGCTCATGCCACACCCGAATGTGTTCTCGCAATGAAGTCTCGACCGCGTCGCTCAGTGCACCTTGGGAGCACGAATTCAAAAAAATCTTCTTCTTGAAGACTGGGAAGCGGGAACGAACGGCTTCGACGTCGAAATCAGCATTCAAAGCAAAACTCCTTTCTCAGGACTTCGAAACTCGTCTCCACGCATTGATAATAGGCAACCGCACGCCAGAGATGACCGTTGTATATTCGACCAGCACGGTTGATTCGTAGTGCGAACCCTGCCAAGAAGCCTGTTGTCGATCAGCGAGGTAGCATGAAAGCTCGTTCTTCCAAGCTAAACAAACGCAAATTGCTGTTGACCAGAAAGACCATCAACAGAGTGATTCGCCTGGAACAGCGCGTCTGGAAGGTTGCGGCAGAGCGGAACGCAAAATTATTCAGTGAACTTGTTCCACCAGATGCCATCATGATTTTCCAATCCGGCATCATCTCCCAGCCGGAATACTTGGCTACCATGCAGGAACGCACGATTTCAAAATATGAACTCGGTGAGATCCGCGGCTTCATGCCGAATGCCACTACCGTCATCCTTTATTACAAGGCACTGCGTTTAGGCGAACAAGGCGGTGAACCCTTTCCCCGAGGCGAAGTAGTCGAAAGCACGACTTGGCTCAAGCGCGCCGGACGTTGGGTCGCGATGCTCAATCAGGAAACACCGATCGCCACACAGTCCGGCTAGACGGATTGCGCCGACACTCCTCTGAAAACCGCCAACTCACTACTTCACACCGGTCGGCGTTAGCGGCTTTAAGATCTCGTCCAAGTAATCGTTCACCTCGTTCACCCGCGCGAGATGGGGGAACCGGCTGCCGTCATGGTAATTAATCTCGTGCAAGCTTATCTTCCCAGCGTTGACCACTTGGACCTGAATCGCCGCTGTGCTCGCCCTGGAATCGTGGATTGCGCGTTTCAATTCCTCGAGTGAAAACTCGCCCCCGTTTATGGCAATGATTTTCTGGTACGGACTAAGGCCGCTCTCAAATGCCGCCATACCCGGAATGGCGTCAATGACCGATCCATCGTGCTTCACTCGCAATCCAATCGAAGCAGTGAAGTCACCGCCCCCGGATAGCGCGTCTTCGGCCGAGAGCATTTCGTTGGGATCGTCGTTGTAAACCAGATGCCAGCCCCCACCCTCGATGCCTCCTAAGGGCGCACCGGGCTGATTCGAATCCAGACGCGTGCGAAAAAATGATTTCCAGTCATACGGCGCGATTCCATTCAGCGTGGATACCAGATCTTCAAATGTGTAAGTTTTGATAACCGGCTGATTGTCGCTTCCACCGTAAAAAACGTGGCAGAAGTCATCCATAGACCGCTTATCGCCGGTGAGCTTGCGGATCGTGGTATCCACTTCTAACCAAATCAGAATCGCCTCCTGATAGAAGTCGGTGTGGCGCCGGTACGACGACCATTCCGGCACGCTGAAATAAAGGATCTGGGCGGCATTTGCCGTGTTCTGCAACGATCGCCAGCGGCGTCCCGCGCGGTGCTCCAACATGGACGCGGTCTGTGCGATCTGGTCGCGAGACTGTGCAGGCGTGAGAAGGCCACTTCGTGCGGTAAGCACGGTTCCCAGGTAATCCGTAAGACCCTCATACACCCAGAGCAACTCGCCTTTCATGGGCTGTTGAAAATCTGGGGTTGCCAGCCCCTCCGGCCGGCGATATTGACCGTTCCACGAATGACTGAACTCGTGCGGGAAGAGACCGGCCATCCGCAAACGACCATTAGGATCAACCAATTCGTGCTGAGCCACACGATCGTCGCTGCTTTCGTGATGCTCCTGCCCCAGTCCCATGATGTTGTCGCTCAGCGTCAGCAAGAAGTGGTAATCGCGAAAATGATGAGACTGATAGAGAGCCGCAGCCTCCGCCACCAATTTTTTGTAGTGCTCAATCAATTCGGGAGGAACATCGACGGCCCAAGCATCGTCGGAGACCACATCCAGCTCTTGCGGAGGTTGTTCCCGAGGGTTCAGCGGATAGACTCGCGAGAATTCGCCCGATTGCACCGGCGAATCGACCAGAAGATCCAGCGCGACAGGAGCGAACGAGATTGTTTCGCCGGATTGGCTGGCGATCGGCAGAGACGTGTTGAATTTCCATCCTTTGGGCAACGTCAGCGAGGGACGAAACGTGATATCGGCGGCCGGCCATCCCTTCGGATAAAGGATCACCTGATTCCACATCAGGACAAAAAGGTTCGCTGCACCTGATGCGCTGAAATCAATCCACGGGCGCGGAGCCGAGATCAAGAAATCCAATGAAGCTTCAACCGACGAAACACCTGCCGGAATTGTGAGATTGAAGGCATACATGTCTACCAGATCTTGCTGCCAGGGAATCTCCTTACCATCAGCAAAGAATTTCAGACCCGCTACATTCCAGATAGGCCCATCGGGTGAGTGGTCCGCCGGCATCCATTTTGGATAGAACAGCGTTAGGGGTCCCGGGCGTACCGGAATCTCGAGCTTTGCATGGAGGATGCGCTGCGAGACCTGTGACGCATCCACGGAGATGGCAATTGGACCCGGAGCACCTCCGGCATTGGCAAGGAGAAATGACGGGCTCAAGAGAGCGACCGCGGTAACGAGAAATGCAATGCGCTTGCGGAGCTTCGCCGTGCAGAGCAAATAGTCACATCGGCGACAGAGGAACGCAGCGACGCTTACCAAGTTAACTTACCCATGAACTGAATGTTGCGCGGCCCGCCAACTCCAAAGTGCGAGTCGAAGCTGCCATCATCCGCAGAAGCGGTAATAACCGAGTTAAGCGTGGGGGAGGGCTCAGCAAAATTGGGATGATTAAACGCGTTGAAGAAACTGGTTCGGAATTGGAATCCGAATCGCTCGCTCAATTTGAACGTCCGTTGCAACGATATGTCCCAAGCATTTAACCCGGGTGCTACGAGAACATCGCGTGGACAATTGCCGAAAGTGCCGGCAGCCGGGTCGGAGAACGAAGCGACGGAGGCATAGGGCTGGGAGAAATCTTTTAGCTGATAATGAATCGGGCCTATGCAGTTAAATCGTTCGTGAAAGTTGCCAACTCCGCTTTCATCGCCGAAGGTGAGCATTGGCGCGGCGAAGCCATCACGAAAAGTCGTGGTTCCCGATAGTTGCCAATCCTTAGCGATATAGGCCAATGCGTTGGCCGATTTTGGAGAGGGAACCCGGTACACATAAGTGATCAGCAGCGCGCGCCGCTGATCAAACTCCGAGTTCCCATACCCACCCCTCAAATTCGTTGAATCCTGCGGAACGTATCCGCTGGTTCCAAAGAAATCTTCTACTTCCGAAGCGGTATCCAGGTTGTGCGACCAAGTGAAAGCAACCTGGGTCGTCAGACCATGAAAGTCATTCGACTTCAGCGTTACTTGAAGAGAGTTGTAGCTGGCAAAACCCGGCGTCGAAATCGTGTTGATTTGCGATAGCGTCGGAAATTTTGCGTTAAATGGCCGTGCTGCCTGCTCGCAGGCAAAACTCGGAGGATTCGCACAACCTGGCCCATAGCCGGCTCCCAGCGGCGGTTGGTTAATGTCCAGCAATTGAAGCTGATGAACACTGTGATTTCCCACATAGCCGATCTGTAGGACAAGCTTCTGACTCAGCTCCTGCTGCAGGTTCAGATTCCATTCCTGGGTGTTGGGCGTTTTTAGATTGCGCTGAATGCTGGCAACGTTGAATGGAGGCTGCGGAGCTCCGGTACCAAAGATTGGCACACCAACCCCGAACGGAATTGGTGCTGCCGGCACTATCGTGAACCCAGCCGTGGGGCCGATCGGATTTTGCGCCAGTCCTTCCTGAAAGTTATTCAGCGGAATGGTGTCGTAATAAATTCCGAAGCCGGTGCGGAAAACAGTCTGCTTGCCGGGGATCAACGCGAACGGAGGCACCCAGGACAGCGACGCTCGCGGGCCCAAGTCTCCTTTTGGAGCGTTGTAGATGTGACCGCCGGGCAACTGCGATGCTTCGATCAGGCCCTGGTTCGGATCAAAGACGGAGAAACGTCCCCGCGACTCGCTTACGGTTGTAAAGAAATCGTAGCGAAGGCCAGCCACCAGCGTCAGCCGAGGCGTGATCTTAAACGTGTCCATCCCAAAGCCGCTAATGATGTTCTGGGAGATGTTCGCCCGGTCGCTGCCAACTCGCGTAATTTGTGTCAGCCCGGAACCAGGGGTGGGACGCCCCGCAATCAAATCGACCAGGGCGGCAATACCGCCGTCCTTTGTCAGCGTGTCACCAAGCTCTAATCCGGTGAACGAGAAAATGCCGCGCCCTCCAGCCAGCGTGTAGTCGGAATAGTTGTGAAGAAAGTTGAAACCGAACTGCCAGGCATGCCGATTGCGGGTCCAGTTCATCTCCTCTGCAATTTGATAGCTTGTGGCGACGCGACCGCCGGCTCCATATTGCAGCCCCAGATTTGAGAAACCGTCTGTAGTCGTAGAAGTGTTGCCAATGTCGATCTCGGGGATGCCATAACTTACCGGAGTTACACCGGTATTGAAGCCGATTGTGGCGGGATTTACGTCCGCATCCCTACCTTTCTGAAACTGGCTAAACCGGTTCCAGCCAAGTCGCAGAGTGTTCACGAGGCTCTGGTTGAAAATGTGTACTTCACTAATGGCAAAATTGTCGGCCACGGTCGGGGTTACGCCAAACCACGGATTCAATTGCGAGCCGCCCCCAGGCCCAGGGCCGCCGCCGGGAAATTCATCTTCGCCGGTCCCATGAAGGTATCGTGCGGAGAGCGAGTCCGCAGTCGAGAAGCTGTGATCAATTTTTAGAACTCCGCTGTTGGGCGTCTGGCGGCCGCGATTATCGACTACGAAAGGACCGGCCAAGCCGAGCGAAGAGTACAGCCCAAGAATATTCAACCCCAATTGGTTCGGAGTAATGCCTTGGCCTTTGACCAAATTGGTGGCTTCGGTAATCTGTGACGGCAGGGGTGCGTTACCATGAAGCGTAGTCCCCAGCCTCAGCCGACTGCCGTCGTAACCGGCAAAAAAGAAGGTGCGGTTCCGTCCGTCGTACACATGCGGTATGACAATCGGCCCTCCGATCGTTCCACCAAATTCGTTCCAAACGAAGGGCGCCTTGGGCACGCCGCCCAAATCCTCAAAAAAATTGGCCGCATCGAGCGCAGCGTCACGGTGAAGTTCGTAGAGGGAACCGTGCAGAGTGTTGGTTCCACTCCGGATGTTCACGTTCATCACGCTGCCCGAATTTTGACCGCTTTCAGCTCCACCATTCGCTTTAACACTGACCTCTTCGATCGCGTCCAACGGAAGCCGAGTGGCGGCGGTTGCGGAATTTCCTCCCTCGTTGATGGATGGGAGATATGTTGACGGATCGGTATCGGAAACGCCATCTATGTTGAAGCCGTTCGACCGGGAACGGGAGCCATTGATCGTGTACTGGGCGAAAGCAAAATTGCTGTTCTGTGTCACTCCCGGCAGGACCAGAGCAAGGCGAGTGTAGTCACTGTTGCCGATCGGGAGTGATTGCACCTGCTCTGCAATGAGTTGACCACCAGAGCTATCGGTTTCAGTCTGAACAAGCGGTGATTCAGAAGTTACTTCGACCTTCTCGGCTACCGTGCCGAGTGTCAGCACTGGACTAAGCGTGTTTACCTGACCTTCGGAGGTGACAATGTCGCTGATCTCCTTTGTGCCGAAGCCTTCTTTGCTGATCGTCAATCGGAACCTACCGATTGGCAGCTCAGGAAAATTGAAGTTGCCTGTCTGATCAGTGCTGGCTGTCCGTTCCTGCCCGGTCGCGACGTTTACGAGCTTAAGCGTTGCACCCTGCACTACTGCACCTTGCGCGTCACGGACTGTACCCGTGATACGACCTGGGAACATTTGAGCCAAGAGTGCCCCGCAGAATAGTAGCGAGAAGACGGTCACGAACAGAAAACGAGCAACGCGGACGGATAGCATGGCTAGCCCCCGGAAGAGTAGGTTGCGGCGCATGCTACTACCCTCGATCTCCGTATGTCAACTGTATTCTCAATGTATATCAGTAACGATCCAAAACTGCAGTGACATAACGTAGCGAGACAGCTAGAGGGTAAGGCGAGCTGGCAGGACGGATGCAATCCCGAGGACCTTGTCTTTGGATTGCATGATGTGATCGTGCATCGTGCGACGGGCGCGCTCCGGATCCTGACTTCTGATGGCCTTCAGGATCTCCATATGCTCACGCTTGGGCACTTCCCCGAAGTAGTTGATATCGATCGCAGCCAGCATAATCCGTTCCATCTGACTGCGCGCTTCGTGAACCGCCTCGAACAGCATCTGGTTTCTGGTCAACTGCGCGATCCCGAGGTGGAACGCGGTATCGGCTTCAATGAACCGCAGACAGCTTCGACGATCGTCCCGGCTGCAAGAAACCTGCGCCAGATCATCTAATCGTCTGAACACTTCTGCGCTTCCGCCCTTGATCGCCGCGAGTTCCGCCGCCGCGCACTCGACGGCGCTGCGGAATTCATAAATGTCATTGAGAATCTGTAACGTGATTTGGGCTACGAAATAACCGCGGTTGGGCACAATCCGCAGCAATCGGTCTTTCTGAAGGCGAACCGCCGCCTCCCGCACAGGAGTTCTACTCGCATGGTATCTTTTGGCCAGATCCTTCTCACTCAGCGCCTCTCCCGGCTGAAACACACCGTGAATGATATCCAGCTTGAATTCTGCATATACCTTTTCGCTTAAAGTCGCGAGCGGCGACTTTAGCCATGGCGCACGACCTTGTTCGGCAAACGCAGCGAGCACAGTTCCACGCCCGTTCAGCGGCCGGCTTTTTTTGGCCAAGGTGCGCCTCCAGGATGACAAATCATTTTTCCCGACCCCCAGTCCCTGTGTCAACGTATATTTAGAGCGTGTCATTATAGTTGACGAGTTTCGACGAATAGAAAAACAGAATCTTGCATACAGCTGGCATTTCAATAGTATTCTTTCAGCCGTGGGCGCCGGAGTTCGCGTCGTAGAGGAGACCGCAACATGAAGAGCTCTTCTGGAGCTGCCTATCTGGGCCAAGGCGTCGGACAGTACCCGATCGCTGCGATTCGCGAATTATTTCCGGCCCTGGACAGTGGCGACGATTTTGTGTTCTTCGACAACGCCGCGGGGGCGCAGGTGCCACAAATCGCTCTGGATGCCGTGACCAAACATCTTGTGCGCAACAACGTGCAACGCGGGGGTCGCTACCAAAAGAGTGTCGAGGTGGATGCTACGATCGCCCGAGCACGGGAGAGCACTGCGGTACTCGTCAACGCAAGAAGTTCCAGCGAAATTGCATTTGGAATGAACGCAACTTCGTTCATTCGGATCATGAGCCTGGCGATAGGGCAAACGTTAGACCGCCGCAATGAAATCATCCTCACTGATTTGGACCATGAGGCGAATATTGCGACCTGGCTAACCTTGGCCGGAGAGGGTGCCAAATTTCTTTGGTGGCAGATTCGCGAGGACGGAAATCTTCACACGGAGGACCTGAGGGCACTCCTATCTTCGCGCACCCGGTTGCTGGCTTGCACCGTCACGTCCAATGCGCTTGGATCAATCGTCGACGTCGCCGAGGCCGGCAAGCTGGCGCATAACGCTGGCGCAGAGATCTTCCTTGATTGCGTCCACTACGGACCCCACGGAGTCATCGATGTACGAGCGTGGGATTGTGACTACCTTGTGTGTTCGGGCTACAAGATATTTGCGCCACACATGGGATTTCTGTGGGGCCGACGTGAACTCCTGAAAGCCCTTCCCACGTTTCGCGAAGATTTCCTTCCAGATGAGCCGCCGGAGAAAATCGAAGCTGGCACATTTATTTATGAGAACGTGGCGGGATTCGATGCCGCGATCAGATATTTGGAGGAGCTTGGGCGTCCGCTCTCAAAGGATGCGGTGGCGACATCTTCTTTGCCTGCACGCCGGAGTAATCTCGTAGCCGCCATGCACGCGGTACGGCTTTACGAGCAATCATTAAGCCGTGAATTGCTGCGGGCATTAACAGAAGCTGGCGCCACCATATATGGAGTTTGCGACGAGCAGCGCTTGCACGAGCGTGTGCCGACCGTCTGCTTCAATGTTGGAACCAGGGACCCGGCAGAGATTACGAAAGCGCTAGCGTGCGCCGGAATTGGCGTTCGTGACGGGCACATGTACGCTCCGCGCTTAATGAGAAGGCTCGGGTTGGATCCACAACGTGGGGTTATCCGCGCCTCACTTGTGCATTACAACACGATGCAGGAGATCGAACGATTTGCCGATGTGCTCTCTGAATTGAACTGTCATTCGTAAACCAAAGCTCTATGACGAGTGGAGTGGACACACCGATTCCCACGCAGGTTGGGCCGGCTTTCGCGGACGGTGAACATCTTCAGCGCAGGTTGACCCAGCGACAACTCACGATGCTCGCCCTTGGTGGTGCGATTGGGGTCGGATTGTTCTTGGGCAGCAGCGTAACCATTCGCCTCGCCGGGCCGGGTGTCATTCTCTCCTACCTCTTAGACGCGTTTATCGCCATGATTGTCGCTTACGCGGTAGCAGAAATGGCTGTGGTTCATCCCGTCGCCGGCGCTTTTGGCGTCTACGCGGAAAAGTATCTCAGCAGTTGGGCTGGATTCGCGGTACGTTCCACCTACGGCTTTGTGCAGATCATTGCCATTGGCGCGGAGGTGACTGCGGTTGCGATTTACTTCGCATTCTGGTTCCCTCAGGTACCGCAGTGGATTTGGGTGGTGATTGCTTCTTTGTGCTTGGTGATTGTGAACGGTCTTCAGGTCGGGCGTTTTGGTGAGTTCGAATACTGGTTCGCCTTGATCAAGGTCACTGCTATCGTTGTGTTCATTGTTATTGGGTTTGCTGTGGTCACCGGTTTTTATGTCAAGCCTGCACTCGGATTCGGCAACCTAACGCATTATGGGGGATTCTTGCCGTTTGGATTCAAAGGAGTTTGGCTATCGCTGTCGCTTACACTGACCAGTTACATGGGAGTGGAAGTCATGGCAGTTACTGCCGGAGAGGCTCGCAATCCCGCGGAGTCGATCCCACGTGCAATGCGAACCATTGTGTACCGCCTGATTTTCTTCTATGTCCTTGCAATTATCGCGATGCTGGCGATGACACCATGGAACCGGCTTGGAACCGAAAGCGGAATTTTGGGAAGCCCGTTCGTCAGTGCGTTTGCCGGAGTAGGAATTCCTTATGCTGCCACTGTTATGAACCTGGTGGTGATCACTGCGGCACTGTCCAGCTGCAACACCGACTTGTATTTAACTACGCGCATGTTGTTTTCTCTGTCTCGTCAAGGATACGCGCCGGAATGGGTTTCGCGTCTAAGTAAGAACGGAGTTCCGCACCGCGCGCTCGCGCTTTCCACAGTCGGAATGATCGTTGCGATACTCCTCGCTGTGTATGCACCTGGCCGCGCTTTCCTGATGCTGTATGGAGTAGCCGTTGCCGGAATGTTTTTCGTGTGGGCAGTCATTCTCCTCAGCCATCTTCGTTTCCGCAAGGGTCTCACACCTGAAGCCAGCGCATCCCTTCCGATCAAATTGGCATTCGCTCCCTTCTCTAACTGGATCGGGATTGCGGCATTATTGGGGATCACGGCCACCACTTTTTACGTGGACGGTCTACAGTATGCAGTGCCGGCATTTCTGCCGTTCTTATTCGTAGTCTCCATCATCTATTGGAAATCCCGGCGTGTGATTCAGGCAGCGGGAAAGCGAACATAGTCGCTGAACGCGGAATGCAGCAAACCCCATACCGAAGTGTGGCAGGCACAATGCATCCATTTGACTCCCCGCAAGGGCCTACGCTAGCCTCAGAAGTCCACCTCAGAATCGAATGGCAACTACTCGCAAGCTGCTGGCCGCCATTTACTTGGCTCTATGCCTAGGGCCTGCAGTTTTTGCTTCCACGCAGCCGGTTCATGCGCCACACGCCTTGGTGGTCAGTGTGCATGAACTCGCATCGCAAGTAGGCGTGGACGTCATGCGAGGCGGAGGAAACGCGATCGACGCAGCAGTTGCGACCGGCTTCGCTCTGGCTGTGGTCCACCCGGCGGCAGGGAACATCGGCGGCGGAGGTTTTATGCTGCTGCGCATGGCCGATGGCAAACTTCACTTCGTCGACTTCCGCGAGAAGGCCCCGGGAACGGCCACGCCCACAATGTATCTCGATTCGCACGGTGATGTAACGGATGCCCCCTGGCTCGGATACCGATCGATTGGTGTACCCGGCTCGGTCGCTGGTCTTGTCTATGCAGAAAGCCACTTCGGGAAGCTGAGCTTGGCTCAAGTCATGGCTCCTGCCATTAAGCTAGCTCGTGACGGATATCCACTGACATGGCAAGAAGCGCACGACATGCAGGATGACAAATATCTGAGCCAGTTCCCTGAGTCCCGTCACATCTTTCAGCGAAATGGAAACTACTACCAACCAGGGGACATTTTCCGGCAGCCGGAATTGGCTCGGACTTTAGAACGTATCTCCAGCACTCCCGATGATTTCTACCATGGCGCGATTGCGAAGGAACTTGCCGCCTCTATCCAAAAGGGCGGTGGGCTGATCACGACGGATGATCTCGCCCATTATGAAGTCAAAGAACGGGCTCCCGTCGAGGGCTCTTATCGCGGTTATCAGATTATCAGTGCGCCGCCACCATCTTCCGGCGGCACGGTCCTGCTGGAGATTCTCAACATCCTCGAAGGTTATGACCTGCAACAAGCTGGCGATCGCTCGGCAGAATCGGTTCACCTCATCGCAGAAGCCTTCCGCCGGGCATTCTACGACCGTGCCGAATTCATGGGTGATCCCGACTATTCCAAGATTCCGGTGGCCCAACTCATTGATAAACGATACGCGGCGGCATGGCGAAGTTCGATTGATCCTGCGCAAGCCAGCGTCAGCAAAGATCTAAAGCGTCCGGCGATTTTCGGGCAGCTGGAACAATATGCGAAGCAATATCCCGGACTGGTTGCCATGCGTGAGTCGCCGCACACCACGCATTACTCCGTAGTCGACGCGCAAGGCAATGCTGTCGCAGTAACCACCACACTGAATGACTGGTTTGGATCACGAGTGACAGCCGAGGGCTTAGGATTCCTGCTCAATGACGAGATGGATGATTTCGCCGCCAAGCCGGGCGTAGCCAACAGCGACGGACTGATTCAAGGAACGGCGAATGCGATTGGCCCTGGCAAGCGACCGCTTTCGTCTATGACTCCGACGATACTGTTGAAAGACGGTAAGCTCTTTCTGGTTTTAGGCTCGCCCGGCAGCTCTCGTATTATCAGTACAGTGGCGAATGTGATCATAGGCATGGTCGACTATGGAATGAACGTGCAGGAAGCCGTCGACGCTCCACGTTTTCACAATCAATGGTTGCCAGACACTTTATTCCTGGAGGAGTGGTTTTCCCCAGACACAGTCAAGCGGCTCCAGCAGATGGGATACATGATTAACTTCGGTGTTGGCAAAGGGGACGAATGGCGCGGGTATTGGAGCGACGCCGAGTGCATTGCAGTCGACACGAAAAACGGCGAGCGGCTGGGCGCGAGCGACGTCAGAAATAACGGAAAGGCGGTGGGCTACTAAATGCTGAAAGCGATGTCCACCTACGTTTATGTCAAAGAGCGGCTGCATCCCGGCTTGCTTGACTCCTTGGTGCGCGGCGGAGCGCAGGCGATTGAGATTTTTGCCGCTCGCCAGCACTTGGATTATGCCAACCGAAAGCAGCACGTGCGGGAGATAGCGGATTGGTTTCGCACCAGCGGAATTCCTCTCAATTCCGTTCACGCACCCATGTTCGCGGATTACGAATGGGGACGCACGGGAGCACCTCCGGTGAACGTCACATCAACGGACCGCGCCCACCGTATCGACGCGATGGATGAAATCAAGCGCGCGCTGGAGATAGCGGAACAGATTCCATTTCGTTTTCTGGTGCAGCACATGGGTGTGGGCAATGAGTCATTTGATGACCGCAAGTTCGAGGCGGCCATGACTTCGATCGAGCACCTGCGTGCGTTTGCCAAACCGCTGGGCGTGCGCATTCTTCTCGAAAATATTCCCAACGAGATGTCTACGCCGGAAAAACTGGTGGAATTTATCCAGGCAACGCATTTCGACGATGTTGGAGTGTGTTTTGATATCGGCCACGCCCATTTGATGAGCGACGTCTCGCAGGCTTTCGAAACCGTAAAGGACTACATACGCTCGACCCACGTGCATGACAACGCCAAAGATCGTGATTCCCATCTTTGGCCGGGCGGTGGTTCCATCGATTGGAAGCAAGCCATGGAACTGTTGCGGTCGTCGCCACACACGCCACCGATACTGCTGGAGATCGAAGGCGAGGAGAAGGTCAATCCGGCGGACAAGATGTCTGATGCGTTTAGAAAACTGGAAGCCAGCTGAGCAATTGTCGATTTTCGATTTCCAATTGTCAAATTGATCCGGTCATCGTAGTTGGAAGTTTGCACTTGGAAATTCCACAGCCATGCCATCCCCGATAACCACCATCTCCGAAATCGGTAAGGGCGAAGGGCAAAGTGTCACGATTCGCGGATGGCTGTACAACCTGCGCGAAAGCGGAAAATTGCTATTCCCGCAATTCCGCGATGGCAGTGGGGTGATTCAGGGAGTAGTCGCAAAGAATGCCGTTCCTGCGGAAGTGTTCGATGCCGTAAAAGGGCTGACGCAAGAGTCCAGCGTAATTGTCGAAGGCAAAGTTCGTGCCGATAAACGGGCACCAGGCGGATATGAATTGGACGTTTCGAGTGTCCAAGTCGTCCAGCGTGTTCCAGAAAACGATCCCTATCCGATTTCGCTGAAAGAGCACGGCGTCGATTTCCTCATGGAGCACCGACATCTGTGGGTGCGCTCGCCACGTCAGGCAGCGATTCTGCGCGTGCGCGCCGAGATCATTAAAGCGGCTCGAGATTTTTTCGACGAGCGCGGATTCGTGCTGACGGACCCGCCAATCATTACCCCTGCGGCATGTGAAGGGACAACGACCTTATTTCCGGTCGACTATTTTGAGGAGCAGGCATTTCTTACGCAATCTGGTCAGCTCTACATCGAAGCTACGGCGATGGCACTGGGCAAAGTCTATTCATTTGGACCCACGTTTCGGGCCGAGAAATCGAAAACACGCCGGCATCTGACCGAATTTTGGATGGTCGAACCCGAAGTCGCGTTCGCCAACCTTGATGATCTGATGGAACTCGCCGAAGGTCTGATCAGTTTTGTGGTGAAACGCTGCTTGGAAAAACGACGCACTGAGCTGCAAGTGATCGGCCGTGACGTTTCCAAGCTGGAGACCGTACAACCTCCATTCCCCCGCATCAACTACGACGAAGCGGTCAAAATGCTGCAGGAGGGGCATAGCAAAGGCGCGATTGAAAACAATTTCGAGTGGGGCGGCGATCTCGGCTCGCCGGACGAAACGTACGTCTCCTCTCAGTTTGACCGGCCAGTGATGGTTCACCGGTATCCGGCGAAGGTGAAGGCGTTCTACATGGAGCCTGATCCGCAGCGGCCGGAATTAGCGTTATGCGTGGATGTTCTTGCGCCTGAGGGCTACGGTGAAATCATCGGCGGCTCGCAGCGCATGGCGTCACACGATTTGCTTGTACAGCGCATTCACGAGCACGGCCTGCCGGAAGAAGCGTTCAAGTGGTATCTGGATTTGCGAAAGTATGGAAGCGTGCCGCACTCCGGATTCGGCATGGGGATTGAACGCGTCGTGGCTTGGATTTGCGGCCTGGAGCATGTGCGCGAGACAATCCCATTTCCTCGCATGCTGTACCGGCTATATCCGTAATACTCAAACCACCGAAGGCACCGAGCATGGCAAGTTATCCAACTCTGAGGCCTCTGTGGTTTATCCTGTCAAAACATGAGCACGCAAGCGCCCCCCGCCTCCAGCATTGTTCCCAAAAAGATTCGTGTCATCGGCGTTCCACTGGACCTTGGCCAATCCCGGCGCGGCGTCGATATGGGGCCCTCGGCCGTACGCGTGGCCGGACTCGAGGCACGCCTGGAGGCGCTGGGACACATTGTCGAAGATGGGGGCAATATTGCTGTCGCCATTCCCGAGCAGAAAAAGGAAGGTCACGCCCACGCCAAATATCTTAAAGAGATCACGGCGACTTGCACCAAGCACGCCGAGCTTGTCCTGAAAACACTCGAGGCGGGAATGGTTCCTCTTTGCCTGGGCGGCGACCATTCGATGGGAGCAGGGACGGTTGCTGGAGTCGCGGAATATTATCGTCGCCATCACCAGAAAATCGGGGTTATCTGGATCGATGCGCACACCGATATCAATACACCCGAGAGCTCTCCCAGTGGCAATGTGCATGGCATGCCCCTCGCGGCGATCATGGGTTTAGGGCCGCCGGAGCTCGCGAATATTTTCAATTTTTCTCCCAAGGTGCAGCCTGAGAATTGCGTTCTGGTCGGCGTGCGGGATATTGACGCAATCGAAAAAGAGCACGTTCATCGGGCGGGAATTGAAGTCTTCACCATGCGCGATATCGACGAGCGGGGCATGCGAACGGTCATGGAAGAAGCATTACGCATGGCCGGGCGAGGTACGGCCGGGTATCACGTTTCACTCGATATGGACTGGGTCGACCCGGAAGACGCCCCCGGTGTAGGAACTCCTGTGCGGGGCGGGGCAACTTATCGCGAAGCCCACCTGGCAATGGAAATCATTGCTGACCATGGCCGCATGTTGAGCATGGAGATCGTTGAGGTGAATCCTGTCATCGACGAACACAACCGCACCGCAGACTTGGCGGTTGAGTTGGCGTTATCCGCGTTCGGCAAAAAGATCTTGTAATTTATGGTTTCATTTCGAGGGAATTCATCCCCGAAAATTGCGCTCGAAAAGCAGGTGCCTCACGCTCAAGCCGTTCGGAATGAGAAGAAGGCTAGGTCCTTTTTGCACGATGTTCTCTTGCGTTTAATGCACGCAATCTTACGTCTGGGGCGATTGTGCCCAGAATCGTTTCGGCCACGCTCTTCTGGCTGATCGGAGCGCCACCGACCTCCACAAGCACAACCTCCGAGATGCCCGAGAAGTTTGCTCCCCCAAACACAAGAGCTGATAGTGCCGCCTGCAGCGGTGGAAGGCCGGGATTATAGGCGGCGTTTTCAATGTACGCACCTTCGAAGATCCGTCCGGATCGAGAGCGAATTGCGACTCCTGAATAGGCCTTTGTATACGGCGCGTAAGATTTGCGCGCTGCTTCCAGAGCTGCTCTGCTCAATTCATCCGACCCCTCGTTATCCAAGTTCAAATTGACCTCCCTTACAGGAAAGGCGAAATCTGTGACCCCAAGATCCTTAGGTCCGAATGCGTGGGGCAATAAGGTAGAGAGGTTGGCTGCTGGTTTTCCCTGAACCAAGACCTGTATGTCGGGCGTCAGCTCATTCATGAATTGACGGCAGTGTCCGCAAGGTGCAGCGGTAACCGCAATTGCCGAAATGCCTCGCTCCTCGTGCATATGGGCATTCGAAAGCGCCGATTGCTCTCCATGCAAGGAAAATCCGAGCGAATGCCCCGGAAATTCCATGTTCGCGCCAACAAACAGAGCTCCGCTGAGTCCTCGAACCACCGTTCCCACCTGATATCTCGAAATGGGAGGCCGCGAGTACGTCCTGGCCAGCGGCAGCAGCGCAAGCATCACGGCATCAGCTGTCTTGCCTTCAGTATCGCAAATAGCTTTGACATCGGCCGGCGGAATTCGTCCCGTGAAGTCTTCTGCCTCAATGACCCGAATCAGGCGATCTCGTGATTTCTCCGTAAATCCGGCTAGTGCCATCGTTAACTGGTCATCCGTTGCAGCCATTTCTGGTCCTCCCGCCGCTTGCTTCGTAGCCAGTAATCCTAATCCTGCCGCTCCGAGTGTGGTCAATGCTGTTCTGCGGTTCATATTGTTCTCTAACGGCATCGGACAGATCACATCCGTTAATTGACGCGAGGCCTGTCGCCGTCCAGACTAAAGTGTGATGAAAAAGCTTCGCGTGGGCATCTTATTCGGCGGGCGCAGCGGGGAGCATGAAGTCTCGTTGCTTTCAGCCGCTTCTGTTTTCAATGCAATTGACAAGAGCAAGTATGAAGTTGTGCCTATCGGAATCACAAAAGAAGGCCACTGGGTCACAGCCGCCGACGCCGA
>Ga0187780_10001106_pt1 | contig 20286 bp, 18 predicted proteins | sample 1015_Q2_SP10_20__FD_132429 | JGI IMG/M metagenome (GOLD analysis project Ga0187780, IMG submission 132429) | Tropical peat soil microbial communities from peatlands in Department of Meta, Colombia - 1015_Q2_SP10_20_MG | ecosystem: Environmental > Terrestrial > Soil > Wetlands > Peat | place...
GCGCCGATCTCGAGCGCGACCTGGATCTGCTCGAAGCAGCGCGCGACGCCGCGGACCTGATGTTGCGCAAATGGCCGGAGCGCGCCCATCTGCATGTGCAGCGCTGGCTCGGCGAAAAGCAAGAGTACCTGCGTGTCTAGCTGGAGCTCCGCTTTCGTCCTCGCCGTACCGCTCTACTGGATCGCGGTCGGCCTGCTCGGACTTTCCTCCAAGGCGAGCCGGCGCACGCACGCACGCGCGTTCTTTCCGCTTGGCGCGCTCGGCGGCCTGGTGCTTGCCGCCGGGGCTTGCTTCTCGCTTGGCGCCGAGCCCCAGTCCCTGGTCCTCCCTCTCGGCCTCCCGGACCTGCCGTTTCACGTGCGCCTCGACTCGCTGTCCGCCTTCTTCCTGGTGCTGCTCGGCGCGGTCAGCACCGGCGTCTCCCTGTACTGCGCGGGCTACTTCGAGAAGAGCGGCGACGGCGACATCCGGTTGATCTGTCTGCAGTACCACGTCTTCCTCGCCAGCATGGCGGTGGTGGCGCTCGCCGACGACGCGTATCTCTTCATGGTCGCGTGGGAAACGATGGCGGTTGCGTCCTATTTTCTGGTGACGACCGATCACCGGGTCGCGCAGATCCGCAGCGCCGGGCTGCTTTACTTGATTGTCGCGCACGTCGGCGCGCTGTCGATCCTGCTGTGCTTCGGGACGCTGCAGCTCGGCCAATGGAGCTACGCATTCGACGCCATGCGCGGCAACACCCTGTCGCTGCCCTGGGCCTCGATCGCCTTTGTCTTGGCCCTGTTCGGCTTCGGCGCCAAGGCCGGGTTTCTGCCCGTTCACGTCTGGCTGCCGGAAGCGCATCCTGCTGCGCCCTCGCCGGTGTCCGGCCTTCTGAGCGGCGTGATGCTCAAGACAGCCGTCTATGGCCTGCTGCGCGTGAGCTTCGATCTGCTGCACACGCGCGTCTGGTGGTGGGGCGTCGCAGCGCTGTCGCTGGGCCTCGCGACGGCCCTGTTCGGTGCGCTGTTCGCGGCTGTGCAGACCGACATGAAGCGCCTGCTCGCTTACTCGTCGATCGAAAACCTCGGCGTCATCCTCGCCGGCTTCGGTCTGACCATCCTGTTCCACAGCTACGACATGAACGTGTTGGCTGGCCTGGCGCTCGCGGCCACGCTGTATCACTGCCTCAATCACGCGCTGTTCAAGAGCCTGCTGTTCCTCGTGACCGGTTCGGTCATGCATGCCACCAGCCACCGCAGCCTGGGTAAGCTCGGCGGCTTGATTCGTCGCATGCCATGGGTCGCGGCAGCAGGGCTAATCGGGGCGCTCGCCATCGCCGGCCTGCCGCCGCTCAATGGTTTCGCCTCGGAGTGGATGCTGTTCCAGGCGTTCTTGTTGTCGCCCAGCCTGCCCAGCAGCTACCTCAGCATGCTGGTTCCGGTCGCCACGGCTGCGCTGGCGCTGGCGGTGGCGATGGCCGGTTACGTCATGGTCAAGTTCTACGGGGTGGTATTTCTCGGGCTCCCGCGCGAGGAACTGGCGCAGGCGCATGACGCGGACCACTGGGAGCGCGCGGGCCTTGCCTGGCTAGCGGGTTGGTGCGTCGTGCTGGGCCTACTGCCGGCGCTGGTGCTCGCCGCGGTCGACCCGATTGCGCGCGCCCTGGTCGGAGCCACGCTGCACGATGCCACTCAGGAGTCGAGCTGGTTGTTCCTCACGGCCCTGCAGCCCGAGCGTGCCAGTTACAGTGCGCCGCTGTTCCTGCTCGGCATCGTCGTGACCGTGCTCGCTACATTCCTGCTCGTGCGGCGTTTCTACCACGGGCGCGTGCGGCGTTCCGCTCCGTGGGATTGCGGCTTCGGCCCGCTCGAACCCCGCATGCAGGATTCGGCGGAGGGCTTCAGCCAGCCCGTCAAGCAGATCTTCGAGTCCTTCTTCAAAGTGGAGCGCTTGCAGCCGAGCCCGTTCGACGCTCAACCGCTGTACCGATCGAGGATAGAGGACCGGTTCTGGTACTGGATCTACGTGCCCGTGATCTGGTTTGCGGAACTCATCTCCTCGCTGGTCGCCGTCCTGCACCACGGCCGCATTCATCTATACCTGATCTACAGCTTTGCCACGCTGCTCGTGCTGCTGCTCCTGATCCAATGAACCCGGGTTTCCTCGTTTCCCAGCTGTTCCAGACGCTGCTGGCGGTGTTGCTGGCACCGCTCGTGGTGGGCTGGGTCAATCAGTGCCGTGCATGGCTGCAGAACAGGTCGGGCCCGGGCCTGCTGCAGCCCTATCGCGTGATCGCGAAGCTATTCCGCAAGGACGCGGTCGTGGCGCACAACGCCTCGTGGCTGTTCCGTTTCGCGCCCTACGCGGTGTTTGGCTGCATGGTCCTGGCAGTGAGCATCGTCCCGCTGCTGGCGACCGATCTCCCCTTCTCTCCTGCTGCGGACGTGATCGCGCTGGTCGGCCTGCTGGCGCTGGCGCGCGTGTGGATGTCGCTGGCGGCCATGGACGTCGGCACCGCGTTCGGCTCGCTCGGCGCGCGCCGGGAGATGTTCGTGGCGAGCCTCGCGGAACCGGCGCTGCTGATGGTGTTCTTTACGCCCGCGCTAATCAGCCAGTCCACCGCGCTTACCACGATCGTCGAGACGCTGGCTCATCGCGAGCTTACCCTCTACCCGAGCCTTGCCTTTGCGGGAGTCGCCTTCGTCATGCTCCTGCTCGCGGAGAACGCGCGCATCCCGGTGGACAACCCGGCCACGCATCTGGAGCTCACCATGATCCACGAGGCGCTGATCCTGGAGTATTCCGCGCGCCATCTCGCCCTGCTCGAGTGGGCGCATGCGCTCAAACTGATGACTTACGCCGGCATCGGGATCGCGCTGTTTCTGCCCTGGGGCATCGCCGCCGCGGGACAATGGGGCGTGATGCCGCTGTCGGTGCTGGCGCTGCTCGCCAAGCTGCTGCTGGGCGGCGCCGCGCTGGCGGCGCTGGAGACGGTGTCGGCGAAGATGCGCATCTTCCGCGTGCCCGAGTTCCTGGGCATGGCATTCTTGCTCGCGGTACTGGGGATGCTGACGCGGCTGTTGCTCGGGAGCGCGGGATGACGCTGCCCTTGACGCACCAGCTCATCAATCTCATGGCGTGCCTGCTGTTGTTGATCGCCTTCGCGATGGTGTCACAGCGGCGCATCCTGCGGCTGATCTACCTGTTCGCGCTGCAGGGACTGGTGCTGTCGGTCAACACCGCCGTGGTGGCCTTTGCTACGCACCAGCCTCACCTGTACTTCTCGGCCGCGCTGACGCTCGGGATCAAGGTGCTCGCGTTGCCGTGGCTGCTGCACCGGTTGATCGACCGGCTCAACATCCGCTGGGACGTGGAGACCTTGATCAACATCCCGACCACCATGCTGGTGGGCATCCTGCTGGTGATCGTGGCGTTCAATCTGGCGCTGCCGATCTCGCAGCTGGCCGGCACGATCACGCGCAGCTCACTCGGGATGGCGATGGCCAGCGTGCTGCTGTCGTTCCTCATGATGATCACGCGGCGCAAGGCCGTGCCGCAGGTGATCGGTTTTCTCGCCATGGAGAATGGCCTGTTCTTCGCCGCCACCAGCGCCACTTACGGCATGCCGATGGTGGTGGAGCTAGGCATCGCGCTGGACGTGCTGGTCGGGGCCTTTATCTTCGGCATCTTCTTCTTCCAGATCCGCGAGACCTTCGACAGCCTGGACATTCATCACCTCGAGAAGCTGAAGGAAAAGACGTGACGGAGATCGTGCTGGTCCTGGGGTTGCCGCTGACCGGAGCGCTGCTGCTGGCGCTCCGGGGGCATCGACCGTGGGCAGCGGAGCTGAACGCCTCGGTGAGCCTGCTCACTCTGCTCGCCGCGCTCGCGCTGACGGCCCGCATCGTCTCGCTGGGACCGCAGACAGCCGGGCGCGAGCTGTTCTTCGTCGACGCCTTCAACGTTTTCCTGGTCGCGCTCACCGCCTTCGTCGGCTTTACTACAGCGCTGTTCGGTCGCGTTTACATGCGCGTGGAGCAGGAGCGGGGCAAGCTCACTGCGGGCCGGCTCCGCCTCTACCACAGCATGTACCAGATGTTCATGTTCACCATGCTGCTGGCGCTCACCACCAACAACGTGGGGATTCTGTGGGTGGCGATGGAGGCGGCCACGCTTACGACTGTTCTGCTGGTGAGCCTGTATCGCACCGCGGCTGGGATCGAGGCCGCGTGGAAGTATTTCATCCTGTGCGGCGTGGGCATCGCACAGGCGCTGTTCGGCACCATCCTGCTCTACCTGGCGGCCGAGAAAGTGCTGGGTGCGGGGGGCGGCGCGCTGCTGTGGACCCATCTGCAGGCGGTGCGCGACCAGCTCGAGCCGAACGTGCTGTCCATCGCCTTCGTTTTCCTGCTGGTCGGCTACGGGACGAAAGTGGGCCTGGTGCCGCTGCACAACTGGCTGCCGGACGCGCACGCCGAGGGTCCGACGCCGATCTCGGCGGTGTTATCGGGCCTGCTGCTGAACGTGGCGCTGTACGCGGTGGTGCGCAACAAAGTGCTGGTGGACGGCGCGCTCGGCTCTCACCTTGCCGGCAACCTCATGATGGGTTTCGGCCTGCTGTCAGCACTGGTCGCCGCGTTTTTCCTGTCTCGCCAGACCGACGTCAAGCGGCTGTTCGCTTACTCGTCGATCGAGCATATGGGCATCATCACCTTCGCTTTCGGCATGGGCGGGCCGGTCGCGTCGTTCGCTGGATTGCTGCACATGACTGCACACTCGCTGACCAAGTCAGCCATCTTCTTCGCGGTCGGGCATGCAGCGCAGAAGACCGGGACGCAGGTCATCGCGCAGATCCGCGGGCTGGTTCAGACCAGCCCGGCGGTCGGCTGGGGCCTGATGCTCGGCAGCATCGCCATCCTCGGCATTCCGCCCTTCGGTGTGTTCGCCAGCGAGTTCCTGATCCTCACCACCGCCATGCGCGAACAGCCGTGGGCCACGCCTCTGCTACTGGCGGCGCTCGGCGTCGGATTCGCCGCCATCTTCAGCAAGGTGCAGGCAATGGTGTTCGGCGACAGCACGGCGCAGCGGCTGCCACATCCGCCGGCGCTGCTGCCGGTGTTCGTGCACCTCTTGCTGGTCTTGCTGCTCGGCCTGTACATCCCGCCCTACCTCGCGCAGTGGTACCGGGCCGCGGCGCGGATGATCGGCTGACCGCGCGTATATGCAGATCGAAGACTTTCCCGTAGAGCTGAGCCCTGTGCCCGGCGCCATGCCGGTCTGGCGCGGCGGTGTCGATGCCGCCCAATGGCGCTCGCTCGCCGAACAGGTGCGCGGGAAGGGTGGACGGCTGGTCGCGCTGTGGGCGTCGGAGATCCCCGGTCGTCATGCCTTCGAGGTGCACATGGCGCTCACGGTGCGTTCTGGGCTCGTGTGGCTGACCCTGCCCGTCCCCGCGCAGCGGCCGGAGTTTCCCGGCGTCGCCGACGTCTTTCCCGCCGCCGACCGCATGCAGCGCGCGGCGTTCGACCTGCTCGGTGTGCGCGCAGAGGGCGGCGACGCTCGCCAATGGCTGCGGCAGGGGGCGTGGGCAGCGCACGAATTTCCGTTGCGCAAGGGCTTTGACGTGGCCGCGACACATCAAGGCTCTGCCGAACACTACCCGTTCGTCACGGTGCGCGGCGATGGCGTGCACGAGATTCCGGTGGGCCCGGTGCACGCGGGGACGATCGAGCCGGGCCACTTCCGTTTCTCGATCGTCGGTGAGCGCGTGCTGCGCCTGGAAGAACGCCTCGGCTACAAGCACAAGGGCGTCGAAAAGCTGTTCGAGTCGATGAGCATCGTGGATGCCGCGCGGCTGGCCGGCCGCGTGAGCGGAGATTCGACGGTCGCATACGGCTGGGCCTACTGCATGGCGGCGGAGGGCGCGGCGTTCTTCACGCCGCCCGAGCGCGCCCAGTGGCTGCGCGCGCTGCTGCTGGAGCGCGAGCGTATCGCCAACCATCTCGGCGACCTCGGGTTCCTCAGCAACGACGCGGGTCTCGCCTTCGGCCTCGCGCAGTTCTCTCGCCTCAAGGAGGACATGCTGCGGCTCAACCACACGGTGTTCGGGCATCGCTACCTGATGGACGCGATCGTCCCGGGCGGCGTGGCGGGCGACATCGACAGTGCGGGGGCGCAGGCCATGCGCGCCGAGGTCGGTGCGCTGCGCACCGCGGTACGCTCGCTCAGGGTGATATTCGACGAGCATCCCGGGCTGCAGGACCGTTTCATCGGCGCCGGACGGGTCGCGCCGGACCTCGCCGACCGGCTGGGCCTGTGCGGTCTCGCCGGTCGTGCGAGCGGCATGTCCTGGGACCTCCGTACGCAGTTCCCGCCCACACCGTACGACAGCCTCGACGTGCGCATGGCGACGCATCGCAACGGCGATGTCGCCGCGCGCGTGACGGTGCGTTTCGACGAGATTCTCGAGTCGCTCGATCTGTGCTGGGTGATCCTCGACCGGCTGCCGCACAGCGAGATTCGTGCAAGCCTGCCGCTTCCGGCCGAGGGCAGCGTGGGGCTGGGCTGGGTCGAAGGCTGGCGCGGTGAAGTGCTGGTTGCGCTGGAAACGGGGCCTGGAGGATCGCTGGCGCGCGTCCACCCGCACGATCCCTCATGGCAGAACTGGCCGCTGCTCGAGCACGCGGTAATCGGCAACATCGTTCCCGACTTTCCGCTGATCAACAAGTCGTTCAATCTGAGCTACAGCGGGGTGGACCTGTGAGTGTGGTCCAGACATGTATCAGATCCTGAAGAAAGTCGCGCGGACCGGCATCTTGAGCGAGCCGCCTCCCGCGGCCGACGAGAGCTTGCGCGTGCTGCAGCAGCAGCTGGAAGACAGCGTGCTGCGCTCATTTGCGGGCGCACTCACCATCCGCCACGTCGACGCGGGCTCGTGCAACGGATGCGAGCTGGAGATTCACGCGGCCAACAACCCGTACCACAACCTCGAGGGGCTCGGGATCCGCTTTGTAGCGAGCCCGCGCCACGCCGATATGCTGCTCGTGACGGGGCCCGTGTCGCGGAATATGGAAACGGCGCTCAAGCGCACCTACGATGCGACGCCCGAGCCCAAGCTCGTCGTCGCGATTGGCGACTGCGGCTGCACCGGAGGCATCTTCGGCGAGAGCTACGCGAGCTGCGGGCGGGTGTCGAACGTCATTCCGGTGGACGTCGCAGTGCCCGGGTGCCCGCCTACACCGAGGGCAATCCTGCAGGGGATCCTTACCGCCATCCAGCTTCGCGCCAAGCTCTGAGCACTCAAATGAGCCGCCAAGACGCCACGACGCCAAGGAAAGCCGAATTCCTTGATAAGGAGCTTTCGCGTGGCAGGCAACTCGTTTGTGGTGAGCAGGATGCCTCGTTTTCAGATTCGGTTCGCGGATTCCCGCACGATATGACTCAATCTTTTCTTGGCGTCGTGGCGCCTTGGCGGCTCGTGGTGTAGTTGTGAACGTCTCCGCGATCCTGCGGCGGCTGGACCTGTACGAAAAGCTGCTGCGGCTGGATAAGCCCATCGGCACGCTCCTGCTGCTGTGGCCGACGCTGTGGGCGCTATGGCTCAGCGCAGATGGACGTCCGAACTGGCGCATCGTCTGGATCTTCGCACTGGGCACGCTGCTCATGCGTTCGGCCGGCGTGGCGGTGAACGATTTCGCCGACCGCAATTTCGACCCTCACGTCGAGCGCACACGCAACCGGCCGCTCGCGGCGGGCCTGGTGAGCGCCAAGGAGGCGTGGATTCTCGCCGCGCTACTCGCTTTCGTTGCATTCGTTCTGATCCTCCCGCTCGGCGGGCTGGTGGTGCTGCTGTCTTTCTGTGGGCTGTTTCTCGCTGTCAGTTATCCGTTCACCAAGCGCTTTCTCGTGCTGCCTCAGGCCTACCTCGGCGTAGCTTTCGGATTCGGCATTCCGATGGCGTATGCGGCTCAGACCAACAGCCTGCCTGTCATCGCCTGGGTACTGCTCCTCGCCAACATATTCTGGACCATCGCCTACGACACCGAGTACGCGATGGTCGATCGCGCGGACGACCGCAAAATCGGGATCAGGACTTCGGCGATCCTGTTCGGCCGCTACGATGTCGCCGCGGTCATGTTGTGCCACGCCGCGTTCTTAGGGCTCATGTGCGGCATCGGGTGGTGGCTTGGGCTCGGCTGGCCGTACTATGGCGGGCTGCTGTGCGCGCTCGCGCTGGTGCTGTATCAATGCACACTGATCCGTAGCCGCGATCCGCGCAGTTGTTTCCGCGCCTTCAACGACAATAATTGGGTCGGCGCTGCAGTCTTTGCGGGGATCGCGCTGGCGTACCTGGTTGCTGCGCCGCGTTGATTGTTGCCACTCGCACGGGCGCCAACTATAGTCCACGCAACAGGAGAGAACAGTGAAGCTCGATCTGGAAGGCAAAGTGGTTCTGGTCACCGGCGGCAGCAAGGGCATCGGCCTCGCCTGCGCCCGCGCATTTCTCGCCGAGAGGGCCAAGGTGGCCATCGTCTCGCGCAGCCGTGAGAATCTGGAGCGTGCGGCTGGCGCGTCGGGCGCAACGCTCTGGGTTGCGGCCGACCTGACGCGCCCCGAGCCTGCACGTGACATGGCGCGCCAGGTTGCGGACAAGCTCGGCGGCATCGACATCCTGGTGAACTCGGCTGGCGCAGCGAAGCGCTATCTTCCGGACGATCTCGACGCGAGCGCCTGGCACGCGGCAATGGACGCAAAGTACTTCACCTACATCCACGCCATGGACGCTGTGCTGCCCGACATGGCATCACGCGGCGCGGGCTGCGTGGTCAACGTGATTGGCATGGGCGGCAAAGTCGCCAGCCCGATCCATCTGCCAGGCGGCGCCGCCAACTCGGCGCTGATGCTGGCGACCGTGGGCCTCGCTCAGGTGTACGCACCGAAAGGCATCCGCATCAACGCTGTCAACCCTGGCGCGACCCTCACCGACCGCGTCAAGGAAGCGCTGCGCCTCGAAGCAACCGCTCGCAAGATGACGGAAGACGAGGTGCTCACGCAAGGCCAGTCCCGCGTGCCGCTGCGGCGCTACGCCAGCGCGGACGAGATCGCCAGCGTTGTCGCCTTCCTGGCATCGGATCGAGCGAGTTACGTGACCGGAGCGATCATCCCCATGGATGGCGGCTCCAATCCGGTCATCTGATGCGCTACGACGACCTGCGCGCCTTCATCGCCCTCCTCGAGCAGCGTGGCGAGCTGAAGCGCACTGTGGTCGAAGTCTCGCCCAATCTCGAGATGACCGAGATCTGTGATCGGTGTCTCAAGCAGGGCGGACCTGCGATCCTGTTCGAAAAGCCCAAGGGCTACAGCATCCCCGTGCTCGCCAATTTGTTCGGGACGCCTAGGCGCGTCGCGATGGGCATGGGCGAGGAGTCGGCCGAGGCCCTGCGCGAGGTGGGCAAGCTGCTCGCGTATCTGAAAGAACCGGAGCCGCCGCGTGGGCTCAAGGACGCGTGGGACAAGCTGCCGGTGTTGAAGAAGGTGCTGGACATGGCGCCGAAGGAGCGCTCCAGTGCGCCGTGCCAGGAGATCGTGTTGGAAGGCGCGGACGTCGATCTATCGCGGCTGCCGATCCAGACCTGCTGGCCGGGCGATGCAGGACCGCTCATCACCTGGGCGCTGACCGTGACGCGTGGGCCGAATAAGGCGCGCCAGAACCTGGGGATTTATCGGCAGCAGGTGCTCGGCCGCAACAAGGTCATCATGCGCTGGCTGCCGCAGCGCGGCGGCGCGCTCGATTTCCGCGACCATTGCCTCGCGCAGCCCGACCAGCCGTTTGCAGTGGCCGCCGCGCTCGGCGCCGATCCCGCGACGATGCTCGCCGCAGTCACGCCGATACCCGATACGTTGAGCGAATACCAGTTCGCGGGACTTCTGCGCGGCGCGCGCACCGAGCTGGTGAAATGCCTGGGCTCCGAGCTGCAGGTGCCGGCGAGCGCCGAGATCGTTCTGGAAGGACACATCCAGCCTGGCGAAGTCGCGCTGGAAGGGCCGTTCGGCGACCACACCGGTTACTACAACGAACAGGAGGCGTTTCCGGTCTTCACCATCGACCGCATCAGCATGCGGCGCGAGCCGATCTATCACAGCACGTACACGGGCAAGCCACCGGACGAGCCCGCCGTGCTGGGTGTGGCGCTGAACGAGGTGTTCGTGCCGCTCCTCACCCGGCAATTTCCGGAGATCGTCGATTTCTATCTGCCGGCCGAGGCTTGCAGCTATCGTCTGGCGGTGGCGAGCATGCGCAAGCAATATCCCGGGCACGCCAAGCGCGTTATGTTCGGCATCTGGTCGTTTCTGCGCCAGTTCATGTACACCAAGTTCATCGTGGTGGTGGACGACGACGTCGACGTGCGCGATTGGAAGGAAGTGATCTGGGCGCTCAGCACGCGCGTCGACCCCGAGCGCGACACGATCATCGCGAACAACACGCCGATCGACTATCTCGACTTCGCGAGTCCGGTATCGGGGCTGGGCTCGAAGCTGGGCATCGACGCCACCAACAAGTGGCCTGGCGAAACCACTCGCAAGTGGGGCACCGTCATCGCTATGGATCCTCTTGTAAAAGCGCGTGTGGATGAGCTCTGGGGCAAATTGGGCTTGTAACACGGCAGCATCTGTGTCGACCATGCCCAACCGACTCGCGCAGCAGACCAGCCCTTATCTCCAGCAGCATGCGGACAACCCAGTGGATTGGTATCCATGGGGCGAGGAAGCGCTGCGGCTTGCGCGCGAGCAGGACAAGCCTATCTTGCTGTCTGTCGGCTACTCCGCGTGCCATTGGTGTCACGTGATGGCGCACGAATCGTTCGAGGATCCTGCCATCGCGGCGACGATGAATCGCCTGTTCGTCAACATCAAGGTGGACCGGGAGGAGCGGCCCGACATCGATCAGATCTACCAGACCGCTCATCAGATGCTCACTCGGCGCGGCGGTGGCTGGCCGCTGACGATGTTCCTCACGCCCGATCAGCGGCCGTTCTTCGGCGGCACCTACTTTCCCAAAACCGCGCGCTACAATCTGCCGGGATTCGGCGATCTGCTCGAGCGAGTCGCCGCGATCCATCGCGAACAGGGCGAGGCGATCGCCGCGCAAAACGCGGAGCTCGTTTCTTTGCTCGGGAAAACGGTCCCGCAGGCACCTCAGACACAAGCGGCGCTCGACAGCGCACCGCTCTCGGCGGCGGTGGCGGAGCTCAAGCGCATGTTCGACCCGGAGCACGGAGGTTTGGGCGGTGCGCCAAAATTTCCGCATCCCGCCGAGCTGGATTTGGCCTTGAGGCGCGGCGTGCTGGAGGCCGATGAGGTCGCACGCCAGGTCGCGCTCGTCACGTTGCGCAAGATGGCCGAGGGCGGCATCTACGACCAGCTCGGCGGCGGATTCTGCCGCTACAGCGTGGACGAGCGCTGGATGATCCCGCACTTCGAGAAGATGCTGTACGACAACGGGCCGCTGCTGCGGTTGTACACCGACGCCTGGCTCGTGACCCGGGATCAGTTGTTCCGTCGCGCGGCCGAGCAGACCGCTGCGTGGGTGATGCGCGAGATGCAGTCGCCGGAAGGCGGCTACTACTCGTCGCTCGACGCCGATTCGGAGCACGTGGAAGGCAAATACTACGTATGGAGCCGGCAAGAGGCGGCACGCGTGCTCGACGAGGACGAATACGTCTTGCTGGGCGCGCATTTCGGATTGACGCGCGCTCCCAACTTCGAAGGCGAGCATTGGCACCTGTATGTTGCGCAGCCTCTGGAGCAGGTCGCAGCGTCGCTCGGACTGTCGGTGGATTCGGCCGAGAACCTGCTTGCGCGGGCTCGCGCAAAGCTGTTCGCAGAGCGCGAGCACAGGGTGCGCCCTGGGCGCGACGAGAAGATCCTGACGTCGTGGAACGCACTCATGATCGAGGGGATGGCCCACGCTGGTCGCGTGTTTGGACGCGACGACTGGGTCGCGTCGGCCCGCCGCGCGCTGGACTTTGTGCGCACGACGCTGTGGCGTGATGGCCGCCTTCTGGCGACCTACAAGGATGGACGCGCGCATCTCAACGCCTACCTGGACGATCACGCCCTCCTTCTCGCGGCGACGCTGGAGCTGATGCAAGCCGAATTCCGCGCCGACGATCTGCGGTTCGCACTCGCAGTGGGCGACGCACTGGTGGAAGGTTTCGAGGATCGCGCGAACGGCGGCTTCTTTTTCACCAGCCGCGACCACGAGGCGCTCATTCTGCGCCCCAAACCCGGGCCGGACGGCGCAACGCCTTCGGGCAACGGCGTAGCCGCGCTCGCTCTGCAACGCCTGGCACATTTGGTCGGTGAAGCCCGCTACCTCGTGGCAGCCGAACGCACGCTACGCTTGTTTGCCGGGCAGATGCAAGAGCATCCCAGCGCGTTCGCGACGCTATGCCTCGCCCTGGCGGAGCATCTCGCGCCGCCGATTACTGTCATTGTTCGCGGAGAAGCTCGCGAGCTTGCGCGTTGGCAGGAGCAAGCGGGATTGGCGCAGCGCTACGCACCTTCGACCCTGTTCATCGCGTTGCCCGATGGTATCGCCGCTCTACCCGCTGCGATGGACAAGCCCGCGCGGGCGGGCGTCAACGCCTGGGTATGCCGGGGCGTTGAATGTCTGCCGCCGATACAAGAGGTGGCGGCGCTGGAGCAGGCGCTGCGCGCCGCATGAGCCGGTTGGTGCGAGTTTCCAAGGCCACCAAAAGCCTTTAGAATTGCGCTCGCTTCGCTAAACCCGAACCAATGAAGGGGATTTCCCGATGAGACGGATTTTGATCGCTGGCGTCGCCTTGGGTTGTGCGGTGGTCTTCGGCGGTGCAAATGCCGCCCCGGACGCCGCGAAAGCCAAACAGCTGGCCCAGAAGTACAACTGCCTGACGTGCCACGCCGTAGACAAGAAGCTCGTGGGTCCCGCCTACGAGGAAGTCGCCAAGAAGTACAAGGGCGACAAGGGTGCGGAAGCGAAGCTCGTCGCCAAGGTCAAGGCCGGCGGCAGCGGCGTATGGGGCCCGATTCCCATGCCCCCCAACAACATTCCCGATGCCGATGCCCAGACCATCGTGGAGTGGGTTCTGTCGCTGCAGTAGTCGCAGAGACAACTCGTAAAGAGAGCCGGCCGCGCGCCGGCTCTTTTATTTTGGTGAAGCGCTGGGGCTCTACTCGGCGAAGACACCCGGCTCGGTTTGACAACTCGTTGACGAGGCGGAATAATCCGCCCGTTTGACCGACCCGCATTTTTTCTCGAGGACAACACCATGAAAGAGGGGGATCTGTCAGTCCATCTGAAGACGGCGGTTGTAGGCGCGGCAGCGGCGCTGGCTCTCGTGCTTTCGGGCTGCGGCAAGAAGGACGAGGCGATCAAGATCGGTCATGCCGGGCCGCTTACTGGCCCGGTCGCTCACCTGGGCAAGGACAACGAGAACGGCGTGCGCCTGGCACTGGACGAGGCCAACGCCGCCAACATCATGCTCGGCGGCAAGAAGGCCACGTTCGCGATGCAGAGCGAGGACGACCAGGCCGATCCCAAGCAGGGCCCGATCGTCGCGCAGAAGCTCGTGGACGCCAAGGTGGCCGGCGTGATCGGGCACCTCAATTCGGGCACAACCATTCCGGCCTCGAAGATCTACCACGATGCCGGCATCGCGCAGATCTCACCCTCCGCGACCAACGTCACGTACACGCACCAGGGATTCAAGACCGCGTTTCGCGTGATGGCGAACGACGCGCAGCAAGGCAAGGTGCTCGGCGATTACGCCGTACACAAGCTCGGAGCGAAGAACATCGCCATCATCGACGACCGCAGCGCTTACGGTCAGGGTCTGGCGGACGAATTCGAGAAAGCAGCGAAGGCGGCCGGCGGCCAGGTCGTGACGCGCGAGTTCACCGGTACCGACAAGACCGACTTCAACGCCATTCTCACCAGCATCAAGGGCAAGAACCCCGATCTGATCTTCTATGGCGGGATGGACTCACAGTCCGGGCCGATGATGAAGCAGATCAAGAATCTCGGCATCGGCGCGAAGTTCCTCACCGGCGACGGCGGGCAGACGGCCGAGTTCCTGAAGCTCGCTGGTGATGCGGCAGAAGGCGCCTACGCGTCTTCGCCCGGCGTGCCGCTGGACAAAATGCCGGGCGGCAAAGCGTTCGCGGAAAAGTACAAGGCCAAGTTCAACATCGAGATCCAGTTGTACGCTCCGTACGCTTACGACGCCGCCAACGTCCTGCTCGAAGCGATGAAGAAGGCCGATTCGACCGATCCCGCCAAGTATCTGCCGATCCTTGCCGGCATCAGCTACCAGGGCGTCACCGGCAACGTTGCGTTTGATGAGAACGGCGACATCAAGGGCGGCAGCATCAGCCTCTATCAAGCGAAGGGCGGGAAGTGGGAGTATCTCGACACCGTCGGCGGCTGAGCGGCCGGCGTTGAACACCGCCTACCCGCGCGGGTCGAGTCACGAACGGCGCCTCCGGCGCCGTTTTTCATGGACATCTTTCTCCAGCAGATCCTGAACGGGCTGGTGCTGGGCAGCGTGTACGCCCTGGTGGCGCTGGGCTACACGATGGTTTACGGCATTCTCGGCTTGATCAATTTCGCCCACGGCGAGGTAGTCATGGTGGGTGCGCTGGTGTCGCTGTCGGTGGTGGAGCTGCTGCTGGGCACCAACCTCGGCCTGCCGGCGCCGCTGCTGGGTGTGGTCGCGCTGGTGGTGGCCATCGGTGTGTGCATGGCGCTCGGATTCTCCATCGAGCGCATCGCATACCGCCCGCTGCGCCGCGCTCCACGCCTCGCGCCTCTGATCACGGCCATCGGGGTGTCGATCCTGCTGCAGACCCTGGCCATGCTGATCTGGGGACGGCGCTATCACACGGTGCCGGCACTCATCCCGCCCACGCCGCACGCGGTGGCAGGCGCCACCATCACCAACGTTCAGATCCTCATCATCGTGGTGTCGGCGCTGATCATGGCCGGGCTCATGGGGTTGGTGCACTTCACTCGGCTCGGCCGCGCGATGCGCGCCACTGCCGAGAATCCGGTGGTGGCGGGGCTCATGGGCGTGAACATCAACCGCATCATCTCGGCCACATTCGTGATTGGCTCGGCCCTGGCCGCGGTGGCCGGCGTGCTGGTAAGCAGCAATTACGGGGTCGCGCACTACTACATGGGATTCGTGCTGGGACTGAAAGCGTTCACTGCTGCAGTGCTGGGCGGCATCGGCAATCTGCCGGGCGCGATGGTCGGGGGTCTGCTTTTGGGCTTGATCGAAAGCCTGGGCGCCGGCTACATCGGCGATCTCACCGGCGGCTTCCTCGGCAGCCACTATCAGGACGTGTTCGCCTTTCTGGTGTTGATCATGGTCCTCGTGTTTCGCCCCACCGGCCTGCTGGGCGAGCGGCTGTCGGAGCGTGCATGAGCGCGAGATGGCGTGAGCTCGCGCATTGGTTGCGGCACGACCGTCGCGCAAGGTGGCTCGGTCTGGTGTTGAGTGGTGTAGCGCTCGCCGTGCTGCCGTTCGTGCTGGACGCGTCCGTCGGGCGCACCTGGGTGCGCGTCATCGACCTCGCGCTGCTGTATACCATGCTAGCGCTAGGCCTCAACATCGTGGTCGGCTTTGCCGGGCTGCTCGATCTGGGCTACATCGCGTTCTACGCCGTGGGCGCCTACACGTATGCGCTGCTCGCCTCGCCGCACTTCGGCCTGCATCTGCCCTGGTGGGTGCTGCTGCCGGCGGGTGCCGTGCTGGCAGCTTTCTTCGGCGTAGTGCTGGGTGCGCCGACGCTGCGCTTGCGCGGCGACTATCTCGCCATCGTGACCTTGGGCTTCGGCGAGATCATCCGCATCTTTCTGAACAACCTCAACGCGCCGATCAACATCACCAACGGCCCGCAGGGGGTTAACCTCATCGACCCGATCAACATCGCGGGCGTGTCTTTCGGGCGCACTGACTCTCTGCTCGGCATCTCCTTTCCCGGTACGCATCTGCACTACTATCTGTTCCTGGTACTCGCTGTGCTGGTGATGTTCGTCTGCATCCGTCTGGAGGATTCGCGCCTCGGGCGCGCCTGGGTCGCGATCCGCGAGGACGAGATCGCGGCGCTGGCGATGGGGATCAACACCCGCAACGTCAAGCTGCTCGCCTTCGCCATGGGCGCCACTTTCGGTGGCGTGGCTGGCGGCTTGTTCTCCAGCCTGCAGGGCTTCGTGAGTCCGGAAAGCTTCGTCGTCTGGGAGTCGATCACAGTCCTTTGCATGGTGGTGCTCGGCGGGATGGGGCACGTGGCCGGAGTCGTGCTCGGAGCGCTGATGCTGGCGACACTGCCCGAGCTGCTGCGACACACCGCCGCCCCGATGCAGCAGCAGCTGTTCGGAAAAGTGATCCTCGACCCGGAGAGCCTGCGCATGCTGCTGTTCGGTCTGGCTCTGATCCTGGTGATGCTGCTGCGGCCCGCCGGGCTGTGGCCTTCGCCTACGCGCCGCCGCGAGCTCACCTCGGCAGGCGCGCCCGGCGCAGTTTGACGCGTCCACCGCATGCCGCTGCTGGAAGCGCGCAAAATCAGCAAGTCGTTCGGCGGCCTCCAGGCCCTGAACGCTGTATCGCTCGGCATCGAGCCCGGCGAGATCTTCGGGTTGATCGGACCAAACGGCGCGGGCAAGACGACGCTCTTCAACGTGCTCACCGGCCTGTACAAGCCGGACGCAGGCGCGGTGTTGTTCAACAGCATCGACGTGACCGGAAAGAAGGCGAACCGCGTGGTCGAGGCGGGGATGGCTCGCACGTTTCAGAACATCCGGCTGTTCGCCAACATGACTGCAGTCGAGAACGTGATGGTGGGACGGCATCTGCGCGGTCGCGCTGGCCCTCTGGGTGCCGTTCTGCGCGATCGAGCAACGCTTGCAGAAGAGGCGGCGATCCAGAAGCGCTCGCACGAGCTGCTGGACTATGTCGGCGTCGTGCGCCATGCGCACGCGCTGGCGAAGAATCTCGCCTACGGCGACCAGCGCCGCCTCGAGATTGCGCGCGCGCTCGCCACCGATCCCAAGCTGCTCGCGCTCGACGAGCCGGCGGCGGGGATGAACGCCACCGAAACGCGCGCGCTGCGCGGGTTGCTCGAGCGCATCCGTGGCGACGGAATCACTATTCTGCTGATCGAGCACGACGTCAGACTCGTGATGGGGCTGTGCGACCGTGTCGCGGTGCTGGACTATGGCAAGAAAATCGCCGAGGGCGCGCCGAGCGCGGTGCAGCGCGATCCTGCAGTCATCGAAGCCTATCTAGGCGGAGCGCTGCCGTGAGCCTGCTCGAGCTCAAGGGGCTGAAGATCTCCTATGGTGGCATCAATGCCGTGAAGGGCATCGACCTCACCGTGCGGGAGGGTGAGATGGTCGCCTTGATCGGCGCGAACGGCGCCGGTAAGACGACAACGCTCAAGGCCATCTGCGGTCTGCTGGCTCCGGCGGCCGGGCGCGTCCACTACCGCGGCGAGGATGTGACGCGCGCACCCTCTTACGCGCTGGTCGAGCGCGGCCTGGCCCTGGTGCCGGAGGGGCGTCAGGTGTTCGGCCGTTTGACCACCGAAGAAAATCTTGAAATGGGTGCCTACGCGCGGCGGGATCAAGGCATCAACGCCGACCTGCAGCGCATCTACCGGCTGTTCCCGCGCTTGCACGAACGGCGCCGTCAGACTGCGGGCACGCTGTCGGGAGGCGAGCAGCAGATGCTCGCGATCGGCCGTGCGCTGATGAGCGCACCCCGGCTGCTGCTTCTGGACGAGCCGAGCATGGGCCTCGCGCCGCTCATGGTGCAGCGTATTTTCGAGACCATCCGGAAAGTGGCTGCGGAGGGCGTCACCGTGTTGCTGGTGGAGCAGAATGCCAAGCTGGCGCTGGAGGTGAGCAGCCGTGGCTACGTGATGGAAAGCGGGTTGATCACTCTTGCCGCCGCGTCCGGTACCCTGCTCGACGACCCGCAGGTGCGGCAGGCCTACCTGGGCGAGTAGCGGTCCAGGTGGTACCAAAAGGATGGCTTCATAAGGTGGACGAGTGGACCGATGGCCTCGCTTTGTCAGCGCCGGTGAGGCGCTGACCGACTTCATCCGCACGGGACCGGACCGCTGGCTGTCGCGTGCTGGCGGGGCCGATTGGAACGTGGCGCGCGTCGTTGCGACCCTCGGCCTTCCCAGCGCCTTTGCCGGAAGCGTGAGCCTCGACCGCTTCGGCGACGAGCTGACAGCGCTCAGCGATGCGGCCGGGTTGGATCTGCGTTTCACTCAGCGCTCCGCGAAGCCGCCGCTGCTCGCCATCGTGCACGAGGCGTCGCCGCCGCGGTATTTTTTCATCGGGGAGGACAGCGCCGACCTCGCGTTCGATCCCGGGCTGTTGCCCGGCGGCTGGATCGATGGCGTCGAATGGGTCCACTTCGGCAGCATCAGTCTGACGCGGGAGCCGCTGCGCAGCCGGCTGCTGCGCATGCTCAACGACGTGAAGGCCGCAGGCAAGCGCGTGAGCTACGATCCCAACTTCCGCAATGTGATGAATGAAGCGTATGACGAGACGCTCCGTCACCTCGCGCAGCAGGCAGACGTCATCAAAGTGTCGGACGAAGATCTGGTCGGCCTGTTTCGCACAGCGGATCCGGGACGGGGGCTGGCAAGCCTGCGTGCCATCAATCCGACCGTGCCGATTCTGCTCACGCGTGGCGCCGATGGCGCCGAGCTGCACCTCCCCGACAGCAGGTTGGCACAGCAACCCCCGGTGATCGAGGTGGTGGACACGGTCGGCGCCGGCGATGCGAGCATCGGCGGATTTCTGTATAGCCTTATGAGCGCCCCCGGTTCAGGATGGGCGGAGCATTTGCGCTTCTCGGTGGCCACCAGCGCGGCCGCGTGCCTGCAGGCGGGTGCAGCTCCGCCGCCGCTCGCGCTGGTCGAGCGCGTGCTGGCGACTATGGAGCCAGCGCGACGATGAGCACCGGCGGCGAGTCCCTTCCGGACTTTCGCAGCCGCGCATTCCTGCTCGAACACGTCGAGCGCACGATGGCCTTCTATCACCCGCGCGCCATCGATCCGCGCGGCGGCTTCTATCACTTCTTCAAGGACGATGGAACGGTCTACGATGCGCGCACCCGCCATCTGGTCAGCAGTACGCGCTTCGTATTCAACTACGCGATGGCGTACCGCCACTTCCGCCGGCCGGACTATCTCGATGCGGTGAATCACGGCGTGACCTACCTGCGCGAGACTCACCGCGATCCGCGCACCGGCGGCTACGCGTGGCTGCTGAGCGATGGGGCGGTGGTCGACGGCACGAATCATTGCTACGGGCTCGCCTTCGTGCTGCTCGCCTACGCACACGCCCTTCAGGCGGGCGTGAGCGAAACCCGCGAGTATCTGGCCGAGACGTTCGATCTGCTGGAGCAGCGATTCTGGAGTGCTGCCCACGGCCTGTACGCCGATGAAGCGAGCGCGGACTGGGCGCAGCTCGCACCGTACCGCGGGCAAAATGCCAACATGCACGCCTGTGAAGCGCTGCTGGCAGCGTTCGAGGCCACCGGTGAACCGAGCTATCTCGATCGCGCGACAACCGTCGCGCATAACGTCGTCGTGCGTCAGGCCGCGTTAGCGAATGGCCTCGTGTGGGAGCACTACCACGACGATTGGTCGGTCGACTGGGATTACAACCGCGGGGACAAGACCAACATCTTTCGTCCCTGGGGCTATCAGCCTGGACATCTGACCGAATGGGCCAAGCTGCTGTTGATCCTCGAGCGACACCGGGCTCGGCTCGCGACGGACAGCGGCTGGCTGTTGCCGCATGCGCTCGACCTGTTCGACGCCGCTCTGGCGCGCGCTTGGGACGCACAGTTCGGGGGCATCTGCTATGGTTTCGCGCCCGACGGGAGCATCTGCGACGGCGACAAATACTTCTGGGTCCAGGTGGAATCGCTGGCTGCGGCGGCTTTGCTGGCGCAGCGCAGCGGGCGTCAGAAATATTGGGGCTGGTACGAGCGGATCTGGCGCTACTCGTGGACCCACTTCGTTGACCACGAGTATGGCGCCTGGTATCGGATCCTCAGTCGCGACAACCGCAAGTACAGCGACGAGAAGAGCCCGGCCGGCAAGACCGACTATCACACCATGGGCGCATGCTACGAGATATTGAACGCCCTGCCTGCCTGATTCTGCGGGTAGACGAGTGCCCTCAGAGCCACTCGCGCCGGATCAGAAACTCATCGTACAGCCTGGCTTCCTGAC
>Ga0187780_10001107_pt1 | contig 20274 bp, 10 predicted proteins | sample 1015_Q2_SP10_20__FD_132429 | JGI IMG/M metagenome (GOLD analysis project Ga0187780, IMG submission 132429) | Tropical peat soil microbial communities from peatlands in Department of Meta, Colombia - 1015_Q2_SP10_20_MG | ecosystem: Environmental > Terrestrial > Soil > Wetlands > Peat | place...
CTCCAAACCCTTCGGCTACATGCCGTTTTATCCCGGTCCCGGACTCGGCGGCCACTGCATCCCCGTCGATCCTTTCTATCTTTCCTGGAAAGCCCGCGAATATGATTTCGCCACGCGCTTCATTGAACTCGCCGGCGAAGTCAACACGGAGATGCCCTATCACGTCGTCAACGCCGTCGCCAACGCCTTGAACGACCACAAAAAGAGCATGAAGGGCTCGAAAATCCTGGTCCTCGGCGTCGCCTACAAAAAAGATGTCGACGATCTGCGCGAATCCCCCACGCTCAAGATTATGCAGCTTCTCCAGCAGCGCGGCGCCGCCATCGATTACAACGATCCCTACTTCCCCCAGCTCCACAAAATGCGCCACTACAATTACGAAAGCATGAAATCCGTGCCGCTGAATCCGCAGACGCTTGGCAGCTATGACGCCGTCGTCATCGCCACCGACCATTCCAGCTACGACTACACCGCGATTGTCGATGCCGCAAAGCTTGTCGTCGATACGCGCAACGCCACGCGCCGCGTCATGCGCCACCGCGACAAAATTATCCTCTGCTAAACTCTGCGCCGGGGTTGTAGTGGCGGGCCTTTAGGTTCGTTGTTTTTTCGGCTTCCGTTAGAGGACATTAGACCGCGATGTCATCTGCACTCGAAGAGATTCGCCGCCAACTCGAAGAAAGCGCCCGCATCAAGCGCAGCTTTTCGAGCGACCTCGTCTCGCGCATCGCTGAATTCGCCGAGCGCTCCGCCTCCGCTCTTCGCGCCAACGGCAAACTCGTTTTCTTCGGCAACGGCGGCAGCGCCGCCGACGCCCAGCATCTCGCCGCCGAACTCGTCGTTCGCCTGCGCAAGGACCGCGTCGGCCTTCCGGCCCTCGCGATCACCACGAATCCTTCCATCCTCACCGCCGCTGGCAACGACTACGGCTTCCAGAACATCTTTTCGCGCCAGATTGAATCCCTTCTCTCGCCTCAGGACATCCTCGTCGCCCTTTCCACCAGCGGCGATAGCCCGAACGTGGTCCGAGGCATCGAAGCCGGCCGCGCCCGCGGCGCTTATCTCGTCGCTTTTACCGGCGAAACGGGCGGCGCGCTCGCCAACAAAGTCGATCTCCTCCTCAACGTCCCCTCGCGCGATCCTCAGCGCATCCAGGAAGCCCACATCACCATCGGCCACATCGCCTGCAGCCTCATCGAGCAGCTCGCCTTCTCCTGACTTTATTTCGTAGCGCCGACATCTTGCCGGCTCTTCTCGTGTAGTGGCCTGTCTTCAGGCATCTTTCTTCCCCGCCCGGTCCGCCTGCCTCGTTTTACAAATCTTCCGGTTGCAAGCCTATCCGTTTGGAACGTTAGAGTTAGGGGTTTGCAGTTCCATTTTGGTCCTCATTTTTGAAGTAAAGGGGGTACGCCACCCGGCAGTTTTTCGTAAGAGCAGATTCTAAAGGGGTTACGAGCGTCACAGATGTAAGAGCAGATTCTAAAGGAGTTACGGGAAGGTGGCACCTCGAAGCTCCCCTCGCAGGTCGGGACAAGCGGGGTAAACCGGGTTGGGTTCGAGAGTTCACGACTTACGCTAACACAAATTTGTCGGTTTGTCAACTAGAATTAAATATATTTATATAGTACTAGTATTCGGGAAATAGCACAACGGTTCGAAGGAGTTTTGCCTAAGAGGAAGAAAAGAAAGGGGTAGAGTTGACAGAGGGGCGGCCGAAACGCCTTAAGAGCCCTGGGGCACGATACAAGAGAAAGTCAAAATCCGCACCCTTTGATAAACCAAATGCCAAAGGGTGCGCCACCCGAAGTCGCCTCGGGGATCGGTCTCTGGTCCACCCGCCTGGGACAGTTAGGACGTTTTCTGAATTCCAGTCGAATCGGCCTGCTCTAGCACGCCGCCAGGTGACGCACCCGGCAGTACTAGATTGTGCGGCGAGCGGTTTTTGAGCGGGTTGTATTGCGCTCGTAGTTAATTGTGTTATAGCCTGCGGCGAGAACGTCTCCGCAGAATCATCCACAGGGCCGCTGGGCTAATGATGAGGTCGGTGCGAGGAGAGTTATCTATGGATGACGCCACATTGCTGCTTTGGCTTGATAAGGGAAGGACACTTGCATATTTGCTTGTTGCTCTCGGCGTAGTGGGTGAATTTCTCATTGACAGAATTTCCGGCCCAGTCATCAAACGGCGCGATGATGCACAGCGAGCCGAAATCGCCAAATTGAACAAAGAGGCCGGAGAAGCACGCCAAGCTGCGTCTGGGGCTATGGAACGCATAGCAGAGGCCCAAGAAGAAACCGCCAAGGCTTCGGCCCAAGCGGCGGCGGCCAATGAGCGTGCCGCAAGGCTGGAAAAAGAAGCCGCTGAATTGAAAGATGAAGCAGAAAAGGAACGATTAGCCCGCATCAAAATTGAAGAAAGATTAGCCCCGCGCGCACTTTCTCCTGAACAGACAGAGAATTTAAAATCAGGGTTAGTCGCATTGAAGGGTAAATCGCTCACGTTGCAATTCATAAGCGGCATTCCAGAAATCGCCGTATACGCAGACTCATTGGCTAAAGTTCTTACGCAAGCGGGTTTAAAAGTAGACAGAAGGCCAGTTATGATTCTTGGCGACGTACAATCTGGATTTACTATGAATATCGGAACAAAGAGAATGGCGGATGCCAAAATTCTTGCCGAGGCCCTAAAGAATGCTGGGCTAATTACACAAGCCATACCAGCCCAAGAACTAAAAGACCAAGAGCGAATAAATGACTTAGAGTTGGTTGTCGGCCCTAAATGATCTGCTCTGTCAGGGACTCTTAGGATGTCAAACACAGATCACTGACCACGGATCACTTGGACTTCAGCAGTTCCACGCGGGCGGTGGCGAAGGGCAGGACGGCTTCGAGCAGCACCGGCGTGTGGGCGGCATCATTCGCCACATAGAGCGTAAACGACGCGTCCTTCATCTCCACGCCGTCCTCAAAAACGCGAATCCCGATCTTGGACGCGGCGTACTTTCCCGACGGCACTTCCACTGCCTCCGAACCCGCCGGTTTCGCGCGCACATCGTACAGTTTGTGCCCGTCGTACACCGGGCTGCGCACTTCCGGAGTTTTGCTCCAGTCGACATTGCGCAGGTACTCCATCATGCCCAGGGGATCGCGCGTCCCCGGCAGCACGCGCGCCGCGGAAGCGTCCGCGGGCGCCGGCTCCTTGTCCGAAGCGGTCATGCGCTGCAGCGATTCCACTTTTTGCCCGCGCTCGCTCAGCCGCATCTCGTACTGCATGCTGGCCAGGGTTCCCGCATCGCTGTAGGAATCAAACTGGTCGTCCAGCTCGAAGACCATGCGCAGCGGATTCTGCGTGTGCGCGGTAGCCTGCAAATGCCAAGCGTTCTTGCCTGCAAAATTCCCTCGGCCCACCACTTTCACATTGAGCGTCGCGACATTGCTCAGCTTCGCGACGTTGGCCGTGTATTCGAGCGTTTCTCCGGCTTTCAACGGCAGACCGGGATCCACTGGCGGGACAACGGGGGGCGTGCCCGGCGCAGCCTTTTTTTCTTCGGCTTTTGCCTCGGGCAGCGAACTCGTTTTTACCGCACTCGCTTCCGGTTTTTCCGCGGGCGCCGCTTCATGAAATTCCTTCGGCTCGGCGGAAACGACCTGCGGCGCGGGTTGATCGCCCCGCGCGTGCAGGTAGTAAATCACGCCCACGCCGAACGCAACCAAAGCCACCGTGCCGATGGCAACACTCTTTTTGAGGCTCATGCTTTTTCCGCGACGCTCCCCGCAAACATTCCTTTACCAACCCGGCTTCCGTCGTACAATGGGTCCTCGTACGCGGAAACTATTCCGGCTCCCTTCGCCGGCTTGCCGCGAACTAAGAGCGTATCAAAACGCGGGCCAGCCGTCTTTCCTGGCCTTGCGTCACGGATCGCGGCGGACGTCCCCCGCTCGCCAATCGGATCAACGGCCCCTGAAAGGCCACAAGAAGTGGAGGGTTTCCTGAATGCGCTACCTCGTGACGGGCGGCGCCGGTTTTATCGGCTCAAATACCGTGGACGAACTGGTTCGCCGCGGGCACAGCGTCGTCGTGCTCGACGATCTTTCCTCCGGCAAGGAAGAAAACCTCGCCGAAGTCCGCAACAAAATTACTTTCATCAAGGGCAGCATCACGGACATCGAAGTGGTCCGCAAGGCCATGCACGAAGCCGAGTACGTTTTGCACCTGGCCGCGCGCACGTCCGTGCCTCGCTCGGTGAAAGATCCCATCGAAACCAACAAAATCAATATCGACGGGACGCTGAACGTGCTGGTGGCCGCGAAAGAAGTGAAGGCCAAGCGCGTGGTCTTTGCCGCGTCGTCATCGGCGTACGGAGAGACGCCGACGCTTCCCAAAGTCGAAACCATGCAGCCGCAGCCCATTTCCCCGTACGGCGTGACGAAATACGTCGGCGAACTTTATGGCCAGACGTTCGGGCGCTGCTATGGCCTGGAAAATGTTTCGCTACGCTACTTCAATATTTTCGGCCCGCGCCAGGATCCCGGTTCGCCGTACTCCGGCGTGCTCGCCAAATTTTGCACCGCGTTTCTCGAAGAGACGGAGCCGGTCGTCTTCGGCGACGGCGAGCAAACGCGAGATTTTACGTTCGTGGAGAACGCCGTGCAGGCGAACCTTCTTGCCTGCGAAGCGCCAGACGTTTCCGGAAAAATTTTCAACGTCGGCTGCGGCGGCAGAATTTCCTTGAATGAAGTTCTGCGCAGCCTCGTGAAAATCACTGGGAAGGCGCTCGAGGCCAAGTACGAGCCGCCGCGCGATGGGGACATACGCGACTCGCAAGCGGATATTTCGCAGGCAAAAGAATTTTTGAATTACGACCCGCAAGTCGGCTTCGAAGAAGGCCTCACGCGCACCTTCGACTGGTACCGCTCGACGCAAACGAAGGCCGCTGCGAAATCGTAGAAGTCGCTGAAGTCTCGCGCCACGCCGTCATTCTGAGCGCATCCGGCGAGGATGCGCGAAGAATCTCAACCCATCAGAAGCTACAGACTGCGGATCGCTTGAGATCCTTCGCTTCGCTCAGGATGACAGGCTCATGGCGTTGAATGTGCACCATGCACATACGTCATGAGAAATGCGGGCGAGAATCAAGTCAGTTGCTTTGCTGCTTAGGGCTGAACCGTTTTTCCGTAGCTGAGCGGCTCGCCAGCTTTCGGCGCGTCGTAGTTGTTCCAGAAGAACAGCGGCTCGAGTTTTTTCTGCTCCGGCCACACCTGATTCAGCGTGTCGCCCTCGAATAGCTCGCCGTTTTTCATCACCCAGTGAATCGTGTTGGTGTTGTGGATGTCGTCGAGCGGACTCTTATCGAAGATGATTAAGTCGGCCAGCTTGCCGGGCTCGAGGCTGCCGATTTCCGCGGGACGGCCGACGATGTGGGAACCGTTGACGGTGGCGCACTTCAAAACTTCTATCGGCGTCATGCCGCCGGAAGCGAGCATCCACATTTCCCAGTGGTAGCCGAGCCCCTGCAGTTGCCCGTGGCTGCCGACGCCCACCAGGCCGCCGGCGCGCTCGAGCTTGGCCATCTGCGCCGCCAGCTTCGGGAACGCGTACTCGTCTTTGCGGAACCACTCGGGCCGGCGCTTGGTTTTTTCGTCGAGGATGCGGTGCGGCGTGAAGCGGTTGAGCTTGGCGTTGTCGTGCACTTCGCTGTATTCGTACCAGTAATTTTCACCGAACGGGCCGCCGTAATTCACGATGAGCGTCGGCGTCTCGGCAATGCCGGACTTGGCGAACATTTGCAGCACGTCGTTGAAGAGCGGAGTGATGGGCAGGGTGTGCTCGTTGCCATGGAAGCCGTCGATGACGTGGGTCAGGTTGAGTTTCAGGTCGAGCGCGCCTTCGGTGGTCGGCATCATGCCAAGTTCCTTGGAAGCTTCGACCATGAACTGGCGCTGTTTGCGGTTGCCCACCATGTAGCTCTTGATGTTGTGCGTGCCGTAATAGTCGCGATACTTGGTGAGGACGCCTTTGACTTCCTGCTCGGACTGGAAATTGTTGTCGGAGAAAACCCCGGGGCCGGTGGAGTACGCGCGAAGGCCGAGGATGTCGCCGGTATCGACGAGATCCTGATAGGCGAACATGTCGTTGGTGCTGGTCTGCACGTCGAGGCCGGCGGTGACGCCGTACGCGAGATTCGCGAGAAACGCGTAGTTCTGCTTGTCCAAAATGCCGCGGCGAATTTCAAACCAGTGCGCGTGGGTGTCGATGAAGCCCGGCGTGATGGTTTTGCCGCTGACGTCGAACACCTTGGCGCCGGCAGGGACGCTGCCTTTCGCGCCAACGCTCTTGATGCGGTTGTTTTCGACGACGATGTCAGCGTTCTTGAGGACTTCCTCGCCCTTCATGGTGACGACGGTGGCGCCGCGAAGCACGATGGTGCCCTTGGGGGTTTTCCTGGGCATCTCGAGAGCAACTTTGACTTCGGTTACGTCTTTTTCCTGCTCCTTGAACTTCTCTGGTTTCTTTTCTTCCTTCTTCTCGTCCTTCTTTGCTTCGGTCGTCTCTCCTGAATCTTTCTTGTCCGCATCTTTTGCGGCTTCGTCTTTCTTGTCTCCGTCTTTCTTCTCGCCGTCTTTCGTTTCTTCCTTGGGCGGCTCGAACTTGATGGAGGCAAGGGGCTGCCGGAAATAACTTGCGCCGACGGCCCACGCAATGGTCTTTCCGCCGTCGGTCCACTCGAAATAATCAGCGCCGATATCCGTCAACCGCTTGACGGGAACAGAGGGCGTTTTCACATCGACCGTTGGAGCTTCACCCGCCGCGGCGGGCAAGGGCATAACGTAGAGCTGATTCATGACGTGGGCCAGCGCATATTGGCCATCGGGACTTGGCACGATGTCGTCAGCCGGAATAGGTTCTTCGAAAAAGTAAAGGCCCTGACCTTTCACGATGAGGTGGGTGCGGCGGTCCGTGCCGTCATAGCGAAGGGAAATCAAGCCTTGCGGTGTATACACATAGATGCGGTCTTTTTCGCTTGTGAAATGCGGGCCGCCCGCACCACGCGCGGGTAAAATCAGGTTCGCATCGCCGCCCTCGGCGGGAATCCAGACGAGATCGGCGTTGGGGGTCTGCCCAAAATCAAATCCGCGGTTCTCCCGGTCATAGGCATTGCCGCGCAGCAAGACGATGCGCGAGCCATCCGGAGACCAGACGGGATTGCTGTAGACCGCCAGCGATTTGGAAAGCTGCTGCGGCTGCCCGCCCGCGGCCGGAATCTTCCAGAGCTGGCCGCCCGTGCTCCCCCAACTGACGTAAGCGATCCAATTGCCGTCGGGAGACCACGCGGGCTGAAATTCCGTGGAATTTCCGGTGGTGAGCCGCTGCGGTTTTCCGGCGGAAAGATCCATGGTGTACAAGTGGGTCATGGCGGAGAAGGCCAGAGTTTTTGCGTCTGGTGACTGGGTCGGATCCATGATTAAGCGGACCTTAACGGGGCCGGAAGGTTCGGTCTGCGGGAAATCGAGTTTCGGTCCGATATCTTGCGAAACAGTCGCGGTGAATGGAATTACTTGCTCGGCGCCGGTTTCGAGGTTGAGGCGGCGAATCTTGCCGTTCTGGTTGTAGACAATTTCCTTGGCGCCGGGAAGGAAGGCGTAAGAAGGAAAAAGATCGCGGGTGAAGAGGGATTCCTGATCATCGCGGGTCACCGGATAACGGACCCAGTGATCTTCTCCGGATTCGAGATTGCGCATGCGGAGACCGGTTTCGGTTTCATAGCGGCTCACATAGAGAAGAACTTTCCCGTCGGGGGAAATGAGGGGGCGGAAGGCGCTCTCGGGCTGCTGGATGATGACGTCTTCGTCGCCGGTCTTGCGATCCTTCCTGATGATGTTCCACTGGGGGAACATTTGGTTGTACCCAAAATCTCCATGGCGTTCGGCGAAATAGAGATACTTTCCGTCTGCCGAGGCGACTACTCCCATGGCATTGGGGCGATCCTGGCGACGAATGGTGGGCGTGGGCTTGGACTTGGTGATTTGAATGCCCGAGCCGCCGTCGATGTAATACATCCAGATTTCACGGGGCCCGATGCCGAAATGGGTCTTCGAAGCAAAGACATATTTGCCGTCGGGCGACCAACTGGGCGAGGCGAATTCGCTGTTGGGGTCTTTGGAGACTTGCTTGGGCTCGCTGCCGTCCGGATGCATGATGAAGACGTTTTCGGAGCCCTCGCGATCGGAAATAAAAGCGATCCATTTGCCGTCGGGAGAGAACCTGGGCTGGCTGTCGAAGGCCATGCCGCCGTCGATGAGCTTGGCCTGGCCGCCTTCGATGGGAAGCGTGTAAATGTCGCCAATCAATTCAAAGGCGATGGTTTTGCCGTCGGGAGAGACATCGAGCGAGAGCCAGGTGCCTTCATCGGTGGTGAACTCGATTTTGCGGTCGGGCTTAAGCGATAAAGCTTTCTTTTCTTCCTTTTTCTCGTCCTTTTTTTCGTCTTTCTTGTCTTTATCTTGATCCAGCGCATCCTGGCTTCCAGCGCGAGCGGCCGGCGCGCCGAATGTTATCCCCAGAATAAGAACCCAAAGCACAAACCACGCGGCCAAACCGCGCCCCCTGCGCTGCATCACGCTCATACGCTTCTCCTCCAAATTGACAGTGAACCCTGAAAATTGCAGGACCCGATCGCCGGCGCGTCCAAGCGAACACACCCTCTCGCCACCCTTAAACGCGGGTTTCGGGAAAGTGTCTCGCGACGCCTAGCGGTCTGACTCCTCTTCTCCGCCTCGCCCTCCCCGCGACTGCGGCGCCGCCGGAACGATGTGCGGAATTCCCGCTTCGTTCATTTTCTTGTTCAGCGCGGGAAGTTCTGTTTCCACAATATTCTTCACCGCAGCCGACGCATCGCTCACCAGCGGCGTGAGCTCCTCGAGCTTTTCTTTTTGCTGGCCGTCGGGCGCAGCGGAAAAGCCGTCCAGGTCATTCAAAAGTCCCTGGACCTGGATCGGGAGCGGGTCAGGCTTCCATTCAAACGGCGGGCCGGCGTTTCCGAGAGACTGTTGTTCGCGAATGAACTTCTCCGCCACGGCGTCCACTTTCGTCTGCAATTCGTCCGCGGCTTTGACGATATCCTCGGGAATTTTCGGCGCGTTTGGCTTTCCAGCGTCTTTTTTCCACTGTTCCCGGGCGTTCTTCAACGCCGTCTGGATTCCTTCGATCGTTCTGCGGTCCTTGTCGGACGTCTTGGCCATGGTGTACAGCTTGACGATGGCTTCGCGGCGGGCGGCGCGATCAGAGGCGGAAAAGGTCACGCGGTTGTCGTCTTCCACAGTGACTTTCTGCGTGGCTTCCTGGTCGCCGGCTTTGATCTTGATGGTGTATTCGCCAGGATCGACGAGCGGGCCGCGCGGCCCGAAGCCAAAACCAGCAGCGGCAGCTTCGAGTTGCTCGGGAGTCGGCTCGGCGGGCGGATTCGAGCGCAAATCCCAGTTGGTGCGGCTTACGCCGGCGGCTCCGGGCCCGTCAAATTCCCGGACCGTTTTGCCGTCCTTGTCCGTGACCGTGATTTTGACTTTGCCTTCTTTCTTTTCGCCGGCGTCGCTCCTGGTCTCCGGCTTGGGCTGTTCTTCGGCGCCTTCCTTTTTGTCTTTGTCCTTCTTGGGAGCTTCGGCAGGGACGGCATCCTTGAGGTAGTAGCTCAGAAGCGCTCCGTACGGCGGATTTTTCGCCGTGAACATATTCTGTCCGGCGCTCCAGCGGCGCTGGCGGATGCTCCAGGTGACGGCAGCGTGCGGAGGAAAGAAGGTCAGCGCCGAGCCTTCCACTTTGGCATCCATTTTTTCGATGGGAGTCAAATCATCGAAGATCCAGATGGAGCGGCCGTGCGTCGCCAGCACCAAATCGTTTTCCCGCTCTTGAATTTGGATGTCGTCGACCGGCACGGTTGGGAAGTTATTTTTCAGGGCGGTCCAGTTCGCGCCGCGGTCCCAGGAAACCCACAGCCCGAACTCAGTGCCCGCAAAAAGCAGATTGGTGGTGCGCGGATGTTCGCGAATGACGTGAACGGATCCCGCGGAATCCGGAATGCCGTTGCGAATGGCCTTCCAACTCTCGCCGTAATCGGTGGTCGCAAAAATATAGACGTTGTAATCGTCGGCGCGATGCCCGTCGAAGGTGACAAAGGCCGCGCCTTCGGCGGTCTTCGACGCCACCACGCGGCTGACGTAGGTGCCACTCGGGACGCTGGGGACTTTCTTCACCACGTTTTTCCAGGTCTTGCCGCCATCGCGCGAGACTTGCACGTTGCCGTCGTCGGTGCCCACCCACAACACATTGGGAGTGAGCGGCGATTCGCTCAGGGTCGTGATGGTCGGATAATCCTGGACGCCGTCGTGACGCGAGAGCGTGTTTTTGTCCGGGGTCTTGCCGAAAATCTGCAGCTTGTTGCGATCCACTCCGGTAGTGAGGTCGCCGCCGAGGCGCGTCCAAGTATCGCCTCGGTCCGTCGATTTGAAGAGATAATTTCCGCCGTAGTAAACGGTCATGTGGTCGTGCGCGGAAACGGCGACCGGGGAATTCCACTGGAAGCGGTAATGCGGTTCGGTGGCCTTGGCCTCCGGCATGACCGAGCGCTGTTGGCCGGTGCGCAAGTCTCGGCGGGCGACATGACCGTCCTGTGATTCGGTATAGACAATCCAGGGCTCGACGTTGTCGATGGCCGCATAGAAGCCATCGCCGCCATGAATCACCTGCCAATCTTCATTCGCGATGCCGTCGCGCACCAGCGTTTGGCTAGGGCCGCACCAGCTGCCGTTGTCCTGCAAACCGCCGCAGATGTGATAGGGCTTTTCGTTGTCGAGCGAAATTTCATAGAACTGGCCAATGGCGATGGTATTCAGGAAATCCCAGTCCTTTCCAGCGTCGTAGCTCCAGTGAATGCCGCCGTCCGAGCCGGTAATCATGTGATTCGAATCCGCGGGATCGATCCACATGGCATGATAGTCGCCGTGAATCCCACGGACGCGCTGGGTGGTAAACGTTTTGCCGCCGTCCTCTGAGTAGAACATTGGAGCACCCAATTCCCAGATGCGCAGATCGTTATTGGGATCGACGCGGATTTGGCTGTAGTAGGAGGGACGCGGGTCGGTATCGCCCATTTTCTTCCACGTCTCGCCTTTGTCTTCGCTGCGAAACGTTCCGCCTTTTTCATGCTGGATCTCTGCGTAAACAATATTCGGATCCTTGCGGTAGATATCCAGGCCGATGCGTCCGGTTTCGCCGCCGTTTTCGTAGGGCAAACCTTTGGTGAGTTTTTTCCAGGTGGCGCCGCCATCGGTGGTCTTGTAAATGGCGCTGTCCGTGCCGCCACCATTGAAGCCAAAGGGCGTGCGGCGCCGTTCATAGGCCGCGGCGTAAAGAATGTCGGGGCTTTCGGGATCCATGGCGATGTCGCTGACGCCAGTGTCGTCATTGATCTTCAAAACCTGCGACCAGGTCTTGCCGCCGTCGATGGTTTTGTAGACGCCACGTTCCGGATTGGGGCCCCAGAGATGGCCGAGCGCCGCGACGTAAACAATGTCCGGATTCCTGGGGTGAATCACGATGCGGCCGATGTGATGTGTCTTTTCCAACCCCATGTTCTTCCAAGTCTTGCCGCCGTCGATGGACTTGTACGCACCGTCGCCCCAAGAGGAACTCTGGCGGTTGTTCGGCTCGCCGCTGCCGACCCAAACAACCGAAGGATCAGAGGGCGCAATGGCGATGTCGCCGATGGTGGAAACACCTTCTTTGTCGAATACCGGCTCCCAGGTGGTTCCGTTATTCGTCGTTTTCCAAACGCCGCCCGAAGCCGTCCCCACATAAATAATCTTGGGGTTGCTCTCGACGACGGCGAAGTCGTCGATGCGGCCGCCCATGACCGCGGGACCAATCTCGCGAAATTCCAGGCTCTTGAATTTATCGGTGGGCTTCGGCTGATCCGCGGGTCCCGCCGACGTGCACACGGCGAACCCGCTGGAAACCGTCAAACAAGCCAGTATCGTGCGCAGAGCATTCCACGTAAGCTTCATGTCCATCTCCCTGTGTGCAAGGCCCGGCATGTTACTCCTGCCGGGAGGCCTTGTGAATCAAATGTTTCTGGAAGGGCCAACCAACCCTGTGCTGAGAGAGACGTGCGGCTCTACAGCCCCGTTTCACAAAGGAGTATTCTCCAGCAGCTTTTCGCGCCAGCATGCAACTCACAGCTTGGGCTTGCCTTCAAATCCCTTCGACCCCATGTTAGGCTATCCAACTGTTCTCACTGACGGCATGCTCCGCAAAATCGCTAATCCTTGCGCACGAGCCCGCTCCGTGCTCCGCCGTTTCCTCCTTCGCGCAACGCTCGTGGCTGTTCTTGCGAGTCAATTCGCCGCCGCCCGCGCTCAACAGGTTCCCCGCCGGCCCGCAAAGCCCGAAGTTGCTAACCTCTCCGCAAACACGCAAAAGAAGAAAGGCGACATCACGACTGCCGACGGAAACGTAGACATTCAGTACGGGGACACGCGGCTGCGCGCCGATCACGTCGAATACAACGACAAGACCAACGAAGCCGTAGCCACCGGCCACGTTCTTCTCGACTACGGCAGCGAGCACCTGGAAGCCACGGAAGCGCATTACAACGTCAGCACCGGCCACGGGCTGTTCTACAACGTGCACGGCACGTTTAGAATCGAGCGGCAACCCAATCCTGAAGTTCTGCTTACCGACAATCCGCTTTATTTCAGCGCGCGCCGCGTCGAACGTTTCGCCGGCGATCTTTATCTAGTGCACCAGGCATGGATCACCATTTGCGAACCGTCTCACCCGACCTGGCAGTTCTACGCGCTGAACGCGCGAATTCATGTGGACAAGACGGTCGCGCTGGTAAACGCTAATTTCCGGCTGTTCCGCGTTCCGCTGCTTTGGCTGCCGTACGCCACGGCCCCGGCGGGCGCCAAAATCCGCCAGTCCGGATTCCTAATTCCGGATGCCGGACAGAGTTCGCGAAAGGGATTCATCCTTGGAGACGCATTTTATTTCGCGCCGCTTTCGTGGATGGACGCTACGCTCGGCGCGCAATTCATGAGCCGCCGCGGCGTGCTCGAACGCGGATCCTTCCGCGCCAAGCCGTTCGAAAACACTTCCATCGAATACCATTATTTCGGGGTCGATGATCGCGGGTTGCCGAATCCAGACGGCACGCGCACTCCACAAGGCGGCGAGCAGCAGCAACTGCAAATTCAATCGTTGCTGCCCCACGGCTGGCGCTTTGTGACCGACTATAACCAGCTCTCGTCGCTAACTTTCCGCCTCGCGTTTGCCGATACCTTCGGCGAGGCCATCAATTCCGAAGTGCGCAGTGCCATTTTTCTCACCAACAACTTCCGCGGGTTTAGCTTGAATTTCGCCGGCTTGGACGACAAGAGTTTCTTGACACTTCCCGTTGCCGCAACCACAACCACTCCCGCGATCCCGGCAACCAGCGTGGCCCTGCGCAATTCACCCGAAGTGCGCTTCGGCTCGGTGGAACAACCGCCATGGCAGAAGCTGCCGGTGTATTTCGGAGTCGACGCCTTTGCGGGCGCGGTCGACCGCAGCGACCAAAACATCAACACCCCTGATTTCATCGGGCGCTATGAAGTTGCCCCGCGCGTGACCGTTCCGCTGCACTTCGGCTCCTGGCTCGGCGCGACGACTTCCGCGGCGTTTCGCGCCACGCACTACGGCGATTCGCTCGACGCCACCGGCGCGCTAAGCAACGTCGCCATCAACCGCTACACGGGAGAATTTTCGTTTGAACTGAGGCCGCCGACGCTCGAGAAATTTTTCGACCGCAATGTCGGGGGAAAAATTCGGCCGCGCCGGAGGTACAAGCACACCATCGAGCCGGAAATCACCTACCGGTATGTTACGGGCGTCAACAACTTCGCCGATTTCATACGCTTCGACAGCGACGCCACCATCACCGACACCAACGAAGTCGAATACGGATTCACGCAGCGGCTGTACCGCAAAGAAGGCGAGGATCAACCCACGGAGCTGATTTCCTGGCGCATCGTGCAGAAACACTATTTCGATCCAACTTTCGGCGGCGCCATCATCAACGGCCAGCGGAACGTGTTTCAGGCGCTCGATACCATTTCGCCGTTCGCGTTCGCGTTCGGGCCGCGCAACTGGTCGCCCATCGTAAGCGATTTCAAAGTGACTCCCGGCGGACCCTACGACCTCGAGCAAATTCTGCAGTACGACCCGCAAATTCAGCGGCTGGTCACCATCGGGACGCTGCTGAAACTAAAGCCCTACGACGAGTATTCGCTCACCGTGGCGTACTTTCGCCTCAACGACAATCCCGTGCTGAGCGAACTGCCCGCGCAGCCACCGCCGGTGCTTCCGCTGTTTCAGCAGCCGCTTTCGAATCAAATCCGCATGCTCGCCGGCTACGGCAGCGAGACGCGCAAAGGCTTCAACTTCATCACTGGCCTAGGCTACGACTTCACAAACAAGATTCTGCAAAGCCAGGTGGTGCAGGCGAGCTATAACGGCGGCTGCTGCGGCCTTGCGCTCGAATATCGCCGCATCAACCTTGGCCAGGTGCGCACCGAGAATCAGTTTCGTGTGGCGTTTATCGTCGCCAACATCGGCACGGTGGGAAACCTGCGGCATAAGGAAAAAATTTTTTAGTGGCAGCGGGTTTGTTTTGATGTGTGACAAATTGAAAATCTTTGTGATTTAGTGTGTGCCTGTGAATGACACGGATCTTGCGTTCGCTTCGATTGAGCAAGTCGGAAGGCTTTTCCGCGCGCGAGAACTCTCTCCCGTCGAGCTGACCAAGCTCATGCTCTCGAGAATCGAACAGCTCAACCCAAAACTCAATGCGTTCATTACTGTCACGGGCGAAGTTGCCCTCGCCCAAGCCAAAAAAGCCGAAGCCGAACTCTTCGCTCCGCGCGGCCGCAGAGGCCATCGCGACCGCGGCCCGCTTCACGGCATCCCCATCTCGCTGAAGGACAACATCTACACCAAAGACGTTCGCACCACCGCCGGCTCGAAAATCCTGAAGGACTTCGTTCCCCAGCACGACGCCGCCGTCGTCACGCAGCTCAAGGAAGCCGGCGCCGTCCTGCTTGGCAAGACCAACATGCACGAGTTCGCCTACGGCGTCACCACCAACAATCCGCACTTCGGCCCTGCGCGCAATCCCTGGGATCTCTCGCGCATTCCCGGTGGCTCGAGTGGCGGCTCTGCTGCCGCGGTTGCTGCCGGGCTTTGCTACGGCAGCATCGGCACGGACACTGGAGGCTCGATTCGCATCCCCGCCGCGCTGTGCGGCATTGTCGGTATCAAGCCCACATTTGGCTGCGTTTCCGTCGCCGACGTCATTCCACTCTCCCCGCGTCTCGATTGCGTAGGTCCTCTGGCGCGTTCCGCTGCCGATGCCGCCTTGCTCCTCGACCCCATTTTTGTCCGTGGCAAAGAACCGGCCCTTCGCAACGCCACAAAATCTTCCAACCGTTTCACGTTTCGCTTGGGTGTTCCGAAGGAATTTTTCCTGAAGATTGTCTCAGTGGGAATTGAGCAAGCGTTCGAGCAAGCGTTGCGCGTTTTGCGCAAACTTGGCGCAAAGCTCCGTGAAGTTTCCATCCCTTTGCTTCACGAAACCGAGGATGCCGGAAACCAGATCGCCTGGCCCGAAGCCACGCACTACCACCAACACGCTGGCTGGTTTCCATCTCATGCTGCCGATTACGGCGAAGACGTTCGCACGCGTCTCGAACTCGGCGGCAAAGTTCCCGCGACTTCCTATCTTCAAGCCATAGAAGTGCGCGATCGCTTCATCGAACACTTCCACGCCGCTATGGCCAAAGCGAACATCGACGCCCTCGTCGTTCCTACCACTCCGATTCCTGCGCCACTCATTGGTGAAGAAACGACCCCTATTGCCGGCACGAATCATCCAACCCGCGCTCTGCTCCTGCGCAACAATCGCCCCGCCAATCTTGGCGGCCTTCCCGCCATCTCCATTCCCTGTGGCCTCACTCCTGACGGCCTCCCGATCGGGCTCCAGCTCATCGGCTGCGTCACTGACGAAGCCGTTCTCGTCCGCATCGCCCACGCCTTCGAGCGCTCCTGTCCTCCGCTACCCCGCCCTCCGCTTAACTCGTGACGGTGCGTTTGCCGGGCGATCGGATGCTATCTCGCGGCGGTACGCTCCTTCACCTGTTTGGCTAGCACCTCAATCTGCTGGTCACTGATTCGCACTTCGCCGCCCAGCACAGCCAAGAGTCGCTCCGCTCCCCCGTCTTTGAACTGCGCTTTTCGAATCGTCGCGTATCCCTGAACCACCGGGGGCAGGGTTGCACTCAGGTCCGTCCCCTTTTGCAGCGCGTTTAAAATCGCTTTTCTAATTTTCTCGCGCAGCATTTCTCCCAGGGGCCCGGTCCGCAACAGCTCCCCCAGCGAACCGTCCGCCTCAACCGGCCCGACTTCCGGCACCAGCCGCAGCTCCGTATTGTTTTCTTCAACAGCCGGCGTGAGCTTCATCTGCATCACGGCATTTCCGCCCGTCAATTTCTTGGTTTCCTGCTTTCCTAAGATCTTCGCGCAGCCCCAGCGCTCATAATGGAGTTGCACCACGGCCAGGCTCGCCGGATCCTCGGGAGTCAGGGTGGCGTGCTGAATGGCAATGCGGTCCCCACACCGGTCGTTCTTATCCAGTTGGGCGCTTAGGATGTCAGTGAGGTTCGCTTGCAGGTCTGCAAGGTCGGCCGAAAGCTCCAAGCGGAGAATATTCAGGCCGCCTTCTTTTCGAATCAGCGTGATGACGCCCGAAGCAGCAATCATCACTTTTTGATCTTTGACGTTCAGTGGGATTTTTACTGGCGGAATCTTAAAAGTCGCGGCCTGCTCATTCGCGGCGAAAACTGAAGCTGCCCCAATCAGCACGAACGCAAGGGCACAAAGACTGCATCTCAAGAATCGCTTTTTGACCAGCGGGGTCGCCGGACCACAGTTTAGAAACGGGAAACGCGATGTCCGCCCCACGATAGGAAATGACTGCGCCAGATGTTCTTTAGCGCGGATCGCAGGCTCCTCAGCGGTCCGGTAGTCTCGGATTCCGGCACATAAAACGATGTCTGAGCCCACCCTTTGGTTGCCCTTCCTAGCATCAGCACCCTCATTCAAATCTAGAGCAATCATGGCCCTGCTTTGAACGCTAGGGCCATCGCAGCCCAATTTCCGAACGGCTGTTGCGTGAGATCCTTCGGTATCCATGTGAATGTAACAGGAGTTGTATTTGTCGTGGGAACATGGCCCCAGCCGTTGTTTTCGTCCACCGGTTCCGGTCCACCCAGACTTTCTCCGTCGAACCAATTGGCGTCGAAGAATTGGCCTGCACCGGTCAAGCCAACGCCCGTGTTTGCGTCCCAGATCGTCTGAACAAAAATGATCTCGTTGGCGCTTGCGGGGGTCACTGAGAAAGGTAGTGTCAGATCCCCGAGTGCGGGCTGGGTCCCCGTCGTTCCGACGACCGAACCGCTATCGAGCGGCGAAGTCGCCGCGCCGGCCACATCGTAGAAGAAAATGGTGAAATCTCCGCCGCCGTTCGACGACCAATTCAACGTCAGGGCCAGATCGGGCGAGGATGTGGCGTTCGCCGCAAAGAACGCCTGAACTGTGTCGTTGTTTGCGATCACCTGCGGCACTCCCGCTTGCGTCCAGGTATTCGTTTTAGTATCCGTAATGCTGGAAACCGTGTTTGAAGGATTGCCACCGCCGATCATGGCCACCAGCAAGTTTCCCGAACTCGCCAATTGCAGCGGAATCGTACTTGGAAATGGATTGCCGGATCCCCCGCCGCCCAGGCTGCTGGGAATATTTTCGTGCATCAGGTGGACGATCCTCATCCCCGTGGGGACTCCTCCTGCGGGGCCCGCTTTCAGCAAAACTGCTGCGGTCACCCATTTCTGACTCGTTCCCATTGCAATCGTCGGATTGATTGTTGCCGTCGAGTTGTACACGCCGTATTGCCCCGCAAAGCCATCCATCAGATCCGCGCTCAAAAGACCCCAGTTGATGTTGGGCTGCACTCCTGCGGAAAAGCTCGATTGACTCGGCAGCGTTGTGAAGCTGGATACCACCTGATAGACCAGATCACCAGCCAAGGAAGGTGTCATGCTGCCGGCAGCCGCCGATGTCCCGGATCCGTCCGCTCCTGCTCCCCCTCCGTCAATTCCCGTGACGTTGCTGAACTCTGTGGCCATGGGTTGCACGAAGCCCCCGGGGTCGGCGCTGAAACACAGTTTGATTGTTCGTGCCCCGGCGGCAACGTTGAATGCCGCAGCGATGCCGACCGATTGTGTATCGGCGCTGTCAAAGTGATTTGCCTCCACCGCGTAGACGTCATTTCCGTCATCGGTCACGGTAGGCGAGGGGTTCCCATTGAAGGTGAATCCAACGACGACTGCGTTGCCAGCAGTAGTGGGATTGGGAAGCTGGAAGTGGTAGCAAAAGGGACTGCTGAAGTTGTTGCTGCGAGTATTAGAGCTGCTGACGTGTTGCACAAGAGCCGGTGTACTTGCTCCGGAAGTCGTCACGCTAAGTGAAGCCGGTGGACTCACCACCCCGCTTAACGAAGCCGTAATCTGGGCCGTTCCTATGGCGGCGCCCGTCGCAAGCCCCGAGTTGGATTGGATTGTGGCGACCGTTGTATCTAAGGACGCCCATTGCGCCGTGGTTGTGATGTCTTGCGTGCTGCCATCGCTATAGGTTCCCTTTGCGTTGAACTGCTGCATCGCGCCTACGTTGATCGACGCTGTCGGCGGCGTCACTGCGATGGAACTGAGTGCCCGCCCAGGACCCGAGTTGCCCGCAGGACTGGAGCAGGCGCTCAGAGAAATGGCGAGGATAGCACTCTCCAGAAGAAATGCCCAATCGCTGAGGCGGCGAAGTGAGAACATTTGAGTTTGTCGCTGTCTTCCTGTCTTAGAGTTCCAGAAACAGGTCTGCGGCACAGCCTATTATCTCAATTCTCCCTCGCCTACTCCAACAGCGAGGAAGCCACGGACGCTTACCGTGGGGTCTTCGAAACAACAAACCCTTCAGCACGAACGGCTTCGGCAGTGTCGGCCCAGGATGTCGCAAAATGTCACAACTTTTCACTTGTCATCCTCTGCGGAGAGGAGTACTTAAGATGGATTCGCGCAGATGCAGTAGTTTGGGCCGGAGCGCAGCGCTGAGAGTGGATCCTGAGGAGTGCCATTGCCAGTTACATAGATTGATTCCATTTTCCTGGAGATGGTTTCCTCATCCCATGCTCACATCGCTCCGATAAACTCAGTTTGGGAAGGACAAGAAATGGCAACAACACAACTCGTCTCCATTGATCAGTCACCCGAAATCCGCCATTACACCGCCTATAAGCCCCGCCCCTTCCGCCGCGACGAGCGCGACAAGGTCACCATCCTCTTCGGTGGCCTTACCTGGAAGCATGAGCGCCTCGTTCAGGCCGCCTTCCATAACCTCAATTACAAAGCGGAGCCTCTCCCCAACATCAACCGCGAAGATCTCGACGCCGGCAAAGAGCTCATCGACGTGGGGGCGTGCTGCCCCACCATCTTCACCACCGGCAGCCTCGTCAGCCTTCTTAAAAAGAAGGTCAGCGAGGAGGGCCGGCAGGAAGTCAATGACAAATACGTCTTCCTGACCGCCGGCGCCTGCGGCCCGTGCCGCTTCGGCCAGTATCACGAATCCTACGCCATGGCCCTCGACGGCCTCGGCTTGCGCGATTTCCGCCTCTTTCTTCTTGCCCAGGATGAATTGGACCAGTCCTCTTCCGATGGCGGCGGCCTCGAAATCAACCTGCCTCTCAGCCTCGGCATCATCTGGGGAATTCTCTGCGGCGACCAGTTGACCGACCTTGAATACATGACCCGCCCCTACGAAGTGAATCCCGGGCAAACCGACAAGGTCCTCAAAGAAAGCGTTGAGTATCTGTACGACGTCTTCCGTCGCCGCCCGGACAAAGGGAAAAAATTGGGAGCGCTCGCTTGGCACCTGACGAGTTCTTATTTCACGCGCGCGCTCCGCGAAATCCGCAAAAAGTGGGACGCCATCGAGGTCGACCGCCTCCGCGTGAAAGCTAAAGTAAAAATCACCGGAGAGTTCTGGCTGCAAACGCACGAAGGCGAAGGCAACTACAACATCAAGCGTTGGCTCGAGCAGGAAGACAGCGAAGTCAGCCCTCCCCCGGTGGCCGTCTGGTTGCACTAC
>Ga0187780_10001108_pt1 | contig 20273 bp, 18 predicted proteins | sample 1015_Q2_SP10_20__FD_132429 | JGI IMG/M metagenome (GOLD analysis project Ga0187780, IMG submission 132429) | Tropical peat soil microbial communities from peatlands in Department of Meta, Colombia - 1015_Q2_SP10_20_MG | ecosystem: Environmental > Terrestrial > Soil > Wetlands > Peat | place...
GAAACCGGCTTTCGACCAGGACGCCCATCCGGAATGTTTTCTTCCGCAAAGTGATTTCGGATGCGTTGCCACTGCCCGTCCGTGAGTCGAATCATTCAACCTTTATAGCGGATCGACAGCAGCTGGTAATTTTGAGATAGGTTCTAGTTATTAAGGTACATGTCGCAGTTACAGAACGTCTTTTTGGGCGAAGGAAGCCAATGTTGTGGTGATCCGAATTAGCATCCTGCTTTTCCTCCTATGCTCGGGCGCGGCACGCGCTGACGAGCGCTTTATTACGCTAAGCTCGACAACCTCGACCCAGGACAGCGGGCTCTTTGGCTACATTCTGCCAATCTTCAAAGCTGCAACGGGCTTGAGTGTTCACGTCGTTGCAGTCGGAACGGGCCAAGCACTCGCCATTGGAATGCGCGGCGATGCTGACGCGCTCCTCGTCCATGATCGAATTGGGGAGGATAAGTTCGTAGCGGAGGGTTACGGCATCGACCGCCGCGACGTGATGTACAACGATTTCGTCATCGTTGGACCAAGCGCTGATCCGGCCCGCATCCGTGGTCTCAAAGATGCGCGAACCGCGTTCGTGCAAATTGCCGCCGCTAAGGCCCCCTTTGCGAGCCGTGGTGATGACAGTGGAACCAACCGTATGGAATTGCGACTGTGGAAGTCGGCTGGCATCCAGCCCGATCCGCACAGCGGATGGTATCGCGATTTGGGTCAAGGCATGGGGCCAACGCTGAACATCGCTGCCGGGATGAACGCCTACACGCTTACAGACCGCGCTACTTGGGCGAATTTCAAGAACCGACAGGGTCTCGAAATTTTGACCGAAGGCGATCCGGCTCTGTTCAATCGTTATGGCAGTATCCTCGTAAATCCCGTCAAGTGGCCGCAAGTTAAATTCAGCGACGCAAAGATGTGGCACGAGTGGCTCACGTCGAAACCGGGCCTCGAGGCGATCACGTCATACAAGATCAGCGGCGAAGAACTTTTCTTTCCGCCCCGTGGCGAGGCTACGCACTAATCCTCTTTCAAGCCGCGCCCGAGGTACAGGCTGACGGCGCTGACAGCCATCGAAAGAACGATCAGGATAAGCCCGAGTGCCAAAGCTTGGCTCAGGTCGCCCTTGCTCGTTTCGAGCACTATCGCCGTTGTCATGGTGCGTGTGTAGCCGCGAATGTTACCGCCCACGATGATGATGGCACCGACTTCGGCAATGGCGCGGCCAAAGGCAGCGAGGAAGGCCGTTAGCAGCCCTTCACGCCCAATGTTGAGCAGCGGCCAGATTGTGCGCCGACGTGAGGCGCCATCGACCAAAAGGGCATCGCCGTAAGACCGCCAATGCCCCACCATTGTCCGATGAACAAGCGCAATGACAATCGGCGTCCCGAGGGCGCACTGCGCGATGACCATCGCTAATGGTGTGAATAGAATGCCTAACGATCCCAACGGGCCGGAGCGCGATAGCAGTAGGTAAACCGCAAGTCCAACAACGACGGGCGGCAAGCCAAGAAGTGCATTGGCAAGCACGATCAAGGCGCTTCGGCCTGGGAAGCGGTAGACGGCAAGAGCAGCCCCAAGGGGTGCGCCTATGATAAGCGCGCAGACGCTGGCTGTGAGGCTCACTTTGAGAGAGAGGGTGACTATCTCGCGCAAATCGGCATCAAATCGGCCGATCAAAGCAAAAGCGCCGGAGACAGCGGTGGCAAAATCGTTCATGGTGTATTCCTTGCACTCTCAAGAGCGGGAAGCGTTCTTTTAGCAAAATGCGCAGTAACGACATTGGATTGTTGATTTGCGGAGCCGCGCTGGCACTCTTGGCGATTACCCGAGCATGGTCGCAGCAAATGCAGCCAGCAGACGACATTTCAATGCACACAATCCGTCAGCCCTACAACATCGAGACCTTCGGTGAATTTCGCAAGCTGATGATGACGGGTGAGTTCACCGCCAAGGTGCAATTAGTCACCGTAATGGCGAAGCACCCAACGACTGGGGTCGGAGCGGTGGCCGATGCGCGAGGCGAAATTTCAATTTTTGATGGCAGGCTTGTTGTTAGTTACGGCAAAGGGGGGAGGCCCCCCGACGCGAGTTCAGAATACGCCGCGCTGTTGGTCCTGGGATCAGTGAGCGACTGGCAAAGCGTTCGAGTAGACGAGGACGTCGCGGCAGACGACGTTGAGACCTACATTGCCGCTGCCGCGAATGCTCACAGTATCGACCCGAACAAGTCTTTTCCATTCGAGGTTCGAGGTAACATTGGACCTTACGTTATGCACGTCACCGCGGCACCGACTGGCGGTCCACACGGCATGGGATTGCCGATGGCGGTTACCGTGGAGCATGATGGTGACCGGCTCGACGGTTTAGTGACGGGTGTCTACGTTTCGCCGGACCTTATGGGCATCGCAACTCACGGCGGGGAGCGCACGCACGCGCATTGGGTGTCGTTAGATGCGAAATCGACCGCTCATTTAGACCGCTGGGGCATCAGAGCGGGCGCGTTCCTTCTGCTGCCAAAACCGTAGGTCACTTGCAACAAGTTGCGCGGTAGGGAGAAATCCTGGCCGCTACTTGCCAAGCATGGACGCTACCGCAGACGCGAAATAGTGACGATCACTCGGTGTGAGATAGCCACTCTCAGCGAGACGCGCCGCCATTGTGCGGAGTGAGTGAGGCCGACCGCCAGGATTGTGATGGAGTAACTCCGACACCCGCCAAGTATATGCCGGATCAGCTCGGAGGTCGGGCCGTCATCAAGGAACGACACAGGGCTATCGGGACTACCCGCCGCCGCTCCGGCTTGCTAGGCTTGACCTGCGAAAAGCATTGCCAACGCCTGTTTATCGGAACGAAAAGATGGCAACGACGACGGTCGAGGGCGGGGGCCGTTCATTGCTATCGCTTGCTGTCGGTTCGCGGCTGACGACCGCAATTTGGAATGCCCTTGCCGTAGCGATAGCGCTCATTGCCTGGCAATTGGCCGCCATGGCGATTGCATCGCCGTTTTTCCCAGGCCCTATCAAAGTGGCGCAAGCGTTCCTTCGGCTGGTCGCCCATGACGACACCTACGGTCACTCGCTGTGGGCTCACGCCTGGGCGAGTATCGAACGGGTTCTGGTGGGCTTTGGACTAGGCGTCTTAGGCGGCGTCCCACTGGGGCTTTTGATGGGCCTCCATCAACCTATTTATATGCGGACCCGCGCCGTCCTGGAACCATTTCGGTTCATCCCTCCGATCGCATGGATTCCCTTGGCGATCATCTTCTTTTCAGGACTTGCCCGCTTTGCATTCTTGATCTTTCTCGGTGCGTTCTTTCCCATATTTACATCCACCTTAGTCGGCGTTGCCCGCGTTGAACCGATCCATCGCAAAGTCGGCTTGGTCCATGGTGCGAGCAAATTCTGGATTCTTTGTCATGTCGTAGTCCCGACAGTCTTGCCCGACATTCTGGCCGGGATGCGCGTGGGGCTGGGAGCGGCGTGGCTGACTATCGTTGCGGCGGAATTGGCCGGCGGTATTTCGACCGGGCTGGGCCGGATGATGACGAATTACGCTGAATTGGTCCAAGTACCCGAGGTCATTGTTGGAATGCTTCTCATCGGCTTCATCGGTTTTTTGATGAACGAGGCTCTACTGCTGCTCGAGAAATATCTATTCCGCTGGCGCTGGCAGGTCACTTTGTAGGATCAGGCATGGCTAAGGCGTGTTCCGCACATCGGCGCCCGAAGGTCCAAGTTAGCGCCTCCCACAGCTACGGCGCGCTGCTCGTGCACGATCATATCCAATTCGTCGTCGCTCGCAACGAGTTCGTCTGCATTTGCGGCCCCTCTGGCTGCGGTAAGACAACACTGCTTGATTACCTTGCCGGGATACTGAAGCCGACCCGCGGCAGCGTCCTGATCGATGGCGCACCGGCCGACCCAAAACGCCACAGCATCTCCTTTGTGTTCCAGGAGCCATCGACATTTCCATGGTTGACAGTGTTCGACAATGTCGCGACGGGGCTGCGCATCAAGGGCGTGCCAAAGGCGGAGGTTGCGGCCAAGGTACGCGAAATCATCGATCTTGTCGGCCTGACGGGATTCGAATCTTATTACCCGCACCAAATCTCCGGTGGCATGAAACAGCGGGTCGCGATCGCCAGGGCTTTTGTCACCGACGCCGATCTCATTTTGATGGACGAGCCGTTCGTCAGCCTCGATCAGCCGACGCGCGAACGCATGCAGCGGGAAGTTCTCGACATTTGGCGGCGTCGCGTGCGCACCGTGGTTTTCGTCACTCATAATATTGAAGAGGCGGTTTTTCTCGGCGACCGCATCTTGATATTATCGGACAAGCCCGCTCGTATCGTCGCTGATCTGACTGTATCTTTGGACCACCCGCGTGACCCACTCTCGAGCGACTTCATGCGGCTGCGCGCGGAATGTGTGCATTGGCTACGCGCATCGAGTCGTGCCGGCGATCATGGCGACGGAAAGGGCGCGGAACAACTTTCCGAAAGTGCGGGCGAAATGCTCGTCGAGCCGCGACCTTAGCGGAATGGGAGGACACGCATGAATTCGAAAGACAAGCTGCGCGGATCAACGATCGGTTCGGCAGCGGCAATGCTATTCGCGTTAGCGGCTCTCACCATGAGCGCGGTAAGGCCCGCCGGCGCACAAGACTTGACGACCGTCAGGTTTGGCGATCAAACCGGCTCGGAAGTCGACTATGCAGCCGTGTGGGTGGCGGACTTGAACGGCTATTATAAGGACGAGGGTATCCAGCTCGAGCGCAAGACCTATGCGAACGGGCCCGCCGCGCTCCTCGATCTCAACAATCTGGATGCAGTCACCGCAGCTATTGTTCCTTACATGCTGTTCGCAGCTCGTGGCGGCGATGTGACGATGGTGATGTCGACGACCAAAGGCAACGCACCGATCGTGGGCAAGAAGCAATATATATCGGTAAACCAGCTTGCCGGTAAGAACGTCGGCACGCCCGGGATCGGCACTATTCACGATGCGGTCCTCGGCTATATCGAGGAAACCCAGGGATTCAAAGTCAATCACGTGCCGGCAAAAATCAGCGATGTTGCGGTCATGATTGAAAAGGGCGATGTCGAGGCTTTCATCGGATGGGAGCCTGCTTCCGCGGCCGCGATTGCGCAGGCGCCAAACCTCCTGCACTACATCCAGCAGCTGCCGCCGATAGCAAACGCCGAAAGCCTCGAACTGGCCTTTCGCCCCGCCTACATCAAGGATCATCCAGAAACCGTGGTTAAGTTCATCCGTGCCACGCTGAAGGGCATCGACTGGATCAAGGCGAATGGACCAGAAAAGACGGCAGAGTTGCTTTCTAAGAAAATGAACGATCCAAGCTCCTACGCGATTAATCTGGAAGCGCTTCAGTCCGTCGATCTGACGAAGCCGCTCATTGATATGCCCTCTGTACGAGTCTGGCTCACCGCTATCGCCAAGCAGGGCAAGATTCCGGAGGATCTCGTGAAGGACGTCGATGGTTGGGTGGCGAAATATGTCGACTATTCTTATTTGAACAAGGCTCAGGCGTCTTTGAACAATTAATTAGCTTTACAACAACACCGTCGGGCTATCGTCATGGAAGCTCGGCAGAGCTGATATAAACGCGCGTCACCTTACGTGCGGCCAATTCGCGGATCAGCCGTACCAAGGGTTTCTCGAACAAATAATGTGTTTGCATTGGACCGGCGGCGAGCATCTCGTCGACCTGATTGCCGGCAAACATTGCTCGCAGCGCAAGTTCGTCGTCGTTCGCGCGCGGATAACGTTTGCGTAGGCGCGCAAGCCCCGGTTCAAGCGGCATCGGTTTAAGCGCAATGCGCCTCGAACCGTTCTGCACGATCGCGTCGAGAACGTTCGGATCGACAGGAGCAAGCAACTTGCCGTAGTAACCAAGCGCATATTTCTTAATTTCATCCGGGACGTGACGATAACGTTCGTCGTGAACCACATTAAGGACCGCTTGAATGCCGACGAATTGCGAGAACGGCGTGATCATGATGGGGTAGCCGAGTTCCTTCCGCACGCGTGCGCATTCCTGCAATAACTCATCGAACTTGTGTGAGAGTCCCGCTTCGGCGAGTTGAACCCGAAAATTGCTCAACATGCCGCCGGGAATCTGGTGCTCATAATGGAATGCATCGTATTCGAGTACCTGCCCAACCGGCTTGTCTTCCTGCTCGGCGACACGGCTAAAATGCTCGCTCACTTGCGCAACGGCGGTCTCGTCGATCTCCAAGCGGAAACCCAATTCGCGCAGATTCTTGGTCATGGACTGCAATGACGGCTGCGCGGCCCCATTGGCGAGCGGAGCGATCGACGTATGGATGCAATCGCCGCCGGCCTTGACGCCTTCCAGATAGACCAGGGGCGCAATACCGGTGAGACAATGACTGTGTAATTCCAGCGGCGTGTCGCCGACCACTTTTCGCAGCGCTGGGACGAGCGTTCGAATGCGATCGACGGTCAACAAACCGCCGGCGTCCTTAATCCAGATCGCATCGACCTTGCCCCGGTCGACGAGGGCTTTGGCGGTTCTTGCGTAAAGGTCATCGGTATGAACCGGGGACAAGCTGTAGGACAGCGCGCCAATCGTGCGCGCGCCGAGCCGGCGCGCTACATCGAGCGCGGCGAGCATATTGTCGACGTCGTTAAGACCGTCAAACGAGCCGATTTCCCGAATTCCATTAGCAAGCAGCCGCTCGACCCAGAACGCCACTATGTCGTCCGGAACGAAATCGAACGATACCAGGTTTTTTGAGCGCAGGAACGAGCTTAGCGGCGTGCGTTTAATGCGTTCACGAAGAAGACGCACGCGCTGCCAGGGGTCCTCCTTGAGAAATCGCACGCAGACGTCGAACTGAATGGCGGCGATTGCCTCGATCCTCTGAAATCCAATCCTGTCCATGATCTCGGCCACCGGCAGCATGTGAGCCGTCGTCATTCTGGTCGCCCATAAGCATTGGTGGGCATCGCGAAAAGTTTGATCGACGACGGTTATGGTGCGTCTGGCGGTCGTTTCTGTCGAGGCAAGTTGCGACATTCACGTCACTGCGATGAGAAAGACAGGTTGGTCAAATTCGACGAATTCGCCGTCATTCGCAAAGATGCGTTTCACGATCCCATCGGCCGGTGCTTGAACGGCGGTGGCGCGCATTGCGGCTCTGATGACGGCAATGGTCTGATTTGCCTCGACGCGCGTGCCGGCGCCGATGAGCGCCCCTTGCCCAGAAGGGGGAGACGGATAGAACCTGCCGACTGCCGGCGCGCGGATGAGAGTCTCTTTGTTCTCGCGAAGCTGCTTGCTCTGAATGGGTATTTGGCTCGGCGGTGAAGCCGTTGGAATTCCCGCCTGCCGCGCTGTCGCTGCCTTATCTCGGATGAACCGGAAATGGAATCCATTATGGACAAACTCGAGTTCAGCAACGGATGCGGCGCTGTCAACCATTGCAAGGATCCGTTTAACGTCGCGATGCGTAAGCTGCATACTAATCCTCAACAGGGACGACCCCCGGCTGGGCAAAGTGCTGCCCGCCTGATGAAGGACCCGGTTTTCACCAATCGTATGCGGTCAAGTCGTTTTACGAAAGCCAAAGGCAGTTCTATCCAGGACTATCCGCAAAGATTATGTCTGCCGCTTTTTCGCCGATCATCATGGCCGGAACATTGGTGTTGCCTGAGATTAGCCGTGGCATGATCGAGCAATCCGCGACCCACAACCCGTCGACGCCGCGCACGCGCAAACGCGGATCGATTACTGCATCTCCGTCGCCGCCCATCCGGCAGGTGCCGGCCGGATGGAAAATGGTGGCGCCGTGCTTGCGGGCGAAGGCGAGAAGGTCGTCGTTCGCGGCGCATTTCGGACCGGGCAGGATCTCCTCGGCCACGTACTCGGACAGCGGCGCCGTTGCGGCAAGCCGCCGGGCGAAAGCGACCGCCATGGTGGTGCATCGCCGGTCGGCTTCGGCTGCAAGATAATTAGCGTGAATTTTCGGCGCTGCGAATGGATCGGCAGAAGCAAGTGTGACGGATCCGGTGCTCTCGGGCCGCAGCTGGCACACCGATAATGTGAATCCGGAAAATTCGTGCGCCTTGCCCCCCGCCATGTCGGCCGACAGGGTGGCGACATGGAATTGGATATCGGGTGTTTGCGATTCCGACAGCACGCGGGTGAACAGCCCGCCTTGATTGATGCCGATGGCCAATGGTCCGCTCCGGCGCAGCAGCCACTCCACGGCCATTCCAACACGGCCGCGAATCGAGCGGAGCGCGTCATTGGTCGTGATCGGCTTGGTGCAGCGATAGATCAGTCGCACCTGGAGATGGTCCTGCAAGTTGCGTCCGACCGCTGGCCGGTCGATCACAACCGGAACGCCATAAGCCCGTAAATGCTCGGCAGGTCCGATGCCGGATAGCATCAACAGTTGCGGGGACTGCACGGCGCCTGCGGCCAGGATGACTCCGTGCTTGGCATGCAATTCACGCAATTGCGTTCCGATGCGGCAAACAACTCCGGTAGCGCGGCGGTTGTCAACAATAACGCGCGCAACATGCGCGCCGGTGAAAATCTCAAGGTTGTTGCGCCCCTTGGCCTCGCGCAGATAGGCGTCGGCAGCGCTGACACGCCAGCCTTGGCGCGTCGTCAATTGATAGTAGCCTGCGCCTTCCTGGCTTGCGCCGTTGAAATCGGCTGTACGCGGAACCCCGCAAGCCTCCGCCGCGGCGACGAAAGCTTCGATTAATGGGTGCCGCCTCGCGATGCTGGTGACGCGCAGCGGTCCAGCCGTGCCGTGCAGCTGATCTTGCCCGAACTCGGGATTGTCCTCGAGCTTGATGAAATACGGCAGCACGTCGCTCCAGCCCCAACCGGGATTGCCGAGATCGCGCCAGCGGTCGTAGTCGCGGGGTTGGCCGCGCACGACAATGAGCCCATTAATCGAGCTTGAACCGCCAAGCACGCGGCCGCGCGGCCAGTAGATTCGCCGGCCGTCCATATTCGACTCCGGCTCGGTGTAGAAACGCCAATTCAGCTTGGCGTCCCACATGGTCTTGCCGTAGCCGATGGGCAGGTGAATCCAGAAGCTATTGTCGCGCGGGCCAGCCTCGAGCAGGGCTACGCGGTAGCGCCCGCTTGCCGAGAGCCGATTGGCTAACACGCAGCCGGCGGAGCCTGCTCCTACAATGATGAAGTCGACACGCTCATCCCGCATTTCCGGTCCGGCCTCATCCGCGTTGCTCGAGGGGCACGTAAGCACGCGCATCAGGCCCGCTGTACAATGTCAACGGCCGAATCAATATGTTGCTCTCCAGCTGCTCCAATACCTGCAGCACCCAGCCAGGGACGCGGCCAATGGCGAAAATCGGCACAAACAGATCGCGCTTGATGCCGAGCAGGTGATAAACCACGCCGGAATAGAAATCGACGTTGACGTTAACGCCGTGGCGCGCATACGGCGCCATCGCATTAACAACGGCCTGCAAGATCTCATACCAACGCGGCTGGCCGAGCTCCTTGGATAATCGCTCGACACCAGCCCGCATGTGGCGCGCGCGCGGGTCCTCCGCACGGTACACCCGATGGCCAAAGCCTGTAACAGCTTCGCCGGCCTTGCGCTTGGCCCGGACATAATCCTGCGCGCGCGCTGGGTCGCCGATCTCTTCGGCCATTTTCATCACATCCTCGGCAGCGCCGCCATGCGCCGGCCCCGACAAAGCGGCGATCGCCGCCGTGATCGCGGCGTGTAGATTGGCTTCTGTGCCGGTCACGACGCGGGCGGTAAAGGACGAGGCATTCGAGCCATGCTCGGCGTGCAGCACTAGATCGCGGTCGATCAGTTGCGTAGCTTCTGCACTCGGTCTTTCGGCTTTGAGCATCCAGAGCAAGTTGGCGGCGTGACTAAGCTCTCTATCAGGTTCCACCGGTTCGAGGCCCTCGCGCAGCCGCGCGTGCGCGGCGACGATCATCGGCACCTGGGAAGTCAAGCGGGTGCCTTTGCAGATGGCCGCCTCGCGCGAATTATCGGTGGTCTCCGGGTCGAAAGCGGCGAGGGCGGACACGGCTGTGCGGAGTACGTCCATCGGATGCGCTGCCTTTATGGTACGGATTATGTCAAAGATCGGAGGCGGCAGTTTGCGTGCGGATTTGAGCTGAGCATCGAATGCCGCAAGTTGTGCCGTAGTCGGCAGTTCCCCGCGCAGTAACAGCCAGGCCGTCTCCTCAAAGCTCGAATGTTCAGCGAGGTCGTGGATTGAATAGCCGCGGTAGCGCAGTTCACCGATCCGTCCGTCGATGAACGTGCATGGCGACCGATCGAAATAGACGCCCTTTAATCCGCGGTGAATCTTGCTCGGCTCGTTTGTTTCGGTCATTGATGGCCCCATACGCGCCTTGTTCGCTGTCCGTTAATCGCTCGTCCACTGAGATCAACATGAATCCGGTCAAGCGCTGCTTCGATATAGCACGGGACCGTCATTTCAAGATCGTTCTGCCGGAGGGTGAAGATGCCCGCGTACTTGCCGCGGCGCGCAGTCTCATTGAACGGGAAATCGCTCATCCAATCGTGCTTGGCGCAGCCGACGCTCTCGCCAAAGCCGCAGCGAGCGCCGGCGGCGCGCTGGATGGAATTGAAATCATCGATCCGCGCACGGATGCGCGCGCGCATTCTTACGGCGCCGCTTGCGCGAGCCGGCGTGAAGGCATGACCTCAGGGATGGGTGTTCGTCTCATGAGCAGGCCGCTTTACTTTGCCGGCATGATGGTACGCCAGGGCGATGCGCACGCAATGGTCGCCGGCGCCTCTAATGCGACACGGCGCGTCATTGAAGCCGGGCTAATGACGATAGGGCTTGCCGAGGGTATTGCACTGCCGTCGAGCTATTTTTTGATCGTGGTTCCAAACTTCCTGGAGCAAGGCCCGCGCAGCTTCGTATTCGCCGATTGCGCTGTGAACGCCGATCCGAGCGCGGAGCAGCTCGCCGCCATCGCGATCGCGTCCGCCCGCAGCGCCGAAAGATTGCTCGGCGAAGCGTCGCGTGTTGCCATGCTGTCGTTTTCGACGAAGGGCAGCGCGCAACATGCCCGCGTCGACAAGGTGCGCCGCGCGGTCGAGCTCGTGCGCGAGCGCGCGCCGGCGCTGGCCGTCGACGGCGAACTGCAAGCCGATGCGGCTGTCATCCCCGCGGTGGCGGAAAAGAAAGTGAAAGCGTTTGGCGCGGTGGCAGGCCAGGCGAATGTCCTGATCTTTCCAGATCTCGATTCCGGCAATATTGCTTACAAGCTTGTGCAATGGCTCGGCGGCGCAAGGGCGATCGGTCCGTTCCTGCAGGGCTTTGCACGTCCAATCAGCGACCTATCGCGCGGCGCCAGCGTTGAGGATATCGTTACTGCCTGCGCGGTGGTTCTAGCGACCGTCTAGCGCATGATCCGGAAAAAGCCTGCCCCGGACGCCGATCCGGGGTGCAAACCGGTTTTCCGAAAAGATCATGCCCATCAACAACTAGAGCCGCAATCGATTCAACTCGAAACGATTGCGTTCTAGTGACTCGATTAAGCCGCGCCTCAGTCACGTCGTGAGGATGCCGCCGTCCACCGGAATGGTCGCGCCAGTGATGAAACTCGCCCGCGCCGAGGCGAGAAACACCACCAAATCTGCAATGTCGCTGGTCGTGGCGAAGCGACCGAGCGGAATGCGTGGCAAGATCCGTCGTCGTGCCTCATCCGTCAGCGCCACATGAGTCATGGCGGTATCGACGATTGCCGGCGCCACTGCGTTGACCGTAATGCCGCTCGGACCCAGTTCGCGCGCCAGTCCCATGGTCAGCGCCACGACGCCGGCTTTAGTCGTTCCGTAAAGCGTATTACCGACCGAGCCGCCGCCACGCATGGCGGAGACCGAGGCAATGTTGATGATCCGGCCGGCTCGCGCCGTTGTCATCGCCGGTACCGCCGCTTTCACGCAATTGATAATGCCGTCGATATTGACGCGCGCGATTCGATCAAATTCGGCAGCCGGCAAATCCGAGACCGATCCGGTCGACAACAAACCGGCCGCGTTCACAAGGATGTGCGGCGCGCCGGCTCTCCGGCCGACCTCGGTAAAAGCCGCGGTCACGGCGGCAGCGTCGCTGACATCGACCGTCACGGCAACGGCTGAGCGTCCATCTGGGGCGATCGATGCGGCAACGCGCTCCGCGGCCGCACCGTCGCGGTCGGCAATAACGACACTACAACCTTCCGCCGCCAGCGCCCGCGCACTCGCTTCGCCGATTCCGGCCCCGCCGCCAGTGACGAGCGCGACGCGATCCTTAAGGTTGAGCTCCATCGCGCCGCACCGGCAATTGCAGCGTCAACCGCCGAGCGGCTGCAGACCCTGCTTGATGGTCACATCGGCGGTGATGTCGCTCTTGTGCCGATCAGTCATGGCATAGATCGATAGCGCGCTGATGATGCTGACCGCGAGGATGTAGAGGCAGATCAGCCAGGGCTGATTGCCACCCAACGGCAAAAGCGCGGTGGCGATGATCGGCGTCAACCCGCTCGCGTAGATGCCGGAGAACTGATAGACGAATGAGATGCCGGTATAGCGCACCCGCGTGTCGAACAGTTCCGAGAACAGCGCCGCCTCCGGACCATACACCGCCGCATAGATGATGCCGAACGGCACCACGACCGCGAGAATCGTCAGGATCGGCGACTGTGTTCCCATCAGCCAGAATGCCGGGAACGACACGATTCCAATCAGCAATCCAGCAACGCCGAACAGTCGTCGGCGTCCGAACCGGTCCGACCATCGGCCGCAGATCGGCAGCAGAATGATCATAATCGCCGAAGAGATCATGACCGCGGCCAGCGCGACCTGCCGCGACATGTGCAGTATGTTGGTGAGATAGAAGATGAGGAACACGCCATAGATGTTGAAGGTGACGCCTTCGATATAGCGCGCGCCCAGTCCGAGGATGGTGTTCTTGGTATGCGTGCGGAACAGGTCGACCACCGGCACCGGGGCGATCTTGTTCTCCTGCTGCGCTAGCTTGAACGCCGGTGTCTCCATGATCCGCAACCTGATATAGACGCCGATGACGACAAGCAGCGCACTGAGCAGGAAGGCGATACGCCATCCCCAGGAGAAGAAATCGTCGTTGTTCAGAAACGACAGCAGGCTGACGACACCTGCGCTGATCAAAAGACCCGCCGGCACGCCGATTTGCGGCCAGCTGCCGTAAAAACCGCGCCGGCCGCCGGGAGAATGCTCGACTGCCATTAGCACGGCCCCGCCCCATTCACCGCCGATACCGATGCCTTGGAAGACACGCAACGCGAGGAGCATAAGCGGCGCCCAGACGCCGGCGCTCGCATAAGTCGGCAGCAATCCGATCAGGAATGTGGCAATGCCCATGATCAGCACGGTGAGGATGAGCACGGTCTTGCGCCCGATGCGGTCGCCGTAATGCCCGAAGATCACGCCGCCGATCGGCCGCGACAGGAATCCCACGAATGACGTGACATAGGCCAACAGCGTGGAGATTAAGATGTCGGAGCTTGGAAAGAACAGCTTATTGAACACGAGCGCGACCATCGTGTTGTAGAGGAAGAAGTCATACCATTCGATCGTTGTGCCGATTGCGCTGGCAAACGCGATCGTTCTGATCGAGGTCGGTTCGCTGTCGCCCGCCTTGCTCATTTGCTGCATTGTCCTCTCCCCTTGTTTTATCATTTAGACGATCCTACTTCCGGCGACCGGCAGTCCCAATAGATCGCGGGCTTCGGCGCAACTGGCGGGATGTCGCCCATATTCACCGCATAGCCCGGCGAGCCGCGCCACCAGCTCGGCATTGCTGCGAGCGAGGCGGTCCTTGTCGAACTTGATGTTATCCTCAAGCCCGGTTCGTACGTGACCGCCAAGCTCGAGACACCAGCGGTTGACCTCGAGCTGGTGCCGCGCAATGCCTGCAGCGGACCATGTGGCGTCCGGCATGATTTCCTTAAGTTCGTTGATCAAAAACTCCAGCAATTTGCGCCGCGCCGGTAGCGCATTGGCAATGCCCATGACGAACTGGACTTGGCATGGCCGCTTGAGCAGGCCGCGGTCGGCCATCGCCTTGGCATTGTAAAGCATCGCCACGTCGAACACTTCGATCTCCGGCTTGACTTCGTATTGCAGCATAGCAAGCGCTAGATCCTCGACGAGTTGCGGCGGGTTTTCGTAGATCTGCTTGGGGAAGTTCACCGAGCCGGTAGCAAGCGACGCCATATCCGGCTTAAGGTAAAGCATCTTGCCGCGCTCGTTCTGCTCGCGGCCGCGGCCGCCGGTCGAAAATTGAATGATCATGCCGGGGCAGTGCTTGGCGATGCCCTCCTGGACCTGCGCGAACAGCGCCGGATCGGAACCTGGCGTTTCGTCTTCGTTGCGGACATGGATGTGCGCGACACTGGCACCGGCTTCGAAGGCCTCGTGTGTCGATTCGATCTGCTCGCTCGGCGTGACAGGAACTGCCGGCGTGTCCGCCTTGCGCGGAATGGCGCCGGTGATCGCGACGGTGATGATCGCGGGCGTGGTCATGATCGTGCCGGCGCCGGCCGCCGGATGAAATGAAAGGAGCGAATGCTCGGCCGTAAAGCAAGCTCCTTCATGAGCGTAATGAGCGGCGTTGAGGCCAGCGGATAGTCGATACTGATCGGTCCCGCTGCCTTCAGCGCCTTGTATTCACGATCCGAATAGAACGCCGCAAGCAAGAGATCGTCGTCCGAGGCAAACGGACCGCGCTCCCGCCGGACGCGTGGAATGCCCGGTTCGATCAGGTCGCCGGGCCGCGCCGTGGTCGGCTCCGCGCCTTTGGTGATCCGGTCGTATAAATTTGGCTCGATCGGGCCGGCGATTTCACCGTAACAGCCGAGCACGTATTTGCGCACCTCATCGGGCACCGTGGCATAGCGCTCCTTGCCCATGACGTTGAGCACGGCCTGTGTCATCACGAACTGCGCAAACGGGCTAACAATGATGGGATAGCCGAGGTCGCGCCGCACGCGTGCGGCTTCTTCGAGGACCTCTGGCAGCCGATGCGCGATGCCGAGCGGCTGCAGCTGCGACTTCAGATTGGACACCATGCCCCCGGGCATCTGGTGTTCGTAATGAAAGGCGTCGTATTCGGCGATGCGCCCGACCGGCTTGCCTTCGCGCGCGGCGATGTATCGTAGCCGCTCGGAGACTTCTTCAACCGGCGCAAGGTCGATCGCGAGCTCGAAACCCGCGCGGCGGGCATTGCGCACGAAGGTTTCGGTTGCCGGATGCGACGCGCCGTTCGCCAAGGTGGAAGTTGCGGTATGCACGACATCGGCGCCAAGCTCAATCGCACGGCATGCTGTGTGCGGCGCGAGCCCGGTTAGGCAATGCGAATGCAGTTGCAGCGGCACCGCACCGCAGGTGGCTTTGAGCGCCGGCACCAGCGTCTGCGCGCGTTCAGGCGTAAGTAGCCCGCTCGGGTCCTTGATGAATACCGCATCGACGCCAAGCGTGATCAATTCACGCGTCTTGCGCGCATAGTAATCGTCGGTATGGACCGGGCTTAGCGTATAGACAACGCCGCCGGCAACATAGAGTCCGACGCGTTTGGCGGCGCGTACCGGCACTTCCATGTTGCGCATATCGTTGAGCGCGTCATATGGCGTGTGATAGCGGATGCCGCTTGCGAAAATCCGTTCCGCAGTTAGTTCGACGATGTCGTCGGGGAAGAACTCGAAGGTGAACAGGCTTTGGCCGCGTGTCATGACGATGAGCGGAGTATGTTTCACCCAGCCGCTTAGGATACGCATGCGCTCCCAAGGGTCCTCCCGCAGATAGCGCACGCACACGTCGAACACCGCGCCGCCGACGAGATCGATCGCTTCGAAACCTACGCGGTCAAGACGCGGCGCGATGTCGGCCATCATCGCAGTCGTCATGCGCGTCGCCCATAAGCACTGGTGCGCGTCGCGCAGCGTCACATCGATCAGCCGTATGGTTTTGCCTCTGCCCATCAATGCACCGGCGCTCGCATTTGCTCTTCCACCCAACGGGTGTGAATTTCGGCGCGAATAAATTCCGGCTGCCGCACGAGTTCGGCATAAAAATCGATTGTGGTGGCGATGCCGGCAACGTCGAAACTTTCGAGCGCTACGCGCGCCGTCTCGATTGCAGCGGCGCGATCGTAGCCCGCGACGATCAGTTTTCCGAGCAACGAGTCGTAGAAGGGCGGCACCGCATAATTTTCGTAGACATGGCTGTCGAGCCTGATGTCCTTGCCGTTCGGCGGCCGCCAGCGCTTGAGCACGCCGGGCGAGGGGCGGAAATCGTGGGCGGCATCCTCTGCATTGATGCGAAACTCGATGGCCGTCGGCGCATTGTCCGCCGCCTGCTTTAGCGAAAGCCGCTGGCCCGCCGCCACGCGAAATTGCTCGGCCACCAGGTCGTTGCCGGTCACCATCTCCGTCACCGGATGTTCAACCTGTATCCGCGTATTCATTTCAATGAAAAAGAATCTGCCGCTGGCAACGTCATAGATGAACTCGACTGTGCCGGCGTTGACGTAATTGATCGCGCGGACGAGTGTCAGAGCGGCATCCGCCATCGCTTGCCGCGTTGTCCTTGTCAGCACGGGCGAGGGCGCCTCCTCGACGAGTTTCTGGTGCCGCCGCTGCACGCTGCAGTCGCGCTCGCCGAGTTGCATGTGGTTACCGTGTTTATCGCCGAAGACTTGGATCTCGATGTGCCGGACTTGCGGGAAGAACCGTTCGAGATAAATATCGGGCCGGCCGAATGCCGCTTCGGCCTCGGCGGTTGCTTGACCAAACAACTCGGCAAACGATGGAGCGTCGGCGACCACGCGCATGCCGCGGCCGCCACCGCCCGCGCTGGCCTTCAGGAGCAACGGAAAGCCGATTTCGTCCGCGTGCGCTTTGGCTTCCGCCGTCGAGGCGAAGCCTGCCTTGGAGCCGGGCACGACGGGGATGCCTAATAACGCCGCAGTCTGCCGTGCCGCCACCTTGTCGCCCATCCGCGCGATGACGTCCGGCGTCGGTCCAATGAACGTCAACCCCGCTTCGGCGCAGCGGTTTGCGAAGGCGCTGTCTTCCGCCAAGAAACCATAACCGGGATAAACCCCGTCGCATTTGAGCGCCGACGCGACCTCGATCAATGCCGCGACGTTGAGATAGCTCAGTTTCGGCGGCGGCGGTCCGATACAGACCGCATGGTCGGCGGCCCATCGATGCGAGCAGTTCCCATCCGCCGTGGAATAGACTGCCACGCTTTCGAGTCCGAGCTTGCGGCACGTTCGAATGGCGCGAAGCGCGATCTCTCCGCGATTGGCGATCAATACGCGACGCAAACGTCGTCTCCTCCCGACAAGGCTGTGCTTTGCCCGAACCGGCTGTTTTACTGCTATCGTGACTGTGGCATCGAAAAATCGTATTGCAAGACATTTGGAGTTGATTTTTGATGAAATGCATGAGAACGCCCGTCGATCCCGCTGATCAGTTCGGCGGCAGCAGATCAAGCCGTAGCGGGGAAGCGCCGTGGCCTTGAGTTACGACGAAATCGCCGAAATCCTGAAAATCATCGACGGCAGCTCGTGCGACGAATTGATCGTCGACACCGGCGACGTGAAGCTCGTGGTGCGGCGAAACAGCACCGGCGTCGTTCACATGACGCAAGACGACGCCCCGGCCAGCGCCTCGCGCGGCATCGCTGCACCGGCGCCGCCGCAGCCGGCCGCGCCAATCCGGCCGCCTGTACCTGCGCCGGGCGCGCCACCGAGCGGCGGGCCTAGTGCATCAACCAAGGTCGCAGGAAAGACTGCGGCAAAAGCCCTGCATCAAGTGGAAGTCGTAGCGCCGATGGTCGGCACCTTTTATCGCGCACCAGCGCCCGACTCGCCGCCGTTCGTCGAGGTCGGCAGTATCGTGCGCAAGGGCCAGCCGCTTTGTCTGATCGAGGTGATGAAGCTTTTCACCACGATCGCATCCGAGCATGACGGCCGCATCGTCGCAATCGGTGCCGAAAATGCCGAGCTGGTCGAGTATGGCCGGACGCTGTTCGTCATCGAGCCGGCGTAACGCGTAAGCCTCATCGTCTCTGCGATTCCATCTTGGCGAGTGCAGCGAGGTCCGTGCCGGTCTGCTCCACGCTCACGCCCGACGTCTGGAAACCGAGAATCCAGATCGGCAGGATACAGAGCACCGTCAGCACCGCCAGGATCAGATACAAAATCGAGGCGTCCATCGCAGCACTCATGATCGGGAACAAATAAACGAGCACCACTCCGCCGATGAACCGCGTGATGCTCTCGCCGAGCATCGATCCGGTGGCGCGCAAGCGGGTTGGGAACTGTTCGGCCATGTAGAGCTTCGCCAAGGGAAAGCCGGCATAGTCGAAGCTCCAGACCACGATCGCGGCAGCGACGATTCCAGCGCGCGGCAACGGCGCACCCAAGGCCACGAGTCCAATCGCCGTTATCGTCATGATGATGACGAGCCCCCAGCGCCGACTGATCTTGTCGCCGACGGCGCCTGCGATTGCGGTCGAAATGACCGTCAAGAACAACAGGCCCGACGTGTAATACAGCGCGGTTTCCTTACCGGCGCCCATACGCTGAATGATCGACGGGCCGTAAATCGTGATCACGTAGAAGCAGACGAACGGCGATAGCAGCGCGAGATAGGCTACGAAGCAGCGCATCAAGTAGGGCGGACGAAACAAATCCATGATCGAGACTTGGCGCTCCGCCGTCGCTTCGAGGACTTTGAGCGAGGCTGGATCGACGAGCTTTTCATCGTGCGGCACATGACTCAAATTCTCGAGCTTCTCGACAAAGGTCTTCACTTTTTCGATCTTGCCGACCTTCAACAGAAAGCGCGGGGACTCGGGGAGAAATTTGATGATGAAAGGCACGATAAGGAGCGGCGCACCGCCGATCATCAACAGCGTCACCCAGGCTTGAGCGTCCGGCATGCGGCCGACGATGAGCGCGCCGGCGAGCGTATTCAAGCCGTAGGAAAAGCCGAGCAGTGAATTAGCCAAGCCGACAGCGGTGCCGCGCCATTGTTTGTTGACGAATTCGGAAAGCAGCAGATAGGGCACGGGAAAGACCGCGCCCTGACCGAGCCCCGCGATGAAACGGCAAATCGCAAGCGCGGTGACGTCTTTCGAGAAAGCGGCGACGAACGTGAAAATGCTGAAAATGACGATGCCGCCGACCAAAGTCGTCTTTCTGCCGAAGCGGTCGGCCAGCCGTCCTGCCGGAAGCAGTCCGAGAACGATTCCGAGCGTCCCAGCACTGCCGATCAGGCCGGTGCTGCTTGGCGAGAGATGCCACTCGTTTTTCAAGAGGAAGAGAACCGGCGCGATGATACCGATGTCGAAGGCCTCGAGGATCCAAATGACGCCGAGTAGTCCGACCAGGAACAATATGTACCGGTTGACCGGAACGCGATCGAGCCGCGCCAAGAGATTTTCCTGCGCTGATAAACTCTCGTGACTCACTGTGGATGGCGCCACTTTGTCCCTCCCGTCGCTTCGCACTTATTTTTTCGACCGCCCTCGCTGCCGCGATTGACAAATCGGATCGATCGCATTTCCCGTCGGGGCATTTACCCCAAGTGCAGCGCGATAACACTGGACCAATTCCGTTCCGCTCACAAGCGCTGGTGGAATGCGACGCTGTTCGCGGGCGAAGGCGCAAAGGGTGCTTGCGCCTTTGGTCGCGCGACGTTCGAGGCGCACATGGCGCGGCTTTAGCTGTTCCGCCATCGTTGTCGTGGAACCCGTGCAGTGGTATTAAATTTTAAAACTATAAGTCTCAATGAATGAGATTTTGATCCGGCCCGAGACCAGAAATGACCTGCGGCTGCATGAACGGCGGCAAAGGGAGGAAACAAACGATGACGAAGATCGAAGAGATCGCGAGAACTCCATTGTGGCCTTGTTCGTTGGCCTTGACGCTCGCTTTGACGCTTGCGTCGGCGCTTGGGGCCGGCACTGGCGCTGCGCAAGCGCAAGAAAAGTTTCCCGATCATCCGATCAATTTCATCGTGCCGTGGGGTCCTGGCGGCGGCGCCGATCTGCTGGCCCGCACCGCCGGCAAGATTATGTCGCAAGACCTCAGTGTCTCGTTTCCGGTACTCAACGTGCCTGGTGCAACCGGACAGACCGGCATCAGCAAGCTTCTCAATTTTCCGGCCGACGGCTATTCGCTCGCGGTGTTGATCGGCGATACCTATTC
>Ga0187780_10001109_pt1 | contig 20235 bp, 18 predicted proteins | sample 1015_Q2_SP10_20__FD_132429 | JGI IMG/M metagenome (GOLD analysis project Ga0187780, IMG submission 132429) | Tropical peat soil microbial communities from peatlands in Department of Meta, Colombia - 1015_Q2_SP10_20_MG | ecosystem: Environmental > Terrestrial > Soil > Wetlands > Peat | place...
ACATCTCTCCCCGCTGCCTCGGCGGCAGCGGGTGGGGCGTTGGCGCGCTCGGACAAGTTCCCGCTGCCGACGTTGCGGCAGCGGCGGCGCTTAGACGTGCCGGCCCGCCCATTCCGCAATCCGCAATCCGCATTCCGCATTCCGCAATGGTGGGCGCCGCCTTGCATCTGGACCTTTTTGAGCAGCCTGGCCATGAGGGGGTGCTTCAGCACCTCCGGCTTTCCCTCCGTCCTCGTCCTCCCGGCCCCCGGCTCCCGCCTGACGCTCCCCTGGCCCGGTGTCCTCGTGGCATCCCCCCGTCCCCGGATTTTCGTCGGGGGACGGCCCGGCGGGGCGGGAGCCACAAGCAGGGCGCGCGGCCGGGAGGACCACAACATCACGGGCCTTTCGGCTTGACGGCCTACTACCAAATGGGTATCCTCCCAAACGAGGGCGCGCCGGCGGGAGTCCCCGCGCGGGAGGGGACGTGGCAGCTTGGGCGGCCCGAGGAGGCGGCGTGAAGCGGCTCATCGACGTGGACCCCGACATCGCCGAGATCGTCCGCCTCGAGACCGAACGCCAGGCCACCAAGCTGGAGCTGATCGCGTCCGAGAACTTCGTCAGCGAGGCCGTCATGGAGGCGGCCGGCTCCCCCCTCACCAACAAGTACGCCGAAGGGTATCCCGGCAAGCGATACTACGGGGGCTGCGAGTTCGTCGATCGCGCCGAGACGCTGGCCATGGAACGCGCCAAGCGCCTCTTCGGCGCGGACCACGTGAACGTCCAGCCCCACTCCGGCTCGCAGGCCAACATGGCCGCGTACTTCGCGGTCCTCCAGCCGGGCGATACCATCCTGGGCCTGAACCTCTCGCACGGCGGCCACCTCACCCACGGCAGCCCCGTCAACTTCTCCGGCCGGTTTTTCCGGGTCGTCCCCTACGGGGTGGACCGGAAGACCGAACAGGTGGATTTCGACGCGCTGTGGCGCCTGGCCCGGGAGCATCGCCCCCGGATGATCGTGGTGGGCGCCAGCGCCTACCCCCGCACGCTGGACTTCCCGGCCTTCCGCGCCGTGGCCTCCGAGGTGGGCGCCTTCCTGATGGTAGACATCGCCCACATCGCCGGCCTGGTGGCCGTGGGGATCCATCCCACGCCGGTCCCCCACGCCGAATTCGTCACCACCACCACCCACAAGACGTTGCGCGGCCCCCGCGGGGGCATGGTGATGTGCAAGGCGGAGCACGCGGCGGCGCTGAACAAGCAGGTCTTCCCCGGCACGCAGGGCGGCCCCCTGATGCACATCATCGCGGCCAAGGCGGTGGCCTTCCACGAGGCGCTCCAGCCCGAGTTCGCCGCCTACCAGCGCCAGATCGTGGCCAACGCGGCGGCCCTGGCCGCGGCCCTGGCCCGCCGCGGCTTCCGCCTGGTCTCCGGCGGCACGGACACGCACCTGATGCTGGTGGACGTGGGCCAGAAGGGCCTCACCGGCAAGGCCGCCGAGACGGCCCTGGACGCGGCCGGCATCACCGTGAACAAGAACGCCATCCCCTTCGACGAGAAGCCCCCCACGGTCACCTCGGGCGTTCGCCTCGGGACCCCCGCCATCACCACCCGCGGCATGCGCGAGCCCGAGATGGAACGGATCGCCCAGCTCATCGCGGAGGTCCTGGCCGACGTGGAGGACGGGGGCCGGCACCAGCGCGTGGCCGCTGCGGTGCGGGAGCTGTGCAGCCAGTTCCCGCTGTACCGCGAGCGCCTGGCCCTCGGCAGCCCCTTCCCGGCGTAGGCAGAAGGGAGGCGACCTGTGAAATGCCCGTTCTGCGCGCACCTGGGTGAGCGGGTGGTGGATTCCCGCGAGGGGAAAGAGGGCGAGGTGGTCCGGCGGCGGCGCGAATGCCTTTCGTGTCATCGCCGTTTCACCACCTACGAGAGGATCGAGGAGATCCACTTCATGGTGGTGAAGAAGGACGGGCGGCGGGAGCCCTTCGACCGGCACAAGATCCTGACCGGCCTGGTGAAGGCCACCCAGAAGCGCCCCGTGGGCCCCGCCCAGTTGGAAAGCATCGTGGACGAGATCGAGGCCCGGCTGGCGGAGAGCCAGGAGCGCGAGATCAGCACCACCGAGGTGGGGGAGGTGGTGATGAAGCGGCTCTACGAGCTGGACGAGGTGGCCTACGTCCGCTTCGCCTCGGTGTACCGCCAGTTCAAGGATGTGAGCCAGTTCGTGGAGGAGGTGCGGGGCCTCCTGAATTCCCCCAAGCGCCGCACCGCCCAGTAACCCGCCCCCCGGCCGGCGGCCGTCCGCCGGGCCTGCTGAAGGATCATCGCATGCCCCGCTTCTATCCCATGATGGTGGACCTCACGGGAAAGCCCGTGGTGGTGGTCGGCGGCGGCACCATCGCCCTGGACAAAGTGGAGCTGTTCCTGAAGTTCGATGCGGCCGTCACCGTGGTGAGCCCCGACCTGCACCCGGACCTGCAGGCGCTCCTGGCGGCGGGGAGCATCCGGCACGTCCCCCGCGTCTATCGGCGGGGGGACCTGGAGGGGGCCGGCGTGGCCGTGGCGGCCACGGACGACCGGGCAACCAACAGCCGGGTGGCCGCGGACGCGCGGGCGGCCGGCACCCCCGTGAACGTGGTGGACACCCCGCGGGAATGCACCTTCATCGTCCCCTCGGTGGTGGTGCGGGACGACCTGGTGATCGCCATCTCCACCGGCGGGGCCAGCCCCGCGCTGGCCAAGCGCGTGCGCCGTGACCTGGAGGCGCGCTACGGCCCGGCCTACGGCGAGTTGGTGGAGCTCCTGCGGCAGACCCGGGACCGCCTCATGCGCGAGGGCGCGGCCTTCGCCGACCGGCAGGGCTTCTTCGAATGCGCCCTGGCCGGCGACACCCTGGACCTCGTCGATCGGGGCGATCTGGCCGCCGTGAAGGCCCGGTTCGACGGGATGGTGGCGCACTACCTGAGCAACCGTCCCGCCCCCGCCGCCACGCCTTAGCGCGGATCATTCAGAAGAGTCCGTGCGCCGGTCCGCGTTGAGTCGTCGAATCCTAGAAGGCCGCCGGGGCCGCGCGCCCATGACGCCCCCCCCCGATCCGCCGCGCGAAGCGCCGCCACCATTCGTCACCGGCGTTCGGTCATCGGTCGGTGCCGGGACATTCGCCGACCCGCTCGCGGATACCCCGGCGTAGGGGCAGGAGCCCCATCCATGGATCTGGTCCTCTTCTATATCGCCTCCGCCTTCTATTTCGTCGCCACCCTCCAGTACATCGTCTACGTGGCCACGCGCCGGCTCCTCATGGGGCAGGTGGCCACCTGGGCCACGGCCGTGGGGTTCGCCTTCCACACCCTTTCCCTGGCCGCCCACATCGGCGCCGCCGGCCGCGCCCCCGTGGGCAGCCCGTACGAGGTGGTCTCCAGCTTCGCCTGGGCCGTCATCCTCCTCTATCTGGTGGTGGAGCTGCGGTCGCGGACCCACGTGGCCGGAGCCTTCGTGCTGCCGCTGGCGGTCCTGGCCATGTACGCAGCGGCCGCCAGCCGGGAGCACTTCACGGCGGACATCGGACCGGCCATGGCGAGCATGTGGGTGTGGGCCCACGTCACGCTGGCCGTGTTCGGCAACGCGGCCTTCGTCATCACCTCGGCCGCCGGGTTGATGTACCTGCTCCAGGAACGCCAGCTCAAGGCCAAACGCCCGGGGGGGAGGGGCCTGCCGCTCCCCTCTCTGGAGACGCTGGACCGCTGGAGCTACCTCTCGCTGAGCGTGGGGTTCCCGCTGCTGACCCTGGGGATCCTTATGGGGTTCATCCGGGCCGGACGCGCCTGGGGCAGCTACTTCGCGGGCGACCCGCGCCAGATCTGGTCCGTGATCACCTGGCTGATCTACGGAACCCTCCTGGCCGCCCGTTTCTCCGCCGGCTGGCGGGGGCGCAAGGCCGCCCTGCTCTCGGTGGCCGGGTTCGCCGCCGTCCTGCTCACCTTCGGCGGGGTGCACATCTTCTCCCGGGGCCTCCATGCCTTCTAACATCGCCGCAAGCAGACAGGCGGGCGCGCATGAAGCCCGCCCCTCCCCCCAGCGCCGCCCATCTGGTATGGGGCCGGGGACAGCGGTCGGCGGTCGGCGGTCGGCGGTCCTCTCATGGCCATCGTCGTCCTGGGCCTGAACCACAAGACCGCGCCGGTGGAGGTGCGCGAGCGGCTCCACATCGCCGAGAAGGACCTGCCGGACTCCCTGGATCGCTTGGGTGCCCTCCCGGAGACCATCGAGGGCGTCATCCTCTCCACCTGCAACCGCGTCGAGATCTATTCCGTGGTGGCCGACGGGCCGGCCGCCCGCGGCCCCCTCCAGGGTTTCCTGGCTGCGGAGCGGGTCGTCCCGGTGGAGGCGTTCGCCGAGGCCTGCTACCTGCATCAGGACCAGGAGGCGGTGCGCCACGCCTTCCGCGTGGCCAGCAGCCTCGACTCGCTGGTGGTGGGCGAGGGGCAGATCCTGGCCCAGGTGAAGGCGGCCTACGCCGCCGCCGCCCGGCAGGGGGCCACGGGCCCCATCCTGAACGCCCTCATGGAACGGACGCTGCACGTGGCCAAACAGGTGCGCACCGAAACGGGGATCGGCAGCGTCCCCGTCTCCGTGGCCTCGGTGGCGGTGGACCTGGCCCGGCGTATCTTCAGCGATCTGGCCGGGCGCACCGTGATGATCCTGGGGGCCGGGGAGATGGCCGAACTGGCCCTCACCCACCTCAAGGACGAGGGGATCCAGACCATCCTGGTGGCCAACCGCAACCACGAGCGGGCGGTGGAGCTGGCCGGCCGCGTGGGGGGCCGCGCCATCAAGTTCGACCATGCCCGGGACGTAATGGTGGATACGGACATCGTCCTCAGCTCCACCGCGGCCCCCCATGTGATCCTCGGCCCCGACGACATGACGGAGGTGGTCCGCCGGCGCCACTACCGTCCCATCTTCCTCATCGACATCGCGGTGCCCCGGGACATCGACCCCCGGGTGAACGACCTGGACAACGTGTACCTGTACGATATCGACGATCTCGAGGCGGAGGTGGCGGCGAACCTGTCCAGCCGCGAGCGCGAGGCGGTGCGGGCCGAGGCCATCGTGGACCGCGAGGTGGTACAGTTCATGCGGTGGCTCCAGTCCCTGGACGTGGTCCCCACCATCATCTCGCTGCGGGAGCGGTTCGAGGGCGTCCGGCAGGCCGAGCTGGAGAAAGCCCTGGGGCGCCTGGGGGACCTCCGGGATGACCAGCGCGAGGCGGTGGCGGCCCTGACCGCTTCCATCATCAACAAGCTCCTGCACCAGCCCATGACCGAGCTGAAGCGGCAGGCGTCGTCCCGGGACGGCCACCACTACGCCGCGATCCTGCGCGCCCTGTTCCGGCTGGAGGAGCCGCCAAAAGAATAAGAGCGTTCGGCGGTTCGACCGTTCGACGGTTCGGGAGTTCATGGGCCCGACCGAGTCGTCCCGTCGGCTGACGGGCCGTTGTTCCCAGGCGTTCCCGTGAACCACCGAACAACCGAACCATCGAACCACCGAACCCCGTTGTGGAGTGGCAGGCGCGGATGACGCAACGGCACGAGTTGGTGATCGGGACGAGGGGGAGCGCCCTGGCCCTGGCCCAGTCCGAGTGGGTGGCCGCGGCGATCCGGAGGACCCACCCACACCTCGCCGTGCGCCTGGAGCGCATCCGCACCACGGGCGACCGGCTCAGCGAGGGCCCGCTGGGCCCGGCGGGCGGCAAGGGCCTGTTCGTGAAGGAGATCGAGGAGGCCCTGCTGGACGGCCGGATCGATCTGGCCGTGCACAGCCTGAAGGACGTGCCGGCCGATCTGCCGGCGGGCCTCACCCTGGGTGCCTTTCCCCGGCGGGAGGACCCGCGGGACGTCCTGGTGACCCGCACCGGTGCCCCCCTGGACGCGCTGCCGGAGGGCTGCAGGGTGGGCACCGGCAGCCTGCGCCGGCAGGCCCAGCTCCTGGACCTGCGGCCGGATCTGAAGGTGGTGCCACTCCGGGGGAACGTGGACACGCGCCTGCGGAAGCTGGATGCGGGCGAGGTGGATGCCATCATCCTGGCGGCCGCCGGCCTGCGCCGGCTGGGCCTGGACGCCCGCATCACCGAGTTCCTGCCCCCCGAGCGGTTGGTGCCCGCCATCGGCCAGGGCGCCCTGGCCATCGAGGTGCGGGAGCGCGACCTGGGGAGGGACGTGGGTGCCGCCGCCCGCCACCTCGATCACGCCGAGACCCGCGCGGCCGTGTTGGCCGAGCGGGCGTTCCTCCGGCGCCTGGGCGGCGATTGCCAGACCCCCGTGGCCGCCCACGCCGGCATCGCCGCCGGGCGGCTCGGCCTGCGGGCCGTGGTGGCGTCCACGGATGGGACGCGGGTGGTGCGCGGCGAGACGAACGGGGATGCGGCCCGAGGCGAGGCCCTGGGTGCGGCGCTCGCCGAGGACCTTCTGGCCCGCGGCGGCCGCGCCATCCTGGACGCGCTGCGCGCCTAAAATCCCCCCATCCCCCCTTTGCCAAAGGGGGGCGAGGGGGGATTTCCGGCGGGGGGCGGCCTCGGGGCACAGGCTTGGCGCTCACCCTGAGATTTCCGCTTCTTTAGCTTGGTAGGGGTGGATAGTGTCCACGGATTCCCGCGGCACGGTCGTCATCACGGGCGGGGCCGGTTATATCGGCTCGGCCCTGACGGGGGAACTTCTCCGCCGGGGCTACCAGGTACACGTGCTGGACGCCCTGCTGTTCGGTGGAGACTCCATCCTGGCGTACCTCGCGCATCCCTCCTTCTCGTTCGAGAAGACAGACCTCGCGGCGCCCGAGGTCGCCCTCGACTTCCAGGGCGTCCGGGCGGTCTTCCACCTGGCCGCGCTGGTGGGATTTCCGGTCTGCCAGCAAGTCGGGGAGGAAACGGCCTTCCACTACAACGTGACCACGACCCAGCGGATCTTCGAGGCGGCCGAGCGTTCCGGGGTCGAGCGCTTCATCTTCGCCTCGACCTACAGCAACTACGGGATGAGCCCGGACGGCGCGCCGGTCACCGAAGATTCCCCAACGTACCCCCAGTCGCTCTACGCGAGGACCAAGATCGCCGCGGAGGTGTTCCTGCGGGACAGAGGCCTGCGGACCGCCTGTGCCCCGCTTATCCCCCGATTCGCCACGCTGTTCGGCATCTCCCCCCGGACCCGCTTCGACCTGCTCATCAATCAATTCGTCCTGGAGGCCGTGGTGAAGCGCAAGCTGATCCTCTACCAGGGCGATTATCGGCGATCCTTCGTGCATATCGGAGACGTGGTGGAGGCCCTCACGCTGCTCCTGGAGGCCCCCCTGGCGGGCACCCGGAACGAGGTGTTCAACATCGGGTCGCCGGAGGGGAACTTCCGGAAACATGATGTCGCCGCGCTGGTGGCGCGCCAAGTTCCCGGAACGACCGTCGAACAACGCGACCTGAGCTTCGGGGGCGACATGCGCGATGTCCAGGTCTCTTCCGCAAAGGCGGAGCGGGTGCTGGGGTTCCGCGCGCGGCGAACGGTGGAAGAAGGGATCCGGGAAGTTCACGCCGCGATCACCTGCGGCCTGATCAAGGAACCGACACATACCCGATATCGGAACCACCAGTTCCTCATTGACTGAGCGGGTGTCGGGGCCAAGACCCTCCGCTGTGCAGGGCGAGGGCACGGTGAACGAGGCGAAGTCACGTCGGGGCCCCCGCCGGCGCAGCATCGTGCCGCCGGCGCTTAGCGGGCCGAGGGCCGAGAGCGGATGACGGGAAGCGTGGGGACGGTGTACCTGATCGGCGCGGGGCCGGGGGATCCCGGGCTGCTCACGCTGAAGGGCCAGCGCTGCCTGGCGGCGGCCGACGTGGTGGTGTACGACTACCTGGCCAACGACGCCCTGCTGCTGCATGCCCGCCCCGATGCCGAGCGGATCTACGTGGGCAAGCGGGGCGGCGACCACACGCTGCCCCAGGACCAGATCGCCGCGCTCCTGGTGGGGCAGGCCCGGGCCGGGAAGACCGTGGCCCGCCTCAAGGGCGGCGACCCGTTCATCTTCGGGCGGGGGGGCGAGGAGGCCGAGGAGTTGCGCGCGGCCGGCATCCCCTTCGAGGTGGTGCCGGGGATCACCTCCGCCGTCGCCGCGCCGGCCTACGCCGGCATCCCCCTCACCCACCGCGACTTCACCTCCAGCGTCGCCTTCATCACCGGCCACGAGGACCCGGAGAAGCCCCGCAGCGACATCGCCTGGGACAAGCTGGCCACCGGTGTGGGCACGCTGGTCTTCCTCATGGGCGTGGGGAACCTGCCCGAGATCGTAGCCCAGCTCACCCGGCACGGCCGCAGCCCCGGGACGCCCGTGGCGCTGGTCCGGTGGGGCACCCGGGCGGACCAGCAGACGGTGACGGGCACGCTGGAAGACATCGTGGACCGGGTGGCCGCCGCCAAGCTGAAGCCGCCGGCCGTCATCGTTGTTGGCGAGGTGGTGGCCCTGCGGGAGAAGCTCCGCTGGGCCGAGGGCCGGCCCCTCTTCGGCCGCCGCATCGTGGTGACGCGGGCGCGGGAGCAGACCAGCGCCCTGGCCGACCGCCTGCTGGCCGAGGGCGCCGAGGTGCTGGAGTTTCCGGCCATCGAGATCGTCCCGCCCGAGAGCTGGGGGCCGCTGGATGCCGCCGTGCGCGAGATCGCCACCTACCGCTGGGTCATCTTCACCAGCGCCAACGGGGTGCGCTTCTTCTGGGAGCGCCTGCGCGCGGCCGGGCGGGACGCCCGCAGCCTGGCGGCGGCGAGCGTGGCCGCCATCGGCCCGGCCACGGCGGAGGCCCTGCGGGCACACGGGATCGAGCCCGACCTGGTCCCGGCCGAATTCAAGGCCGAAGGCCTCCTGGCGGCCCTGGCCCGGGAGCCCGTGGCGGGGGCGCGCGTCCTGATCCCCCGGGCCGCGGAGGCCCGGGAGGTGCTGCCGGCCGAGCTGGCGAAGCGCGGGGCGACGGTGGACGTGGTCCCGGCGTACCGCACCCTGCAGTCCACGCGGGATGCGGAGGCCCTGCGGGCGCTCCTCGAGGCCGGGCGGGTGCACGCCGTCACCTTCACCAGCTCCTCCACCGTGACCAACTTCCGCCGGGCCCTGGGCGAGGCGGACGTGGCGGCGCTCCTGGGCGGCGTCACCGTCGCCTGCATCGGCCCCATCACCGCCGCCACCGCCCGGGAGGCGGGACTCACGCCGCACCTCGTCTGCGCGGAATACACCATCCCGGCCCTGGTGGCCGCCCTGGCCGCCCACTTCGCCGGCCGGCCCACCGCCTGATGCCGTTCGCGCCCCAGCACCGGCCCGCTCCCCCATTGACATCGCCCGCGACGACGGTATCCTGACCTTCCGGGAAAGGGAACTCCATTGGCGCACATCCCCCTCATCGACCTCGCGGCCCAGTACCGGGCGCTGAAGCCTGAGATCGAGGCGGCCGTCCTCCACGTCCTGGAGAGCACACGCTACGTCCTAGGGCCGGAGGGCGATGCCCTGGAGCACGAGGTTGCCGCCTACTGCGGCACGGCGCACGCCGTGGGGGTCGCCTCGGGCACCGACGCCCTGCACCTGGCCCTGCGCGCCTGCGGGGTGGGCCCCGGCCACGAGGTGATCACCACCCCCCTGACCTTCTTCGCCACGGCCGAGGCGATCCTCTACACGGGAGCCACGCCGACCTTTGTGGACGTGGATCCCGAGACGCTGGCCCTCGATCCCAACGCCGTGGAAACGCATTTGAGGCGGCACCGCAACCCGTCCGCCGTGAAGGCCATCCTGCCCGTGCATCTCTACGGCCAACCGGCGGACATGGAGGCCCTGTGCGCCATCGCCCGGCGGCACGGCCTCCGCGTCATCGAGGACTGCGCCCAGGCCCTGGGTGCGGCCGTCGGCGGCCGCCGCGTGGGCGGCTTCGGGGACGCGGGCTGCCTCAGCTTCTACCCCTCCAAGGTGCTGGGGGCCTGCGGGGACGCCGGGATGGTGGTGACGAACGACGCGGACCTGGCCGCACGCATCCGGCGTCTCCGTCACCACGGTCACACGAGCCCCGTGGACCACGCCGAGGTGGGCTACAACAGCCGGCTCGACGAGATCCAGGCGGCCGTCCTGCGCGTGAAGCTCCGCCACCTGGATGCGTGGATCGCGGCCCGGCGCACGCGGGCCAGGCTCTACGCCGAACGCCTCTCCGGCGGGCGCATCCAGCCCCCGGCAGAGGCCCCCGGCACCACCGCAACCTACTACCTCTACACCATTCGGGCGCAGGGGAGGGATGCCATCCAGGCCGGGCTCGCGCGGGAGGGGATCGAATCTCGCGTCTACTATCCCGTCCCCGTGTACCGGCAACCGGCCTTGCGCCCCTCCGGCTATGGCCCCGAGAGCGCGACCCTCACTCCCCGCGCCGAGGAGGCCTGCCGAAGCATCCTGTCGCTGCCCATGCACCCTGAGCTTCCATCTTCATCAATCATGCAAGTAGCTGAAAACGCTATGCGTATTTCGAATTGAAAATCACAAAAACCGCTTGACATCCACCCATTTTCTGCGAGAATGTTCAAAGTTTGAACTCTTAGGCGCCGCATCGGCCTTTTTTTTGGCCGTAAGAGTTCATATTTTGAACAGGGGGTAACGGGAATGGACCTCGAGGCCCAACGTGACCTGGCGATCCTCAACGAGATCGAGACGGCGCCGCAAGTCACCCAGCGCGGCCTGGCTCAGAAGCTGGGGATCGCCCTCGGCCTCACGAACCTCTACCTGAAGCGTCTGGCGCGCAAGGGCTACATCAAGGTCACCACCATCCCCAGCCACCGCGTGAAGTACCTCCTCACCCCCCAGGGATTGGCGGAGAAGACCCGCCTCACCTACGAGTACATGCAGTACTCCTTCACGTTGTTCCGGCAGTCCCGGCAGTTCCTGCGGGAGCAGTTCGCCGCCCTGGCGGAAGCCGGGCGCAAGCGGGTGGCGTTCGTCGGCGTGGGCGAAGCGGCCGAGCTGGCAGACCTGACGCTGCGGGAGCTGGGGCTGGAATTGGTGGCCGTGGCCGATGATGCCGCCGCCGGCGCCCGCTTCCTGAACCATGAGGTGATCGCCGTGGATGCCGTGGCGGCGCTGGAGCTCGACCAAGTCGTGATCACCTCCTTCGACGACGCAGACGCGCTCGGGGACCGTCTCCGGGCCCTGGGCGTTCCCGAGGACAAAATCTTTCGCGTCCGCAAATGACGGGGAGGGAGCCTGGATCGCCGGGGGGCGGCCCAGCGGGAGCTGATGGGTGATGGGCGCATTTCCTCTCAAGGTGCCTGAGCGGGCCGACCGTGCCTTCCGTCTGGACATCCTCTATGACGGCGGGTGCGCCCTCTGCGTCCGCGTCCTGCGCTGGATGAAGCGGGCAGACGTGCGGGACGCGTTCCGGCTCGTCGACGCGCAGGACCCGCAGCGCGTCGCCGCCATGTTCCCGCAGATCGATCCCCCCGATGCCGCCGAGGCCATACTCTGCATTACGGCGTCCGGCGAGGTCCTCCGGGGCTTCGACGCATTCCGGCGCATGATCTGGAGCTCGCCCTGGCTGCTCCCCCTCGTACCGATCTTTTATTGTCCCGGGGCGAGGCTCGTGGGGCCGCGCCTGTACGCCTGGGTGGCCCGCAACCGGCGGCGGTTCGGCTGCCGGCCCGAGGGGTGCGAACCGGCCACCCCGAAGGACTGACGGCCGGGAATGGGCGCGCCGATGACCCCCGATCTCTCACCCGCCCTCCAGGGCCTCCTTCGCGCAGGCTACGGCCTGCTGCTGCTCGGGACCTTGCTGATGACGGCGCCCCATGCCCGCCGCTTCTTCGCCAGCGAACGGTGGGCCGGCTACGCGCAAGCGAGCCCGACCCGGGACCGGATGCACCACCCCGGGATCATCGGCGTCCTCTACGCCGGCTGGCTGGCCGCCGCCGTCCTGATCATGCTCGGGCGCTGGACCATCGGCGCGGCGTTTCTCAACCTTCTCCTGTGCCGGCACTTCTTCATCAACGAGCGGTGGAAGAGCCTGCTGAGGGGGATGGGGGCCCCGGGCTTCGTGGCCTATTGGCTGGCCGCCTGCGTATTCTTTCTGGAGCTCTCCCTGGCCGACCCCGCGGGGGGCCTCCGGCGGGCCGTCCTCACGGTGTTTCGCGCCGACTTCGCCTGCATCATCCTGGCGGCCGGGATTTACAAAGTCACGGCCGGGTACCCGCAGAACCGCGGGATGGAGCTGGGCCTGGCAAACCCGGAGTGGGGGTACTGGTGGCGCCTCTACCGCCGGCTGCCGCCCGATCATCGTCTTTTCCGCGCGTTCAACCACCTCGCGTGGGCCACGGAGATGGCTGCGGCGGTCCTCATGCTGGTGCCCGGCGCGCGCTGGCTCGGGGCGGCGCTCCTGATGCTGAGCTTCGCCTTCGTCCTCACCCAGATCCGCCTCGGCTGGCTGTGCGAGATGGTGATCCTCTGCGGGGTTCTCTATCTGAGGCCCGGCGGCTGGATGGACCGCTGGGCGGAGGGATGGCTGCCGCCGGGCCTCTGGTCGGTGGGGCCATCCGCCCCCCTGCCCGCCCTCATCGCTGGGGCGCTGACCTGGGGCCTGTGGGTGTATCTCGCCCTGCTCCCCTTCGCCTACGCCGGCCTCTATTACAACTTCTACGGAGGGAAGACCCTGCGCGGGCGCTGGCAGGCGGCCCTGGAGCGCTACACGAACGCCTTCGGCATGATCCTCTGGCGCGTCTTTACGGTGGACGTCGTCAACTTCTTCATCCGGATCCACCGACAGGAGATCGCCACCGGCGCCCGCCGCCTCATCTCCCGCTACGGGTCCTGGGACCGGGCGACCCGGTTTCGCTACGACCACGTGGGCGAGTCCATCTGCGTCACAAGCATCTTCACCGCGCTGAAGTACTTCCCGAGCCGGCCCGAGATCTTCCGCGAGCGGCTCCTGCGCTACGCGCGAACGGTGCCCTGCGCGGCCGACTCCGTCCTCGTCTTCGAGTACGTCAGCATCCTCCGCGGGGGAGACCGGTTCGCGCTGCACCCGGTGAGGGAGTATCGAGTGGACCCCCGGATGGGCACCATCGGAGAACGGGTGCTGGACCCCGCGGTATCCGTCGCCGCCGCCCACTCCCCCACTTCGGCCCACGAGGGGGCCGCGCCCGGCTCGTATGCGCCGCCGGCGGTGGCCGCCAGCCGGGCCCCGGGGGCCGCCGTCTCATGACCCTGACCGACGCCCCCGGCAGCCACCAGGGGATCCCCCCACACGGGGAGGCCCACGGGCCGCCCATGGGATTCCAGAACACCCACAGCCCCTTCCCACGGCAAGTGGTGGTGGAAACCACGGCCGCCTGCGACCAGCACTGCGTCTTCTGCGGCCGCACGTACATGGCGCGACCGAAGAAGACGATGGGGCCCGGGCTGTTCCGAAAAATCGCCGACGAGATCGCGGCGGAAAGCCCATACACCGAGCTGTGGCCCACCTTCATGGGGGAAGCGTTGCTGCTCGGGAACCGGCTGTTCGACCTGATCCGGTACGCCCGCCGCGCGGGCTGCCGCAAGATCACACTCAACACCAACGGCAACCGCATCAACGCGAAAACGATCCCGGGGCTGCTGGATTGCGGCCTGGATCGGTTGATCATCTCGTGCGACGGCCACACCAAGGAGACGTACGAGCGGATCCGGGTGGGCGGCCGTTTCGAGCGGCTCTACGGCGGCGCCAACCTGCTGGTGGAGACGATGGCCCGGCGGGGCCTGAGCCGGCCGCTGCTGGAGATGCAATTCTCTCTCTTCGACGAGAACGAGCACGAGGTGGAGGCTTTCAAGCAATACTGGCTGGCACGAGGCGCCGTGGTGAAGGTGCGGCCCAAGCTCTTCTGGTCCGGGACGGTGGCCGGCGGGACCCACCGGGTCAGCACCGGGCCCGAGCGGACGGCCTGCCTCTGGGCCGTGGACACGATGGCGATCCACTGGAATGGCAACATCGTGGTGTGCGCCGTGGACTGCGACGGGAAGTACGTGGGCGGGAACGTCCAGGTCTCCACCCTGAAGGAGGTTTGGAACGGTCCCCTGAAGTGGATCCGGGAGCTGCACCTGCAGCGGCGCTTTCAGGAGCTCCCCGAGGTGTGCCGGGCGTGCACCGATTGGGCGGTGAAGAAGGCCTGGGCGTTCTTCCCGAACCCGCAGGTTCGCGAGGCGTACGAGTCGTACATCCGGCTCGGGGGCGCCTTCACGGAGGCCCATGGTGGGCCGCAGGACGTGGCGGCGCACATGACCGTGGACGGCGCGGTGGTTGCGCCGGACCCGGCCCCGGAGACCTGAGGCACGGATCGGGCGGCGAGCCCGAGGTGCCGGGCGATGCAGGTGGGGGATCGAGGGGAAAGGGCAGAGGGCATGCCGAACGATCCGAAGCGGGGTTTTGACCTGCGGCCCGGGGCGGAGGTGTTTCCCCTGATGGTCGTCATCTCCACCATCTACCCGTGCAACTTCGGCTGTCCCTTCTGCCCCTACACCGACGGCAACTCCGAGATCCGGCGTTTCTACCACGAGCGCCAGGGCGACCTGCTCCCGGTGGCGCTCTGGAACAAGATGGCGGACGAGTGCGGCCAGTACGGGGCCTGGATGCGGTGCACCGGCGGCGGCGAGCCGATGCTCCATCCCCACATGGTGCAGATGATCGAGTACGCCAAGGCCCGCGGGGCCCGCGTCTGGCTCAACACCAACGGAAGCATGTTCGGCCCCCTCCCGAAGCTGCGGTCGAAGCTGGAATCCCTCCTCCGCGCCCACATCGATTTGATCGAATTCTCCATGGATGCGGGCGACGCGGAGACCTACGCCACGGTCCGCCCCCCGCACGGCGGTCCGGTCCGGGACCCCGCCCGCTGGTGGGAGAGGATGGTCTCGAACGTGCGGGCGGCCCTGGACCTCCGGCGGGCGCTGCGGGCCCGCAGCCGGGTTGTCGTCTCCATCATCCGGCAGGCGGCCATCGAGGGCAAGCTCGATGCGGCCGTCCAGTTCTGGCTCAAGGATGTCGGCGTGGATGAGGTCATCACGCGAAAGTTCCTCACCTGGGACGACAACACCACGATCGCCTTCGGGGGCGCCCTCGACAGGCACATGTACGCCGACCTCCCGAGGGAGCGGAAGGAACCCTGCGTCTGGCCGTTCGAACGGCTGAACGTCGATACGCTGGGCCGCGTGGCGCTGTGCGGCCAGGACATCGGTTTCCGCACCGCGGGGCACTTCCCCTCCGTGTGGGACAAGTCCATCCAGGAGATCTGGCAGGGCGAGACGTTCACCTGGTACCGGCGCATGCACCTGGATGGCCGCGGCGCGGAGTGCTCGCCCTGCCGGGGCTGCTCCGCATGGTTCGCCGGGATCCGGGACTGGGAGCATGGCTGGCTCAAAGTCCTGCGGACGTCCGGGGATCACCTGCGGGACGTCATGCGGAAGGATCTGGGGGTGGAGGTGGAGATCTTCCAGCCGGCCTCCCCCGACCGGCCCTCGGCGGCCCGGCACTGAGCGGAGGAGGCCCCAGCGTGTGTGGCATCTGCGGGTTCTCCGGCGCGCCCGACCCGGCCCGCCTGGAGCGGATGACCGGGGCCATCCGGCTGCGGGGACCCGATGACCAGGGGTTCTACGCCGACGGGCGGATGAACCTGGGCTCCCGCCGCCTCTCCATCATCGACCTGGACGGCGGTCGGATGCCCATCGCCAACGAGGCCGGTGACATCGCGGTGGTCTACAACGGCGAGATCTACAACTTCCCCTTGCTGCGGGATGAACTCCGGGCGGCCGGGCACCGGTTCAGCACCCGGACCGACACCGAGGTCATCGTCCACCTGTATGAGGAAGAAGGTGACCGGTTTCCCCATCGCTTGAATGGGATGTTCGCCGTCGCCCTCTGGGATGCACGACAGGGCCGCCTCGTCCTGGTGAGGGACCGGCTGGGGATCAAGCCCCTCTACTACTGGTTCCGGGACGGCCAGGTGGTCTTCGGCTCCGAGATCAAGGCCGTCCTGCAGGACCCGCGGGTGAGCCGCGAGCTCGACCCGGTGGCCCTGCACCACTACCTCAGCTTCAAGAACGTGCCCGCGCCCCTGACCATCTTCCGTGAGGTCCGGAGCCTGTACCCCGGCGAGATGGCGGTGTTCGCCGCGGGGGACCTGCGCGGGCACCGCTACTGGAGGATCCAGGCCGGCGAGGACGGCCCCCAGGGCCTCGCCGAGGCGGCGGCCCGCGTCCGGGCCATGCTGGAAGACGCCGTGCGCCTGCGCCTGGTGAGCGATGTCCCGATAGGGGCGTACCTGTCTGGGGGCCTCGACTCGTCCAGCGTCGTCGCGCTCATGAGCCGGGGCGCAGCCGACCGCCTGAAGACTTTCGCCCTCGCCTACGCCGACGACCTTCCCGGCAAGTCGGACGACCGCCGGTACGCGCGCGAGGTGTCCCGCCGGTACGGCACCGACCACCACGAGTACCTGATGGATGCCCGGGAGCTGCCGGAACGGCTGGGAGACATCCTCCGGGCCTTCGATGAGCCCTTCGCCGGGGTGGTCTCGACCTTCTTCCTGTCGCAACTCATCCGCCGGCATGTGAAGGTCGCCCTCTCGGGGGATGGCGCGGACGAGCTGTTCGGCAGCTACCTGGCCCACCGACTGGCGTACCCGGTGGCACACTTCCTCCGCCTCCGCCGCGAGGGCGGCCTGGGGCATCTCACCCCCGAGGATCGGCTTCGGCTGGGCGACTACGCCGACCGCCTGGAGGAACTGGAACGCCTGACCGCGGGCGCGCAGGACGAATGGCAATGGCGGAGCCGGCTCTTCGTCTTCACCGAAGAGCAGAAACAGGGCCTCTACACCGAGCCCCTGCGCCGCGCGATCGGGGACGCCAGCTCGGCGGAACTCATGCGCGAGGCCTTCGCTCGCTGCACCGCCAAGGACCCCCTGAATCGCGTCCTGGAGGTGGACTGCGCCACCTTGCTCCCGGACCAGGTCCTGGCCTTCGTGGATCGCCTCTCCATGGCCCATTCCGTCGAGGTGCGCCCCCCCTACCTGGACTACCGGATGGTGGAGCTGGCCTTTTCGCTGCCGGGCCACCTCAAGATCCGGGCCGGCGTGACCAAGGCGGTCCTGCGGGAGGCCGTTCGCGATCTGCTGCCCCCCGAGATCCCCGACCGGAAGAAGGAGGGCTTCATCCTGCCGGTCAACACGTGGTTGCTGGCGCGCTTCCGGGGCTTCGTGGAAGCGGTGTTGGCGCCGAGCCGGCTGGCCGGGCACGGCCTGTTGCGGCCTGAGGCGGTTCAGGCGTTGGTCCGAGACCACTACGCCGGGCGCGGGGACCACGCGACCCGACTCTGGACGCTGATGATGTTCCAGTGCTGGTACGATCTCTATCTCGGGGATGGCAGCCTGCCCGACGTCCTGCCGGAGGCCGCGTGATCATCGAGGGGCGGGTCCGCCTGCGCGCGCTGGAGGAGGGGGACCTGGAGCGGACGCGGGCCTGGGTGAACGACCCCGAGGTGGCCCGACTGGTGAACCGGGTGACGCCGGTGACAGCGCCGCAGCACCGCGAGTGGTACCAGCGCGTGCTCGCCGATCCCCAGCAGGTGATCTTCGCCGTCGAGGTCGTTCCCGAAGGGGCGCACATCGGCAACTGCGGCCTGAAGCACATCGACCCGAGGGTTCGCAGGGGCGAATTGTGGGTCTACCTCGGGGAGCGCGCCTATTGGGGGCAGGGGTACGGCACGGAGGCCTGCCGAGCCCTGTGCCGATACGGCTTCGAGCGCCTCAACCTGCACCGCATCCACCTGTACGTCGCCGAGTACAACCGGTCGGCCACCCGGCTGTACAAACGGCTCGGGTTCCGTACGGAGGGGCGGCTACGCGAGGACATTTTTCAGGACGGCCGCCACTACGATTCCGTGATCATGGGGCTCCTGCGGTCGGAGTTCGTGCCGGGCAGCCAGCGGGGCAGGGGGCAGCGCGGCCGAGGGACGGGACGGTGACCGGGCATCGACCAGCGGCGTCCTCACCCGGCGCCGTCCGCACGGTCCGCAAGGCCGTGATCCCGGCGGCGGGACTGGGAACTCGACTGCGGCCGCTGACGTGGGCGATCCCCAAGGAACTCCTGCCGGCGGGATCCGTGCCGCTGATTCAGTTGGCGGTGGAAGAAGCCGTAGCCTCTGGGATCCGGGAGGTCTGCATCGTGATCCGGCGGGAGAAGGAAGCGATCCGCGAGTACTTCGAGCGCGGGGCTGCGGGTGGAGCGGCGCGGACAGGTGCCGAGGCACGCCTCGCCGCTCTCACCCGGAAGTGCCGGGTCGCCTTCGCCTGGCAGGCGCGCCCGGCGGGCCTGGGCGACGCCATGCGGTGCGCGCGGGCCTTCGTGGGCATGGAACCGTTCCTGCTCATCATCCCGGACCAGTTCCTGTGCGGCCCCCTGCCCGCCGCGCGCGCGCTGCTCGGGAGCTACCGTTTCCCCGAGCCGACCATCCTCAGCAGCGTGGTATCTTTCCCGCGGAGGGAGCGGCGCTTTTTCCCCGGGATCCGCGGCTTCCGGCTCGGGGGCGGGGCAGGGCGCGGGCCGCGCCCGGTGCGCGGCCTCGTCCCGGCCGGCTGGCGATCGGGCAACGGCCCCGTGGCCTGGGGGTTCGGCCGGACCATCTATCCCCCTGAGATCTTCCCGTACCTGGGCCCGCGGTACCGCGACCCGCGCACCGGCGAGGTGGACCTCTGGCGGACCATCCGGGCCCTCCCCGTGACCATCCGCCATCGCGCCATGCGCCTCCCGGGCCGCCCCTGCGACCTGGGCACGTTGGAGGGCTACGAACGCTACGGCCCGATCCTGGCGGCCGACCGGCGACGGCCCGGGGGATCATCGCGATGCGCGTGGTGATCCTGCAGCCGAGCTACATTCCCTGGCTGGGGTACTTCGACCAGCTCCACAAGAGCGACGCCTTCGTGGTGTACGACGACGTGCAGTACGACAAGCACGGCTGGCGCAACCGCAACCGCATCAAGGCGCCGCGGGGGGCGGAGTGGCTCACGGTGCCCGTGCTGACCCGCGGCCAGCACAAGCCGACGAACCGCGAGGTCCGCATCGACGCCCGCGTGCCCTGGCGGAGGAAGCACCTGCAGGCACTGCGCCAGCACTATGGCAAGGCGCCGGCCTTTGCGGCGGTCTTCCCCGCCCTGGAGGTGCTGTTGGCAACAGAGTGGGAGCTGTTGCTGGACCTCAACCTGGCCTGTCTGCAGACCCTGTGCGATCTGCTGGGCCTCAAACGGGACATTCGCTTGAGCTCCGAACTGAACATCCCGGGGGAGAAGACGGAACGTCTCGTGGCGATCTGTCGGGCCCTCGGGGCCGACGCGTATCTCACGGGGGATGCCGCGCGGGACTACCTGGATGCCGCTCAGTTCGCCGAGGCCGGGATCCGGCTCGAGTATCACCACTATCGCCACCCCACCTATCCTCAGCTCCACGGTGACTGGATCCCGTACCTTTCGGTGGTGGACCTTTTGATGAACCACGGGCGGGACAGCCTGGGTATCCTGGTAGACCGGGGCGTCGCGCCGCAGGAGCATTGAGTCCCATGCGAACCATTCTGGTCACCGGCGGCGCCGGCTTCATCGGCAGCAACTTCATCCGGCGCCTGTACGCCAAGTATCCCGCATACCGTCTCCTGGTCGTCGATGCCCTCACCTACGCCGGGAGCGTGGCGAACCTCCCGTCGGAGCTCAACCACGGGCCCGACAGCCGCTTCCAGTTCTGGTACGGGAACGTGCGGAACGGCGAACTGATGGATACCCTGGTGTCTCAATCCGACGCCGTGGTGCACTTCGCGGCAGAATCCCACGTGACCCGGTCCATCTACGACAATCAGTTGTTCTTCGAGACGGATGTCCTGGGGACGCAGACCATCGCCAACGCGGTTGTGAAATATAAGGAGCGTGTCGAACGCTTCATCCACATTTCCACGTCGGAGGTGTACGGCACGGCCCTGGCCGAGAAGATGGACGAGGAACACCCCCTGTTTCCTATGAGCCCCTACGCCTCCGCCAAGTGCGGCGCCGATCGGCTGGTCTATTCCTACTGGGCCACCTACGGTATCCCGGCCGTCATCGTGCGGCCTTTCAATACCTACGGGCCCCGCCAGCACCTCGAGAAGGTCATCCCGCGCTTCATCACCAGTTGCATGCTGGACGAACCCCTGACCGTCCACGGCGACGGGTCCGCGGCCCG
>Ga0187780_10001111_pt1 | contig 20220 bp, 17 predicted proteins | sample 1015_Q2_SP10_20__FD_132429 | JGI IMG/M metagenome (GOLD analysis project Ga0187780, IMG submission 132429) | Tropical peat soil microbial communities from peatlands in Department of Meta, Colombia - 1015_Q2_SP10_20_MG | ecosystem: Environmental > Terrestrial > Soil > Wetlands > Peat | place...
ACCTCGCGGCCGCCGAGGCCGCAGATGAAACTGATCACCCGTGGTCGCTCCTCCAGGTCATAGAGAGCGGAGCGCACCTCGTTGTACAGCACCGCCCCGTAGTTGGGGGACCCGAAGGAATAATCCCGGTCGATGACCCCCACCGCCTTGGCGCCCCGGAGCGCGTCCTGCACCTCGGGCGTCGGGAAGGGTCGGAACCACTTCAGGCGGGCGAACCCCACCTTGTGGCCCTGCTCGCGGAGCTTCCGAACCCCGACCTTGACCGGCATGGAGAGCGTCCCCTGGCCGACGAGGATCACATCGGCGTCCTCCGTCATGTACTCCTCGACGAAGGGATTGCCTCCCTGCCGACCGAAGATCCGGTGGAAGTCGCTGTACGCCTCCTGGATCACCACTCGCGCGCGGCGAATGGCCTCATCGTTCTGCTTCCGGATCTCCATGACCCAGTCCTCGTTGGCCTGCGGGGCGACCGTGATGGGATTATCCGGATGGAGCACCTTGTCTCCCCGGTTGTACTTGGGAAGGAACTGGTCCACTTTCCCCTGGCTCGGGACCCGCACAAGGGTCTCGGAGTGGGTGAGGAATGCCCCATCGGCCCCCATGGCGCAGGGCAGGAAAATCCGCGGGTCTTCGGCGACCCGGTACGCGATCAGGGTGGTGTCCAGGGCCTCCTGCGCCGTGTCCACCCAGGTGAGCATCCATCCCAGATCCCGGACACACAGGGCGTCGTTGTGCTCGCAGCCGAAGGCCCCGGGATCGTCCAGCGCCCGGTTCCCGACGAGAGCGAGCATGGGCAGCCGGAGGGCCGGGGTCACGGCCAACGCCTCCATGGCGTACATCCATCCCACGCCGCTACTGCCGCAGAAGACGCGGGCGCCCACGGCGGAGGCGTGCTTTACGATCTCGAACTGGTCATGCTCGCTGGAGGCCACGATGTATTCGGCGTCCAGGTCGCCATTGGCGATGAGCTTCGCCACCGCCTGCATCACGGTGTCGTACGGACGGATGGGATACGCGGTGACCACGTCAATGCTGGCCAGGCGCAGGGCCTGGGCGATGGCCGCACACCCGCTGATGAGCATCTCCTTCTCGGCGGCGGGAGGGGCTTGGGTCGCTAGGCTCATCTTTTCACCTCCGTGTCAGCCTTGTTCGGTTACTTGGAGTGACGGCGCCGGTTAGGCGACGCGATCGGGCGTCTTGCTAGGAGCTAGTCCCCGCTGACTCCGTCGCCGCTGTTGGCCATGTGGGCCGCCTCTTCTTCGTACTGCCCCCGGTAGCGGAAACCGTGGGAGCGTTGCGTGATGACCTTGTCCTTGATCTTCTCCGTGAGCCAGGCCTTGTAGGCCGCCGGGTCCTTCTGGTGCATCTCAAACTGGCCGGCGTTGTCCTCGAAGGCCTGCTCATTCACCATGGTGATACAGTCCTTCACCGGGCACACCGCCTCGCAAACTCCACAGCCGCAGCAAGCCTCCATGTTGGCGTCGTAGTGGCCGGTGGGGGTGACGTCGAAGCAGGAGTCCGGACACTGGAGCCAGCAGATGGTGCACTTGGTGCAGGTCTCGAAGTCCACCACCGGCCGCATGGTCCGTGTGCTGAACTTCTTGAAGGTGGGATTGCGGCCCGGGCGATACCCTCCCTCCCAGCCCTCCGCCTGCTGCCTGACCGGAATGCCGGGGATGACCAGCCCTTCTTTCATCTCCCACCACTTGAGGAGCTGGAATTCGTAAGGCTTCTCCGGGTTCCCCTCATCGGGACGCACCTTTCGGACGACCACCCGATCATACGACTTCCGCGCGGAGGTGACTTTCAACTCGTCCCCCCACTCCTCTCGGATGATCGCTTCCACCGACTCGAGTTTGACGATGTGTGGGGCGAGTTTCGCGATGGCGCCCAGGACCCGGACATCGGTATGGTCGTCCTTGTAGACCCAGAGGCCCGAGAAGCTGGCCGTTCCCTTGATCACCGCCACGTTCCACTCAGCATCCTTTCGGTGACAGTCCTTCAGCAGCTCCTCGGGAGTCTGGATGGAGGTGACCAGGACCGTCCCTCCCGGCCGGGTCAATTTATTGATGGGCTGGAGCCCATACCAGGCCCAGGATTCCACCCCCTTGCAGAGGGTGTCGTCCACAGCGACCGTCACGTCGTTGTTGTTCGGCTCGTACCGGGAGAGATGGGCCTGCAACTCCTCCTCGGTGTCCGCCACGACCGCAAAGCTCTTGGCCGGGATGCCGTTCCGTTCCGGAGAATCCCCGTAGCGTCCGAATGAGATCCCGACCTTGCCTTCCTTCCAGGCGGCCAGGACGATGCCGCGTGTGATGCGTTGCCCGAGATGTTTCTGGAAAATTCCGCGATATACGACCTCGACCGAACCTGTCATTCCCCTCCTCCTGTCTCAGGAGACCGACCCTGTCTTCAAGAACATCACGGCCGGAATTACGTCGGGCTGCTCCTCTTGCGTCCCCCTTTCCTTTCCGCGCTGCCTGGCCTCAACACGTTCCGTTCGATGGCTCTCAGGTGCCGCAGCATGGCCTGCCTGGCCCTGCCCGGATCCTTGGCACGGATGGCCTTCAGGATCTCATGGTGGCCCGCCAAGGAACGAGCGGGGCGGCCATGGATGTGCAGCGATCGCTCGCGCGTCTCGCGGAGGCTGTCTACGACGGCATCGTTGAGTCGGAGGAACACCTTGTTCTTCGTGGTCTGGGTCAGCAGCGAATGGAATGCGGTGTCTGCCTCCACACCGGAGTCTCCCTGGGCGATTTGTCGCGCCTGTTCTTCCAGGATCTCCTCCAAGTGCTGAATCTCTTCCGGGCCGGCCCGTTTGGCTGCCAGAGCGGCGATCTCAGGCTCGATGACCTTCCGAGCCTCGAAAATGTCTAAGAGGACGTCCTTCTGCTGGAGGATGATGGAAACGAGGGGCGAGAGGACGGCCTCCGAACCCGATGCGATGTAGGTGCCCTCCCCTGTCTTGATCTTTACCAGACCCTTAGACTCCAGGGCTCGAATCGCCTCGCGGACGGACGCCCTGCTGACCCGGAATCGTTCGGAGAGTTCGCGCTCGGATGGAAGCCGGTCGCCTGGCTTCCAGCGACTCTCAACCAACTCCTCGCGAATCTGCGCGATGATCTCCTCGTGAATCGTCTTCCTCTTGACGGCTCTCAGCGCCATGGCGTATGTTGGACTTAGGCCTGGTGGCTAGGTGGCCAGACCACTATATAAAAACCCGGTCAATGGATCGCTGTCAAGAAAATTCCGAACCACATCGGTCGCACACTGTAGGTCGCGCGCTGTCGCGGGGGACGATCCTGTGAAGACAACCACACCGGCTGCATCACCCGGATACCGGCGCCATAGATCTAACTCATTGGTTTTTCAGGAATTGGCAGCTTTTTCCCAAAAGGGAAAACAGGTCTGCAGGGCATGCCAAACCGTTTCGGTCTCCCGACAATCCCGATCGCGAGCCTCCGAGGTTTCTGCGCCTCGGTCGTAGAAACTCCGGTGGTAAGGTGATCACAAAAAGGAGTGGTCAGTGCAGAAAGGAACTATCCGGAAGCGCGGGACCCACCAGGTAATTGGTCACTGGCGAGCAGATGTTCAGTCCATCGTCGTTGAGACCGAGGACCCAGATCTCAAGAGGGCCGCGGACGAGATCCTGAGAACCTCCCAGACGATCCCGGTCCACGCGTCGGAGCGATTCGAATTCGCAACCCAGGCGGAGCCAGTGACCGAGCCCCCGTCTAGGATCAAGTACCTTGCTCTCTTCGCTCTCGAGCTGGAGGAACGAGGCTTCGAGCTGGATCCGGGGGAAGAGTAGGGTCGGCTGCGATCGAGCGCTGGGCCACAGGTCCTCGCCGAGGTCGAGGATGAGCTTCGACGCATCGGCCAAGCTGCCCTGAAGCTGCGCCTCCGCGTGGCTCATCAAACGACAGGAGACGACGAGGGCGAAGACCCGTTCGGGAAAAATTCGGGGGAAAATGCTTGACTGTACGGCACTCACGCACATATTAGGTCCCGGCCTTTCCACCGCTCCGAAGATCACAGTGAGAAACCCTTGATACCCCGGGTGGGGCGAGAACAGGAGGTCACACGCGTGCAACCCGACATCCTTTCTCCGGCGGCAGTGCTCGATCTGCTCCAGCAATTGATCCGCATCCCTTCCGTGAATCCCACCCTGGTCCCCGACGAAGGCCACGGCGAGGCGGGCGTTGCGGCCTTTGCCCGCGACTGGCTGGCTCAGCGAGGCATGAGGGCCTGGTTGGAGGAGCCGGCGCCCGGGCGGCCCAACGCCGTGGCCGAAGTGGGCGACGGCAGTGGCCACACCCTGGTCTTTTGTGCACACCTGGATACGGTCGGGACGGCCGGGATGGCCATCCCAGCATTCGACCCTCGCTGTGAACACGGCAGAGTCTTCGGCCGTGGCAGCTACGATATGAAGGGCAGCGCGGCCGCGGTGATGTCGGCGGCGGCGGCACTGGCCGGTACCGGGCTGCACGGGCGAGTGCTGGTGGCGCTCGTGGCGGATGAGGAGTATGCCAGCATCGGCGCCTCAGATTTTGTGCAGCGTCATCAGGCGGACGCCTGCATTCTCACCGAGCCCAGCGAAGGCCAGCTCATCCTCGGACACAAGGGCTTTGTTTGGGCTGAGCTGGTTACTGCCGGCCGGGCGGCGCATGGCAGCCGCTGGGATCTGGGCGTCAGCGCCATCGGGAAGATGGGGCGAATCATCGCCGCACTAGAACAATTCGATCGACAGGTTCTCAGAAAGCGAGTGCATCCGCTGGTCGGCCCCGCCTCCATGCATTGCGCCCTCATCCAGGGCGGCACCGGCCTCTCGACGTACGCACCCGAGTGCCGCCTGAAGGTGGAGCGGAGGACGCTGCCCGGCGAGACTCCCCAGCAGGTCGTGCGGGAGTTGGAGGAGATCGTGCGCCAGGTGGGCGAGGAGGCAGGGGTGCGATGTTTCTTCGACCGTTCACCCCTTCTCTGCGACCGGGAGGCGCCTGTGGCCCGCTGTCTCCGGGACGCGGTGAGCGCGGTGACGGGGCACACGCCCGCCGAAGCCGGCGTAGCCTACTGGATGGACGCCGCGATCTTCGCGGCTGCAGGCATCCCAGCCGTCAACTACGGCCCCTCGGGGGCCGGAGCCCACGAGGCCGTTGAGTGGGTGGATTTGGATTCTGTCGTCGCTTGCGCCCAAATCCTTGCCGAGGCTGCCCGACGCTTCTGCGATCCCGCGGAAGGGATCGGTGCTCGGAGCGCGATAATTGGGATGGGATAGATTCATGAAACCTGCGGGCACCTTGCTGCTCACGCGTCGGGAGATTGGCGCCCTGCTCACTCTCGGCGAATGCATTGATGCAGTCGAGGAGGCGTTCAGGTTCCATGACTTCATTGGGGTCCCAATTCGACGAACCGGAGCGGCGACCGCCGTCGCGGCCACACACCTGGCCCGTTCCGATTCGACCGTGGCGACAATCTGCGGGTGCGGCAACCAGGGCCGGGTTCAGCCAGAGCCCTGCTGAAGGTGTGCTGCCTCGATCGGGTGTATGTCTTTGACGCCGAGGAAGGGTGGGGCGATCGATTGGGAGCTGAACTGCCGAAGGCACTCCGAATCGAGGGGCAGGCAGTGCGCGACGATCGAAGAGCTTCACCCCGCACTGCAGGAGGGTCCGGGTACGACGGCGGATGTCGACGCGGAACTGGCCGAGGTAATATCCGGCCGGAAGCCGGGCCGCACGGTGGCAGGGGAGATCGTCGTCCTCGATGGCAGCGGGACGGTGTTAGGGGATGGGGCCGCCGCGGCCGTCGTTTACGAGAAAGCCGCGAGGGAAGGAGGCGGCACCACATTGAATTTCGCATCCTAATGCCGGCCCTGCTTCACACGACGGGTGCTCCACTGTCACCCCTGTTCTCCCACAAAGTCTGCCTCGATGAGCGCCACATTCCACCGGTGAGTCAGTCTCCTTTTCCCGTCTTGCAATCCCGGTACCCCCGCACGTAAGGCCCACGCACGAACCGCGCCGGCAAGGGGATGGTCCCGGGCCTTGGATGGGTGACTCTCTTCGCGTAGGCCCTATACATATAGGGGACCAAGGGCAGGAAATTCCTGGTTTCGTGAGGAGTGGGAGGCCGTTTGGATCGAAATGTCGCACAATGTCCATGAGCCACGCATCCCTGGGACTTTTTTCGGTGGAGTCATGGTGTTTACTCCTATGATTGCTCTGACTGGGGGTCATTTAGTAAGGAAGAGAGTCGCGACTCACGCCACAGGCCGTCTCTCCAGAACGCCCAAGAATTCATTAAATTCGAACGGTTAAAATATTTCGCTCTTGTCCGATCCTGTCTGGGTTCCCCGATCACCGGATGATAATTCTCCGAGCCTTAGTTGGCACGGAAGTCGCTCGTGAAACAATGTACAACAACACGCTCGTGAGCAATAGGCGCCAGGAACAGGAGGAAGGAAGGATGATTACCACTGCGAGAGTATTAGTCGTGGACGACGAAGCCCCCGTTCGCCGTCAGCTCAAGGTCGGCCTTGCTCAGCATGGGTATGAGGTTGAAGAAAGCGAAGAGGGACTGCAGGCGCTTGCAAAAATTAAGACCGCGTACACCAACAATCCTTTCCAATTCGTGATCCTCGACATCCGCCTTCCTGATATTGACGGCCTCAGAGTCCTGCAGGCCATCAAGGGCACCTATCCTGACCTTCCCGTGGTGGTGATCTCCGGGTACGGGAATGAGAGCACACCGGAGGCCGTGGAGATCAAGAAGGGAAGCGTGTATCTGGATAAGCCATTCGACGTGGACACCCTGATTGCCGAACTCAGCAGGATCGCCCCTCCGGTGGGAGAGGAAGCCAAGCCGCTGCCGGAGGCCGCTCCGGAGGTCAAGCCGCTCGAGAGCGCCTTCGTCTTCATCAAGGGCAAGGCCGACGTCGACGTGTACGGGCTGTACACCAAACTCTGCTTCGCCGAGGGCGTCTGTTACTGCGACCCACTGGTCGGTGACTGGGACATGGTCCTTTTGCTGCAAGCCTCGGATCGCACCGGACTCGATCAGCTCGTCAAGCGCCATGTCGAAGGGCTGAAAGAGGTCGACGCCTTCGAGGTGCACTCCTCCGAGAGGCCTCGGCTGCCCAAGGAGTATGAAGCCTTCGTCCGGGATTACGAGCGGATGCGAGCGGCCGAGCGGGCCGGGGAAGACGAGGCGGACAAGCGGAAGCCCAGACTGCTCACAACCTACGCCATCCTGGACGTCGATCCGGAGAGGCTCCCGCTACTGTACATGAAGCTCTCTTTCACCGACAACGTGGTTCACTGCGACGTCACCGACGACGGGCAGAAGATGATCCTCCTGCTCCAGGGGCAGATCGCTCAGGAGATCCAGGCGACCATCCGGAACGAGGTCCGGTTAATGCCCGGGGTGCTGCGCATCAAGGTGATGAGTGCGTTGAACTTCTGGACCAAGTGATTTCCGGACGGGCAAGGATGGCGCGCGCACCCGCAGACGAGAACACGAACCCCTCCCATGCCTTCGGCCGGATGCTGTGGCGGCATCGCGGCGAGCCGGGGATGCTGATCCCGCTGCTGCAGGCAGCCCAGGACAGTTACGGCTACATTCCCCAGCTCGCCGTCGAGCAGATCTCCGAGGTCACCGGCATCCCCGCCTCCGAGGTCTACGGCGTCATCACCTTCTACAAACAGTTCCGCGTGAAACCCGTCGGACGGCACCTGATCCGCCTCTGCAAGGGGACGGCCTGCCACGTCCAGGGCGCCAACATGATCGCTCAGACCGTGGCGGACGAACTCAGGGTCCCGCCGGACGAGACCACCGATGACGGGGTCTTCACTTTCATCGTGGTGGCCTGTCTCGGATGCTGCAGCCTCGCCCCGGTTCTGATGGTCGACGATCAGACCTACGGCCGAATGACCCCCCAGAAGGTGCGGCGAATCCTCCGCCAGTACCGCCAGCGGGCCGCCACATCCCCAAAGACGACGCCACCCAAAGCGGCATCCGCAGCCGTGCCTGCGAATCCTTGACGGAGGCTCCCGTGCAGGAGGTCGTGGTCGGACTTGGCTCCTGTGGCATTGCGGCCGGAGGCCAACGCGTCCACCAGCGGTTCGCCGAATTGCTCCAGCCCGACCGCAATGATTCGATCCTCAAGCAGACCGGTTGCATCGGCCTGTGCTACCGGGAGGTCCTGGTCGAGGTGCGGGACCAACAGGGACGAAGGAGCCTGTACGGCGAGGTCTCGCCCGAGCGGGTGGACCGGATCGTCGCGGAGCACCTGCGCCAGGGCAAGGTCATCGACGAGTGGATCGTAGACACAGGCGAGGTCTTCGCCAGGCAGCAGCGCATCGTCCTCCGCAATTGCGGCGTCATCGATCCCGCTAGCCTGGATGAGTACCGGGCCCGGGACGGCTACCGCGCGCTGGAGAAAGTCCTCACCCAGATGACGCCCGCGCAGGTCATCGACCTCATTTCCGAGTCCGGCCTCCGAGGGCGGGGTGGAGCCGGCTTCCCGACTGGGACGAAGTGGCGCCTGGCCCAGGCGACCAAAGACCCGCACAGGTATGTCATCTGTAACGGGGACGAGGGGGATCCGGGCGCGTTCATGGACCGGAGCGTGCTGGAGGGCGATCCCCACTCCGTCCTGGAGGGGATGACCATCGCGGCGTATGCCATCGGCGCCAGCGCCGGATACGTGTACGTCCGCGCGGAATACCCGGAAGCGGTGCGGCGGCTCCGGCACGCGATCGCCCAGGCGAGCGAGCACGGGTGCCTGGGCACCAACATCCTGGGCAAGGGGTTTCACTTCGAGGTCGCCCTGAAGGAGGGGGCCGGCGCCTTCGTGTGCGGGGAAGAGACCGCCCTCATCGCCTCTGTCGAGGGCAAGCGCGGCATGCCGCGGGTCCGGCCACCCTTCCCGGTCGAGTCGGGGCTGTGGGGCCACCCCACCTGCATCAATAACGTGGAAACATTGGCCAACGTCCCGTGGATCATCCTGAACGGCGCCGGCGCCTTCAATGCGTGCGGGACGGCGGGTTCCAAGGGGACCAAGGTCTTCGCGCTGGCCGGAAAGGTGAAACGCGGGGGGCTGGTGGAAGTGCCCATGGGGACCAGCATAAACGAGGTCATCAACGAGATCGGCGGCGGCACCATCTCGGGTCGAACGTTCAAGGCGGTGCAGATGGGCGGCCCGTCGGGCGGATGCATTCCCGCCTCGCTCGGGGAGACGCCGGTCGACTACGAACAGCTCACCGCCACCGGCGCCATCATGGGCTCCGGCGGCATGGTGGTCATGGACGAGTCCACCTGCATGGTGGATGTGGCGCGCTTCTTTCTCAGCTTCACCCAGAACGAGTCCTGCGGGAAGTGCACCTTCTGCCGGATCGGAACCAAGCGAATGCTGGAGATCCTCGAGCGCATCAGCGAGGGCAAGGGCAAGGAGGAGGACCTCAAGCTGCTGGCCGAGCTGGGGGAACAGATCAAGGCGAGCTCCCTGTGCGGGCTGGGCCAGACGGCGCCGAATCCGGTGCTCACGACGCTCCGGTACTTCCTGCCCGAGTACCAGGCTCACATCATCGAGAAGAAATGTCCTGCCAAGGTCTGTCTGCCGCTCGTGGAGTTTTGGATCGACCCGGAGAAGTGCAACGGCTGCGGCCTCTGCATCCAGGCCTGCGAGGTTGGCGCCGTCAGCGGCGAAAAGAAACTCCCGCACCGCGTTGACGTGGCCGTGTGTGTGAAATGCGCCCGGTGCATGACCGTGTGCCGTCAGGACGCGATCGAGAAAAGGTAGTCCCGTGCTCCCTCATCCGGCTCCTGAGCCGTCAATGCTTCCGGTGGAGTTGACGATCAACGGGTGCAAGGTGACCGCGCGCCCGGGCCAGACGATCCTCGAGGTGGTCCGGGAGGAGCGCCTGGACGAGATCCCGACCCTCTGCCACGATCCACGCCTCGAGCCGTACGGATCCTGCTTCCTCTGCGTGGTGCAGGTCAAGGGGTCTCCCCGGCTCGTCCCCGCCTGTGTGACCCGGATCCGGGACGGGATGGAGGTCACGACGCGGAGCGAGCGGATCGTCCATGCGCGGAAAACGGCGCTGGCGCTGCTGCTATCCGATCACTATGCCGATTGCGTCTGCCCAGGGCAGCTGGCTTGCCCGGCGGGTGTAGACATCCAGGGGTATCTCAGTCTGGCGAGACTGGGGTATTACCATGAGGCGCTGGCCCTCATCAGAGAGCGCAATCCCCTTCCCGTGGTCTGTGGCAGGGTCTGCGTGCGCAAGTGCGAGCTGCAGTGCCGAAGAAACACCGTGGACGAACCCGTCGGCATCAACTTCATCAAGCGCTATGTCTCGCAGCACGGGGACGGGAAGGAGGCACCCTCCAGCCCCGTGGCACCCACGGGCAAGCGGATGGCGATCGTCGGTGGGGGGCCTGCGGGCCTGACCTGTGCCAACTACCTGGCCCTGAAAGGGCACTCCGTTACCATTTTCGAAGCCCTGCCCAAACTGGGCGGCATGCTCAGGTACGGTATTCCGGAATACCGCCTCCCGCGTGTCGAACTGGACGAGGAAATTGACCGGATCCTCAAGCTCGGCGTCGAGGTCGTGCCAGGAAAGAAGCTCGGCCGGGACTTCAGCCTCGAGAGCCTCATCCGCCGGGAAAAGTTCGACGCGGTCCTCCTGGCCGTGGGGGCTCCCCTGGGCAAGAAGATGGGGGTCCCCGGCGAGGAGGACGTCGTGGGGGTAGAGTCGGCACTGGATTTCCTGCGCGACGTGGAGCTACAGGGTCCCCCCAAATTACGCGGGAAGGTCGCCGTCATCGGCGGTGGAAACTCGGCGATCGACGCCGCCAGGACCGCGCTCCGCTGCGGGGCGGAAGGGGTGACCATCCTCTATCGCCGGACGCGCAAAGAGATGCCGGCGCACCATGAGGAGGTGGAGGCGGCCGAGAAGGAGGGGGTGCGGCTCACGATGCTCGTGGCCCCGGTGGCCATCCTCGCCAAAGACAGGCATCTCACCGGGGTCCGGTGCATCCGAATGGCCCTCGGCGAGCCGGACGGGAGCGGCAGGCGCAAGCCGATTCCCATCCCGGGCTCCGAGTTCGACTCCCCGTGTGACTTCCTGCTTCCCGCCATCGGGCAGGACGCCGATCTGGCCCCGTTCCGGGGCGAGCCCGATCAGACCCGGCCGGCGGTCACCCGCCAGGCTACCCTGGAGGCGGATCGATCCACGCTGGCCACGAACCTCGTCGGGGTGTTTGCCGGAGGCGACGTGGTGTCGGGCCCGTCCGTTGTGATCGACGCCATCGCGCATGGCCACCTGGCCGCGGAAGCCATCGATCATTACCTGCGCACGGGGGACGTGGCAGGACCCCGCCCGCCATTCGTGAGCCGCCGGGAGGCGTTCGGCCCGCTGCCGGAATGGCTGTTCGAAGGGGTGCAGCGCACCGCCCGTCAGCGGATGCCGGAACGGGGTCCCCGCGAGCGGACGAAGGATTTCGGCCAGGTGGAACTCGGCCTGTCAGAGCCCCAGATGAAGGAGGAGGCCATCCGGTGCATGGAGTGCGGATGCAAGGCGGTCTTCGGTTGCGACCTCAAGCGGTACGCCACCGAGTACCAGGTCGACATGTCGCGCTTCGCCGGCACGGTTCGGAAGCACCGCGTGGATGCGAGCCATCCCCTCATCACGCTCGACCCAAACAAGTGCATCCTCTGCGGCCGGTGCGTCCGGGCCTGCGCCGACTTGGTCGGCCTCTCCGTGTTGGGTTTCGTCGGCCGGGGATTCGGCACCGTGGTTGGGCCCGCCCTGGGGAGACCCCTGGCCGAGAGTACCTGCATCGCGTGCGGGGCCTGCATCGAGACGTGCCCCACGGGCGCCCTCGACAGCCGATTGCCGTACGGCAGGCAAGGGCCCTGGAGGGCCAGGCGGCATTCTTCGATCTGCGGGTTCTGTTCCGTCGGCTGCCGGCTGGACGTCCACGTGGTGTCAAATGGCTTGTCCTGGGCAAGTTCGCCCGAGCCCTCGACAGAGAGCGGCGACCTCTGCCTGAAGGGGCGATTCGGCACGGGACTGATCCACGCTGCGGACCGGCTGCGCAGGCCGCTGGTGAGGGAAAGCGGCCGGCTCATCGAGGCGGACTGGGACGAGGCGATTCGCCAGGCGGCTGACCTCCTGCTGGATTGCCGGGACCAGGAGGGGCCAGCAGGGCTCGCCATCCTGGCCGGCCCCCGCATGACGCTGGAGGAGTGCTTTCTCACCCGGCATCTGGCCAGCACGGCGTTGAGGGTCACCCAGGTGGGCAGCTTCGGACAGAATCGGCGGGGAGGGCCGCGCCACGATCTGGATGTCATCCTCGGCGAGACGGCATCCACCTGCGTGCGAGAGGACATCGATAGCGCGGACATGGTACTGCTGGTGGGGGCCGACCCGAGCGCGACCCACCCGGTCCTCGCCATGGCCATCCGGCGGGCGGCGAAGCGAGGGGTGGAGATCGCGGCGATCGGTTCGAGCAAGACTGAGCTGATCCGCTCCGGCGACCTGTGGCTCGACGCGCGGCGGGGCACGGCAGGGATCATCCTGGCCGGCGTAATTCGCCGGATCTTCCAGCGCGGCCAGATTGACCGCCGCATCCTTGACAGCAATCGGGACGGGCTCGAGGCGCTGTACCGCTCTGTTGGCGACGCAGCCCTGGATGAAGTGGCGAGCATCTCCGGAGTCGAGGCATCCAAGATCGAGGAACTCGCGGAGCGTTTTGTCAGCCATCGGAAAATCGTGGCCATCTACGACCTGGACGACACCCTCGAACGGTCCACCGACGACCTGATCGCCCTGACTCAGCTCCTCCTGCTCACCGACCACCTGGACCAACAGGGCGAAGGACTGCTGTTGCTGCAGTCCGACTGCAACAGCGAGGGAGCCAGGCTGGCTGGGATCGCGGAACCACTCACTCCAGGAACGATCCGGGGCGCGCTAGTGATGTTCGAGAACCCCTTCGGAGATCCCGGCTCGCGCCGTCAACTGGAGGGCCTACGCTCCATCGTCGTCATCGATCATCTTCTCACCGAGACTGCCAAAGCGGCACACGTGGTGTTGCCTGCGGCGACCCTGGTCGAGTCCGAGGGCACGGTGGTCAGCTTCGACCGACGCGTGCAGAAGATCAGCCGGGCCAGCCCGCCCGTCGCCGGTCTCAATACCGCCGACGTCCTCGCCTGGCTGGCACAGCAGCTGGGCCATCCGGTCGGTTCCACCGATCCGGCACAGATCCGAGCGGAGCTGGTTGGGCATCTCGGTCTGCTCCCGGATTTCCTGGAAAGGGCGCGAGATCGGGGAGAGACTTGGCCCACACGGCGAAACCCAGACCGCCCGCTGCACCTCAGGGCAATCCGGCTGAACTCGGCCGCAGCGACGACGGACGTGTACCCCTATGCGAGCCTGGACGCGTACGTGGATCGGAGGCTCGCCGAGATGGGATTGCCACGGCCATGAGGGCAGCCCCTGGCCGGAGGCTCGGGAGGAGCCGGAGTCCATGCAGGAAATCGATCGGCTGCTGAGCGAAGAAGAACTGTTTGCCCGGCTCGACTGGTTCATCCGGCTACGGTGGCTGTTCCTGCTTGGGCTGAGCCTGATGGTTGCGGTCGCCAGCCAGCTGCCGGGAATCACTCTGCCCTACCGGCAGATTCTTGAGGTGGGTGGGGCCATTTTGGCCTATAACACCGCCCTCTATCTCTACCACTCCTTTTTCACCAGGAAGCGGCCTCCGCATATCCCCGCCACCAGGATTGAGGCCAACCTCCAGATCGGGATGGACATCCTTGCACTGACAGCCATGATCCATTTCTCCGGTGGGGCGGAGAATCCGTTCATCTTCTTCTATCTCTTCCATGCCATCATCGGTAGCATCCTCCTCAGCCGGATCGAGGTCTGGACCCACGGCATTGTTGCCTATGCCCAGTTTCTGTTGGTCGTCATCCTAGAGTATTGTGATGCGATCCCCCACTACCCGTTGGGCAGGCTGTTCGCCAGCCCCCAGCATGAGAACTCCCTCTATCTCCTGGTGGTCGGCGTGGCGCTGTTGGTCACGCTCTTCGGGACCATCTACATCAGCTCCTCGATCGCCCATGGCTTGCGCATCAGGGAGAGGGAATTGCTGCTGACCCGGAGGATGCTGCAGAAGAAATCGCAGGATTTTCAGGAGGCGAATCGAGAGCTGCGGGAGAAGCAGACACAGCTCGTTCAGTCCGAGAAGCTGGTTTCGCTGGGCCAGCTCTCGGCCGGGGTGGCCCACGAGATCAACAACCCCATCCAGTTCATCCAGGGGAACATGCGGATCCTCAACGAGGCCATGGAGATCATCCTCCCGCTCCTTGACCGGCACGCAGAGGGGAAGCCGGACTTCAGCGTGGCGCGCCTCCCGTATCCCTTCTTCAGGCAGCAGATCAAAACCCTCCTCGAGGATATGTACGCCGGTGCCATTCGTATCGCCGACATCGTCAGGGATCTCAAGAAGTTTGCGCGCCTCGACGAAGGGAAGATGGATGAGTCGGTGGATGTGAACGAGGTGGTACGGTCCAGTTTGCGGCTTGTCCAGAACAAGATCAAACGGTATCGGATCATCGAGGACCTCGATCCCGCGCTGCCCAAGATCACCGCGTCCACGAGCAAGATTGAGCAGATGGTGGTGGCGAACCTGATCAACGCTGCGGAGGCGCTGGGTGAACGTTCGGGCGCCATGATCAAGGTGACCACCAGGCCCGTGGATGGAGGGGGACACATCCGTCTGTCCATCACCGACAACGGGCCCGGTGTGCCCGAGGACGTCAAAGACCGGCTCTTCGACCCCTTCTTCACCACCAAGCAGCGAACCGGCGGGACGGGTCTGGGCCTCTCCGTCGCATACACCATCGTCACCGAGCACGGTGGCCAGGCGGAAGTCGCCAGCACCCTCGGCGAGGGCACGACCTTCACCTACACCTTCCCGGTGAAGAGGAGCGCCGGATGAAGCGCGTGCTCGTGGTCGACGATGATGCGGCCGTGGTGCGCTATTTCCTGGTGCTCCTGACGCAGAGCCAACGATACGAGGTGACGGTGCTGAGCGACAGCGTCGGGGCACTCGAGGTGATCGACTCAGATGCGTTCGATGCGGTGCTCCTGGACATGGATATGCCGGCTGTCCATGGTCGGGAGGTGCTGAGAAGGATCCGAGAGCGCCAACCCACGACCGCGGTGATCATCATCACCGGGGTCGAGGATACAGAGCTCGCGGCCGAATCGATGCAGGTCGGCGCCTTTGCCTACCTCTACAAGCCGGTGGGGGAGGAGCAGTTGCTCTGCACCCTGGACCGCGCCCTGGGGGAGAGCACGTCGTGTCCAGGGATGGCGAAGGTGGAAGGCTTTGTTGCTCGGGCCGGGAACGGGAAAACCGCCTAGGAAATATCCAGAGGGGCAAGCGTCTCGTCGCTGAGTCTTCCTCCCTCTTTCTTGACCCCTCCGACCTCCCTCTATTACAGCGGTCGGTCAGAGATACTTGCGTGGATCGGCAAGCCGGCCCTCCATGGCACTCGCCGTCACCGTGGCGGGGCTGGCCAGGAAGATCCTTGCATCCCGCGAGCCCATGCGGCCCTGGTAGTTCCGGTTGCTGCTGCTGATCATCTGGGCGTTCCTGGACAGCACGCCCATGTGGCTGCCGAAGCAGGGTCCGCAGTTCGACGACTCCACGTTCGCCCCGGCTTTGATGAAGACCTGCAGGATGCCCTCGTCCATGGCACGCTCGTACACCCGCCGGCTGGCAGGGATCACCACGAAGGAAACGTCCGGGTGTACCTTGTGGCCCCGCAGCACCTTGGCTGCCTCCACCAGGTCCTCGTAGCGGCCGTTGGTGCACGCGCCCAGGAAGGCGTCGGTGATCTTGTCGCTCGTCACGGCCGGAAAGTCCGGGGTCGGGTGCTGCTGGCTGCGGGCGATCATCTCCTGCACCCGCGACACCGGCGTGGCATTGGCCGGCTTGTGCGGGAAGGCGACCATCGGCTCCAGCGTCGACAGGTCCACCGTCATCCGGTCGGCGTAGCGTGCGTCGGGATCGCTGTTGATGGGCTCCACCGGCCACTGTGCCCGGCCCTTGAGATAGGCACCCAGGCTCTCGTCGTGGGGCATGATCCCGGTGCGGGCGCTCATCTCGACGGCCATGTTGCAGATCGTGGTGCGGGCATCCATGGCCATCCGCCGCACGCCATCCCCCGCGAACTCGGCGACGCGCCGCGAGCAGCCTCCCGCTCCCATCTTCCCGATGATGTGCAGGATGAGGTCTTTGGCGTACACACCCTTGGGAAAGGTCCCGCTGAGCTCGAACCGGATCGTCTCGGGGACCTCGAAGTCGTACAGGTGACCGGTGGCCATCGCATAGATACCCTCGGTGGTGCCCACGCCGAAGGCCAGGGCGCCCATCGCCCCGTTGGTGCAGGTGTGGGAGTCGGTCCCCAGCACGATGTCCCAGGGAAGGATGTGCCCATCCTCGATCAGGACCACGTGCTCGATTCCGTCCCCTTCGCGGTACACCTTCGCACCCTGCTCACGCCCGAAGGTTTCCATCAGGTCGACGCCCTCGGCCACTTCCACGGAGAGGGCGGGCACGGAATGGTCAGGGATGAAGAACAGCCGGCGGGCGTCGAAGACCTGGACGGGCTTGCCGTACTTCTTGAACGTCTCACCGAACAGGTTGCCGAGACCCTTGATGGCGGGCGGCCCGATCACGTCGTTGAAGAATAGCTTGGTGATGGGCAGCCGGTCTATCTTCTCGCCGGCGTGGACCGGCCGGCCCGCCTGGCGTGACACGATCTTCTCGACGAGCGTCTGTCCCATGGCTTTCTCCGCTGACGTAACGCGGGCGGTGACTCACCGCCGCCCGGCGAGGATCTCCTCGAGGTGGGCCCGAACGCGGGCGGTCATTCCTCCCGCCTTGAACGTTCGGCGGTCCTCGTTTTTCATCTGAAACGGGATGCTCGTATTTCGAGTCCGGTTGTGGATGGCGCCGGCATCCAGGTCGATCTCGAGCCGATCACCCAGGCCCATACCGCTCGTGTCCTGAACGGCGATCAACGGGAGGCCGTTAGCAAGGGAGTTCCGATAGAAGATGTCGGGAAAAGATTGCGCGATCACGCAGACGACTCGGTTGAACTGTAAGGCATACACCGCTTGCTCCCGGCTAGAGCCACAGGCGAAGTTCTTTCCCGCCACGACGATATTGGCCTGGCTTCTCAGGCAGCGATTCCGGAAATCGGGATCGAACTTCCCAAAGGCGTAGGTCGCGAAGTACTCGGGGTCGTCGCTCTTGATCAGGTAGAGGGCCGGGATGATGTCGTCTGTGTTGATATCATTGCCGAAGACTGAGGTGACAGTGCCGTTCAGCATTGCCCGCACTCCTTCGAGTGTCCCAACACTCGGTTCCCTAACGTAAACCGGATCATACCCGGTTTACTCCTCTGTGTCGAAGGATTTGGTGGCGGGCGACCGGGTCGATCTGGAATCAACTGCCGTCAAAAAGCGTCAACGGGTGGGCAAAATTCTTGATCTCCGCTGCCTTTCCCGGACCCGCCAGGGGGCCATGTGGGTCTTCAAGGCACCGTGAGTGGTTAGCATGGCGGGTCAATCCGACACTCAAATGGCGCCTAGGCATCCGGTTTGGCCTTGACTCAATGCGTGAGCGTCGGGTTTCTGGTGTTGATGAGATTACGGCCTGATATCGGCATGTGCCTTGCTTCTCCCATGGTTTCGGAAGGACTCGATGCGGAAGAAAGCCGATTCCCCTCGGTATTCATTCGCTGGAAAAAGGGGTCAAACGAGATGGCAGCGGGGGCAAGACAGGCGGCAAGGGCGGATCGAAGTACTCTGAGAGCCACTCTCAAGGCTGGCGTGAGGTACGATGAGCGTGCGAAGGTGTACGTCGCCTATGCGCCCTCTCTCAATATCTATTCCCAGGCAACCACGGAAGAGCATGCCAGGCACGCCCTGGAGAGTGCGATCATGCTGTTCCTCGGCGTCGCCCGCAATGGTCGGGGGTTTGCTGGCGTCCTGGCAATGGCTGGCCTCACCAAGGATCCTCGGAAGAATGGCGCGGACCGCGAGGACGACCGAGTTCATGCCACAGAGGAGGAGATCCTCGAGCAGCAGAACTACCATTATATTTTTAACGTGCCCACGTCGTTCCCGCAGGAAGGAAAGCCCGCCTGACGGCTCTTCGGGCCGTGCTCCTACTTCAGCGTCGCCCCGTGGAAATCCATCCACTGGTCGGGACGCGGCGTCCACTCGACGCGGTCGCGCATGGCATAGATGTCCACCTGCTGCATCAGGAAGACCCACGTGGCATCCTCGACCATGGCCTTGGCGAGATCGCTATAGAACTTTCGCCGCTTGGATGGGTCCATCGTACTCCGCCCAGCGTCGAAAAGCATGTCGAGCTTCTCGTTCTTGTAGTAGAGACCCCGCCCCTTGGACGAGACGAGGGTGTACAACTCATCGCCTCCTGCATCGGCCCGCCCAGCCCGAGGAGATAGGCGTCAGGACTCAACCAACTGGGGGGCGATACGATTCTGTGCGACCCTGCCCACCAAGAAGTTGAACTGGCTCATATCGACCTGGTCCCGGATGGAAGAGAGGTTCATGCTGGGGTCGAGATTCTCGGGGGTCCAGGGAATGGCCACGTACAACTCTCCGGGGGCTTCGGCAGCGTATGCCGATGGCAAAAGACTGAGGAGCGAAGCGACCAGAGTGATCAGGATTCGATGCGTCACAGCACACTCCTTCGGAGAGCTCGGATGGTTCGGAAGCTAACTCTCCTGCGTGAGCCGGGGTTGGCGATTCAGGTTGCGGGTCGGCTGGGTCGATTCGTGGATGACCGGGTGGATGACATCGAGGGCGGCCAGGAACTCGGGGTAGAAGTTCCTGGAGGCAAAGCCGAATCGTGGGCCATTGTAGCGAACGATGATCTCGTCGACGGCGTCACTCCCCAGGGTTGCCTTGGCCGCCAGGATGCCTTCCCTGCCGTGGTTGTAGGCGAGGAGGGCCAGCGGCCAGGACCCCAGGGCCTGATAGTCGCGTTTGAGGAGGCGGGCCGCGGCTTCGGTGGCGCGGATCGGGTCCCGCCGGTCGTCGCGCCGCCGCGTGATGTTCAGGTAGCGTTTTCCTGTGGACGTGATGAACTGCCACATGCCAACCGCACCGGCCTTGGAACGGGCGTGAGGGTTGAAGGAGGACTCCACCATGGGCAAGGCTGCCAGTTCCTGGGGGACGTTGTGGCGCCGCAGGACGGAAAGGATCTGGGGCATGAGGGCCCGGGCGCGTTGTAGACCCTCCTCCACCCTCTCCCGGAGCCCCTGCTGGACCCGGATGTTCGAGACCGCGCGGAGCAGGACATCAGGCGCACAGGGGTATCCCCAGGCCTGGGCCACCCGCTGCCCCTCGGAGCCCAAGTCCTCGGGTGCGACGCCCTGGGCCAGGCTGGTGAGGATCCCTTCGTACTTGGCCCGCAGGCGGCGAACCTCGGGCTCGGCCGCGTCGGCGGCGCGCCGTTCATTCGTGGTGCCGCCAACGTGCACCACGTCATAGACCACGGCCAGGTTATCGCGGTCGTGGAGGACGAAGTCCCCCACACCGAATTCCGTGTAGATCCGTTTCCAGAATTCAACGCTGGCTGACAGGGCAGGCGGCCTGGGGAAATGAGGATTGGTAGCGTCGTACTCGTCGGCAGAGGCCGGCGCAGTCAGAGCAAACACTGCAGAGCTGAATAGGAGGGCTGCCCAGAAAACACGCCGACTCAATTCCAGCATCCGACTTCCATTCAAATCCTCCCTGGCCACTGTGTAGCAGACCGCTCCCCGCAGGGCAAGAAATTTTCCGTCGGGCCTGGGTGGCGCGTCACGGCAGCTTCCGAACGCGGGAGGCCTCGACCTCGTCGGTGAAGACGTAGCGGCCCACCCGACGCTCTCGCTGGAATCGCCCGATGACCTTCACCCGGTCGCCCGGGGCAATCGCCGGCTTTCCCCACGAGAACACCTTCAGGGATGTCCCCGTTCCGTCCGAAAGGCGGAATGTGCAATAATCGTTCCCGCGTCGTGAGGTCCGGGGGTCTATGGCGCTGGCCTTGCCCTCCAGCACCACCTCGCGGCCATCGAAGGCATCCGGCCGGGCCAGGATGTCGCCGATGCGGTCCCGCGCCAGGGCTGGGCAC
>Ga0187780_10001115_pt1 | contig 20189 bp, 14 predicted proteins | sample 1015_Q2_SP10_20__FD_132429 | JGI IMG/M metagenome (GOLD analysis project Ga0187780, IMG submission 132429) | Tropical peat soil microbial communities from peatlands in Department of Meta, Colombia - 1015_Q2_SP10_20_MG | ecosystem: Environmental > Terrestrial > Soil > Wetlands > Peat | place...
CAGCGGGATTCCCAAAGCAATCCCACTGACCTCGAACCAGGACAGACATATCCGTTCGATATCAAGCTACACCTCACGTCGTGGGTCTTTTCCAAAGGACATCGCATCCGGCTGGCAGTATCAAATTCCTGGTGGCCGACAATCTGGTCCACTCCGTATCCGATGACAACCTCTCTTCAGCTCGGTGGAAACGAAGCCTCGCGGCTGCACTTGCCCGTCGTTCCCCTCACATCATCCTCGCAGCCAAATTTTCAGAAACCCGAACCTTCCGATCATCTGACTGGCGTTCACTCCGAAGGCTACCCATGGCCGGGCGAGTACCATTTCAGCCGCGATGAAGTCCGTCAGGCGACCCACGTTCTATGGCGCGGCTCCGACAAAACGCAATATCCCTGGGGCAAACAGACTCACCACGAGCAACTCACGTATGACGTCGAGGATGCGCACCCGGAAAACAACATCGTTCGTGGAGACTCCGACACTAAGTTTGCGTTGAAGAACCGAACCTTGCTCTATCGCGGGCACCTCGAAATGCGTAGCGATCACAAGACGTTTTACTACCGTTATCATCGCGAACTGATGGAGAACGGCCGTGTGATTCGTCACAAGACCTGGCGGGCGGCAATCCCGCGAGATCACCAGTAGCTTTTTTGCTGGCCGCCGCCGTTTCTTTGAGGCACCATAGACGCTCTAATGGGAACGACCAATCCCAGCGGCTTTCGCGAGGACGTCGAAAGTAGACTCATTCCCCTCCCCGCCTCCGACGCCGAAATCCGGCCCCGGCGCACCATGGGCTTTCTCGATCTCGTCCTCTTCTATGTCGTCACGGGTGTGAGTTTGCGCTGGGCCGCAACCGCCGCCAGTGCCGGTCCGAGCGCAATCATAATCTGGTTTGGCGCATGGCTCATGTTCTACACTCCGCTCGCGCTGTCCGTCATCGAGCTCTCGTCGCGTTATCCGCAGGAGGGTGGTCTGTACGTCTGGACCAAACTGGCTTTTGGTGAATTCGGCGCGTTTATTTGCGCCTGGATTTACTGGACCAGCAACCTCCCGTACTTTCCTGCAGTTCTCTATTTCGCCGCAAGCAATGCCTTATACATGTCTGGAAATCGGTGGAATTATCTCGCGACCGATGCGCGTTTTTACATCATCTTTTCAATTCTGGTGCTTGCCGTCATCACCATCATGAACATCGTCGGCCTCGATGTCGGCAAGTGGCTGCACAATGTTGGGGCACTCGCAATGTGGCTCCCGGTAGTCATCATTATCGGTATGGGCCTGATCGCGTGGCATCGCTTCGGATCCGCGACATCCTTTACTGCCCAAACCATGATTCCGGGCAGGCATTTGAAGGACATGATTTTCTGGTCGACCCTGATTTTTGCCTTCAGCGGCTGTGAAACCGGCTCATTTATGGGCGAGGAGATCAAGAATCCCCGCCGCACCATCCCGTGGGCCCTTTTCACCGCCGGCCTGGTTGTCACCTTTTGTTACGTTGGAGGGACCGTCGGAATCCTGTTGGCGCTCCCCCACGATCAAGTCAACGACCTCCAGGGCCTGATGCAGGCGGTAACGCAAACCGCAGTTCGGATCGGATTTTTCTGGGTCATTCCCGTCACCGCTGCACTCATCGCGCTCAGCAATCTGGGAGCAGCCAGTGCCTACCTCGCCGCGGTCGCGCGTCTACCCTTCGTGGCCGGCATTGATCGACTCTTGCCGCCAGCATTCGGAAGATTGCATCCGCGCTGGGGCACGCCTTACGTCGCCTTGATCTTGCAGTCAGTCTGCGGCGTCATATTCGTCTTTCTCGGACAATCGGGCACCACGGTAAAAGGTGCCTACGATGTTCTCGTGAGCCTCGGCATCATCACTTATTTCCTCCCTTATTTGTTTCTGTTTGCAGCCATGATCCGCCTGCAGCGCGAGCCAGCGGGCCCGGACGTAATCCGCGTCCCGGGCGGCAAACCGGTTGCCCTGCTGCTCTCATTTGTCGGTTTTTCCGTTGCACTGCTGACCATTGCTCTGTCTTTTGTGCCGAACCCTGACGAAGCCAACTCGCCGCTTGCCATTGCCAAGGTCGTTGGAGGGACGTTGGTGTTGCTGGCCGTGGGCGGTCTTCTGTACGCAACCCAGAAACGAAGAACCTCCCCCGTCGCGGCCAGCGGCGATTGACAAGCTATGTCTCATTCTTCTCAGTATGACGCGATCGTCATCGGAGCCGGCCACAATGGCCTTACCGCGGCTTCGTACCTCGCTGGCGCAGGATTATCTACGCTCGTCCTCGAGCGCCGCGAGATTGTCGGTGGCTGCTGTGTCACCGAGGAGATTGCGCCGGGTTGCCGCGCCTCCACCACCTCCTACATCGCCAGCATGCTTCGCCCCGAAATCATCCGTGATCTGGAGCTCGCTTCCCACGGCTTGCGCATGGTCCCCTGTGACCCAGCCTTGCAGGTGCCGTTTCCAGACGGCCAGGTTATCCCCTGGTGGGCAGATCGTGATCGCACCATCGCCGAGTTGCGCAAGATCTCAGCGAAAGATGCCAATACATTCGTGCGCGTCGATGACGAACTCAAGAAGCTCGCCCGCTACCTCCAGCCGTTTTTTCTCGAGCCGCCCCCAGAGTTCGAAGTGGACGGGCTGCAGAGCTGGTGGAATCTGTTGCGCGTAGGCAAGCGCTTTCGCGGAATTACCAACAACGAAATCGCGCAGCTCATCTCATTTTTGACAGGCAGCCTGGGAGATTTTCTCGATCGCAATTACGAATCAGAAAAAATCAAGACACTCTTCCTCGCGAACAACGTCTATGGCAAGCACGGTGGGCCTTATGACCCGGGAACGGCTCTGGGCCTTTTGTTTCATCTTCTGAGTGGCGGCGAGTTCGAGCTGCAAGGGTTCTACGGACACGTGATTCGTGGAATGGGTGCCATCACGCAGGCGCTTGCGGCAGCAGCTCGCAAGCGTGGCGTTGAAATCCGCACCTCGGCTCCCGTCGCGCTCATCAATGTGCGCAACGGTCGGGTCCGAAGTGTTGTCCTTGAGGATGGAACCGAGATTGCCGCTCGTGTCATCCTCTCGAACGCCGATCCCAAGCGAACTTTTCTCGGTCTGATTGAAAAAAGTGAGCTGCCCGAGGATTTTCGTCACGCGGTTCAGGGAATCAAGATGAACGGCCCCTGCGCCAAAGTGAATCTGGTTTTGGCGGAGGAGCCGAGGGTCAACGGCATGCCTTCCGATGCCAGCCCTGCGCAACGAGCTCTGTTTACGCTTGTCCCGTCGCTGGAGTTTGCCGAGCGCTGCTACGACATTGCGAAGTTCGGCGAGATTCCCGAGCAGTTATGGGTTGATTGTGTCGTCGCATCCAACGTGGACAACACACTCGCCCCCGAAGGCCGACACATTATGACCTGCTTCGTACAGTACGTGCCATATTTCCTCCGTAGCGGCACCTGGGATCAAAACCGTGACCTGCTCGGCGATCGCGTGATCAAGAAAATCGCCGAATATGCTCCCAACGTTGCCGGCGCCGTAGTTGCGCGGCAGGTGCTCACGCCGCTAGACTTGGAGCGCATTTACGGGCTCACCGAAGGAAATATCTTTCACGGTGATCTCACGCTAGAGCAGCTTTTCTTTATGCGTCCGGTGGCGGGCTGGTCGCAATACCGCACCCCGATTTCCGGCCTTTACTTGTGCGGCGCGGGCGCGCATCCCGGTGGTGGAGTGACCGGCGCGCCAGGGCATAATGCGGCATTTCAAGTTTTGCGCGATCTCCGTAGAAAGCACAAAGAGGCAAGCGCATAGAAAGAACTACGAATGTGGCGATTTCGTCATCGTCGGCGACGGCCCGCCACCACATCATTTTGAAGGGGCCGGTCTGCCGAAAGCAACCTGATCCCCCGAATTTGAGTACGCGGCGGGCAAAGGAGAAAGCGTGAAAAAGGGCATCCTGCAAAAACTGAAAGACGGACCCGTCCTCGGAGATGGTGGCTACTTGCTGGAACTCGAGAAGCGTGGCTGGGTGCGCGCTGGCCCGTTCACCCCAGAAGTTGCGCTCACGAATCCCGAAGCGCTTCGGCAACTCCACATTGAGTTTCGCGAAGCCGGTGCCGAAGTTCTGCAATCACTCACTTTTTACGCGAGCCGCGACAAGCTCGCCACGGTGGGCCTCCAGGACCGCCTCGAGGATCTGAACCGCGCTGCTGTCCGCATTGCCAAAAATGTCGCGGGGGATCGCTGCCTTGTCGCCGGCAATCTGAGTCTAACCTGGATGTACGAGCCCAACAGCCAATCCGCTGCCGATCGTGTCCGCTCCACGTTCAACGAGCAGCTAGCGGTTCAGACGGCGGAAGGCGTTGACTTCATCATCGGCGAAACCTTTTCCTGGCTCGGCGAGGCGCTGATTGCCGTCGAATGCGCAAAGAAAACCGGCCTGCCCGTGATGGTCACGATTTGTTTCGAGAATGAGAACAAGACCGCAGAAGGCAAGAGTGCGGCTGAAGCCGCAAAAGTTCTGGTCGATGCCGGCGCCGATATCGTCGGCATGAACTGCCTGCGTCCGCCGGAGCATATGCTTGCGCAGCTCGAGCAAATGCGCAAGGCAGTCCCGAACGCTTTTCTTGCAGCCCAGCCTGTCGCCTATCACACGCCGGCGGAGAAGCCGGACTTCACCAGCCTGCCGCAGTTTCCGTTCGAGCTTGATCCGCTGCAGCTGAGTCGCAAGGAGATGGCCGCCTACGCCCAGCGCGCCCAAGACATTGGGGTGAACTACATCGGCGCGTGCTGCGGAGCCGTCGCCACCCATATTCGCGAAATGGCGCGCGTGCTGGGCAAGCTGCCGGAGGAGCAGCGGCCGTGGGCTCTTAATTATGACAAGCCAATGTCGGCCTACGAGTACTACGATCACGATCCCGCGGAAGTCAGCGCCGGCAACGTTGCCCGCAAACGCGGTTAAGCAACAAGAACACTTACAGCGGCGAACCACCAAGGCTTGGCGGCGCGCATGCCAACTAGCCAATAAACGCCGATTTCAGGAATTCCTTTGTCCCTTCCGGCCCCGTGATCCGCAGTGTTATCGCTCCCATCTGCGGCTCAGCGAATAACTGAAACGTCAGAAACGGGCAGCACTCGCGTTCTGCGATCATGAGATTCGCTACCAGGGCCAGGTGCTCTCCAGGTATTCGAAAAGCATATCCGCTATCGATCTCCTCTGTCGCAATCACCACCGACTTGAAGCCTGTCAGCAGCGTGGCTTCGCGCTCACGCTTCTGCGCATCGGATAGCGTGCACATCACGGGCATGTCAGCCGCCAATCTTCTTCCTCAAAACGATCTCAAGCACAGAGACGCTAGCGCTCGATATCGAAATAAATTTTCGTTGTCGCGCGGTACTGAAGAACCTTCTTCCCATCCAGTTCCATCTCGAACTCCGCGACCCGCGCCCATTTCATTCCCCGCACGGTTTTGGCCGCTTCGGCAACAGCATTTTCTGCAGCCTTGGCGAAACTTTGCTTCGAGGTTCCAACAATTTCAATAATTTTTTGCGTCATGCTCTGCTCCTTCTCAAAGTAGAAAAGCAAATTGTACCTCTGCGCCGCCGATCCTGCCCGATCGCAAACCAATTCCCTTTCTTCCTGTCCCGCTATAATCGCTTAGAGATCGAAGATTTATGATTCAGACCCTTTTTGGCAGCCTGGACGAACAGCAAAAGCCCAGTTTCCTCGAGCGCATGAAAGAAGCGGTCACGCGCACCCGCGAGAACCTGAGCGAGCGCATTGAGGAAGCCGTTTCCTTCGGCAAAGAGATCGATCGCAACACGCTCGACGACTTGGAAGCAACCCTGATCGCCGCCGACCTCGGCACCACTACGACCGCCGAAGTTCTGGCTAAGCTGCGCGACAAGGCTGATCGCAAGCAGATCAAGGACGTCGACGAACTTAAACGGCTGCTGAAAGAAGAGCTGCTTGCCATCCTGAATTCTGCTAATAGTGTGCCGATCCGGCGGGTTGACGGCACACCGGAAGTCATCCTGGTGGTCGGCGTGAATGGAACCGGAAAGACTACTACCATCGGCAAGCTCGCCAACGTGCTTCGGTCGCAAGGCAAAACTGTTTTACTCTGCGCCGCGGATACTTTCAGGGCAGCGGCTATTGAGCAGTTGGAGATCTGGGGACAACGCACGGGAACCGAAGTCATTCGCACCAAGGCCGGAGGCGACCCGGCCGCCGTTCTCTACGATGCCTTGCAGGCGGCCTCAGCCCGGCACACGGATTACGTCGTGGTCGATACCGCCGGTAGACTGCACACCAAAAGCAATTTGATGGCTGAATTGGAGAAGATGCGCCGCACGGCGCAGCGTCTGATGCCCGGTGCGCCCCACGAAACCCTGCTGGTAATGGATGCCACCACCGGCCAGAACGGACTGCAGCAGGCCCGTCAATTCACCGGTTCAGCCGGTGTAACCGGAATCGTGCTTACGAAATTGGACGGCACGGCAAAGGGCGGTGTCGTAGTCGCAATTTCTCGAGAACTGGGGCTGCCAGTTCGCTACGTCGGAGTGGGCGAAAAAGCGGGAGATTTGCTGCCTTTCGATCCCAAAGAGTTTGTCGATTCGCTGTTTGCGTGATTATGCCAGACCACGACACACCTCAGAAAAAGAGTCTCTGGGTTCAGATTGGTTACTACAGCCAGATTGCGTTCATTTTCCCGGCAGCGACCTTTGCCGGATGGCTCTTCGGCGTCGCGCTCGATCACTGGCTGCACACTAGGTGGCTCTATCTGGTCGGATTGATCATCGGCATCATCGCCGGTTTCGTCGAACTGATCCGTATCGTGAATGCCGCCGGCACTGATTGAAAATCAAGCTCGCGCTTGCATGTCGTAAACGCGCCAGAACTCTTTCATCTCCTCTGGCCTTCCCAGCGACACGCGAATGTGAGTGCTGAGCGGCGGGAACTCGCGTCCGATCCACACATTCTTCGTCTGAAAATATTCGACCACTTGCTTGGTTGGACGCCGCACATCCACCATCACGAAATTCGTGCACGAATCAATCGGCTTCAGCCCTCTGGCGCTTGCCTGACTAAAGAATTCCTGCCTTGTACTCTCATTTCTTTGCACAATTTCCTGCACCCTCTCCGTATCATCCAGCGCAACCGAAGCACACCGAATCACCACCGCATTGACGCTGATCGGACTGATATGGGGCCGGAGTTGCGCGATCATCTTTTGCGACGCGACCGCATATCCCAATCGCATCCCGGCAAGCCCGTACACCTTCGAAAACGTTCTTGCCACAATGATTCGCTCATTCGCCACCGGCCGGTCCAGGAAGGAGGTATATCCGGGTCTTTGAGCAGCATAATGATGGTAGGCCTCATCAATCAACACCGTTGTTGTTGCCGGCACTTTCGCAACGAACACCTCCAGCGCTTCTCTCGACGTCAGGCTTCCAGTCGGATTATTAGGGTTGCAGATGTAAACGAGCGGCGTATTGGCGTCGATACGCGCCAGCATGCCGTCCAGGTCATGCGCATACCGCTGATCCAGCGGCACCGAGACCACTTCCGCGCCCGTAAGTTTCGCAAAACTCTGCGCTGTTTCAAACGTCGGTCCAGCCTGCACCAGTTTCTTACCTGGCCCGAGAAGTGCAATCGAGGCGACTCGCAGGATTTCGCTTGATCCGCACCCCACCAGCACGCGTTCCGGCGCCACGTTGTGTAGCGCTGCCAGCCGCTGCACTAACGGTTTATATTCCGGCCGCGGATACCGATTCACCATCGTCAAACACTCGCGCATCGACTGCAGCACCTTGTCCGACGGCCCATAGGGATTCTCATTGCTGTCCAGGCGTACCGGCCCGCTGACACTCGCTTCCTCTGCGGCCTCGAACGACCTTACTGCCTCGGCTGTTAGCGGCAGAGTCGCAAGCGCACTGGCTACGCCTCCTGCCACGTGAACGAAACGTCGTCTCGATATGAGCATGTTTGTCCTCCGGCACTGCTGATCCCCTGAGCTTTTGAATCTGCAAGATTATGCCAGAGTCGGAGGTGGAGTGTACGGAAAGGTGGGGCTTGGGGTGAGCAGCAAATTCAGGGTTGCGCGATTCTAGCGGCCCTTCCTCTATAATCACCCATGGACTTCGACCAGCTAGTCACCTTCCTGGAAGTCGCCAAGCTCGGCAGCTTTTCTCGTGCCGGACAGAAAGTTTTTCGCTCGCAATCCGCAGTCAGCGCGCAAATTCGCCAACTCGAACAGGAATACGGCGACAAACTGCTCGACCGCTCCGGCAAAGTGGTCCAACTCACTCCTGCCGGCAGGGTTCTCTTCGCTTATGCCGAACGCATGCAGAAGTTACGGGAAGAGTCGCTTCTGGCCGTCGCCGATCAAGGTCTCACTCCGCGAGGTACGCTGATCATCGGCGCAAATGAGGCTACCTGCCTGTACGTTTTACCCAGGGTTTTTGCTGAGTATTGCCGTCTCCATCCCGAGGTGCAAATCAGTATCTACCGCAATTTCAGTTACAAGATCATTGAGAAGCTGGAAAATGGCTCGATAGACGTTGGGATTGTCACTCTTCCGGTCAAATCTCCCAGCCTGAAAACCCACTCCATTTTTCGCGATCAACTGATGCTTATGGTTCCCCCGGGGAACCTGTTAGCTGGGAAAAAGAGCGTAACTATCGAAGATGTCGCCAAGCAACCCCTGCTGGTTCCCAAGACCGGCTACACCCGTCACCTGATGGACAAGTTGTTCCGCCCTTACAGCTCGCAACTTCAAATCAGGATGGAATTACCCAGCGTGGGGATGATCAAAAGCTTCGTGGCCGCGGGTCTCGGCGTCTCTTTGATCAGCGTCAGCTTTGCCCGCGATCAGGTCGCCACCGGAGAAGTAGTGCTGATTCCCCTGCATGGCGTTGAGCTTTGGCGGGAGTTGGGTCTCGCCTACCGCCGCGATCGCACTCACACACGTCCAACTACCACTTTCATCACGACGCTCCGGCAGTTCCCAGCTTCAGAGAAGCGAAGTTCAACCCACAGTTAGCAGCCCAAGCAAGGGCGCCACCGACGCTTCCACCACGAGTCTAGAACGAGTACTTCAACGAAAACTGAATCAGCCTCGGCGTTCCAATCGTCGAAGTAATCGGCGCAGACCCCGATCCCGGCGTCGAGCCGACCGACGCAAAGGCCGGATTCGCGAACGACGGATGGTTGAACAGGTTAAAGAAATCCACCAGGAACCGCAGATTCTGTCCTTCAGTCAGTTTGAATATCTTGCCTAAACTGAAGTCCACATTCTTTTGTGGCGGTCCGATGATGCAGTTGCGAGGCGTGTCCCCATAGAGGGTCGCGTCGCTGAGGCCACCAGTTGATAAGGTCGCAACCGGGTCCGGCTGATAAGCTGCGGCATTGATCCAGCTTCCCAACCGCTGCCGGACACTGCCGGTGCTGGGAGCATTGGCGCAACTGAAGCCCGGCACAAACGTCGCGCTCGACGATGGACTCGCCAGTTGATAGGCGCTGCCACCCGCCGGATCAAAGACCGTAAAGGGCACGCCCGACTGCAGGATAATTACCGTGCTCGCCTGCCAGCCGCCGAGTAAACCTTTCTCGAATTGGTTGGCGTTGCTAAGCGAAGGCAGCTGATAGGTAGCGCTGGTCACAAAGCGCTGGCGCCGAGCGAAGTCGGACAAACCGCGGGAGGCCCGTGGGTCGGTCTGGTCATTGATGCGGGCGACAAACGCCACCGAAGCGGTGGAAACATCGTCAATCGAGTTGGCGTAGGTGTACGCACTCTGGAAATAAAGCCCTGACCCGAAGTGATGGCCCAGCGTGGCCTGCAGCGCGTTGTAATGGGAATCGGAGTTGGGCGAAAAGCTTTCGTACAGCGCCGGCCCGATTGGATAGAAGGGAGCCCTGGCAGTTGCGTTCTCAACCGTCGAGTCGACAATCTTGCACGTGCCCGCCCCGCCCCCGCAAGCGAATGGAAGCGTAACCGGGTTCTGCGGTGTTGCCAAAGTGGCCTGATCGGGATCATAGTCCGCACGCAGACGCGTTCCCTTGGTCCCAACGTAACCAAGTTCCGCAAACCAGTCATGCCCGAGTTGCCGCTGAACACTGAAGTTCCACTGTTGTGTCGTGCCAATCACCCAATGCAGTGGAACATTGAGAGCGAATATGCTTTCGATGTTCCCGGAAAAACCGGGACCGCATTGTTGTGGCAACCCCGCTACAACACCATTTCCCAGCGTGCAGCCGCCCGCCGGGAAGCCGGTGAAGAACGAGGGCTGTGGCACATAAGGCGCAGTCGGCGGAGCGCCCATCGGTGGGAGGCCCGGGAATCCACTGGCGTTTGGCGCGAATAAATTGGCAAGGCCACCTGGTCCAGGTGCTCCCGGAAAAAGCAGCGGGAAATAAGGAGGCGAAAAAGCGAGATTGTCCACTGCACCCAGATCTTCGCGAACGCTGTATATGCCATAACCGGCGCGAACGGAAGTCGTATGGTGCCCACCAACGTCGTAAGCAAACCCAATGCGCGGCTCAAAAACCGTGGCAAATTCGTTTTTCAAGCCGGCCGAATTCAGGGTTCCCGTGAGCCCGGCCAAATGGTAGTTATTCGCGCAGGTCGGGTACACGAACGGTTGCCCGGTTGCATTTGCAATCAGGGGATTGGTATTGCCAGTGCGGCACAAAGTGTCGTGAGGAGCGCCGACAAATTCATTGCGAATCCCCAGGTTCAGCGTCAGGTCCTTGCGAAGCCGGTAGTCATCCTGGGCAAACCATGCATACGACGGAATCCGATAGTCGTGCGTTCCCAAGCCGCCGCCACCGTTCCCCAGCGAAGGATCGCCTCCGAGGAAACTCGTGAAGTCATTCCCAAACAGCGCCGTTGGTGGCGCGAAAAATACCAGGCCGTTGTTGGCCACAGGTAAGCTGCGACGCAGCGAAACGCGATCAATCTCACCGCCTACTCGCAACTGGTGCGGCCCGCGAGTCCAGCTCAACGTGTCGATCCATGCGAAGTTGTCCGAAAGCGCGTACTGCAGTTGCGTGGGATAAGGTCCGAAGGCCCACGTCCCAAACTGCAGTCGGTACATATTCGGATTCTGGTTGGCTGTCGGCAAATTAATCCCGAGCTGCGCTCCGGTAATGGGTGCCTCGTTGTTCAATTTGTCGCTGATGATGTTGATCCCGAACCGGAATTCATTCACCAGCGCGTTGCTGAAAATATGCGTTTCGGTGATGCTGCCAAAGCGGCTGTGCAGCGGGATGTCCAGCGGAAAATTAAGGTTGTTGACGCCCGGCAAGCCTCCCGTCTGGATTCCGTACGAGTCGGCACCAAAGGGCTCAAAAGTTGCGGAGTCCGACCAGAAAAAGCGCTCCGCTAAATGGTCCTTCCCGCCACGGAACTCGCGGTCCCAGTTTGCGGTGAACTGATCGTCAGTAAATTTTCCGGGATTGCTGATGATCAGCGGACCATAGTTTGGCGCGCCGTTGGTCAGTCCTGCAGTTCCGGGCACCGTCGGAAACAGATAGCCACCCGGTGATGCTCCGAACTGATCTCCCTTGGCGTTGAGCAGCGCAAGCGCCACCGGATCGATGGTCGTCATCCCCGGCGGAAGGCCGTTCGGGAAAAATGTGCCGATCAAACTTGCTGCTGAGCGGTCCACTGGCACCACCGGAATCGTCGTATTGATGTAGGTTCCCGGCGAGTCGCCGCTGCGTTGCCGCGTGCCTTGGTAATTCACGTAGAAATAACCCAGTTTCGCCTTGGCCCCGACCGGCCCGCCCAGATCCCCGCCAAAGATGTTCTGCTTGACCACAACTTTGCCCAGAAAATAATCGTGCGCATCCAGCGACGTGTTGCGGAAATATTCCCAGAGGTCCCCGTGGAACTTAGCAGTTCCCCCGCGCAGCGTCGCATTAATATTTCCTCCGCCATTTCGGCCCTGGCTGGCGTCGTAAAGGCTGGTGGAAACCTTGAATTCCTGAATCGCGTCTGGATTTGGCAACGGAGTGTAGGTCAATTCGCCGAACGCGTAATCTGCCGCCGAAATGCCGTCGATCATGTAATTGTTATTGTCTTCGCGCCCGCCGTTGACATGAATAAACACCTGCCCGCGCCCCAGCTGCGCCGCGTTGTTCAAATCCGAAGAGGCTCCGGCAGAGAGCGTCAAGATCTGCTGGAAATTTCGCGTCGCCAGTGGCAACGAATTGATAGTCGTGTAGCCGAGCGATTCTCCGGTCGTGGAGTTCGTCGTATTCACCATTGCAATCTCCGACTGTACCTCCACGACCTCCTGCACCGTCGACGGTTTCAAAGTCGCAGTCATCCGTGTGGTCTCGGTGATTCGCACCACAATTCCCGGAAATTTTGTCTTGGCGAAACCCGGCGAGCTGATTTCCAGGGCATAATTCCCCACCGGCAGCAGCGGGACCGTAAAGAAGCCGGAAGTGTCGGTCGTGATCTGCCGCACGACCTGTCCGGTAGCTTCGCTGATCACGTCCACTCGTGCGCCCGATAGCACTCCGCCGGCGGCGTCTTGAACCGTTCCGGTAATAGCTCCAGTCGCACCCCCTTGCCCGAAGCCCATCTCAGTCAAAAAGAGAAACAACACCGCTGCAGCGATCTTACCTGTACGACGCATGCTTCCCCCCTGTGCGCGTTGGAAACCCGGTGCGGCTTATGCCGCGAAAAATTTACGAATATACGAAGAATGTATCCGAGCGGTATACCATCGGGCACCGGCACTTTTCAAGACTTTGGTGTATGGCACCGATGCAAAATTCAAATCGCCCAAAACTATCCGCTGAATGTTTTGTTATGGACTCCCAAGTTTCTCAGCAAACGCGCGTGCGATCACCGCATAGCCCAATACATTCGGATGGATGTCCGGCCCGAAAGGCGCTGGTGCTGCCGCCCACGTCCAGATCACCGTCAGAAACACATTGAGAGGGACGTTGAAAAAAGGCACAGGGGTGCCATTGTCGACTTGGAACGCGCTTGCAACATCTACCACAGGCACGCTGAATGTTTCATAAATGATCTGTAACACGCCATTAAATTGGTCAGTCGCTAACTGCGATTCCTCAGCCAGCGCCTGTCCGGCAGGTCCCAATAGCGAAGCCGCCAGAAATGGATCGTAGTAGTTCATCGCAACGATCGGCGTGTTTGGGCTCGCCGCACGGAGTCCTTCAAGAATCAAAGGCAGATTGGACTCCACCAAGCCCGTCCCTGCCTCGATACACTCCAAACTGAAGACCGGGCTAATGCAATGATCCACATCGTTTGCGCCGATATCGATCGTTACAAGGTCAACCCGGTGTGTTTGCAGGAAATTTTCAGCTGCTGCCAGTTGGCTGCCTTCAGGATACGGACAGATGCCGCCCGTCATCATTGAACCTGTCGTCTCGCCGGAGCATCCGAGCTTGACGAGTTGCAGCCCTGGAATTCGCGCACGGAGAAATAGGTAGAGGTCGTCCGCGTACCCTTGTTTGGTGGGAACGTCTATACCAACGCCAGCCCCGGAGGGCTGAATTCCAATCGCGAGAGAATCCCCGAGCGCCAGATAGTATGGCGGCTGCGCCGTTGCGTGGGCAACGCTCAAAACCGTTATCAGGAAACCGAGACTCAGCAATCGGGTTCGCATCGTGCTCTCCTTCCATATCCGCCAAAAACGGCCAAAAGTATACACTGACCTCCGTTAACATTCGGTAAAAGATTCGCTTCCGATCCTCGCCGGTGCTCTCCGACCGCGGCGTTCCGGTCTTCCCCTGTTGTAGACTCATTGCTTTGCGCCGGGAGGTACGCATGACCTGGGCCACGAAGCTTGTCAGACCGTATCGCGTCGACGACGGTAAGAAATTTAAGTTAAAGGACTTCGACCCGGCCGACACCGGGCACCTGCACTCCAGAGAGCATGCCACGAAACTGTTGGAGCGCGGCATCGCCGAAATGGCCGAGCTGCAGGACAAACTCTATGCCCAGGACCGCTGGGGCGTGCTGATGATTTTTCAGGCCATGGATGCTGCCGGTAAAGACGGTGCGGTCAAGCACGTCATGTCCGGCGTAAACCCTCAGGGTTGTCAGGTCTATTCCTTCAAGGTTCCCTCTGACGAGGAATTGGATCATGATTACCTCTGGCGAGCCGCGCGCCGCCTCCCCGAGCGCGGGCACATCGGCATCTTCAATCGCTCTTATTACGAAGAGGTGCTGGTGGTCCGTGTTCATCCCGAGGCGCTCCAGCACGAGAGAATTCCCCAGTCGCTTGTCACAAAAGATATCTGGAAAGAGCGCTTCGCTGATATCAACGCCCTGGAGGATCATCTGACGCGAAACGGAATCGTCGTCTGCAAGTTTTTTCTCAACCTCTCCAAAAAAGAGCAGAAGAAACGCTTTTTGGATCGCCTGGACGAGCCGGAGAAAAACTGGAAGTTCTCCGCCGCGGATATTCACGAGCGCCAGTTCTGGGACGCCTACATGAATGCGTACGAGGAGATGATCACCTACACCGCCACCAAACATGCGCCCTGGTACGTGGTTCCGGCAGACAACAAGTGGTTCACCAGGGTCATAGTCGCAGCGGCGATCGTGGATACACTGAAGCAGCTCAAGCTCTCTTACCCGAAAGTTGATCCCGAGAAACGCAAGGAACTCAGTGCCGCGCACAAACAACTGGAAGGCAAGAGCGAAAAGTCGTGATGTGCCGCTGAAACCAAGCCCTGATTGCTCAGGCCTGTTTTCCCAATCCACTTTCCAGCGGTAAGATGAACTAGCGTTTCCCAGGGGGGCTTTTCCCATGTCTTTAAAACAATCTCTCCGCACCCTTTTCCTGTTACTTCTGTTTACCGCCGGTTCCCTCAGAACTTTCGCGCAGTCCGAGAGTGTGAAGACGCGCAAAGGTGCTCAGCCGTTACAGCCCGCTGACCAGACAGCGGCTACCGACACAGCCTCCGACGACAACAATAGCGGAGACCCGCAATTCAAGGGCATGAAGTATCGCCTCATTGGTCCGTTTCGGGGCGGAAGATCGCTGACCGCGAGTGGCATCGCCGGCGACCCCAGTACCTACTACTTCGGCGCAACAGGTGGAGGCGTATGGAAGTCCACCGATGGCGCCATGACCTGGAATCCTGTCTTTGATGAAGAAACTGCTTCCTCCATCGGCAGCCTCACCGTGGCCCCCTCCGATCCGAATGTCATTTACGTCGGCACCGGTGAAGCCTGCATCCGCGGCAACATCGCCCAAGGCGACGGAGTGTATAAATCCCTCGACGGAGGCAAAACCTGGAAGAACGTCGGGCTCCACGACTCGCGTGCGATCGGCAAAGTTATTGTCGATCCGAAAAACGCCGATGTTGTCTACGTTGCCGCCCTGGGCCATCCTTACGGCCCAAACACGGAACGCGGCATTTTCCGCACCACTGATGGCGGTAAAACCTGGGATAAGGTCCTCTACAAAGACGAAAACACCGGCGGAATCGACATCGCCTTCGACCCGCACAATTCACACATTCTTTTTGCTTCTCTCTGGCAGGCGCGTCGTACGTCATGGAGCTTGAACAGCGGTGGCCCAGGCAGCGGTTTGTATCGCTCGAACGATGGCGGCAGCACCTGGAAACTGCTGACGGAGCACGGTCTACCGAAAGGACCCTATGGCCGCATTGGCGTCGCAGTCGCTGCCAACTCTGACCGGGTCTACGCCTTAATTGAGGCTCCCGAAGGTGGACTCTATCGCTCCAATGATGGCGGCGAAAACTGGGAACCGGTCAATGATGACCGATCGTTCTGGCAACGCGCCTGGTATTACATGCACGTGTTTGCCGACCCTCAGTCCCCCGACACGCTCTATATTGCAAACGTAGAGTTCTATAAGTCGACCGATGGCGGACACACGTTCAACAAAGTGAAAGTCCCGCACGGCGACAATCATGGCATGTGGATTGATCCAACAGATCCGAATCGCATCATCGTCGCTAATGATGGCGGCGTGACCCTCACTCTGGATGGCGGAAAAACCTGGAGCCGTGAAGATAATCAACCAACTGCCCAGTTTTATCACGTGATCACTGACATCCGCACGCCTTACTACGTTTATGGCTCGCAGCAGGATGCGGGTACAGTCGCCATCGCCAGCCGCAGTGACCAGGGCGCGATCGATCGCCAGGACTGGTATGACGTCGGCGGTGGCGAAGCTGGCCACATCGCGCCTGACCCGCGCGATCCCAACATTGTTTACGCTGGAGATTACGAGGGCTTGCTCACCCGTTTCGATAAGCGCACCGGACAAATCAAGGACATCGACGTGCAGCCGGAGATCAGTGATGGCGGCGGCGCGGCAAATCTCGAGCACCGTTTTCAATGGACTGCGCCATTACTGATTTCAAATCATGACGACACTCTTTATTACGGCGGCGAGCGTCTGTTCAAAACCAGCGACGGCGGCATGCACTGGGAAGCCATCAGCCCCGATCTCACGCGCAACGACAAGACCAAGCAGCAACCTTCCGGCGGCCCCATCGACATTGACGACACCGGGACCGAGTATTACGACACCATTTTCGCCATTGCAGAGTCCCCGCGTGTGAAGGGCTTCTTATGGGTTGGCACGGACGATGGCCTCATCCAGCTTTCGGAAGATTCAGGTAATCACTGGACCAACGTCACTCCCAAGGATCTGCCGGAATGGAGCCGTATCAGTCAGATTGATGCTTCGCCGCATGACGTGAAAACTGCATATGTCGCCGTCGATCGCCATCAGCTCGACGACCTCCACCCTTATATCTACATCACCCACGATTCGGGAAGAACCTGGGCCAATCAGACCAAGGGAATTCCCGACAATGTTTTCGTCCGGGCCGTGCGTGAAGATCCCAAGCGGCAGGGTTTGCTCTATGCCGGGACAGAAAGTGGGGTTTATGTTTCATTCGATAATGGCGCGAATTGGCGGTCGCTGCAGCTCAATCTACCCACCACGCCTGTTCACGACCTCGTAGTAAAAGACAACGATCTCGTACTCGCCACCCACGGCCACTCATTCTGGATTCTCGACGACGTTTCTCCCCTTCGCCAATACAACGACCAGATCGCCAAGGCAGATTTCCACCTTTATACCCCGGCCTCTGCCGTCCGCTACCACGACTCCATCGAACGCGGATTCAAACCAGTCCTTACCGGGCAAAACCCTCCGAGCGGTGCGCTGATCTACTACTACCTCAAAGACAAACCAAAGGGCGAAACCACCATCGAAATTCTAGACGACTCAGGAACCGTGATTCGCAAATACTCCAGCAGCAAGACAGAAGAACTCGAGGAACCCCTGAGTCCGGACGACAAAAAACCGGGAAAGCAGATCAAGCCTGATGCCGGTCTGAACCGGTTTGTTTGGGATCTGCGCTACGAAGGAACTAGCCACGTCCCCGATTATTATTTGTGGGAATACCACGCAGGCAGCCGTGGTCCACTGGCTATGCCGGGCAACTATCGCGTTCGCGTCACAGCAGATGGCAGCAGCCAGACCGTGCCCGTACAGGTTCTGCTCGATTCTCGAGTGCACGTGCAACAATCCGATTTGCAGAAGCAGTTCGACCTGCTCCTTCAAATCCGCGACGAACTTACTCGCGTTTACGACACCGTTAACCAGATTCAGGATGTTCGCTCGCAATTGGATGGTCTCAAGAAGCGTCTGCCCTCCAACACGGGGACCAAGCCTGTGCTCACCGCCGCCGGCGATCTTGACCAAAAGATGCTCGTGGTCCGCGACGAGCTGGTGCAAATGAAGGTCAGATCAAACGAAGACTCGCTCTCCTATCCGCAGCGAGCCGACAGCAAACTGGCCGCCTTGGCAATGAAGATCGGTAACGCTACCGACTCGGCGCCCACGGAAGCGGAAGTTCGCACCTTCGATAAGTTAAAGAAACAGGCCGACCAGTCTGTTGCACACTGGGCCGAACTGCAGCGGACTGATCTTGCCGCCTTCGAAAAAATGATGGCCGGCCAGAACATCCAGGCAATCGTGCTTCCTGCCAGCGAGGCGGAAAGCAGCCCCGGGGAAGCGCCGAAGTAACATGCCAGCCGGTAAAATCCTTTGCGTCGATGACGAGGAACTTGGTCTGCTTGTTCGCAAGATGATGTTGGAGTCTGAGGGCTTCGAGGTCGCCGTTGCCCCCGATGGCAACTCCGGCCTTGAACTATTCGACAGCATCGATTTCGATCTGGTTTTGCTGGACTACTGCATGCCTGGCATGAACGGCGGCGAAGTCGCAGAGGCCATTCGGCGCTTGCACCCCGAAATCCCCATCATTCTCCTTTCGGCCTATGTGACTCTGCCCGAGAAGCACGTCAAATTAGCCGACGCCTGTGTCACCAAGGGCGACTCTGTAGAGGTCTTGCTTGGGCTGGTTCGGAGCTTAATCACGCGGAATGGAGGTCGCGCCGCTTGACCACCAGCCAAAAAGTTTTCCAGCGACAAGTCAGATGGCTGGTCCTGGTTCCGCTGCTGATTTTGCTGCTCATCGCCGCCCTCCTGGAGTTCCAGGTGCACAGGCTGACCGCAGCGCAGAACTGGGTTGATCACACCGATGTCGTCCTCTCCCAGGCCAGACTCTTACTGCGCGTCATCATTGACCAGGAAACCGGGCTTCGCGGCTTTCTCTTGACCCACGACGAGCAGTTCCTGCAGCCATACCACAAAGCCGACCAGAGTCTCCCTGGCCTTTTCGACCAACTTAATGCCAGCATCATCGACAATTCCGACCAGCAGCAACGCTTGGCCAGTGTTCGCCGCGGCTGTGACCAGTGGCGCACCTGGGCAGAGAGCGCCATCAACCGGCTTCGTGTCGGGGACCCTGAAGTTAATTCCGCGGAGTTCAACCTGGCTGGCAAGCAATTGATGGATGACCTCCGTCAACGACAGCAGGACTTCGTCGACCAGGAAGATCGGCTCAAAATGGTTCGCGCGCAAAGCTCGCAGCGCGCCGGACGCGCCTTCACCTTGACCTTGCTGGGCCTGGTTGTCGCCTTTGCTTTCATCTTGTTCGTTCAGACGCGCACCAGCATCCGCGCCGTCGATGCCGAGTACGCCTCCATTCTGCAGAATCTGCAAAAGCGGACCGACGAACTGAGCGAAAGCCGCGAACGCCTCCATGTCACTTTGCGCAGCATCGGCGATGGCGTCATCGTTACCAACTCCAGTGGAAAGATCACATTTCTGAATCCCGTTGCTGAAAATCTTACACAATACTCTCTCGAGCGCGCCATCGGTAAACCTCTGAATCAAGTCTTCCACGTCATCAACGAGGAAACTCGTAAGCCGGTTGAAAGCCCATTCGACAAGGTAATGCGTTTGGGCACCGTCGTCGGGCTCGCCAACCACACCGCACTCGTGCGCGAGGACGGCAGCGAACTTTCGATCGATGACAGCGGCGCTCCCATTCGCGATGCCCACGGTCAGGTGCAAGGCGTGGTGCTGGTCTTTCGCGACGTCACCGAGCAGAAAGAAATGATGAAAGTTTTGCAGATGAACGAAAGGCTCGCCGCTGCGGGAAAGCTATCCGCCAGTATTGCTCACGAGATTCATAATCCTCTCGAAACCATCGGCAACATTCTTTATCTGATCCGCAAGCAGGCCGGCTCGGATTCCGAAAAATTCATTGGGATGGCCGAGCAGGAGCTCTCCCGCGTCGTCCAGATCACCAAGAACATGCTCAGCCTTTACCGCGAATCCAAACGCCCTGTGCCCCTGAAACTCGGCGAGGTTCTCGACGGCGTCAGTGTCATTCTCCAGCGCCCGTTGCGTGACAAGCAGGTCACCTTCTCCTGCCACGTTCTCACCGAATCGCGCATTTCCGCATACCCCGCCGAAATGCGCCAGGTAGTTTCCAATCTGATTGGCAACGCCATCGATGCTGTCCCGCTAGGCGGAACAGTCGAAGTCACGATTGATGACACTCGTTTCAGGGATTCAGAACCCGGTGTGTTTCTGATGGTGCGCGACAACGGTTCAGGCATCTCCAAGCAAAATCTTTCCAAATTGTTTCAGCCTTTCTTCACTACCAAAGGCGAAAACGGCACCGGCCTTGGCCTGTGGATCACCCACGGCATCGTCTCCAAGATCGGCGGCTATATTGAGGTGAGTAGCGAAACAACGGGTGAGAACCGCGGTACGACTTTCAAACTCTTCTTCCCACGCCTTGCCGC
>Ga0187780_10001116_pt1 | contig 20183 bp, 21 predicted proteins | sample 1015_Q2_SP10_20__FD_132429 | JGI IMG/M metagenome (GOLD analysis project Ga0187780, IMG submission 132429) | Tropical peat soil microbial communities from peatlands in Department of Meta, Colombia - 1015_Q2_SP10_20_MG | ecosystem: Environmental > Terrestrial > Soil > Wetlands > Peat | place...
CGAATCTCACTAACAAGCAGAGAGGACAAGCGATTCGAACCATTAAAGCAATGCTTGAAAACAGCCCAGCCAATAGCCGAGAGCTTCAAGAAGCGCAAAACACGTGCTGGGTTTGCGGAGGCCTTTTCAATAATCTCAATTTTTGGGTTGAACGATGTCTCGAACGGCTTACAGATTACGAGTTCGCGAATTTTCTTGTCGGCACTAAACTGACAGGCAGACTAGCCGAGAACGAAGAGATCCTTTGGGCTGAGTCTAGAACTGTGACTGCCGAACCGCTCAAATCAGCTTTAAATCGGGAATTGGGCAAACGCATTGAGCTTCTCACTGGCAAACACGCAGAATTCAACAAGCCAGAGATCTTGCTCGTTGTAGATTTGGCCAGAGACAGGATTGAAATTCACTCGAACCCGCTTTTTTTGTATGGCCGGTACCTCAAGTTTGTCAGAGGACTGCCACAAACGAAATGGCCTTGCCGCGAGTGCGGTGGAAAAGGTTGTGTTAGATGTGACTTTTCTGGCAAGATGTATTCCGAATCCGTTCAGGAGCTGATGGCAGTTTCCGTCCTTAAAGCCAGTCGCGGCCAAGACCTGAAATTTCACGGCGCCGGAAGAGAAGACATCGACGCTCGTATGCTTGGAAACGGCCGACCTTTTGTTTTGGAGATAAGATCTCCTCGCAAACGTAAGATTAACCTAAGAGAGCTCGAACACGAAATCAACACGTCTCAAAACAAGATCGCCGTAAGCGAGTTAACGATCGTAAACCACGATGCGGTCGTAAAAATAAAAAACGCCCCGTTGGATAAAGTTTATAGGCTTAAAGTAATATACGAACATCCGATTTGTGAGGAGGAGTTAAAAGAAGCGCTGAAGCGACTTGAGGGCGATATAGAGCAGGCAACCCCCCAACGAGTCGCACATCGGCGTGCAGACCTGAAGCGACGCAAGAAAGTATACTCGGCAGAACTGAAAGGTGGTGACGTATTGATTCGATGCGAGGGGGGTTTGTACGTCAAGGAATTAATATCAGGAGACGATAACAGAACCACGCCAAGCCTTTCAAGTCTTCTTGGCACGAATGCCAAAGTTGAAGAGCTTGATGTGTTAGAAGTTGACGGAGGTCTCTAATGCCAAGATCACACGGTGAGCGGAGGAAGACGCGGTATAAGCTGAAGAAGTCTATCAGAGAACGAGGCATCGCTCCAGTTAGTCACGCAATTAGAAGCTTTGAGGCGGGACAGAAGGTCCATATCGATCTAGACGCCAGCGTTCACAAGGGGATGCCCAACCCAAAATTCCACGGCAGGACGGGCACTGTGCTTGGCCAACGCGGCAATGCGTACGTAGTTGAAGTAACAGACGGCAAAGCAGTAAAAATGATAATAGCACGCCCTCAACATCTGAAAGCGCAAAAGCAGGCACAATGATAGTAAAGGCCGTGTTGGCAGAGGAGAATCTCACGCTTTCAGAGGTAAAAGATATCTTCGCTGCGCTGACGACGCCTCGGTCTGAAGAAGAATTCACGTACGAGTTCAGGCGAGCCCTCGACCACGTCAACACTTTTTCAAAACTCACGGGATCTCAAGCTAGGCAACTCGTCAACGAGCTAAAAAAGCTCGAAAAAATGAAAGAAGAGATCGCGATCAGAATTGCCGATATTATACCGTTGTCCAAGGATGAGGTGCGATCCATCTATGCAAAAGAACGCTTTTCCCTGACAGAAGGGGAACTCGACGAAATACTAGATATCGTCGCACGTTTTAGCTGAGGCCTGGGGCGATCTAAATGAGAGGCGAGCGAGAGCAATACGTGCGGGTGCTAGACTATTTACCCCACGGCCATCCTGACGACCCGCACCCTGTTTACAAAAAAAAACCTATCGTCCACGTGGTTGGTGAAGACAACTTTACGTTGCTTGAACTCATCCCGCGCGAAAATTTTGTTCCGCAAACATATGATCGTCTTTATATCGGGGAGGATGAGCGAAGCGAAATCGATCACGTTAAACGCCGCGTGAACTACCGGGAGTTGACACACGGCGCTAAAGCTGAGTTACCGTATGCGCTTGAAATGATTGTTAAAGAGCAAGAGCCTCGATTTGTAAGCTTCTTCAACGAAGCTCAGCCGATTACAACCCGACTTCACACGCTGGCGTTGCTCCCAGGTGTCGGTAAAAAGCTTATGTGGGAAATTCTCGCAGAACGCAAAAAGCGGCCCTTCGATAGTTTTGCCGATATTTCAAATCGAGTGAAAGGCCTGTACCACCCTGAAAAAGTAATGGCGAGGAGAATCGAGGATGAGCTCAAAGACGAGCACGCGAAATACAAGTTTTTTGCGAAATAGCGATTGACGCAAGCCCAAACCGCTCAATGCCCCGTGGAATCGACCCCAGCTACCATAAAGCGAAGTGGGGCCAACACTTCTTGATTGACGAACAGATTATCGAGAATATCGTCAGCTATGCAGAAATAAAATCTACAGATACTATTTTAGAGATAGGAGGGGGCACTGGAAACCTCACAAGAAAACTGGCGGAGCTGTGCTACAAACTCATCGTCATTGAGGCGGATCGACTGCTCGCAGAAAAGCTAGGTTCGATACCGGATATTGAAGTGCTGCACGGCGACGCCCTACGAGTTGAATTTCCGTCGTTTGATAAAACCGTTTCTAACCTGCCGTATCAGATATCATCTCAAATTACGTTCAAGTTGCTAAAGCATCCCTTCAAATGCGGCGTGCTGATGTACCAAAAGGAGTTCGCTCGGCGGATGGTAGCAGCGCCAGGCAGTAGGGACTACAGCCGCCTGACGGTGTGCCTAAGCTATAAATCAAAAGTCAAGCAATTAGCGAGAGTTCCGAAAAAAGCGTTCAATCCGCGCCCGAAAGTGGATTCTGTGATCGTCAAGCTCGTGCCTACGCAGCCGCGGTTTCACGTGCTTAACGAGATGTTTTTTCAGCGCTTCGCTAGCGCCCTCTTCACGCAAAGACGAAAAACACTTAAAGCTGCGCTTAAGGTCACCGGACAGTTGCTTAACGTGCGCACGACGGAACAACTTATGGCTGAGTTAGATCCACACCGCTTGGTTCAACGGCCTTACGAACTTTCCCCAGAAGAGATTGCTACTTTGTCGAACCGCTTGTTTGAGCTACACCAAGTTTATGAAAGATGACACGGCAGCAGCCGAACAAACAAGAGCAGTATGACACCTGATATCGCCGAGGAGGGCAAAAGAATCCAGTATTTGAGCGAACCCTTGGTCGTGTTGCTGGACGTGTATGAGCCGTGCGACGACACCTATCTGCTGTTAGACGCTGCGCTGAGGGAGGTGCGCCCCACCGACTCGGTTTTGGAAGTTGGCACCGGATGCGGGATTATCGCTAAAATGCTTACGAAACGCGCTCGGTCGGTGGTCGCGATTGACAAAAACCCACACGCGGTGGTAAATGCAAAGTTGAACGGCGTGGAGGCGTTCGTGGGTGATCTCTTTGCAAATTTACACAGACGCTATGACCTCGTTGTCTTTAACCCTCCGTACCTACCCAGCCAGAGCAGCTTGACTAACGACTGGCAGACCGCGGCGTGGGACGGAGGCGTCTCCGGGAGAGAAGTGATAGAACAATTCCTCGCGCAAGCCAGCGACTATCTGACGCAAGAGGGGCGGATACTTCTCGTGATCTCATCGGTCACCGGCCACAAAGAGGTAACCAAGTTGATGCGCGCACAGTTCAAACGCGTTCGAACCGTTGCAAAACGCAAGTTCTTCTTTGAGATGCTCTACGTGTTGCTCGGCGCAGAAACAATCCGTCAGTAGCGCAGCGACTAAAACAGGCTTAAAAAGGAGCTATGAATTTATAGAAGAGTAGTTCGTCGACGTAAGTGCCGTCGTCGAGCCGCCCTTTCTTCAATCTTCTTCCCTCACTGGTGTAGTTCAAGGACCGATACAGTGCTGCCGCCGCATTTCCGTCGTAGCAGTTCACCTCAATCTTCTTGATGCCTCGGTCCATAGCTATCTGCTCAAGGGCCTCAATGAGCTTTTTACCAAGGCCTTTTCGTTGAAATGCCGGGTGAACTGCTACGCCGAACGAAGCGACGTGAGCGGCTCTCGATTGAGGCTCGTGCATTATGAGTGTTGCAGAACCTACAATCTTGTCTTGACGTAGGCCAAGCAGTGTGATTTTATTTGCGTTGAGGGCGCTTAGCCAGTGTTCCTTGTTCTTTTGCAAATCGGCCTCACGGTAGCGCCTGGCCAAGTAGTGGTCGACTTGACTCAACCACGAGTAAAGATATTCGTAACCGCCGTGCTGGTAATCGTCAACGTCGGCGACTTTCAGTTTGATGAAGGTTCCATCGTCAAGAGTGATTTGGTTCACCGATCTGCCGATTGCCCATTAGGCTAACGCTCCCGATTTTGACCTAATAAGTCCTAAAAGTGTTTCGAACTCGTCTTTCAGCTTCAGCGAAGCATCCTGCACAGCTTTTAGTGGATCTTTGGATTCAGTTTTTATGTAGAAGATTGGATTACTTATCATTGGATGCTTGACGTCATAGGTAGCGGTTTCGACTTCCGGATCTTGAAGGAGCGCATATTTCAAGACATTCAAGAATGTGTGGCCCTCATCGAGAAATTCTATCTCAGCTTCATTCTTCGTCACGCGAATTATCTTGATGTTCATTTTCTAGAAATCTTTGAAAAACAGGAATGAAGCGGCGTTGAGCCTTAGATTATGCCCTTTCCGTAATCCTCCGAGATCTTTCGCGTTTCAACACGCTCGCAGCTCGGACATTCCAGCTTGTTTTGCTTGCGTACGAGTGGGGTCCGGCACCTGGCACAGAGTGCTTTGATAACGCCTAAGTCCTTTTCAACAGTGCTCAATCTCAAGCTCTTTTCATCTATGACTTTGGCTTTTATGATGTCTTGCTGGTCAAACTCGGTTTCAAGTTTCGCGACGTACGAATCCTTCACATTTGAGATGTGAATAGCCCCTTGATCTGCGTTTGCGATCTCCCGGTTTTCGTGACCTTTTATTCTCGCAATATCCACCAAAACGACTGCATTCTTGAGATCGACCACTCGGCCGACTACGATATCTCCCGTCTTAAGCATCGGAGGGGTCTTCATGACGGGCAAGACTCGCACCGTTCTATCCTTCTTGTCTGTTTCGACTTTTCCGGTGATGGCGGCGAATATTTTACCCCTTTCTTCATACGTCCCTTCGCCTGGCAAGTACTCTTCAGAAGCACCTATAAGGTCCCCTGGCACGACTAAATCGGTCATTTCTTATCCTTTCCTTCCTTCTCAGTTCAAAAAATAATAATTCAAAGAGCGACTTCGATTCGATAAATTATCGCGTCTACGTACCGTACTTCATCTTTATGAAACTTAAAGGTATGTGCAATGGGCAGCTTGACCTTTATTGCGTCAGTAATGCGATGTGGCTCGAGAAAGCGCCGTACAAAGCCGTTAACGACGGCATTGTGCAGCAAGTAGACAACCTTGCCGACGCACACCGACTTACTCAAAAAAGGCCTATCGCTGCCCCGCTGCTGGGCTCCAAACGGAGGATTCATCACGACCGTCTCGAACGACCCTTCAAAATCCTCAACGCGGCAAAGTTGCCACGACACGTGCACCCCCAGCAGCTTCGCATTTTTTCGAGCTAGGTTGAGCGCTCGCTTGTCTGAATCAACGCCTGTGACGATCCCTCCGAGTAGAGCTGCGCCTAAGGCAAGTACGCCCGTCCCACAGCCCAAATCCACTACGTCAACACCGTCGATATCCCCTTGCATATAAGCAAAATGCAAAAGTCGAGCAGCCACTGGCGCTGAAGTTGGGTATTGCTCGTAGGTTGCGGACGGAGATTCGAACCCCTGCACCTGTTCGAGGATGATTTCAAGCTGACGCTGTTTCATTCATATGACTGCGTCCACCTTGGGAGAGCAACGATGGCGCTTAATAGCACAATTCGGCGAAGCTATCGCTTTCTGCTCAATACATACGCGACAAAAGTCAAACCGGCCAACGCAAAGATAATTTCGAATCCTGGGAGAGGATTGCCGCCTGAACTGCTTGACTGAGCGGTGGCGCTACTCTGCGCAGTACCATTGGCATTTTGATTGGTAGACGTAGGCGGGATATTGACAGCCTTGTTAACCCCTGCGTAGGCCGTTGCCTGCGTCGTCAAGTTACCTGCCGGATTGGTGCCTGTCACTGTGATGCTAAGCGTTTGGCCGTCTGCGAGCGTTTTGCTTGCTGACATTCCGTACCATTCGACCAGCCCTGATGGCAAGGACATGCCTATCAAGTTGGGCGGAACAGACGAGTCGGTAACACTTCCCGTGATTTGGCTTAAATTAGCTGAGAATAGGCTTTCTACGGCGGTATCGTTGACGCCAGGATTCTGAGTTGTGGGAAAATCGGTTTGATGACAAATTCGACAATTACCTTGCACCATCGCAATGACAGAAAAAGAGTTCCCTGTATTCACGACCTGCTTAGATGCATTTCCTTGTGACCCGTAAATTGTTGGGACTATGCTCAGCGGCGCGTTGTCAACCGTTAGTTCGGTTGTCCGGGTGGGCCCATACGGGTCTTCGACCCTGATAATATATTGTCCAGGGGTGAGCTCTGGCGTTATCCACGAAAAGAGGATGTAACCATTGGAAACGTTTTTAGAGTCGTTGGCGCCACCGTCAGTGACGTCCGCTATTTTCACCCACGAGCTGCCCTGGTCGTCTGCGAGGCCATTTCCGTTCTTATCGTAGTAATAGGATAATGTAACCGTGCTTCCATTTCGTTGCATGTTTGCTGAAATAAGGACTCTATCGCCAGCATGAACGGTTGTAGGCTGAAGTTGGATCATGGTGGTAGCGGCTGAAGGAGTTATAACGGCGCCTACTAGTACCAAAACAGCGATCGAAGAAATGAGCAGTAGCGTTACATAGTGGATCAAGCGTGGCATTCTAAGGACCTCGAAAAGTTTCCCAACTATTATCGGCAAGTTCATATATAAAACATTCGAGTGTCCTAATGCGGCACAATCGTTATATTCAAGAAAAAAGGTCGGAGAAGTGCTTAATCGACGAGATATGTTTATTGCTCGCAAGAATGCTAAAAAGAGTAAGATGAATGACTTTTTTTATCCGAAGTCAGTCGCAGTTGTCGGAGCTGCCCGCGAAGAGGGTAAGGTAGGACATGCTGTGCTGAAGAACCTGCTTGATGCAAAATTCAAGGGAGAACTTGTGCCTGTTAATCCGAACGCGGATGAGATCTTAGGGTTGGCCACAGAACATTCGGTAAAGAAGGTCGATCTCGCCGTGATAGTAGTTCCAGCAAGAATCGTCCCCGCAGTTTTGCAACAGTCTGCGCGCGTTGGCATAAGGGCAGCAATCATTATGTCGGCGGGATTTCGAGAGTCTGGGGCAGAAGGCGCAAGGCTCGAGGCTCAGATTCGACAGATATCAAAAAAATATGGCATTCGAGTCGTGGGCCCCAACTGCTTAGGTATCATCAGCACCGGAGCAAACTTGAACGCGTCGTTCGCCAGCGAATACCCGATCAAAGGCGGTATTTCACTGATATCACAGAGCGGAGCAATTTGTACGTCGTTTTTAGACTGGGCGGCCAATGAAGGCATTGGCTTTGACAAGTTCGTGAGCGTCGGCAATAAGGCCGACGTGGCAGAAGCCGAGCTTTTGGAGTACGTCGTACGCGATGATTCGACACGTGTTGTTGTACTCTATATCGAGGGCATTGATAACGGCCGTGAGTTTATGAGGGCGTCGACAGAAGTTTCGAGATTCAAGCCCGTTATTGCTCTAAAAGCAGGCCGGACCGATACTGGCGCTAAAGCAGCATCCTCGCACACCGGCGCACTCGCCGGCTCGGATGCCACCTATGACGCGGCATTCAAACAATCAGGGATCTTGCGCGTCCATTCTATTGATGAACTTTTTGACGCGGCGAAAGCCTTCTCACGCTGCCCGATTCCGAAAAGCCCAGGTCTGGCTATCATAACGAATGCGGGGGGGCCAGGCGTGCTCGCAAGCGACGCGAGCTCGGAGTGTGCGGTACCGTTGGCAAACTTTACGAAAGAGACGATAGACGGGCTTCGAAACTCGCTGCCTCAAGCGAGCAACATCTACAATCCTGTCGACATCCTCGGAGATGCGAAGCCGCGTCGATATTTAGAGACGCTTAAGGTGGTGCTGTCCGATCAAAATGTAGGCGTAGTTATCGTCCTGCTCACGCCCCAAGCCATGACCGAACCTGAACAGACTGCAACGCTGATCAGCGATCTGTCGTTGAACTCGAACAAACCCGTTATTACCTCGTTTATCGGTGGAAAGGAGCTGAGCTTGGCACGAGAGATGCTAAAAGGAGGCAGAACTGCGGATTTTGGCAGTCCAGAAACGGCGGTCAGGGCGGCCCACAATCTCATCAAGTTTAGGGAGATTGCGACCTCCTCAGAGGCCGCACCAACGCAGGTGCGAAGAGAACCGAACCGCGACGCGTTTCTGCTTATTGAAGCAATCCGATCGGACGGACGAACTGTTTTGACAGAAGAAGAGGGCAAAGCTGTGCTGCGAGCTTATGGCGTAACAACCCCGAAAGACCGCGTTGTGACGCAGCGAGATAAGATCATTCAGTCTGTGCGTGAGATCGGATATCCAATCGTTATGAAAGTAAACTCGCCAGATATCGCTCACAAGACCGACGTAGGAGGCGTGATCACGGGCATAAACAATGACAGAGCGGCTAAGAACGCCTTTGATCAAATATATGCGAACGTCAACAAGCGCATGCCACAAGCGCAAATCAATGGAGTCGTGATCCAAGAGATGGTTCAAGGTGAAGAGGTTATCGTTGGAGTCACTCGAGACCCCCAATTCGGCCCGTTTATCACCTTTGGCTTAGGGGGGCTGTACGTGGAAGTACTTAAGGACGTGGCACACAGATTGGCGCCAATAACAGTAGCAGAAGCAAAAAAGATGATCGCAGAAGTCAAATCATATCCGATTCTCCTTGGCGCACGAGGCAGAAAGGGCCTCGACGTAAACGCGGTGGCGGACACGATTGTGCGCGTAAGTCAAATCAGCGAAGATTTCGAAGAAATTCAAGAAATGGAGATTAATCCGCTTATGGTGCGAGAAAATGGCTGCGTTGCGGTGGACGCACTCGTGGTAGTAAGCGGCAACAGATAAAATGAAACGAAACGTGAGAGGTGAATAACGTGGAAGCTAAGTGCGACGTGCCAACGCTGGTCGTAAGTTCAGTTTCTGAACGCAGCGGCAAAACTATACTCGCTTTGGGCCTTGCGTTGAACTTTAAAGGGGTACTCGGGTTCTATAAGCCCATCCGCGAGAACCTTATAGCGATTAACGGAAATTTGGTGGAGGAGGACGCGTATCTGATGAAAAACGTCCTCAGCTTGGAAGACGAGTCACTGCTTTCGCCGTTTACCTATAACCTGTTCAAAGGCGTCAAAGCCGAAGACGTGATCTGCGGCTTAAATCGCATTTGTGGCAACAAACAGGCAGTTTTGCTCGAGGGCACGAAAGACATTAGCACAGGCTTCATCCACAACGTTTCCAGCGTCCAGCTCGCACGAAAACTCAACACCGAGATCTTGCTCGTGACCGACATCTACTCTCTCGACAAGGTAGCAATGACTAAACTTCTTCTCGAGAAGCTCAAGGTCAGGCTCAAAGGCGTGGTATTGAATCAGTCACAAGATCCCGGATTCGAAAACTACATGATTAAACGCGGAATAAATATACTCGGATCCATTCCGTTCTTGAAAGAATTAAAAGCCCTTCACGCGTACGAAATAGCAGATGAACTTGGTGGAGAAGTCATAGTCGAGGGAGAGGATCGGCTCATCGAAAAGGTCCTTATAGGAGCGATGACGCCCGAATCCGCACTCAAGTACTTCAGACAAGTTCCCGCAAAGGCAGTCATCACGGGGGGTGACAGAGCCGATTTGCAACTGGCGGCGTTGTCGACTTCGACATCATGCCTTGTGCTTACTGGAGGATTATATCCCGCTAATCACGTGATCGCCCGGGCTCAGGAACTCGGCGTAACCGTGATCTTAGTCCACTTAGATACACTGACCGCTGCCGAACGCGTAGAAAGGCTTACGGCGCGCATTGATCCATCCGACAGCCGCAAAATTAGCTTAATAAAAGAAACCGTTCTACAAAACCTCGACACAGATTCCATATGGCAATTATCTTAGAGCCAGATGGCGCGCTTGAGTGAAATGATCCTGCGGAATAGCCATCAAGCGCCTCTCTTTCCTCGTATTTTATTCCTGAGAGCTTTTTTGGAGGTCACGTCACCCACCACAAACCCGTCTGTCTCAAATTGTGGCGCGTCCTCGATTGAAGCAGAGTTCTGCGGCGTGCCCATTTGATCTGAAGGCGCGACTTCTGCTGCTGTGACCTCTATCCTACGTGACGGCAGCCTGCTGGAAGCTGCACCGGCCATATCATCGCGTGAACGGTCGAGTGGCAGTGACGCGTTACGAGGTGCAAGATGACCAAATTCGCCGCTGCCTCCAGCAGGAAAGTCTCCCTTGAAGTGCTCTTCCGCATAGCGATCATCTCCGGATCTGTTTTGCGAGAAAACAAAAAACAGCGCGATCGTTATGAGCCCCGTGATCGCGATTACAAAATATAGCCAGCTATTGAGATGGGTTAGCGCATCGGCTGCGCTATTCTGCCCCGCAGCGTCTCCTGCCTTTCCTGCTGATCCGCCAGCGGCTGTAGGGCTTGCTGTTGGACTTGCGATCGTCAGCGTCGCGGCGTTTTGCTGCGTGTCGTAGGGAGGCGTTGCTTGATTTGATGGATCTGTGCCGTTTTTGTAAGCGACCACCCCGATCGTGTAGCTGCCAGCTGACAAGCCAGTAGGTGAGAACGTAACAGAACGGGTTTCGTCTGCCTTCAACGCGACAACAGAGCTATCAGAACCAACATCTGTGCCTCCCGCATTTTTGTAAACGATGTCGATTCGAACTCCGTCAAGAGCGACTTGACCATTTTGTAGCGTGACGATCACGTGTGGCGTCATCACGGACTGACCCGTCGGGGCAGTTTGCACCCCTGTGATCTTCACGGATGGCGTCACGGTTTGCTGCGGGGATGGCGGATTGACGTTAAATCGCTTTGTTAAGTTGTTGTATAAGCTGTTAATCTGGTCGAAAATATTCCCGCCTTCGTTTAGCTGCGCTATCGTTGGTTGATGTGGCGCGAACGCAGCCGATGCCGTCAATGGCGCAAAGGCTACTAACACGATAAACACAGAGCCCAATGAGAGCGCTGACAGGGCGAGTCGACGCATGTTCTGAGAGGACCTTTTTTTGTCTGCCTTCATGTTTAGACGCGAGGATTTATTTACATATGGCGCAAGTAGCCGAGAAAACTAAAAAACGGAAGAAGCCGCGGCCGTTTGCACGTGCCATTAAGATTGTCGGAGTTAATCAAGCAGTACTACGTTGATCGCGTGAAGGCTGTCTAAAACAAGACTTTGATGAGATCTGAATCCTTTATGATTCCCTCGAGTTTTTCGTCTGCCGTAACAACGGGCAGAAGCTCAACGTCGAAGCGCCGCATTTGTCTCGCACATTCGCTGACTCCCGTCTTGTGATAAATCGATTCGTATTCGGCCATCATTATATCTCTCACCGGCACAGTCGGGAGTTCGACTCTGGATACGCCATAGTAAAGGCTCATCGTGTCCCGCACCGCTTCCCAAGTCCACGCGTCCTCATCGGAGCCTGCTGATAGGTCTGCTTTTTCTATTGTGTCCTCGATTTTGCTTGCCTTCAAAAGAGCGCTTTCTGTGACAATGCCAACGACCCGATTAGACGAATCAAGCACTGGACTCGCGTCTGCATTTGCAAGCTTCATGATCTCACCAACGACGTCAACCGGCGTCATTTCCCACACCGCGACTATTTCTCGAATGATATAATCATCGACGGGCGTTCCGATATCCATATCCGCTATCGCACTCACGATGTCTGTTACGGTGACGAAGCCGACAAGCTCCGAATCGTCGACGACCGGCATCCGTCTAATGTTATTTTCTTCAAAGGTTCGCGCCGCCTCGTTGATGGTCGCCTTCGGCGAGACAAAAACAGGGTGCCTCGTCATGAGAAGTGCTATTTGGTCCTCCTCGGGGTTTCGAAATATGTCCCCACGCGTGATCATTCCAACCAGCTTGTGATTCTTAACAACTGGGACACTTGTCACGCCTTTGTCTTTCATGATTCTGAGAGCCGTATCTCGCGATCCAGGAACCTCCGCAAATGCGACGTCCGGGGTCATCACATCTTCAACTTTTGTCATCTTCGAGCCTCAGTACTCACTTAGTTCGGTAACCAACCAGACGCCGTCATGGTGGCCTACAACTCCGCACACCCATTGCGCAGCACGAACAACTGAGATTTCGTGCACGCGTCCCTTGCTTGCTGCTTGGGGGCCCTCGCTGTAAGCGATCACGGGTAATCACTTCATCCTCCCTGAGTGAGTAGCGCGATGTCGTCCGGCCGAGCTCGTCTGACCACGCTGCTGACTACATTCTTGATGCCAAAGAGGTTATTCGAGCGGTCATTGATGACTAGTAGATTGGCTCTCTTGCCTAGATCAATCGACCCAAGTTCGTTCGCGACCCCTAATATTCGGGCATTGTTCAACGTTGCCATTTCGAGCACTTTGCGGTCGTCGTGCAAAAACGCTTTTGCGGTGAACTCCATTTCTGCAAACATGTTCACTGAGTTAAGCATCACGTTGTCTGTACCTAGCCCGACAACTGTCTCCTGCAACATTTGAGTTATTGGCGGATGTGAGAAAGACGCCCCGACGCCCGTTACGAGGTTTGATCGAGGACACACCACAATGGGGATGCCGCTTTCAATTTGGTGCTTAGACGCGTGGGTCATGTGAATGAGACAATCTGGGTTCAACTCGATCGCAGAACTAACATCAGAACCATCTTTTTCGCCTGCGTGAATGGCAATAAACTTGCCGCGAATTCGCGCCTTGTCGATCATTGTAGTGAGCGACGAACCGCTGATGTCACGACTTCCGCTTACTCCGATACCGTGAGCGATATCGAGAATAGTATCAATTTCATCTTCTACTATATAATCCCGTGCCTGATTATTACCTGGCCTCCCAAGAATCAGCACGCGCACGTTTTTAACTGAATCTGCTGCTGTTTTTAACGTTTTTGTACCAGCGACCCCGCCTTCCCTAAAATCAGCAAGCATCGTTGTGCCGCTAAATGAGGCATCTAACAGCGACTTCTGCATCGCCTTCACCAATGCTCTCGCTGTTGCATTGCGGAGTGCACGATGCTTCAAGCCCTGCGGAGGTTTTATCAGAATATCAAGACTGTCGAAAGGAACATCTTTGATGATAGAATCACCCAAATGGGTGTGCGCGTTAATCAAAGCGGGCATGATGATTCCAGTAGCTCTACAGCTATCTGGCTTCACGCGTGAGCGTTCCTCTATATCAGCGATTCTGCCGGACTCGACGTGCACGTAGCCTGTGATGACGTCAAAATCGCTGCCGTTTAAGATCCTGCCACCGATCGTGTAGTCCATAGCAACGTATAAATCATAGCAAACTGTATTTGAACCTATGGCGAAAGGGAAGCGCCAAACAGCGGGACCTATGTCCAGTGCCGGCTTGGTGAGATATTACGAATCGGAAGACAAGAATGCCATACACATTAATCCTCGCTCAGTCATTGCGGCTTGCGTCCTCTCTGCAGCAATTATACTGGCGCTGAATTTCATGGTTGGGCACGCTCTTTTTTGAATTTTTTGGAGACTTGAGTCCTTTAGCAAAATGATAGCGCGATTCGTTTAGTTTTCTGGCTTCGTATGGCTAGACGCGTCAAATGCGAGCTCATCAGCGATTGATTGTTCTCTTCAAGCGTGTCATGCTGATGATCGGCTGCTCAACCGAACGGTAATATAAACGGCTGCGTAGCTTTTTTTCGTAAAGTGCCACAATGGGAAAAAGAGCGAACGTTTGCTAGCTCACCTGCCGCGCTGGTCAAGGTATCTGACTTAGCTCATTAACACGCGTTCTCGGCTAAAGAGGCCGCAGGGCTCAGAATATTTGCGCCGATTCGAACGGAAGGGCACAGTGGAAGAACTTAATAGTAGAGGGCTAAGTATTAGTGAAGATTTATGGTCCGCTTAGCTCTGAACTTGGTTCGAATTTCATTTTTGGCGGTCGTCCTGATATTAACAGCTACCTACGGAATGGCAAACGTGCAAAAGCAAGCCGATCCATGGCTTGACCCAGTTGTGACAAAAGGGGAGCTTGATTCCACGTCGTGGATTAACGCCAATACCCAACCCACGGCTCATTTTCAAGCAGATATCTTCGGCGGGGAGCTAATAATGGGCATGACCACGCGTATCCCCATTGTGGGCGGCGATTGGGCCAACGCGCCCGATCCTGTCTCAAATATGAACGCTTCGCAGCAGATCTACGAAACGCCTATCGCGAGCCAGGCTTCCGCGTTGTGCAAACAATATAATTTGAGCTACGTTTTCGTGCCACTCAACAGAGAAGTTTTCTGCGGATTTGGCTGGATACCGGTTGACGCGACGAAATTCGATAACAGCACTTACTTCAAGCTCCAATATGCAAACGACGATGTACGAATCTATAAAGTCGTGTAAAACTAGAACTCGCGATCGATTGACGTCGCTTGACGCGGTAACTGTTCTCAGATATATTGTCATCGTCGCGTTGTTTGTCTTGTTTGTGAGTTACCGCTTAAATGTTCTAGGGAGCTACGTGATACCTACGTACGGAAACACTATGTATCACGTCGGCATAGAACGGCTTACGCTCATCACAGGACACTACCCGACACAGGAGCTCTCATATAACGGAGGTTTTCCAAACTTTTACGTTCCGGCATATCGCCTGCTCATAGTGTCTCAGTCAGCGTTTTCCGGAATTGATCCGATGATCATGTCAGGGCTCATGACGGTTGCCCTTGCTATCGCCGTATTTGGAGCTGTTTATGGATTCTCAAAACAGCTTGTAGGGGCGAGCGCCGCTGTTTGTGCTCTGTTCTTCCTCACGCTGTCGCCTGGAATTACCATCTTCACCATTCGTGCACTTCCAGAGCTTCTTGGTCTTATCATGCTGCCGCTGACCCTCTTTTTTGTTCTAATAAACAGAGCGAGGGGGCCGTTTAAATTCAATGGATACGTCATACTTTCCGTCATTGCCGCCGCCGTAACTGCACTAACACACCAAATCACGCTTTTGGTCTTAGCCCTCGTTTTGGGGGTTTATGCGCTCACGCAGATTAGAAACAGAACTGAGTTTCTTAATGCAGTTGTCCCCCTCGTTGCGCTGATTGTCGTTTATGGGCTATGGCAACTGTACTCTCTGCACACCCTGAGCATTCTTGGGCTAGCCCAAGTCAAATATCACGAAGGGATCCCTGTCGATTTCTTTGGAAGTGCAACTACTGTAGGCTTCTTCGACGAAGCTGGGCTGCTCGTCGTTCCTTTTGCTGTGATCGGCATCGCGTGGCTTGAAATAAAAAAGGTTAGTAAGCGATTCTTGTTGTATTCGTGGATCTTAGCGTCATTCTTGCTAACAAAGAACGATTTGCTAGGCATAGATATTTTTATGGACAGATTTCTGACCTTCTTCATCGAATCATTAGTTATCGCAGGCGGAATCGGAGCTTTTGCGGTCCTCCAGTTCCTCGATCTTCGAATCGGAAGGGCCCTTGAAAGAAGACCTGCGACCTAAGTGCGTTATGAAACGGCCGCAGCTTATTCCGTATCAGTGCTGGACGGCTGCAGCCGGAGTGCTGCTGTTGCTTCCTTTGCAGGCGATTTCGCTTCCATTGCTTTTTGTTTTGCCCGGTCTCAGTTTCTACGTGCTCTATAAAGCTGGCAGGCAGCTAGGCATTCTCGAGGGAATCAGCTACTCTATTTCGCTAACGCTGGTGCTGCTGCCGACTACCGCGGCGCTGTTATATCTCGCGAACGTGAGCGTCGGAATGACTGGCGCCGCTTTCGGGCTCGTTATCATCACAGTTTCCGTATTATCTTTTGTTTTTCAAAAAAATAGCGCGAAACTGCCTGAAAATGATACCACGGGAGACCCGCTGAGTCATAGATGGGTACGCCTCTCGCTTCCAATCCTGCTTGCAGTCGTGCTCGCTCTAGTCGTGAGCATTCCCCTCGCCAAATCATTCGTTGCAAGCAACGAAGGACTGGTGATGAATCCCACTGAGGCGTCTGACTTAAACTTCCACCTTTCTATAATAGCACGATACGTTGAGTCTCCGCACGTTCCCCCAGAAGACCCGTACCTTCCTTCGCACTACATCACGTATGATTTCTTTATGCATCTCTACGTCGGCACTTTGAGTGTGGTGTCTGGGGTTAGTTCGCTAACTGTTTTTAAAATTACTATTCCTCTACTCATCTTTGCCCTTTCAATAAACATCTACGTGCTTTGTCGAAAGGCGTTTAACGATGCGACGGCCTTAATCGCTATGCTTTTATATACGGTCGGCGGGGGACTTGCGTGGATTTTTGTTCTCGCTCAAAAGCCAGCCGACGTTTTTCCGTACCTGATTTATCAGTTTGGTGACACAGCAGCCGTTAAATATGACCAAACGCTGCTGTTCTATTTGCTGCCACAACCACAGGCGTTTGCTCTCGTCATTCTCGCATTCGCGTTCGTGCTTTGGGTGACCTTGTTAAAGGAGCTAAAAGCACGAAACTTGTTGCTTTTAGGACTCACACTAGGCTTACTTCCGTACTATCATCTTATCACTGCGTTTGTGCTGTGGCTCGCAGTTGGCTCTTACGTTGTTTATTCATATGCAAGAAGGAAACTCACGAGCGCGAAGTATCACGCGGCTGCTCTCGCCGTGGGGGGCGCTGCTGCGTCGCCCCTCTTGTTCTTGCTCAGCGGCGGACCAGCTCAAGTAGCGGTAGCGTTTTCAACTTACTCGCTCGTTTTCGTTTTCATCGTGTTTGGTCTCATCGCGATCCTTGCGTGTGAGGGCGCCTACTGGTCGCGGAACAATGAAGCAAGCAAGCCTCTCCTTTTTTTTGCGCTTTCTGCCATCGTCGCCGTAAACGTAATCGCCCTTCCACTTACTAATAACAGTTATCGGTTCCTGGTTTACTTGTGGCTTCCAGTCGCGATTTTTGCCAGCTATTTTGTCGCGACCACGATTGCCAGATTCAAGTCCGCAAGGCTTTCAATAGCAAAAACGTCTGGCACACTTGCGGTAATAATCGTAGCACTCGTGCTTGCGCTTCCGACGTCGTATCTACTTTGGGATTTTTACAACGAGGACTCCTACGCTCTCGCGTCGCCGGCTGAGCTCCAAGCGTTGCAGTGGGCGAAGACAAACACGTCTAAGGACGCAGTCTTTCTAGAAGCACCGTCAACTTTTCCGCGAGTTCCTCTTGAGACTGGACGAAGGGTCGTTTTTGCAGGCCCTATCTACACGATTCAGTACCACGGCGTCAATTTGCAACCCGAGCTAGACGCACTTATGAACGAGCGTAATCCCGCAGCTTTGAGTCTTGGGCTGTTGCAGCACAATGTGTCTTACGTATTTGTGGGCTCCCGTGAGCAACCGTATCCTATATCTACGACTCTCAAAAACAACACCTATTTTCAAAGTGTGTATTCAAATCCGATGGTCACGATATACGAAGTGAAGGAGCGTTAAATTGCATATTGCGAAGCGGAGTTGGATCAAAAACCGGTGAAAGCAAAAGGAGAGACTGCGAGTGTACGTTAGCGTTGCAAGCATCTTGCTCTTCGTTCTTGGAATTATATACTTGATTTTGCTCCCAGGCTATTTAGTCCTAGTCGGCCTCAACGTGCACGGTCTCGGCATTATCGAAACGGTAACCGCAGCTTTTGGTATTGGCGTGGGAGTCTTAACGGCAATTTCGGTCTCGCTAAGTTTGTCGGGAAGCGTGGGCTTAACCGCTTCGAGTCTCGTCTTGTCCAACGCAGCAGTTTTGGTTGCATTATGTTGCGCGTTGGTTTATACACGCCACAAGCGTTATAAGCAAAAAAATAACCCATAAGCTCGTCAGAACCGTGAGCCACCAACGCGCTTATTGCTAATAAAGTATGAAAGACGTGGAAGTATTTTTCGTCGGGCGAGCGAACGCAGGGAAGTCAGCGGTGCTGAAAGAGCTTTTTGGATTAAAGACGCGGGTGGGCAGGCGCCCTGGCGTGACAAGAGGCCCGGTTAGGTATCAACTTGATCAGTTTGCTGTCGTCGATCTTCCCGGCATCAGATCACGGGGTGGTACGAATGGTTATCGGACTGTGCTGCATAATATTCTCGGGAGCAGAAAAGACGACCTTCGCTTGTTATTAGGAGTGCAAGTAATCGACGGAAAATCATTTCTCGACATCACAGAACGTCATTTTCGGCCTCTTGATGTTGATTTGTTCGAGTTCCTACTCGAAACTGACATTGATCCCATCATTGCAATCAACAAAATGGACAAGCTTGAAGAACGAGACGCCAGCTTGAATAAGATAATTTCGCAGCTCGGCATGCTGCCCCCATTTAAACAATGGGCCGACCGAGTTGTTCCCGTCAGCGCTAAGAGGCACGACGTCGCGCAACTCAAATGGCTAATTTCACATAGGGTACAACGCGTGAAAAACGAGGTCGCAACGGGCTAAGTGCACACACTCTCACTACACGCGCCGGTGCGCCGCCATCTGCTGCCAGGTTGATCAAACCAATGCCAGGAGTTACCCGCCTGACGTCAATTTTTTTGTGTTTTTTAGGGCGTATACATTCCGTTCTAAGTTTGATGTCTCAAGAAAGATACCGTACAGGCCGCTTAAGCCAGCAACCTTGTTAAGCGCTTGGAAAGGCGCCCTGTCCAGACAAATATTTGGTGTTTGAAGGGAACTATCTACCGTGAGTCGCCGGTTCACCGCTGCATTTGATTTGGAGGGGCCGTTGTCTCCTCAAGATAACGCATATGAAGTAATGCATTCAGTCAAGGAAGGGCCTGCGCTTTTTGAAGTTTTAAGCAAATATGACGATTATCTCGCCCTTCAAAATCGACCTAACTATGAGCCTGGCGATACGCTGCAGCTTATAGTTCCATTTATGCTCGTCAACGGGATAACAGAGCGAGATGTGCGAAAAGCGTCGATTCGAGCCCGTCTCGTCAGCGGCGCTAAAGAACTTGTCAAATGGCTGGAAGATGAGACGTGGCATGTCCACATCATTTCGACCAGCTACGAGCAGCACGCCTATAATGTCGCTTCAAAGCTCGGTATCGAGAGAGAAAATGTGCATTGCACTCGCTTCCCTCTGGATTCCTTCGCTGAAATCTTGCGGGAACGCGATATTACGTTAATCCGGGAAATTCAAAACGAGATCCTCTCATTTCACTACGAGACTCCTGATTCGGAGATTGCCAGTTTTGAGAGATTGGCTGCAAAGCTTGACGAATTCTTCTTTAGAATTGTGCCCCGTACACGAATTAAGGCGATTTTTGATCAGATCATCGTGCTAGGTGGCACAAGAAAAGTTCGAGCCTTGCTGTCAGCCGTCGACGGGGGGCGACAAGGAGATACGGCGGTCATCGGCGACAGCATTACTGACTACAAAATGCTCGAGAAAATTAGAAAGGCGGGCGGCATTTCCGTTGCGTTCAATGGAAACTGCTACGCGCTACCCTACGCCAACATAGGCATGGCGTGCGCTGACATCCGCCCACTGTACCTCATTTTAAGTGCGTTTCAAGAAGGGGGACTTGAGTCTGCATACGATTCAGCGACGTTATGGGAAGCTAAATGTCGCGAATTCGCGAAAGACCCTAATCTCATACCCGTCCCTGCAGTGAGACCTGAGCTAGTTGCCTTTTTCATAAATGCCACTGACAACAAGAAGTTCCCTCGCCTCAGTGTTTTGAACAAGAAAAACAGGGAACAGATGGAGCAAATAGCGGCTATACACGGCAAATTCCGAAGCTTCGTCAGAGGACAAGAGACCGCACGGCTCGGTTAATGATCGGCCCGATCACTATAGATGTTCACTTCGCAGCGCATAAGCGGACTCAATAAATCTGCAGGCCGCTGAAGGACGCTCGCAGAACTGCTTTCTTGTA